>Ga0228644_1000008_pt1 | contig 219705 bp, 171 predicted proteins | sample 56DmetaG_FD_186020 | JGI IMG/M metagenome (GOLD analysis project Ga0228644, IMG submission 186020) | Seawater microbial communities from Monterey Bay, California, United States - 56D | ecosystem: Environmental > Aquatic > Marine > Coastal | place: USA: California | collected 2016-11-09
TAATAAGCCCTGCAAATTTATTTGTAAGGGCTTATTGGTTTTAGACGACTGGGCTGAAAGCACAGCATACTGCATTTCCCAAGCGGGAGGCTAGAGAAAGACGTAGGTCATTCTCGGCGTCTCCACTTTTTATTCCCAAGAATAAGGTTTTATTCTTGGGAATACTATTTTTATATGATACCTCTGTTAAAACTCACGAACAGAGCGAACAAACAACTCACTAACTAATGAAATATTATTATTGTCATATTGAAGGCCAGTAGCGAAATTTTGTCTCCATGCAGTTTCTTCAGATAAACCATTAACAGAATAGACGGATTGATTAGATGTCCAATATGTTCTTGTTCCAAATGAGTCCCCAACGGCTTCAATATCTGATTTAAGAGAATACATTTGAGCTAACTCATACCTTGTAGGTACTCTCCAGTCTATAAAATTTTTACCATCATCTGAATGTTTTGAAGGATTAGATATAACGTTTTGAGCGTTGTACCATGTTGAGACCCCTTGATCTATTGTTTCGCAAACCAAACCATGCTTTCCATCTGCTGAGACCATAAAAACATAACCTCCGAGTTCTGACGAATGCCCAATCGAATATACTGGTGAAGAAACACTCTCAGCTACCTTTGCATGCAATGCAAACGGAACACTCATTAATTGACTTGTACCTGAGATGGTATAATTACTGCCACCTGTTGGGTCGGTCTCTGTTTTTATAAAATAAGGCCCAGCACTCCAATCTATTGTGCTAAAATCACCTGAGGTGTTACCCGTACCAATTTCAATACTCACAAGACCGTTTTCATTTGAGGTTGGTGAATGGGTTTCTACATATACCGCTGTTCCCGTCGTCGTACTTTGTAAAATGCTAATTCGCATACCTACTGCTGCATCACTAACTAATGCTCCGCCTGCATCTCTAACAACTGCCTGGTAACTCATTTTTTCTGGCGCTTGAGCAAAGCTGATGGTACTTAGTAATAATGCTGCTATTAAGGTGTAGATTCTTTTCATCTGATTTTATTTTTTTATAATTTTAAAGGTTTTTAATTCACTGTTTTTTTGGTTTACTTTAAACACATAAGTACCTACAGAAAGACCCTGCAAACTCACTCGAGTATCAATAGTATTAATCTTTGCGTTGGAAACGACTTTCCCTTGAATATCTAAAAGGACATAGCTTAAATCAGTAAGAGCGATATCTGTAATAGTAAGCATTACCTGATCTGATGTTGGATTAGGATAGATCACAGCTTCTAAGTTAACTGACGTTAATGCTGGATTGCTCAATGCAAATAGCTCGATACTTTTTTGTATTCCTTGGCTGATAGTTCCATTACTACCAGTAGTTGCAGTATAAAATACCTGACCCAAAGTATAGCTAGAAGTGCCTCCACTCCCTATAGCTTCTCCTCCAGAAATCGCAACAGCATCTTGGGATTGAACTGTAAAAGAAACGATTAGAGCACATGATAGAATTAGTATTGTTTTCATAAATGTAATGTCTTTTTCAAATACTTTTTAAAATAAATTAATGCTGTTTCAAAAGTAATAAAAAAATTAGATTCATTGCGTATTAAGTCCAAAAATTAAACAGCAACGAACTTAAAACAAATAACTTCAACGTTAAAGTTTGTTGTTCATTGTTTATAATTTTTCTGTAGGAAATCTTCTCCCTAATACGATGCTTTTTTTACAGGTAAATATTTTACCAAACAAATCCCACTATATCCGCCCCAAATAATATGATTTCACTCCCTTCTCCCCCAAAATAAAAATACACCACTAATTAATATTTAATTAGTGGTGTATTTTTCACCTAATTTTAGTCAGCAAATTAATCCACCCATTATATATCTTATTAGAGGTATACTATGGATTCTCAAACACAAAATAACAATGAATAATTTATCAACTTTTATCATTTAATTTTCGCTCCCAATCCCATGAAGATTTAATCATTTCATTTAAAGATTTTGATGGTTTCCAACCTAATTTATTTTTTACTAAATCAATTGATGCGAATAATTTTGGAACATCTCCAGCTCTTCTATCGGTAATCTCGTAATTCAATTTAGAATTTGTTACTTCTTCAAAAGAATTAATTATATCTAAAACAGAAAAGCCATTTCCCGTGCCTAAATTAAATATTTCAAACGGTTTTTCTTGTTGGTTTTTAATAATTCTCTCTACTGCTAAAACGTGTGCTTTCGCCAAATCTACTACATGTATATAATCTCGTATAGGAGTTCCATCTTTTGTGGGATAATCATTACCATAAACCATTAATTTCTCTCTAATTCCTACAGCAGTTTGTGTAATATAGGGCATTAAATTATTCGGAATTCCGCTTGGTAACTCACCAATTAATCCAGATTCGTGAGCCCCAATAGGGTTAAAATAACGTAAAGAAATCGCAGATAAATTAGTCTCCGATTTTATCAAATCATCAATAATTTCTTCAGCAATTTTTTTTGTGTTCCCGTAAGGAGAAAAAGGGCGCTGTGTTTTGCTTTGTTCTGTAATTGGTAACGATTCTGGAGTACCATAAACAGTTGCAGATGATGAAAAAATAAATCCGTTAATAGTAGTCTCCGTTAAAGCTGTTAATGTATTTATTAATGAGTATAAATTGTTCTTATAATACATTAAAGGTTTTTGAACAGATTCTCCAACAGCTTTGTGTGCTGCAAAATTGATAACCGCTTTTGCATCTTTATGCTCTTTAAAGACCTTCTTCGTTTTTAATTCATCTTTCAAATCAATATTTATGAAACTTGGCTTCACATTTGTAATTTTTTCAATTCTATGTAATGTTTCTTCTGTAGAATTAGATAAATCGTCTAGTATAATAACTGTATAATTATTTTCAATTAACTCAATTACAGTATGTGATCCAATATAACCACAACCTCCAGTAACTATTATTTTATTTTTCATTTTTACTTATTTAAGTATTTAATTATTTTGTAAATATAATAAAAATAGATAAAATCATACTAGTACCTACTAGTTGTATAATATAAAAAACATTTTTATATTTGCTCAATGGAAATTTTAAAATCGATACATGAATCGAATACCCCAAAATACAGACAGATCATTACTTCAATAGAAAGTTCTATCGTTAACGGAGTATTAAAAAAAGGAGACAAACTCCCCTCGTTAAACATGATAAAAGACAAACATTCTTTGTCTAGAGACACTGTTTTAATGGCTTTTAATGATTTAAAAAATCGTGGAATTATTCACTCTGTAGTGGGTAAAGGATATTATGTTTCTACAGAAGATGTTTTAGTAAAAAGGAAAGTTTTTTTACTTTTTGATGAATTAAACTCTTTTAAAGAAGATTTATACAATTCCTTTCTTCAAAATTTAACGAATAATGTTCAGGTAGATATCTTTTTTCATCATTTTAATATCGCTGTTTTTAAGAAGTTAATAAGTGATAATATTGGCAATTACAGTTCCTACGTAATTATGCCCGCAAATTTAAAAGACGTAAAATCTACAATTGAAAATTTATCTTCAGACAAAGTGTACCTTCTAGATCAAATAAACGATGCGCTAAAAAAATATCCAGCAATTTTTCAAAATTTTGAAAAAGATACTTTTAATGGGCTTTCGTCTGGCCTAAATAAACTTGTTAATTACAAAAAAATAGTATTGTTATTTTCAAAAGAGAAGCAACCTCAAGGAATACTAAGAGGTTTCGAACTATTCTGTAAAACCAACTCTTTAAATTATGAAATTATTGATACGCTAGAAAAGAGAACTCCTAAAAAAGGGGAGGTATATATTGTTCTAGATGATGAAAATTTAATCCGAATTATAAAAAAAATAAAAAAAGTGCAGTTCGTTTTAACAAAAGACATTGGTATTATTTCTTTTAATGATACAATTTTAAAAGAAGTTGTTGAAAATGGTATTACTACAATTTCTACAGACTTTAAATTAATGGGAAAAAGATTGGCTGAAATGATTTTAACCAATGAGCAATTAAAAATAGAAAACCCAAGTAAATTAATTTTAAGAAACTCATTGTAAAAATGGATATAGTAAAAGAAGTAAAAGAAGAATTCGAAAAAATATTTTCAACGAATCCTTTGCTCGTTTTTTCTCCAGGAAGAATAAACATTATAGGAGAACATACAGATTATAATGGCGGTTTTGTTTTTCCGGCTGCTGTAGATAAAGGAATTGCTGCTGCATTGCAAAAAAGCGACACAGGTAGTTGTACTGCAATTGCGTTAAATTTAGACAGCACAATAAATTTTGAATTAGACAAATTAAAACCCTCTAAAGAAGGAAGTTGGGAGAACTATGTTTTGGGTGTGGTTGCAGAAATTCAGAATAGGAATAAAATTGTGGGCGATTTTAACATCATCTTTAAAGGAAATATTCCAGGAGGTGCTGGTATGTCTTCGTCTGCAGCTCTAGAAAATAGTGTTGTTTTTGGCTTGAATGAATTATTTGATTTGGGATTAACAAAAACAGAAATGATTTTAATATCGCAAAAAGCTGAACATAATTACGTGGGTGTTAAATGCGGAATTATGGATCAATATGCAAGTATGTTTGGTATTAAAAATAATGCCCTGTTGTTAGATTGTAGAACTATTGAAGCTACACCTTATGAAATAGATTTTAAGGAGCATCAATTAATGTTAATCAACACAAATGTAAAACACAGTTTATCAGACAGTGCATACAATGACAGACGTTCTGCCTGCGAAAGTATTTCAGAGATTCTGGGTGTAGAAACTTTAAGAGAAACTTCTGAAGAAGATTTAGAGAAAATTATAGACAAAGTTACACCAGAAAATTACCAAAAAGCGTTGTACGTTATTCAAGAAATAGATAGAACACAAAAAGCGGCAAAAGCAATAGAAAATAATGATTTAGAAACATTGGGTGCCTTAATTTATGCATCACATAATGGATTACAACATCAATATAAAGTAAGTTGTACCGAATTAGATTTTTTGGTAGACCAAGCAAAGAAAAATAAATACGTTTTAGGAGCAAGAATGATGGGGGGTGGTTTTGGAGGTTGTACCATTAATTTAATTGCTAAAAACGAAGCAAAATCATTTGCAAAATCAGTATCAAAAACATATAAGAACAAATTTAATAATGAATGTTCTATATATTTTATAGCACTTTCTGAAGGTACACATTTAGTAAAATAATAAAAGTAATGTCAACATGAAAAATAAAAATTTACAAGATTATTCTCATAAAAGATTTAATATTTTAAGCGGAGAATGGGTTTTAGTATCTCCCCACAGAGCTAAAAGACCTTGGCAAGGTCAAAACGAAGAAATTTCAACAGAGAAAAGACCTTCTTATGATGATAGTTGTTATTTATGTCCAACGAATAAAAGAATTAATGGAGAAGTAAATCCAGATTATAAAGATGTATTTGTTTTTACAAATGATTTTGCTGCGCTTCAAAAAGACTCTCCATCATTTACCGTTAATGATGGCTTATTAATAGCAAAAAGCGAAACAGGTATTTGTAAAGTAATTTGTTTTAGTCCTGATCATTCTAAAAGTTTAGCAGATATGGGCGTTTCAGATATTCAAAAAGTAGTATTTACTTGGCAAAAAGAATATCGGACTATTGGTAAAAATGAAGAGATTAATTATGTACAAATTTTTGAAAACAAAGGCGCTGTTATGGGGTGTAGTAATCCACATCCTCATGGACAAATTTGGAGTCAATCTTCCTTACCAAATGAAGTTTATAAAAAAGACAAACAACAACTAAAATATTATCAATTAAAAAACAGTAGTTTATTAGGGGATTATATAAAACAAGAACAAGATTCAAAAGAAAGAATCATTTTTGAAAATGATGATTTTATTGTCATGACTCCGTTCTGGGCAGTTTGGCCTTTTGAAGTAATGATCGCTCCAAAAAAACAACAAAGAAATATTGCAGAAATGACAGAGAGTGAGACTTTCAATTTTGCAGAAGCTATTTCTGTGATTACAAAAGCATATGATAAATTGTTTCAGACTTCTTTCCCGTATTCAAGTGGAATACATCAAGCACCAACAGATGGTAAAGAGAACAAACATTGGCATTGGCATATGAGTTTTTATCCGCCTCTATTAAGAAGTGCTACCGTTAAGAAGTTTATGGTTGGATATGAAATGTTTGGCTCTCCTCAAAGAGACATTACAGCAGAAATTGCGGCTACAAAGTTAAGAGATTTAGTACTATAACCTTTTTCTTTGATAAAAAAACACCCTTAAAAAAAGATGCATAAACAGTAGCTTTTTTGAAGAAAAATAAAAACGCATTCAAAACATGTTCTAGTAAAATTTGGTGATTACAAAAGATCTTTTAAAGATGTCGTTAAAAAACTTGATATCTGAGTTTCTCTGAGATTATGATTACAAATAATATCTTCAAAGTGATTTTTACTACTTTTTCAATAGTAGCTGAGCCCTAAATAGGAACATTTACATCTTCTTGTAGCACCCTGTTAATTGACAAAATTTGGAGCTACTTTAAATTCAGCTTTCGTTGGATATACACTGCATTAAAGTAATCTAAAAGATACTATTTTTTCCATTTTTTCTTCTTCTTTGGTTTCCCAAAAGAGTTTAAAGGACCTGGCATTTCTTGATTCCACTTATTATATAATTCCTTCATTTGCACTACAATTTTGGGGTGTTTGGCTATAAGGTTTGTGGTTTCTGATATATCTTCTTCTAAATTATAAAGTTGTGGCTGATTAGGATACATATATTTTTTTTGATTTCTTACCGCATCTCCATTTTCCATCAAGGTATAGTTTTGATGCATCCATCCAGCATTGTTTGTCAGTTTCCATTTTCCCATTCGAATAACCCAACTATCCCGATTTAAAGCCCAAACTAAATGTTCATGATGTAGTTCCTTTTCATGATTCAAAACAGGTAATAAACTCTTCCCATCCAAGTTTTGCGGAATTTCTTCATCAGCCAAATCCAAAATCGTTGGAAAAATATCCATCGTAGAAATTATAGACTCACTATTTACCTCTCCTTGGGGGAAGGTCCCTGGCATAGACAGCAAAAACGGAATGCGAATGCCTCCCTCAGCCAACATATATTTATACCCATTAAGTGGTCTGTTATTTGCGAAAGTATTGATAGTTCCTCCGTTATCAGAAACAAAAAATACAATCGTATTTTCTCTCTGCCCTGTTTCTTCTAAAGTTTTTAAAATTTGCCAAACACCATAATCCAAAGCTAATAAATGTGACAAATAAGAACGTCTTCCGTTTTTATCGACCTCTTCAAGATGTCCCCATTTTTTATGAAAAACTTGATGTGTTTCTTTGTTTGGTTCCCAATAAGGAAATCCCCATTCCTTAGCATTTCTATCCCATTCTGTATAAGGAGCACCTACTTTTTCTGCCCAGGTTTTATCTGTAACATAGGTAGGCATATGGACTGCGTTGAAGGATACATGAAGATAAAAAGGCTTTTCTTCTTTTTTATTTTTTTTGATGTAGCTTACCGCTTCGTCTGTAAATATTTTTGTCGTAAACGCATTTTCATAGGAAACTTTTTCATAGGCTTTAGGAGTTTGATGGAGTGTTGTCGCTTTTAGCAATGGTCCTACAACTTGATTGCCTATATACTTTTTACCATTGTTCTTTTCTATAACAGCATCTAGGTCTTTCTGACTCAATCTAATATAATCCCAAGTATGAAACATAAACCCTAAAAACGTTTCAAAACCGTGTTGAGAGGGATACTTTTTCGGACCTCCATTCAAGTGTGTTTTTCCAAGCTTAGACGTTTTAAACCCTATTTTTAACAGTGCTTCAGGAATGGTTAATTCGTCTATTGGCAATCCGCCTTCTGCATAACTATAATTTCCCCATCGCTCTTGGTATCGACCAGTAATCAAGCCCGCTCTAGACGGACTACAAATTGAAGAAGTACTGTATGCGTTTTCAAAATAAGTTCCTGTTTTAGCTAACTTATCAAAACCAGGGGTGCTAAACTTCTTTACATCATCGGGGGCCTGAGCTAAAAAGGACAAATCTGCATACCCTAGATCGTCCGCTATAATAATAACTACATTTGGCTTCTGTTGAGCATTTAATAGGCTCACAAATAAAAAAAATAAATAGAGTCCTTGAGTTTTCATATTTTTTGTTTTGTTAAATCGCCCTTATTTGATTAGCATAATATTCTAATAAAGAAAATATCTTCTTTTGTATTAAATTGAGTGTTGTGTATTTACACTGAAAGCAATAACAAACACAACTAAAAAAATTATTTTTTTAATGGTATTATTTTTGATAAATCTCAACATAGTCGATCTTCAAGTAATTTGGCCATTGTGTAGTTTTATCAGTTGCATTAGTCTGAACTTCATTATTGAATACGATGTACATTTCTTCATCTGGCCACTTTTGGGCTTTATTTGAACTTAAATCCACTCTTAATAATTCTCTTTTTACAACTCCATCAACAGACCAAACGGCTTTGTCTTCTGTCCATTCAAATCCATATACATGCCATGCTTCACAGTTGAAGTCTCTATTAAAATTAAGGATATAGCCCGTACTCCATTTTTGGTTAGGCCATTCATCAACCAACATATGCATTCCCATCACATCATTTCCCTCCGTATTTTTTCCAAAATACTCAAACATATCCCATTCTGGACCCCAAACTAAATCTTCTGCGATTAGCCAAAGTGCTGGCCAAACCTTATCTCCTGAGGGAAACTGTGCGCGCATTTCAATATATCCTTTGTTAAAATGTACTTTGTGCATAGACATTACCCATCCACTTGTATACTCATAATCACCTGCAGGACTAGTTCCTTTATAAGATCTTTTTTGGTTTCTTAAAACCAACGCTTTGTCTTCTATATAACTATCATCTTTGGTCACATAACCACTATATTTCTCTTTTAACAAATGGTCTCCGTCAGCTCCAGGCACGATATCTCCCGATTCTAGGTCTCTTAATGATCCCGGAGTCCAATTAGCAGTATTTATCGTTGCTTCGTCAAAATGATCTTCCCATATTTTTGTATAACCTTCTGGCACAAAATTACCTCCTTTATCTTGAATCTCCTCCTCTATGGGCTCAACATTGACTATTACTTGATTTCCTTTACATGAGTATAGGGTAAATATTACAGAAAGTTGAACAAATATAACACGACAGAATTTTTTTTTCATTTTATTAAAATATTTGAATTATGAGAATAGTTTTTGGGCCTAAGACTAGGTGTTTATAATTTACAAGAAAACGCTTAAAAGTCATCATTAATTAAAAATTTTGTATTTTTTTCTGATGGTATTGCTGCTTGAGTATTATTCCACCAGTTTTCAAGTTCTTTTTTTAATTTAGAAACCATTACTAGATTTTTCTGAGCAACATTGTTTTTCTCTCCAATATCATGTTTTAAATTAAAGAGTTCTACACTCTTGTCTTCAAAATAATAATGCAATTTCCAATCTCCTTTTCGAATGACCGAACCGGGCCTCGTTCGAAATAAAGAATCTCTATTTTCGTTTTTAAAATTTTTCCATTTTTTTGATTGAATGTATACAGGAAAATGCCAAAAAAGAGATCTATCAATGTTGTTTTGTTTCTTAGTTAGAATAGGAAATAAATCAGTTCCATCAAGTAATCCGTTGTATTCTGAAATAGAAGCTGCATGTAAAATTGTTGGAAAAATATCTACATGTGAGACAGGGGTTTCACTTTTAGAATTCTCTTCAATTTTGCTTTTCCAAACAACCACAAAAGGTTCTCGAATCCCTCCTTCGTAATAACTTCCTTTCCCAGCTCTTAAAGGTTTTTGATCTGTGATTCCGAACAATCCACCATTATCAGAAGTGAAAACTATTAGAGTGTTTGGGTCTTTTAAACTGTTTAATAATAATCCAATGTTTCGGTCAAGGTTTTCAATCATCGTAGCATACTTCGCATTTCCTTGACCATTGTGAGGCATTTTGCTTGTATATTTTGGCAACAATTCTTTCACTGGATTGATTGGTAAATGCACTGCATACGGAGAATAATACAGAAAGAAAGGCTGCTGTGAATTTTGAATAAATAGCATGGCTTTTTCTGTAATTAAATCGGTTAAATAGGAGTTTTCTCCTTTTTCAACAACAACGTTTTTATAGGGCGGATAATAACTCTTTGGAAATCCCGCATGGCTTCCACCGATATTGACATCAAAGCCAAAAGTTTTAGGGTCGTCTGATAAATGCCACTTCCCTGCATGACAGGTAACATATCCTTTTTCTTTTAAAATTTGTGGAATCACTTTTAATTTACTAGAAAGGGTTCTCGTGTTTTTTATAGGAATTAACTTTCGGTCCTTTGGTTTTCCTCTTTCCGAAGTATTTACAGTATATATGCCATGTCGTGGTGTCCATAACCCTGTCATCAGAGAAGCCCTACTTGGTGCGCAGTTAGATGCAGCTGCATACCCATTTGTAAAAACCATTCCTTGAGAGGCTAGCCGATCTATATTCGGCGTTTCATAGTATTTTGAACCCATAAAACCAACATCTTTCCACCCCATATCATCGATATTAATTAATATAATATTTGGAGGTATATTTTCTTGGGCATTTAGAAGCTGAATGCATAAAAAAACAGCAAGTACTAATTTTATTTTCATATTTTTTTATTCAAAATTTAATTCAATTGTATTACTTCTCAATGTATTCCCTAGAGCTTTAACTTTCACAGTCCCTTTAGCATCTTTATGAGATTGCAGAATCAACATTGCATTACCGTTATTTGTAATTACTGTATTTGAATTATAAGGGCCGGGATTTGTATTACTACCGTTATCAACCCCCAAACTCCTTACATTTCCTTGAATAGAGAAGGTGATTTTCTTGTTACTGTGCAAAACAGGATTCCCTTTTTTATCAAACAATCGAGCAATAATATGAGCAACATCGTAACCGTCTGAATTTAATTGTTTTTTGTCTGTTGTAAGCAGAATAGTAGCGGGCTCTAGAGCGGTTTGAATTGTTGCTTCCATTTTTTGGTTTTTTGCAACCAATTTTCCTTCACGAAACGGGACCAGCCATTTGTAAATTCTATCTGGAAAATCCGATAAATATTTCATTCCCAAAGATTGATCATTTAAAAATAATTCCACGCTATCTGTGTTGGAAATTACCTCAACAATAATTTGTTCGTCATGAACATAATTCCAATGTTCATTTACGTCTTGCCATTTCCAAGTTTTAAACTTCCAACCCTCTTTTTTCTTATAACTGATTTTTCCTTTAGAATCAATCTCATATTCTGAATCTTTTAATTTTTGTGAGCTTATGTATATATGAGGTTCATCATTCCATAACGATTTAAACATGTGGTAACGAGGTTTTTCAAATCCAGCTAAATCTAGCAGTCCACTTCCCGATCCTTTTTTAGGCCATTTACCAGACGCTTCTCCTAAGTAATCTATTCCTGTCCACAGAAAAATACCTGCCACAAAAGGACGATCTAAAGCCGCTTTCCATTCGTGCCAATGTCCCCAATTTTCTGTCCCCATAATAGGTTGGTTTGGGTAATTTCTATGCGCATAATCGTAAATAGCTTGTCTGTAGCTAAATCCTACTACATCTAGAGCATCTGTATACCCAGTTTCAAAACTACCTGTAGGTATAATACAATTTGCGGTTATGAATCGTGTGGTGTCTAATTGTCTTGTCCAATTTGCTAATTTTTGAGCGGTATTTCCAATAGTGAACTCAGAAGATGGTAAACTTTTATACATCGCTCCAATTTGCTCTGGTGTATTGGGAGGTTCTGCCCAGCGGCGCTGTGCAACACGTTTATCCCCTTTGTAATATCCAGTAGCTGCTTTTACGTTGGGGTATGTCCATTCAATTTCATTACCAATACTCCATTGAAAAATGGAGGGGTGATTTCTGTGGGCCAATACAGTATTTTTCAAATCCTTTTCTACAGTTTCTCTAAAATAATCTGCAAGACCTCTAGAAATATAATCGTCATGTCTTTCCCATACATTTAATCGTTTGTCTTTGGGGTAATCCCATTCGTCAAAAAATTCATCTTGTACCAAAAAACCAAGTTCATCGCAAACATCCAAAAATTCTTGCGAAGCTGGGTTGTGAGCAGACCGTATGGCATTGGCTCCCATTTCTTTCAATTTCTTTAGCCGTCTTATCCAAACATTTTTGGGAACAGCAGCACCTACCAAACCAGCATCATGATGAATGTTGACCCCTTTAATCTTTACATTTTCACCATTTAAAAAGAAGCCTAATTCTGGGTCAAATCTAAATCTTCTAATGCCAAAAATGGTCGAATGTTCATCGAGTAATTCGTTGTTTACATATACTGAAGTAATTGCTCTGTAAAGATGAGGGTTTTTTGGAGACCATAGCCGAGGAGCCCCAATCTCCCCCTCTTGATAAAAGATTTGATTTTGTGGTTTTAAGTATTTATTTTTATTGATAAGTTCTATAACTACGTTGTTATTATGATCATAAATTCTGGTTATGACATCAGCAATTTGTGTTGTCTTATATTGATTGTCTAATACTACTTGAAGATGTACTTTTGCAAAAGATTTAGAGACCTCTGGAGTTGTTATATAAGTTCCCCAAATAGGAATGTGCAGTTTATTGGTTTTTATCAGTTTAACATTTCTATAGATTCCAGAGCCCGTATACCATCGACTATCTATAAATCTACTATGATTTACTTTTACTGAGATAATATTTCCTTTCCCATTTTTATTAAGATACTTGGTAATATCAAATTTAAAAGGAGCATATCCATATTTTTGAGCACCTACTTTTTGGCCATTAACCCAGATCTCTGAACGATTATAAACTCCATCAAATAGCACAGAAACGACTTCATTTTTTTGAAAATGCATGTCAAAGTGTTTTCGATACCATCCCCTTCCTCCAGGTAAATATCCAGTGGCTCCATCTCCTTTGATAGAATCAAAAGGGGATTCTATACTCCAATCGTGGGGTAATTGAACAGTTTTCCAATTTGAATCGTCAAAATTGTTTTGATAAGCAACGTCTAGGCTATCCATCAACGAAAATTTCCAATCAAAATTAAAGTCCCTCTCAAATGTGATCTTCTTACTCTGAGCACATCCAGCTATTATGAATGTAAATATTAGAAAATATGTAAAAGAAAGAATTCTACCGTAGGTCATTTTAACTCATTTAAATTTTTAATTACTCGATGAATTTCTGTTGTTGTTTTCCAACTTCGTTAATTTTATACTGTTGAAGTTGCTTTTTTACTTTTTGTAACTCAACACGCATTTTTTTTAATGTTTTACTTTCATCTTTTAAAGTTGAATTTACATTACGAGTAGCTTTCTTAGGCAATTCACTGTAAGACAAATCCTGCCCAGATGCTACTGTACTATATTCAATTTCTGCAAAATCTGGAACATTTATACCGTCTTTAAGTAATTCTGCTTTTACATGAATTTTTCCTGGCTTTATAGTAGATCTAATAAGTGCAACCGCTTCTCCCCAAAGTAGTTTTTGTGGGTTGATCGCATTTTCTTCACCTCCAATTAATTCGCCTTCACCTTCAACTGTAAAGCGAACATATTCATCGCTCAATCGTTTAATTGCTCCGCCAGCATCTACCAAATATGCTACCACCGTGGTAATATCGCTTCCATCTGCCACAGGTTGAATTTTGGAATCATCTACTTTTAAAATCAATCTTCGCTTTCTCCCTACCGGCCAACGTTTGTGGTCTGTTACTACTTTTCCGTTGATGATTCCTTCAGCTTTCATTAAAGCTCCTTCAACATATTTTTGATTGATCTTACCGTATCCTTTTTTATTCTTATTTCTTACATCAGTATATTTAAATACGTTTTTAAAAACGACAGGAACTCGCGGAACAGGGCTGTTTGGATCAATTGCTTTTTTAACACCAACTTCTTCACCATATAAGGTTAATTTCACCGCTTCACAATTGGTAAATACCACGACATCTTCAGGTGAAAAAGGACTCATTAAATGAGCAACATATACAAAAGGTGCTGCTTTTACATGTGGTACATCTTCTAAACCCTCGGTGGGTAAAAGACTTTTAAGTAAGTAATATGAAAATTTGGGCTGTCGGTAAGCATCCATAATTCCTCCCCAAAAAGGGTCTGGGTGATATCCGCGCTGATGATCAAAAGGGTGCCAAAGTGTTGCACCAATCAAAGAGCTACTTGCACCGTAAATCATGGTTAGCGATGGCCACATAACATTCTTATCACCTTCTATCCAGTCTTCTTTAAAGTAGTGCATAGATTGTCTTATTTGCGGTATTTCTCCCCATTGTTTTGCCACACGACTTACTGAATTATGATCTACCCAATTGTCTACAAAATCACCCCATTCACGTTTAAAAATAGATTTATTATTATGCTTCAAAACAATATCATTAGCATACAATGCATCAAAATATTTTTGAGATTGTGATCTGTGCGTGCGAGCATCTGCAACAGTATATTTCCCTGAATAGGGGTATTCTTCTTTTGCTATTTGAGTAGCTTTTAGTGCATATTCATCAGGAAAGTGGGTTTCATTTGGAACAATTTCCCATAACAAAACTGATGGACGATTTCGTTCAAGACGAAATAAATTACGGACATCCTTCAGCATACGTTCCATAAAAATAGGTTTCTTATTCCAAAACTGCCATCCCGGAATTGTCGTTACTGTAAGCAAACCAAGCTCGTCACAAGCATCCATAAACGCAGGATCTTGAACGTAATGTGCAGAACGAATGACACGCATACCTGTTTGACGTAATTTTAAGGCATCTCGGTAATGTAAGTTATTTGGTAATGCATGACCTATATGTGCAAAATCTTGATGTCTGTTGGCTCCAATTAATTTTTCAGGATAACGCTTTCCGTTTAGGTAAAAACCCTCTTTCCCTCTCATTTCTATGGTTCGGATTCCAATGCGCTTTCTAAATTCATCCAACACATTTCCTTTTTTATTTTTTATCGTTACAAACAAATTGTACAAATGTGGACTGTCTGGTGACCAAAGTTTTGGTTTTTTAACGGTTAATTTTAGCGTTGCTTTTTCAGAACTTTTGCTTGCAAGTGTCAGCGCTTTTTTTGCTGTTGCCACCTCTGTTCCGTTTTTATCTTTTAAGGATAATAACAATTTCACATTGCGACCAATTCCATCATTGGCGATGTCTACATCTACAACTACTTTTGCAGATTTTTCTGAGAGCGATTCATAATGCACAAACACACCGCCACCAGCTACTTTGTCAACCGCTAAAGGATGCGTTACGTACACTTTATTATGGGTAATTAGCCATACGTCTCTGTAAATACCACCAAAATAGGTGAAATCTAACGTTTCCTGAGGTTTTCCTGGGGGATAAAGTGGGTCATTGCTATTGTCAGCACGTACGGCGATGACGTTGCTTTCACCAACTTTCAAATACTTAGAAACATCAATGTGTATTGGGTAGTACGAACCAAAATTCTCTCGGACTAATTCACCATTAATCCAGATTTTTGATTTCCCCATAATACCCTCAAAATGCAGCATTATCTTTTTCCCTTTTGAGGCAACATCGGGAGTAAAATATTTTCTATACCAAGCAGGTCCTTGGTAATTTACCCCTCCACTTGCAACTAATGGAAGTAATTCTAAACCATCAGGTAAATTCAATACACTCCATTTGCTATCATCAAAATTTACAGCCTCAGCACCTGTAACATCTTGTTTGATAAACCGCCACCCAACATTAAAATTGCTGGCTTTTCTGACGTCTTGATTCGTTTGATAAAAACCTGCAGTTGAATACTCTTGACTTCTTGCATTGAAACAAAAACTAAGTAGTATTAGTCCCAGTATATTTAAATTATTTTTCATAATTGGTTAAACCTTAAAAAAAAGTTGTTAATTATCTGTTTATTTTTATGTGGTCAATTTCTATAGTTGCTCCTTTTTTTGCTTTAAAACTGATATCTAGTGAATTGATCACACCTTTCCAATTTGCCTCTGAAAGTTTTATTTCTAGGGTAGTGTATTGATTGATTGCCTTAATTTTACTTTTTCCAATGAAGCTTTTATTCGCTAAAACACTCACTGTTAAATCTGTATCTGATTTTAACTTTAGTAGCAGCAGCTTATCTTCTTTGGTCGTTTTAATCGCTAAGTTTTCTCTAGAAAGAGTACCTTTTCTCTTGCTCAAAGTAAAATCTAGATATCCCAAAAATCCTGCTAAATTAGATCTGATATCATTTGAGAACCAACCCTCGGTTTGCCAACCCCCATTGTTGAAATTGAAAAGTAACAGCCCATCTTTGGGATTTCTGTTGTTTAGCGTTTCCCACTTATCGGACAAACCATCGCCATCACTATCCGTTCTGTAAACTTCATATTCTGCATTCACCCCTTCACCCCATTTTTTTTCTTCACCGTTAGCGATTAAACTTTCAATAGGTTCTTCTTCAATGCCTTTGTCTCCTTTGGCTAGCCATTTAGCCAATATATTTCGATGTTGTTTCAGCTCTTTTATGTAAACAGGATTGTTTGCTAAATTATGGATCATTTCAGGATCTTCAGATACCTTGTACAATTCTTCCGGTTGTCGTTCTCCAAAATAAATTTCTCTGTGCTTTTCGGATAGTTTTCCAGTTTGGTAGAGTTCGTGTATATTTTTGGTATAGTTCATTTTATCGCGATACTGAGGCTGTAATAAAATGCGGTCTAATTTATAATTTTTAACATAACGAAAATCTTCAGTACGTATGGTTCTAACACGGTCTATGGTATGATCTAATCTGTCTTTTTGTCCGCCTACAAAAGTTCGTTCTTTAAAATTTTCAGCAAACAAATTCTGTCCTTCATACCATAAAGGTTGATCTATACCTGCCCAAGCCAACGTAGTTGCAGATAAGTCTAGCATGTTTACAAGATCTTTTCTGACTTGCTTTTTTGGAACAAATTTTTCAGGTCCCATTACAACAAAAGGGACATGTAAGCCTCCTTCGGTTGTCATTTGTTTGTGTCTTAATAAATTATTTGCACCATGATCCGAAAAATAAACCACAATGGTATTTTGATCCAACCCTGCTTCTTTTAATCCTTTTAAAATATTTCCAATTAAATCGTCGTCTTTACGAATGGCATCGTAGTGTTGTGCGATAACCCCTCTAAACACTTTATTGTCGGGATAATCAGCAGGAACCCTAACCTCACTCGGATTTACCTTTCTATGCTTTGGAAATTTATAGGTGTTATTTTTTCCTCCATATGTCTGAATTTGCCCAAAGAAAGGCTGCATATCTTTCAATTCTGTGAAGTCTGTTTTGCTTTTTGTATTGACAGTATACACCTCTTTTTTATTCCAAACGAAATTGTAATCTCCCTTTCCATTGTTAAAAGTTGAATACCCATTTTCTTTCATAATTTCAGGAAGTAATTTGTACCCTTGAGGAAGATAAATTTTTGTTTTACTAGTTCTTGATGAACGATGCTCATGGGCTCCAAAACGAATTGAATTCTGGCCAACAATCATCGCCGATCGAGTGGCTGAACACACAGGAGCAGGGACAAATGCGTTGTCAAACCGTACCCCTTGGTTGGCAATAAAGTCAATATTTGGAGTGGCGTTTGCATTTATTTCATCGCCGTAACATCCCATCCAAGGAGAAGTGTCTTCTGCATAAATCCAAAGGATATTGGGCTGATTTTGTGCTTTTGAAATAATACCTGTTGCTAAAAAAAATAGGACAAGTATGAACTGATTTTTACGCATAATCTTAGTGTGTTTTTTTGTTTCTATGAGTCTTATAGTAGGGATTGCTTAAATCTGGTTGTACCCCATTTTTTTTGGCGGCAGCGGCGGCATTAAAAAGCGGTTTATTGTCAACATCCCAAAAAGCATTCTTCACATGAGCTTTTTTCATCATGGCTACAATTTCTCGAACAACTACTGGGAACTTTTTAGCGACATTAACTGACTCACTTGGGTCTACTTTTACATCGTATAATTCAATATTCAATCCGTTTCTTCGGTCTAAAACAACTGCTTTCCACTTACCATACCGAACGGCACAATTAGGCTTACCTTCATACAGTTCCCAATACAAATAATGGTGTTGTTTTTGCTTTTTTTGCTTTCCTAGTAGGGTCGGCAACATAGAAATTCCATCAGTTTCTCCTTTGATAGGCTCACCCGTTAACTCTGAAAATGTTGGTAACATATCCCAAAATGCTGAGATGTGGTCATTGGTTACACCTGCTTCAATCGTATCAGGCCAATACGCAAACATAGGGGATCGTACACCTCCGTCATACATTTTACGCTTGATACCTCTAAGTGCTCCCGATGTTTGAAAAAACTCTAAACTCCCCCCTTTACCATGAGCACCATTATCGCTATTAAACATAATCAGGGTGTTTTTATCAATTCCAAGTTCCACAAGAAGATTGGCTATGGTTCCGATATCCTTACTCATTCTGGAAACCATAGCTGCCTGAATTTTCATTTTCTCAGGCCAGTCTTTATCTTTATATTGTGCTAAATCGGGTACTTGCCATTTTAGATGTGGAATAGTATACGCAAGGTACATGAAAAAAGGGGCGTCTTTATTCTCTTTAATATAGGAAATCGCTTTTTCTGTAAAAAGGTCGTGGCTGTAATCATGCTTCTTTCCTTTTCCGTTGTCTAGGAATTGCTTTTCACCATTTAGCCACAAGTATTCAGGATAATAATTATGCGCCTTTCGCTGATCAGTATAACCATAAAAAAGATCAAAACCCTGGGTATTAGGGTTTCCAGAATTGTTAAAACTACCTAAGCCCCATTTTCCAATGCATGCAGTTTTATATCCAGCTCTTTGCATCAATTTACCTAATGTTTCTGTGTCTTCTGTAATCGGTGTTTGCCCGTCAGGATATCCAGGACTATTGGATCGTATGTATGCATGACCAGGATGCTTTCCGGTGAGTAATGAAGCACGACTCGGCGCACAAACTGCATTTCCACAATAATGATCTGTAAAACGCATTCCATTTGCTGCCAGTAGATCTAACTCAGGAGTCTGAATCATTTTCTGACCATTATACCCGACCTCTCCGTAGCCTAAATCGTCACTTAAAATGTAAATTACGTTGGGTTGCTTTTGCGACCATAGTTGACACACTGCAGCCAACAAAAGAAATATAAATAGGATGACATTTTTATTTTTTTTCATGGGTGTTAATTTATAAAGGAAAAGTTAATTTTACATAACGAGAATATGAGGGTTTCAAAAGATGCGTGGATTTACGAATTCCAAAGACAGAAATTGGGGCAAATGATAAAAAAAAATTATATAACAACTTTTTAAATAAACATAAAAAATCATCATCTAGTTTTCTGAAATTAAAGCAATAGAGTATACCCATCATAATAAAAAGCTAATTCTTACTTATCAGTTAGCATTGGAATGATCCAATAAGAATAGTTGTAACTAGCATAAGGCAACAAATATTCTTCTCTTGGAAGAGTTCCCCAACTATCTACACCTCCAACACCAGAGGTGAAACCATCGATATTAATAAATATTTCTTTTCTAGGATTTAATAGACGTCCATGCTTTTGACTTGTTTTTTTGCTTTTTCCAGAATCTAAATCTTTTCTTTTAAAATGGGATGCAGAAAAATTAAACAGCTCTTTTCCTACAAACTTCAAATTCATTCCATTTTTATTCGTAAAGCTAACCCATCGAACATCTGTTCTATTTCCATTTTCCTGAGGCCTTGCATACATTGTAAACAAATCAGAAACTTCACTTGAATACAATCCAATATCAGCTGCTTTTTTTCTATCCTCATAGGATTCTTCCCAACCTCTTCCATACCAATTAACCCTATTAAATGTTTTTGGTATTACAAATTCGTTTCCAAATTTATAAATATTAGAATGTTCATTATTTTTCAATTTTGCCTTATGCCCTTTTAAACCAATTTTACTTTTTCCTTTTAAGGGTTTAAAATCGTTTTCAACCTTTATTATTCCATCTGCATTTATACTATAGGATTGTGTGAAGGAAGCATCACCTTTCAGCATTTTTTGATTGAAAACAATTTTCACACTATTGTCTAATTCAATTATTTTATGTGATACATCTAGATTTTCTTTACCAGCATTTAACCATTCTCTATAAAGATTTGGTGTATTTGCACCATAGTCATTATCTACTGGTGCTCTCCAGAAATTAATTTGTGCACCTCTACTAATTAGTACCTCTCCGTTAAACTCATAATTTATTAATGTTCCAGATTCTTTACTAAATTGAACTTTAAAATTATCATTGTAAACTGCTATTGAAGTATTAGAAGAAACCTTTTTTAATGCGCCTGATGTTATTTTTGGTTCTTGTAATTTCACTTGATTAGAATTTAGTGAAAATTGCCCCTTGGCTATTTCATAATCGGCTTCAATCAAAGGCTCTGAAAGAATTAGTTTGACAGATAAATTGACAAAATATTCTTTTGTGTTCTTAATGATTGTTTTGAATGGAATCTGTAAAATTTTACTTTGTTGAGCCTCAACATCCAATTCACTAATAGTTCCATTTTCAATCTCTTTACCGTTTTCAATAATTGTCCAGTCAATTTTATAGTTCGATAAATTTCTAAAGAAATACCAGTTTTTAACCCTTATTTCATTAAGCGCCAAATCATCTTTATAAAACTTGATGTTTTGCATGACCTTTTTTGCTTCGTAAAGATGCGGATTTGGTTTTTTATCAGCCTGTAGCAATCCATTATTTAAGAAGTTGTGATCACTTGGTGTTCCTTCAGGTCCAAAATCACCACCATAGGCGAAGTATTCTTTTCCGTCTTTTTCTGTCAACAGTCCCTGATCTTGAAAATCCCAAATAAACCCACCTTGTAGTTTATCGTATTTTTCAAATAAATCCCAGTATTCTTTTATACCTCCTAAGCTATTTCCCATGGCATGTGCATACTCGCATAAAATAAACGGTCTTGTTTGGCTATCGTCTTTTGCATAATCTTCAATTTTTTTATAGCCGGCGTACATATGAGCAACAATATCTGTATTCCATTCTCGAAGCGCTCGTTCGTAATGTACAGGTCTACTAGAATCTATTTCTTTAGCTTCTTTATAGGCTCTGTAGAAATTAAATCCATTTCCTGCTTCATTTCCCAGAGACCAAACAATAATAGAAGGATGGTTTCGGTCACGTAAAATCATTCTTTTTACTCTTTCTACGTGTGCTTTTTCCCATTCAGGTTTATTACCCAATGTTTCAGATAATTTATAACCAATTCCGTGAGATTCTATATTTGCTTCATCATATACATAAATTCCATAGACATCACATAATTCATAAAAGTAAGGGTCATTAGGATAATGAGCTGTTCTTACCGCGTTGATATTGTTCTGTTTAAAGATTTTAATATCTTCTAACATACTTTCTCTACTAATCACATGTCCTTTTTTATAATTATGCTCATGTCTATTGACTCCTTTTAACAGAATCGGTTTTCCATTTACCAATAATTGCGCATTGTAAACTTGAATATTTTTAAAACCAACATGTTGATTAATAACTTGAAGTGTTTTTCCTTTTTTCCCTATAAGTTCTAGTTGTAAAAAATACAAATTTGGACATTCAGCACTCCACGCCAAAGCATCGTCAATTACAGAATTAAATTTAATAGTTGTTTTAGCATTTGGTGCTATCTGAACCATTTCATTCGAATAAAATACAACTGAATTTTTACTTTTAAGTGTCGCTTTAAGTTGTCCTTTAAATTTTTTTGAAAGTGTATTCGCAAGAGCTACTGACAGAGAAAATTGGCCATCTTTAAAGTTATTTATTAAATCTGAACCAACAACATAATCTTGTACAAAGGTTCTTGGAGTTGCATATAGGTAAACATCTCTTTCAATACCCGAAAATCTCCAAAAATCCTGATCTTCGAGATAGCTTCCGTCACTCCATCTATAAACTTCTAAGGCAATGCTGTTTGCTCCTTTTCTTAGGTAGGATGTTAAATTAAATTCTGCTGGCAATTTAGAACCTTGACTGTACCCTACTTTTTTTCCATTAACCCAAATATAAAATGCAGATTTTACAGCACCTAAATGAATGGTAACTTCTTTATTACTCCACGAATCTGGGATATTAATTGTTCTCTTATAAGAGCCAACAGGATTGTATCCGTCTGGAATGTCTGGAGGGGTTGGTGTAGTTTTGAAACTAAATGGGTAAGGTATATTCGTATAAATCGGAATTCCATAGCCTTCTAATTCCCAATTTGAGGGAACAGGGATATCCTTCCAATTGCTGGTGTTGTAGTCCTCTTTGTAAAAATTAATAGGCCTGTCTTTTGGGCTCCTTGTCCAGTTAAATTTCCAAAGACCGTTCAAGGATAGATAGTTTTCTGAGTCTTCAATACTATTTTTATTAGCCAACTTTTTAGATTCATAGGCAAAAAATGAAGCTCTAGCAGGAAGTTTATTAATTTCTACAACTTGAGGGTTTTCTAAGATGGCATCTAAAGTTTGAGCTTTTGCAATACTAGTAGTTGCAATAACGACTAAACTTAAAATAAAATTTTTATAATTTAACTTCATAAGTATATTTATATTTTATGGGATTTTCTTTTTATTTTTTGAATAAAAACTCAAAAAAGGACAGTTAATAAGAGCCAAATGATGGTTGTTAATTTGATTATTTTTTCAAACATAAATTGATGGCAAAAGTTATAAAAATTACTTGATTTTCGGTGTCAATTACTATCCTTTCCTTGTCAAAAATTAACATAGTTTATCAATTAGAATATTTTAGCACAAAATTCCAAAAATAAAAACACTTTTTTAAATTTAAATAATTGAATGAATTTTGAGCCTTTTAGGGTAATTAATGTTTAAAATCAGTTAATGACTGACATCATTTTTGTAAACATTGGTCTTAATTTTGAAAAACATTATGAACACATGCAAAGCAAAAAATTTATAAGTGTAGATTGGGGAACTTCTAATTTTAGAATGCGTTTAGTTGATACAATCACATTAGAAATTATTGAAGAGGTAACATCCACAAAAGGTGTTAAAGAGATCTATAACGATTGGCTAAACGAGAAAGGAAATAGAGAAGAATTCTTTCTTAATTTTCTAAAAAAACAATGTATTCTATTTAAAAGTTCGATTGATGATACTTTTAAAATTTTAATATCAGGAATGGCTTCTTCTTCTATAGGAATTAGGGAGTTACCCTATGCTCAATTGCCTTTTTCATCAAAAGGTGAGTCTATTTATCTAGAAAAAATTAACACGTCAATTTTTAAAAACCCAATACATCTAATTTCCGGAATAAAAACGAAAGATGATGTTATTAGAGGGGAAGAAGCGCAAGTTCTTGGTTTGATATCTGATGAAGACAAGGGAAAAACCACTGTGTTCATTCTTCCTGGAACTCACAGTAAACATATCATTTTTAAAAATAATTCTGTAGTAGATTTTAAAACATTTATGACAGGTGAAGTATTTGATGTAATCACTGAAAACACTATTTTAAAAAATTCAGTTTGTTCAGGGTCTTTTGATAGCAAAGAGCAAACTGCCTTTAAAAAAGGCGTGATAAAATCAAGTAAAAATCAATCTATTTTAAATACATTGTTTAATATAAGAACTAGTGATTTATTTAAGGAAAGATCAACAACAGCCAATTTTTATTATTTAAGTGGACTGCTAATAGGCGAAGAGCTTAAAGCACTAAAAACTGTAAATTGTAATTTGATAAAACTATGTGCTGGATCAAATATATTTGAATTGTACAATATGGCCATTAAAATACTTGGCTTAGGGTTAAAAACGGTAATTCTCTCAAAAGAAACTGTTGATCATTCAGTTATTAAAGGGCATTTAAAATTATTAAAAAAAATAGAAAAACTTTAAATGGGAACACAATATAAGCAAGTATTATTTGATAAAATGCCGGTAGTCGGTATTCTGAGAAATGTTTCGTTAAACGTTATTGAAGCAATGCTACCGTATTATAAAAAAGCAGGATTTACAACTTTAGAAATCACGATGAATTCTGAAAATGCATGCGAAATTATACGTAAATTATCTTCGGATAATCCGGATATAAATATTGGTGCTGGAACCGTTTGTACCATGACAGATTTAAAGAAAGCGATTGCTGCTGGTGCTTCATTTATTGTAACCCCTGTTTTAGACAAAGAGGTAGTAAACCAATGTACCAAAGAAAATATTCCAATTTTTCCTGGAGCATATACACCATTAGAAATTTATAATGCGAATAACCTTGGAGCAACAGCTGTAAAAATATTTCCTGCTACTCAATTAGGACCAGGGTATGTTAAGGATGTTTTAGCACCACTTCCTAATCTAAAACTACTTCCAACAGGAGGTGTTTCTGTAGACAATATTGCTTCCTTTTTTAAAGTAGGAGCTGTAGGAGTTGGTATGGGTAGTTCCTTATTTGATAAAGTATTGATCGCCAATAATGATTATGATGGACTCTTTCAACACTTTAAAAAAATAGCTAAAGAAGTAATTAATGCAAAACAGTAATTCTATGAACTACTTTTTGAAACATCTTATTTTAATTTTTGCAGCAACAACAAGTGTGTTAAGTTGTCAAAACAATGAGAATCTAGCATCAGAAAATCATCCGAATGTCTTATTTATCATGGTAGATGATTTAAATGATTATCAAGGTATTTACGGAGGACATCCGCAAGCAAAAACACCAAACATAGATAAGTTTGCCAAGTCTGCAACCCTGTTTAAAAATGCGCACACCAATGTTCCGGTATGTTCACCATCAAGAAATAGTTTATTTACAGGTATCTATCCCCACAACTCTCGCGATTTTGGTTGGACACCCCATTTTAAACAAAAAGTATTAAAAGATAAAAAAACTTTTATTGAGCTATTTAAAGAGAACGGATACAAAACACTTGGAACCGGGAAATTATTACATAAAAACGTAAAAAAATATTGGGATGAATGGGGTGTTCCAGAAGGTATTAATTATGGCCCCCACGCCTCTAGTGGAATTGATAAAAACGGAAAACGGATTATGGGGCACTCCTCCGTTCCAGAACCTTTTAGAAGCATCAATGTGGTAGATGGCTCCTTTGCACCATTATCAGATACACCTGTTATTTCTGATGGTGAAGGAGGATTTATAGAGACCGGATGGACTTACGGAAGAAAGCCATTTCGGTATATCGATGACCATAATCGTGATTTAATGCCAGACGAACAACATGCGCAATGGGTGGCTAAAAAAATAAAAGCACTTGAACAATCCGATAGCAAACAGCCCTTTTTTATGGGAGTTGGTTTTGTAAACCCTCACACACCATTATATGCACCCCAGAAATATTTTGATATGTTTCCCCTAGAAGACATTCAAATGCCAAAAATTAAGGAAGGAGATATCAAAGACATTTACTATGCTACTGTGTATCCAAAATCTGAAATGGGATTGGCTTATTTTAAAAAATTAAAAAAATCCTTTCCGAATAATGATGAAGGCTTACGTAGATTTTTACAAGCCTACTTAGCGTGTGTAGCTTTTGTAGATGATCAGATTGGAGTTGTAATGAATGCCCTGAACAACAGCAAGTTTAAAGACAATACGATCGTGGTCTTCACAAGCGATCACGGCTGGCAAATGGGCGAAAAAGAGTATTTATATAAAAACTCTCCGTGGGACGAAAGCACACGCATTCCTTTTATAATAAGAGATCCACAACTTTCAAATGCAGGTGATGTAGTTCATCATGCTGTCTCTTTAATCGATATTTATCCCACTTTAAAAGACCTATGCAACCTAAAAGAAAATAAAAAGTCTACTCCCAAAATACGATTAGATGGTTACAGTATTCAACCTTTTTTAAACAATCCTAAAACTAAGAGATGGAAAGGCCCCAATGGTGCTTTAACTGTTTTAGGTGCAGGAATAAACCAACCTATAGAAGGTGTAGGCTTTAATAGCAATCCTGGAGCTCTTTGGCATATTGAGATTACTGCCGATTTAGACGTTTCCTATGTTATACAGCAAAACTACACCTATAGAACCAAAGATTGGCGCTATATATTGTATAAGAACGGGAAAGAAGAATTGTATAATAATACAACCGATACTTATGAATGGAATAACCTGGCAAGCAAAAAGGAGTTCACAAAAATTAAATTGAAGCTCAAAGAAGAAATGTTGACTGTAATCAACAAAAAGTAAAAAGATAAAACTTGAAACCTTTGAGATAATTTTTAAACCTTTCCTTGTGAAATATTCTAATAGTTTTGAACGGAACTAAAATTAAAACACATGAAACATATTTTTGCAATACTCATCTTACTTTTTACTTTTAATGTTAGCATTCAAGCTCAAAAAAAAGTCAAGATCAATCAGAATTTTGAAAATCTAGAAAAAGGAACTGATCTTTTAACCCTTGCAAAAGGGAAGTTTAGTGGCTGGGGAAAATCAACTTGGACAGTGACCGAAAAAAAAGGAAAAGGGTTTAACAATTCGAATAAGTTTGCGACTAGTGGAGACGCAGCAAATGCAACTTTGGTTAAATACACCAATTTAGAAGTTGGCGCTACCTATGTATTCAGCGTAGCTGTTAAATTAACAAATACAGGTGGTCAGACTTGGAAGAGTAATTATTCAGTAAAAGCCTTCTCAGGTAAAGGAAAAGAGGACACTCATATGTATGCAAAAAATGATGTAAAAGCAGGGCAAGATAACAAATGGAAAAAGCACAATCTTGAGTTCACCGTAATTGAAGGGAGAGAAAATGTAGTTTTACAAGCATATCGATGGACTAAAGGAGTTCTTTTACATGTAGATGACTTTAAATTAGTAAAGAAATAACATCGTTATAATTAGTTAATTAGTTAGTAGAAAAAAGTGCGCATTAATTTTGCGCACTTTTTTTTGAAATATTGTAGAATAGATAAAAAATGAAACTTAAGTGATAATCAAAGCGTATTCAAAAAATAAAACACCTTGTACATTGCACTTTAACAATTAACTAACAAATAAATAAGAAAAATGAAAAAAAATTACTTTATTTTACTACTAATCACAACTGTGATTGTTTCAACAACCAATGCACAACAAACGATTTATTCAGACGATTTTGAAACTGGTTACCCAGCAGACTCTGAAATTAAAACAACTGACACTTCATGGTTAGTTTTTGGTACAGATTTTACCTTTCCTGCTAAAAATGTTGCATCAGGTGGAGCAGAAGACTCAAACTGGTATGCAAGAATGGAAAAAGGAGGAACTAGTGGTTTTGCTTATATTGAAAGAATTTATCCTTTAACCGCAGGAGAAACCTATGAGTTTAAAGCTTCTGTTTTTCCAGATGTTGCTGGTCAAAAAAATGCCTACACGCTAAGAGTAATGGATGATGTGACAAATGTTGCTGAATCGGCTAAACCAGCAACAGGGTCAACTTGGGAAGAATTAAGTATTTCATATACGGCCACAGAGAGTAAAAATTATAAATTTAGAGTTAATAAAAATTGGGGTACCCAAGGCGGAAGTATTGATAACTTTTCAATAGTGTGCACTACCTGTGCTCCATTGTCTATAGAAGATCAAAAAGCTTTCGATTTTTCTGTATATCCAAACCCTGCTAAAAACGAAATAAAGATTTCAACTCAAGTGCAATTGCAAAATGCTAAAGTATATAATCTTTTGGGTAAAACTATGTTACATTTAAATTACCCGTCTGAAAGACTTGATGTTTCTAGTTTACATGCTGGAATATATCTTATTTCTCTAACTTCTGAGGAAGGGGCAGTTGTTAATAAAAAAATAATTATTGAATAATATTCATTAGTATAATCTAAAGACTTCTATTGCTTTAAAAACAATAGAAGTCTTTTTTACTAAAAATAAATATAAAATGTACAAACATGTCGTATTGTGGAAACTAAAAGAATCCGCGCAAGGAATGTCTAAACAAGAATTGGCCGAAGAAGTAAAAAAACGGTTAGACGAATTACCAGCTCATATTCCCGAAATTAAAAGCTATGAAACAGGCATTAATATTGGCGATTATGGAGCTTCTTTTTTTGATGTGAGTTTGATTTCGGTTTTCGATACTAAAGATACGTTTTGGAAGTACACCAAGTACCCTGTTCACGATGAGGTTGTGGCCTATATCTCATCGGTAACGCAAGCGGAAGAAATTGTAGATTACAACAATTAATACGGAGAATTGATGCCTCAATTAGAGGTGACATTTGGTTAAGTAATGTTAAATATGAGCAATCTACTTGCCTATATTAACTCTAATTTTATTTTTCACTCAAGAAAAATAAAAAAGTTTAAGAAAATATAATTATGACAATTGATAAAATAGAAACCTATATACTTAAAGATACGTTATCTAAAAGCTTTTTCTTTTCCCAATGGGAGTACTCAGAAAGGTGCATCTGTGTGGTTAAGGTAACAGCATCTAATGGAGAATATGGTTGGGGTGAGGGCTATGGTCCTGCAAATGTATTAGAAGCAGGAATAGAATTATTAAAACCAATAGTCATAGGTTTAGACCCTCTAGAAAATGAAGTGATTTGGAATCAAATGTATCGAAAAACATTGGATTTTGCCCGCAGAGGAACTTTAGTAGCTTCTATGAGTGCCATAGACATCGCTATTTGGGATTTAAAAGGGAAGATTTTAGGACTTCCTGTTTCTACATTACTAGGAGGTGCCCACCGAACAGAAGTAAGACCTTATGCAACCGGACTTTATTTTACGAGTCATGATAATCCATCTCAAGAATTTGATGAAGAAGCTCAAATATATATATCGCAAGGTTTCAAGGCTATAAAAATGAAAATTGGATTGGGTGTTGAAGAAGATTACAAAAATGTAAAGCGCATGCGAGATCTGATTGGAGATGATATTCAGCTCATGGTAGATTCGAATCATGCTTATAATTTTAGAGAAGCCATACAACTTGCAAAAAAAATCGAACCTCTCAATATTTCATGGTTTGAAGAGCCCTTATCTCCAGAATTTTATACTCAATATAAAGAGTTAAGAAACAAAACAAGCATTCCAATTGCTGGTGGTGAATGTGAGTATTTACGATATGGATTCCATCAATTGTTACGCAATAATTCCGTAGATATCATTCAACCAGACATTTGCGCAAGTGGCGGTTTAACAGAAGCGAAACGGATTGCTGCGTTGGCTAGCACCTATGGTGTGGAACTGATACCACATACCTGGGGTACATCTATAGGAATTCATGTAGCATTGCATTTTATTGCCAATCTTGAATCGATGCCGGGCAGAATGAAGCGCCCAGATTTTCTTATAGAATATGATCAGACTGAGAATGCACTTCGTGAAGAATTGACATTTCCTGCAATTGAAATGAAAAATGGGATGATTAAAATACCAAACAGACCCGGATTAGGAATTGACGTAGATGAAGAAGTTTTAATGAAATATGCCATTTCAAAAAAATAAAAAAACAGTATCTTGTAACAAATCATTTTAAAATGAAAACACAAAATTTCGGATATAAAAAATTATATATTAACGGAGAACTTTTAGATGCTGAAAGCGGACAAATAGAAGATGTAATCTGTCCTGCAACAGGCGAATCCATTGCTCAAATTGCGAAAGCAGGAAAAGCAGATGCAGAAAAAGCTTTGAATGCTGCAAGAAAAGGGTTTCAATACTGGTCTAAACTTTCCCTTGGAGAAAGAACAGAATGGATGTCTAAACTTAGAACAGCTGTTCTCGAAAAGGAAAACGAGTTAAGAACGGCTATGGTTCATGAAATGGGTAAAAATTACGAAGGTGCTTACGAAGATATTGAAGCTGTAATTAATGCATTGGAATGGTACCCTAACGCTATGAAGAATTTGCGCGAGGAGCAAATTCCAGATTACGAGAACACCCATACTCACAAAATGATATCCAAGCCTGCAGGTGTAGCAGTAGCATACTTAGCATGGAATTTTCCATTGCTAAATGTAGGTTTTAAATTAGGACCTGCATTAGCAGCTGGTTGTTCCTTAATTATAAAACCTTCTACTTTATCACCCCTATCAACCTATATGCTTGGCGAAATTTTGCATGATATTGATTTTCCAGCAGGTGTAGTTAATATTTTAGCAGGACCAAGTAGAGAAGTAGCAACAACGCTAACTACAAGTAAAATTCCTGCTGTATTGACTATGATTGGCTCCACGGAAACAGGAAAAAAAATAATCGCTGAAAGTACTACTTCTATCAAAAAATTAGGAATGGAACTTGGGGGTAATGCACCTTTTATCATTTTTGAAGATGCCGATTTTGATAAAGCATTAGAATTAGCTGTGGTATTAAGTTTCTGGAATTCTGGTCAGATTTGTGTGGCCGCAAATAGAATAATGGTACATAAAAATATATACGATAAATTCTTAAAAGCATTTATAAAACGGACTTCAGAATTAAAATTAGGTTTTGGTACAAAAGAAAATCCAGAGGTGTTTATGGGACCAATGGTTTCAAAAACAGATAGAGATCGGATGTTTGATATCGTAAAAGATGCTGTTCGTAAAGGTGCTATTTTAGAATATGGTGGAAAAATACCAGAAGGGTTTCCTGAAAAAGGAAATTGGATAGAGCCAACAGTTATTTCTGGCATTTCACCTGAAATGACATTGTTTAGAAAAGAAACTTTTGGTCCAGTTGCAGGTATTATGAGTTTTGATACTGATGATGAGGTTTTAGAATTAGCAAATGACACTGAATACGGCTTAGCCTCCTATATCTTTACCAATGATCATCAAAGAATTGAACGATTTACAAATGACTTAGAATTTGGTGAAATTCAAATTAACGGAGTTAAGTACGCTATTTATTTACCTCATGGGGGAATTAAAAACAGTGGTATTGGACATGACTGTTCTCATTTAGCTTTAGATGATTACTTAGTTAAAAAAAGAATTTCTACAGCATTATAAAACAATTAACTCACTAAAATTAAACTTATGGAATCCATGTTTTTCCCTTTTTTATTAATAATTTTCGCTAGTATTTTTCAAGGTTCATTCGGGCTTGGAATGAAATATATGGCCCCTTTAAAATGGGAGTCATGGTGGCTAGTTCATGTAACGATAGCCATGATTATTTTACCAATGACTTGGGCCTTTTTGGTCGTTCCTGATTTAGGAACTGTTTTACATAGTGCCTTTTCAGATGCTTCTATGCAAAATGTTGTATTTATGGCAATGCTTTTTGGTTTCCTCTGGGGAATTGGAGGTATTTTATTCGGTGTTAGTGTTCCTTATATCGGTTTATCTCTTACCATGGGAATTGTAATGGGTTTAGCGGGCTCTGTAGGTGCATTAATTCCATTATTACAGATGGAAAATGCTACTTCTACTCCACAATTTCCCTACGTAATAAGTGGACTCGCTATCACCCTTATAGGAGTTGCTATAACCGCAAAAGCAGGGATTGATAAAGATAAATTAACTTCTCAAGCATCTGGAGAAAAATCAGAGATTGTAAAAGGAATCACAATTGCAGTAGCTTGTGGTATTTTGTCTGCTTTGTTAAATGTAGGTTTTGTAAATGCCGCTCCAATAGCAACATTAGCAAAAGAAATGGGTGCTCTAGACCGAAATGCAAGTTTAGCGGCTTGGGTAGTAGTTTTAATTGGAGCATTTATAATGAATGCAGGATATGCAATATTTTTACTATTTAAAAATAAATCATGGAGTAATTTTAAAGTTCCAGGTTCTAAAAAAGCCTTTAGATGGGCTATTCTAGCAAGTGTTTTTTGGTTTGGTGCATTGGGTGTTTACGGACAAGGTGCCGCTTTAATTGGACCGATAGGTGGTGTTATAGGGTGGCCAATGTTATTAGGGCTTTCTTTGATTGTTAGTAATTTTTGGGCCTACAGAGCTGGTGAATGGAATGGTGCTAAAAAACCATTTAATTTGTTACTAGTCGGATTGGCTGTTTTAATTTTTGCTAGTATAATTTTAGGCTATTCTAATTCTGTTATTTAACAACTCATAAAACAAATTTTTACAAAAAAACCAAAACAAGTACTTGTATTGGTTTTTTTGTATTGAGAGCATAATGAATACTTTTACTTATTATTAATATCCATATATTTTATTTTATATTCACTAGCAGAAATGTCTTTTAACTTTTTAAATATTCTATTAAAGCTTGAAAACGAATTGAAGCCACTATCGTAGCAAATTTGAGCAATACTTTTTTCACCATTAATAAGCATTTGACAAGCTTTGTTGATTCTAAATTCTCTAAGGAATTCGAAGGCTGTTTTACCTGTTCTATTTTTAAAAAACCTACAAAAGGAATTAGTAGTCATATGAGAAATCTCAGCCAATTCATCCAATGAAATATCTTTTGTGTAATTTTCAGAAATATATTCAATTACTTTTTTAGTTCTATCTTCTCCCCTATTGCTCAGCTTTAAAGAAAACCCATCGCTCGCTAAACACTGTATTTTTTCTTCAGTTGACAATATATGAAGAACTGAAATTAAGTGCATAATTTTTTCTGCTTCTCTACTTTCAGCGAGCAAAATTAGCTTCTCTTTAACTTTTTTTATTGTTTTTTTTGAAAATAATATACCACGGTTGGTAGATTTTAAAAATCTATCAATATTAGAAAGTTCTGGAATAGAAAAAAGATTAATTCCACTCAAAATACTTCCAAATTTAACGACTATATAATCAACTTGACTTTCTGAGTTTTTCTCATCATTTTTGAATAAATGAGGTAATCCTTGACCTAAGAAAACAAGTTCTTCATCTTCAAAATGATCCATATGATCACCCACAATTCTTACCCCTTCTCCTTTAATGGTAAATAAAATCTCATACTCTTCGTGATAATGCCAGTGCACCCCAAAATAGGGAGATTTCTTACGCTCTACGTAGAAAGATTCAAAAACAGAAATCTTTGAAGGATGGTATTCTAATTTCACAACAAAAAATTATAATCTAATATAAAAGCTTAATAAAAGATAAATATACCATAATTAATGAGTTTTTATCTATTAATATGACAAAAATTGATTATAAGGGTAATTATTATTGTTATTAGTTAAAAAAAGTACTTAGTTTTTGAGAAAAATTATCTTTTACGGCTTTATAAGCAGTATCAGTAGCCAAATTATACCATTCATTTTTATCTACTCGATGGTCATATAATTCTATAGCTCCATTCGCATATCGTATAAATCTAAAATCTTTTGAACGCAAAGAAATGTGTTGATTTTCGGGTTTCTTTGTTTTCCAACTAGAAATAATACTCATGGCTTCATCTGGTCCAGACCAATTTTTAGTCTCAGAATTTTCTAAAAAAGCTTTAAGACTAAAGCCATCTAACTCTGCTCCTTTTTCTGTAATTAAGGTACTGCCTTTTAAATTGCATAAGTCTTTAATTGTAGGATATATATCAACCAAACTAACAGGGTGGGTGACTATTTGCCCTGCCTTATCTTTATAATTGGGGTGTTTGATAATCAATGGTACACGGGTAGATTCCTCCCAAAGCGCATATTTAAATAGATACTCTTTTTCACCAAGGCTGTACCCGTGGTCACTAAATAGCAATACAAGAGTGTTATCATTAAACTCACTTTCTTCTATGGATTTTAATACTTTCCCAACCATTTCATCAGCAAAAGCTACACTTGCCAAGTAGGCTTGAGTATAAGATCTCAAGGCTTCTTCTTTACTGGAATACCCCTCGGTTAATGTTCTAAAAGCTTTACGTCCTCTAGGTTCTTTATTCGTATTTTCTGCCAACTTTGTATCTTCGATATCATCTTCTTTTAAGGTCGTAATTTTTACTGATTCTATAGGGAACATATCAAAATATTTTTGAGGAACTACTAAGGGTGTATGAGGTCTAATAAAACCGACACTGATGAAAAAAGGATTCTTGCTTTCCTCTTTTTGAAGGTCTTTAATTTTTTTTTCTAACCATTCTGCACTTTTTTCATCAGTCAGCAAATCCCTATTATTATCATCTGTATAATGAAAATGACTATTTGTTTTCCAATGGGTATTTCTCCAGCCCTTATAACCAGGGGTATCATTCGTTGGTTGTATATTAGGAACATTCGCTAAAGATGCAAAAGTTGCATCCAAAGGACCTAACGCTGCCATCCCTTTCGGAGATGAAGGATGTAATGTTGATTTTTTGCCATTAAATGCCATGGGTCCATAATCAGCAATTGCTCCCATTTCATCCCAAACTCCCTTTTTAGTCGTATGAAATACTTTTCCTGTTTGAAACGTTTTATACCCATTACTTCTCATGTATTCTGGAATGGATTTAGAATTCATAGAAATTTCATTTTTTTGCCAATTTCCAAAACCCCAATTTCCAGAAGTAGTAGGTAAAATACCGGTCATAAAACTTGCTCTAGAGGGAGAACAAACAGGTACGTTGCTATGCGCATTGTTAAATAAAACTCCTTCAGCTGCTAGTTTGTCTATATTGGGTGTTTTAGCTTGAGGGTGCCCTCCCATCACCCCTACAAAATCGTTTAAATCATCCAAAACAATCATTACAACATTGGGTTGTTCCTGAGCTTTAGTAAGTAAAGAAAGTAAGACAAATAGTAGGCTTACAGTATATTTTTTGACAATCATTTTAAATGAAATTTTAATTATTAATTTTTATTTAAACTAAAAATAGTTATAAACCCTCTCAGGAATTACTACTTTTTGTATTTTTATTTCTATAATATAAGTTTTACAAGTATCAATTACTTGAGCTGATACAACACTATTTAATAGCAACAGAATTAAAATTGCGCTACTTTGAATCATAAGTAATTCATGGTTTTGTTTCAAAAAAATTATTTTTTTTCTGTCCACCACACATCTTGACCAAGTGTTGGAAAAACACGATCTTTCATTTCTGAATTCCATTGTTCCCATTTTTCATGAAGCTGTTTGCTAATTTTCTTTTTTTCAAAGCCAATTTCTATTCTTTCATTTTTATCTTTTAATAGATTGTATAAATTTGGAGAGGCCTTTTGTTTTTGTTTATTTGCTATGAGCTTATAGTTTCCGTGCCTGATTGCCATGGCGTTTTGTTCCCATTTTCTCCAAAACAAATAATCGTGTGGAGGACCAATTTCTGCACCTGTTAAAAAAGGAATTAAATTCACACCATCAAGTGGTCTTTTCGGATCAATTTTAACATTGGATTGAGCAACAATAGTAGCCATGATATCCAGTGATGAAATGGGTTTTCTATACGAATTTCCTTCTGGGATTGTACCTTTCCATCGCATAGCAAATGGTACTCTTATTCCACCTTCAAAAAGATCCCCTTTTAATCCTCTAAGCGGGCCATTGTCAGAAGCATTGTTGTGTGCTCCTCCATTATCTGAAAGAAAAACTACAATGGTATTTTCGTCTAAGCCTTTTTCTTTAAGAGCCTCTAAAACATGTCCTACACCATCATCTACAGCAGATACCATGGCTGCATAGGTTTTTCTTTTTTTGTCCGTAATTTTCGGAAATCTTGATAGATATTTTTTTGTGGCTTGAAGTGGTGTATGAGGTGCATTATAAGCCAGATAAAGCATAAAATGTTGATCATCTTCAGCTTGTTTATTAATATAATTAACTGCTGCGGCACTCAATTCATCTGTTAAATAATCATCCGTTTTTACCTTGGTTCTGTTTTCAACTATTTTGGTTCTATACCACTGCCATTTCCTTTTAACCTCCGATAAATCATTAATGGTTAATTGCTCTGGATAGTAATTATGACCCCCTGATAAGAAACCATAAAAATAATCAAAACCACGTTCTAAAGGATGAAAATTTGGATGTGTGCCCATGTGCCATTTTCCAATAATAGCACTGTTATAATTAACTTTTTTCAATACTTGTGCCATTGTTTCTTCTTCTAAAGGCAAACCAGATATGGGGTTATTGGGATCTATTGAAGGATTGGTGGTAAAACCAAAACGATCTTGATAGCGCCCGGTTAAAAATCCAGCTCTACTTGGTCCGCAAACAGGAAAAGAGACATAACCTTCTTCAAATCGCACACCTTCATTGGCAATTCTGTCAATATTTGGTGTTGGAATGTCTTTACAGCCATTAAAACCAACATCTGCCCAACCCATATCATCGGTCATTATAACGATTAGGTTTGGTTTAATTGTACTTTTAGTTGTATTCACTTGAGCAAAGCTAAAACTACCTAATAGAAGTAAAAAAAAAGTTAGTTTGTACATCGTATTTGTTATTAATAAATAATCGTTAAATTACTAAAAAAGCATTTAAAATTAATTCATTGGTATTATCTATTTTTATTCACTAATTATCATTGTTTGCGTGGCGTGTTGAATTTTTAGAAACATGGATAAAGTAAAAATATAAATTGTATGTGAAGTGATTGCTTATGGAGAAATGTGAGTCTGGTAATCGAAGTTCATGAATATCGTGAAATGAAAAATATAAGAAAATGGTTGTTCTTTATTATTATCGACAAAAATCCTAGCCTTATTTAGCATTTGATATGCTAGTGTTTCATCACTAAATCTTGCTGAATTACCTCCTGAAATGTATCCAATTCTAGCATCACCATTTACTAGTTTTACGGTGAAAATCGTCGGAAGCACATCGTTCTAAATCGCGGTTTTTGTTTTCAGTTGGATCAGCACCTACTTTCTTCTTACAATTAATTTTAATTCAATTGCTCCCATATCCGGCAAGCCTTTAATAGTATTTCCGAGAATATCTTTTTCTACTTTCAACCCAATCATTAAACCTTTTTTATCTTTCGGAATATGAGGGATTTCAATTCCTTTATCCTTAATGACATCAATGTTAGTAGGGATATAATCTGTGATTTTTTTTCCTCCTGCATTTACAAAGTGTGGATTCCCATAAACCGGTTCCTCATCTTGGATTGCCACTATTTTTGGCCAATTTTCAGCTTTTAGAAATAAATTATTTTTAAAAACTATATTTTTTAAATCAGACGCATCATCTTTCTGAGGCTGATATTGATCTCCTAAAACAGCTTTGCTTTCTCCTTCAATATAAAAAATATTATTGGCTAGTAATGCTCCCGAAGTAACTTTTGCAACAGCCATTTTAGCTACTATATTACTTTTCACATAAATGGTATTATTATAAAAATAGGAGTTGTACGGACCGTGACGTTCTTTATTTTTTCCAACAAATCCGCTTAACCAGTAAATTTTTCCTTCTTGAAAAGCAATGCCTTTCTTTTTAATACGATGTCCGTCATTAATACTTACATTATAGCGGTACGCACAGTTCCAATTATTTCCTAAAATCTCACAAAATCCTCCTGCATTATTCTCACTCAAATTGTACTGTACAATGATATTTTTACAATTAAAATCAATATGACAACCTGCTGAATCTGCAGGACCATTCGCATTTCTAAATGAATTGTGTTCAATTATTACAGAATCACATCCCCAAGTCCAAAGACCGCTTCCACGCCCCCATTTTCTGCTATCATCATTGGCTCCGGAATAGTTGATATTGTTTCCTTTTACATGCGCATTTTTAACACCACTCATTTGCATTCCTGGGCCTCCCGTTTTAAACACCGTATTGGTAACTAATTTCAGATTTTGAACAGATCCAGTTATTTTAATTCCTGTATGTCCAATATTACTAATTTTGCAAGACTGAACTGTTATATTTTTTAATAATGAACCTTTATTATTATTGATAAAACGAATTCCCCAACCATAGCTTTGCAATCCATTAGCCGTTTTAACTTCTGCAACTCCTCTTTGAAAATTTGGACGTTCATAAAAGACATCTTTTACTACCAAGTTATTTAAAGTAATATTTTTAAAAACACCCTCTTTTGAAGTAGTAACTAAAACACCGCATCGCATTCCTTTTTTTTTACTCTTAGGCTTAATACCTCCATTGGCCATAATAGTTAGGCCTTCAACATTAATATAACTGCAATTGATTAATAAAACTCCATTCAAAAAGCCTTTTGCATTTATTGTTGGATTTTTGTCTCCTGAAAAAGCGTTATAATTTGAAATTATAATAGGTTTTTCTTTTGTTCCACTCCTATTAATTAATTGAATAGAACCAAAAAATTCTTGACCTTTTGCTAGTAAAATAACATCTCCAGGTTTAAAATTGAAGCTACTGACTTTGGTAAGGGTTTTCCAGGGTGTTTGATGACTTTTTCCATTGTTTTTATCGTTGCCTATTTTGGCATTGACATAATAGTTAGTTGCCTGTGATGTACTACTTATAAAAAGAAAAAAAAATACTGCCTGTATGTATTTCATGAGTTTTTCTTACTAAATAATTTTCATAAATTCTTAAAAAAAATAGGTTTAACACCTTATTACTTTTTAAAATTGAACATGTGTTCTATATCTTCAAATTCAAATAATTTGAAATTATATGATTTCTTCTTTCAAACAAAATGTTTTCATAGCATCTCGAATACTATTTTTTTTGTGATTTCTTTTTTGTTCTATTACGCCATGCTTTCGTGTGAATCAGTCCAAGAAAAACAGGGTCAATTAATTCTGACTCCCATTCATTTAAAATGTTGTACAATCGCTTTACATCCTCTTTGTTACTAGATGCAATATTGTTAGACTCACTAATATCTTTCTCAAGATTGTATAATTCTTTTCGGTTTCCATTCTTTTTTACAACCAGTTTTAAATTTCCGTCTCTCACAGAATATAATTTCTGATCGTATTTTCTAATAAAAATATTTTGGTGAGGAGTTCCTTTTTCTTTTCCTGTTAGAAATGGAATTATGTTTACTCCGTCTAATGGCTTATCTTTCTCAATTTCCACCTTTGTTAAATCTGCAATTGTTCCTAAAATATCTAAAGATGAAACTGGGTAATTGCAAATGCTTTTATTCAATTTTCCTTTCCATTGAATGGCAAATGGAACTCTAAAACCACCTTCATAAATAGAACTTTTACCCTCTCTTAGCACACCATTATTAGAAGCATTTTTCTTTTCGGGACCCCCATTGTCTGAAAGAAAAACAACGATTGTATTCTCTTCTAGATTTAATTCTTTTAGTCTATTCAGAAGTTGACCAACTCCATCGTCTAGAGCACTTACCATAGCGGCATAGATTTTTCGTTTTTTTTCTCTTATAGCAGGAAATCTATCTAAATATTTTTTTGTTGCCTGCATTGGTGTATGGGGTGCATTATAAGATAAAAACAAAAAGAATGGTTGTTCTTTATTGCGCTCGACAAATCTTACTGCCTCATCAGAAAATTCTTCCGTTAAATATTTTTCAGTTTTAACAGGTTCGTGATCTCTCATAATCCATGTTCGGTAACTTGCAATTTCAGCGCCAGCTCTCCAAGTTTTACCACCGCCCTCTTCGTTAGGAATTTGAATATGATCTCCAGTGAAATAACTATCTTTTAGAACAAGATTCTTAGGAAAATATGTATGACCTCCTCCAAGGTGCCCAAAAAACTCATCAAATCCTCTATTCAATGGGTGGTTCGATTTATGCGCACCCAAATGCCATTTACCAATAATTCCTGAGGTGTATCCAACTGTTTTTAAATGTTCGGCAATAGTTTTTTCAGTTTTGGGCAAGCCCATATTTGGATTATCTACACGGTATTGTGGATTTCTTTCGAAACCAAAACGTTGTCCGTAACGGCCTGTGATAAAACCGGCTCTACTTGGTCCACATACAGAATAGGAAGTATAACCATTTGTAAATTTTACACCATTTTCTGCAATTTGATCAATATTTGGGGTTGGAATATCCTTAGAACCGTTAAAACCAACATCGGCATAACCTAAATCATCTGCCATAATGACTATTAGATTTGGCTTACTTTTGTTTTGTGCATCAATATTAGGCCCCACTAAAACCAAACAACAACATAAAATAATTAACTTACAATTCATCTTAAATTTATCTATTTTTAATTATTTTATTCATGTCTAAGTGTAGCCTTTTTTTTATTTTTTTATTTTTTTTCTTATCGGCAACATTTTCCCATTCATATGGGTCCTCTTTATGATTGTATAATTCTTCTTTTCCATTGCTATAAACTATATACCGCCAATCTTTTGTCCTATAGGAAAAATTTTGATTTTTAGTCGAATATTTTGTCCCATAATTACCTACTATTGTTAGGGCTCCGGTTGGACCTTCCCATTCTTTTGATTTTTCTAATAAAGACCTTAAACTATATCCTCCTAAGTCACCACCATTCTTATTAATTTTATGGTCCCCTTTTAAATTACATAAATCTTTCAGAGTAGGATACAAATCTATTAGAGATACAGGTTGTTCAACTTTTAATCCAGCTTTTGGTGTTGGAGTTTTAATAATCAAAGGAATTCTAGCACTTTCCTCCCAAGGTGAGTTTTTAAAAAAATACTCTTTTTCTCCCATTTGCCAACCGTGATCACTAGTAAATACAACAATTGTGTTGTTTTTAAACGTACTATTGTTTAAACCCTCCATAACTTTTCCTACTTGCTCGTCAACAAATGCTACGCAAGCTAAATAAGCCTGTAAAACATGTTTTAAGGCAACTTCTCTATCTCCATTATAAGATTCAAGTAGCATCTTATAATATTTAGGACCTTTTAAATTATTACTAAAATTATCTTTCCAATAAGTATCATTGGTATCCTCTACTTTCCATTTATCTAATTTCAAATCTTTTATAGGAAACATATCAAAATACTTATCTGGGGCATGCATTGGTGTGTGTGGTCTTACAAACCCAATTCCCATAAAAAATGGTTTGTGAGTATCCTGCATTTCTAATTCTTTAAGTTTATTAACTGCCCATTGCGCATGTAATTCGTCTTGTAATAAGTCTCTATCATTGTCATTAACATAGCGTAATGGTTTGTTGTCCCATCCATAGATCCAACCTATTTCTCCTCTTTTCCCTTCTGATATTCCTCCCTCTGACAAGCGGCCATAAGAACCATCTATAGGACCAATAGAACGGTATGGGGATGGTACTGATGGATTGACACTTGTTTTTTTTCCATTGTAATAAAAGGGTCCATAATTATGCTTTGGTTTGTTACCCCATTCATCAAAATCATCATTTACGTTACCGTGAATAATTTTCCCGGTACCTAGAGTATAATAGCCGTTTTCCTTAAAATAGCGTATCAACGTTTTATTATTTTTTAGTACGGGTTGTTTTTTTAAGTTTGTCCAACCATAATCTTTTGATGCATGCGGATAAACGCCTGTAATTAAACTATTTCTTGAAGGCGAGCATACAGGCACATTGCTTTGAGCATTTATAAATCGTACACCTGAAGCTGCTAGTTTATCTATATTTGGAGTTATTGCTTGGGGATGACCACCAAAAACTCCCTGATAATCATTTAAATCATCGCATATTATAAAAATAACATTGGGCTTTTCTTGTGCTTTTAATACTGTGCTATACACAAATAAAAAGCTAACTATTATTAATTGTTTAAAATTGATATTCATTTATTTATTTTTTAATGATCACTTTACTTTTTTGTCCTTCTATTTTTAAAAAATACATCCCTTTTGCTAATTGCGAAACGTTTATTTTGGTATTGCTTATTCCTGATATTATCTTTTGACCTTTTACAGAGTAAATTGCAAAAGTTTTTTCAATATCTAACCCTTTTAAAATTAAAAAATCATTTACTGGATTTGGATAAATAGCAAATCTGTTTGTTTGATGATTATTGATGTTTAAAATTGTATTGTTTTCGTGTGCGCCAATACCTATTGGTAAAACTGATGTTAAATCAAATCCCCAATAATCTTGACCCCCATTGTTATTAATGAATACCCCTGCATCAATTGCTGGTGAACCTAATGTTACTTTATAATCAGCTGCTGTTACACCTCCTCTATTCACAAATAAAGGGTCTGAATTAGTTAAATCACTAGTACCAACAAAAAATGAATTTGAGGGACCAGAATTTGAATATAAATTATTGCTAAATACGTTATTATCTCCAGCAGTCGATGATTTAGTAAAATTTAGTGTACTCTCTGATTCTACATAAAATATATTATTTTTCACTTCATTTGAGTCTGTGTCATTTTCAAAACGAATAAGCGATGTTATATCGTCACCATTTGTATCTTGCCCAATATAAATCGTATTGTTATATACTTGATTATTTTTGGATCCAACTTTAGTTTGACCATCAAACCCTGTAAAGTCTGAGAACCAGATAATCTTGCCTTCCTGTGTGTTTTTTTCGCCACTAGCGGTGTACATTTCAGGATTACTTTGAAGAGTAGCACCATTGGACCATTTCACTCTAAAACCATCATTGATACTTACATTATACCTATATATACAATTGGTATTGGCCCCCATAAATTCAGCAAAGCCTCCAGCGTTATCATAGCTTACGTTGTACTGAACAATAACATTGTCGTTTTCGATGTCTATATGTGCACCACAAGAATCTGCCGCCCCTCGAGCGTGCGAAAATTCGTTGTGCTGAAGAACACCATCCTTGCAACGTACAGACCAAAAACCGCTTCCTCTACCATGTTGTTTTGAGTTGAGGGAATAATCTCCTGTATAGGTTACTATATTGTTTTCAATAAGAAAGTTTTGAACGTTAAAAAAAACCATACCAGAACCTCCAATATGATGTAGATTATTATTGTTGATATCAATGTTTTGTTGGTATTGTGCGGTTGGTGGATTCGTATCAGGAATCCATTTATTAATGGATATACCGACATAGCCAATATCTGTAATTTCACAATTTTTTATAGTAATTCCATCGTAATAATTTTCCCCTGATCCTGTTGAAGTAAATAGAAATCCATACCCTTTATACGAATCGGTGTTTTCTGTCCCAGAAGCATTCGTCGGGTAAATTTTATAAGCTTTAATATTGTTTAATGTAATATTCCTTTTAATTCCTGAAAAACCGACACTTGCATAAAAACCAAACCGTTTTTCATCTGCCCCAGCCTCTAAAGTAGCATCGTCTTCTGATGCATCATTTTTTAAAATCAAATCCTTAAATTCTATATATTCTTTTTCGGATGCATCAATACACATTTTATAATTTTTACCATTTATTGTAGGTCTTTCATCACCACCGTATTTACCAAAAATAATTAAATTACTACTGTCACCACTTGATGGTGGAATCAATTTACCAAAAAACTCTTGCCCTGATTTAAATAAAATTCGATCCCCTGGTAAAAAAGTACTTTGATTCACTTTACCTATACTCTGCCAAGCAGCACCCTCTGATAAGCCGTTATTATCATCCGATCCATTTGTGCTATCGACATAATATATCTGATTGGCGTCCAATGAACTATCATATAAATGGATGGCTCCATATTTTCCTTCCAACATATTTCCTGCTGTCCCTCCTGTAATAGAGACTTTAAAAAAATTAACAGCGGTTTCAATTTCATTTTCAGGAACAAGGGCATATAAAATCCAATCTCCGACAATTTTAATCCGCACAAATTTTAAAGGGACTTCTGTATAGTCATTCGAAGCATCTAAATTGGATGAAATATAAGTTTGAATTGTTCCTGTGTTATTATTAATATTTTCTAAAGGCGTATCTTTAAGTGTCCAAAATTCTATTCTAAAATGATTCAAGGAAGCAACATCATAAACCAATTCAACATCTTGAAGATTTGAATTATCTCTTACAATCATTTTGGAATCTCCACCGTAATCATCAGGGTTCGTTGTTATTATATTAATATTTCCAGAAGTTCTATGAAAATTATTTATGGTTTCTAAAGGGTCAGAAAAATTTGGAAAGCCATCCTCATTGGTTCTTAAATCAGTATTAGGAACTTCGAAAATACTTGTGTCAATAGTTACTTCTAATTCGTCTACAGAAGTTTGTGGAGCGCTATTGCTACCATCACCATACAGCCAAATAGTTCCAAGAAGGGCTTTCCAAGCTGGAGCAATACTAGGAGAGCTCAATTCAAATCGAATGTATTGGGTACCTTCAGGAATAGTCTCTTGAGGCGAATATTTAAAAGCACGTCTGTATCCAGAAGTGTGTTGTGCAATGAAGTCGACAGTTATTTCAGAATAAACTTCATCTGCTCCAGCTACAAAGGCACGAATGCTTCCAAAATCAGTTGGCATCTCGTCTTGAATACCCCATAAATCAACTTGAAAACTGCCTAGATTATTAACTTGATACGTTAAAGAGCCAACCGTTGTATTTGTCCTTACAATCTGCTCAGGATCATCAACTAAATTACCTAAAGCATTCTCTAAAAAACTCCAATTATTAGAATAACTATATACTTTGTCAAAATTGATCAAAGAATCCTTTAGGAATAAATTAGAGAGAGACGTCTGTTGATCTAGTTGTTGTTTTAATTCTTGCTTTACGGTAGTATATTCAACTCTATCTTTTATATTAATCCATTCATTTTCATCATATAGATGGTCGTATAACTCCTCTTCACCATTGGCATATTTTGTGTATCTATATCGTTTTGACACGATACCATAGTTTTGTTCACTAGGGTCGGTTTTACCCCAAACACCAACTGAACTAAGCGAGGTACTTGGTCCACTCCAAGACGAGGTATTTGGGTTGTCTAGAAAGGCTTTTAAACTATGTCCGTCAAGATCAGCTCCAGTAGTATTTTTTTTGGTATCACCTACCAAATCACATAAATCTTTTAAGGTAGGATAAATATCCACAAGGCTAACAGGGTGATCTACAACACCACCAGCATTTTGACTGTGTTCCGGACTTCTGATAATTAAAGGAACTCTTGTCGCTTCATTCCAAAGTGCATTTTTACGTAAGTACTGTTTTTCACCAACATGATATCCATGATCACTAAAAAGCATAACGATGGTATTGTTTGAGTATGAACTGTTGTCGAGTGTTGTCATTATTTGTCCAACCATATCATCAGCAAAAGCCACACAAGCCAAATATGCTTGCACTTTTTTCCGAAGGCCTAGTTGTCGATCTGTAGATTCATTTCCTAAAATTTCAAAAAGTGTATACCCTGCCGTACCTCCATCAAAATGAGTATCTTCTCTGTCGTTTCTTTTTATCACTGGGATTTGAATTTCTTCAAGAGGAAACCTATCAAAATAGGTGTCTGGGACAACGAGTGGAGAATGGGGTCTAATCAAACCCAATGCCATGAAAAAAGGCGTTGCACTTTGTGCGTTTTCAAGGTTTGATATTTGTGTTTGCAACCACTCCACACTTTTTTCGTCTGGCATTTGATCTCGGTTATCATCATCAGTATATAAAAAAGGAGCCCCGTTTGTCCACCAACCATTGTATCCATTGGGTACATTGGGGATATCTGAAAGCCTAGCGATGGTTGCATCCAATGGTCCACTATTTTCGTAATATTCAATATTCGTGGATGGATGCATGGTATTACTGCTTCCATTGTAAGCAAAAGGACCATAATCTAAAGAATTCGAAAGGCGATGGTCCCAAAAGGTATCTTCTTGAGCCGAGCTATGGGTGACTTTTCCTGTTTTATAAGTGGTATAACCGTTAGCACTAAAATATTCAGGAAGAATTTTGGAATTTACAAGTGTGGAGTTATTCAGCCAATTGTCAAAACCAAAATTTTGTGAGGTAATTGGTAAGATTCCAGACATAAAACTTGCACGAGATGGAGCACAAATAGGTGCATTACTATGCGCATTCGAAAACAAAACACCTTCATTTGATAGTTTGTCAATGTTTGGAGTTAATGCTTGTGGGTGCCCATCCAAAACTCCAACATAGTCATTAAGATCATCTAAGACAATCATCAAAACATTAGGCTTCTCTTGAGATGAGCAGATCATAAAATTCGTAAGTATCAATAAAGAGAATAAATAAATTTTAAAACTATTTTTCATAAGATGATTTACTATTTATTTTTATTATCTGAGATTTAAAAAAGTAAAGTTGAAAAAAATAAGAGTATATTATTGGTTTAAAATTACCCATTTGTTTTTAGTTTTTATCAATGATAATTTTTGATTCATAAAAGGTAATTATTTGCAGTCCTTTCAATTGTGAAAATTGTTATTTTGTTAGGCTGATATCTTAACTTCATTTCGACATCAAACTTAAAAGTATTTATTCTCTTAAAAAAATATAAAATGTATCGCAAACATCTCACATCCCTGATTATTTTTAGTGTTTTATCTTTGGTTTTCATTTCGTGTAAAAACAAGATCAAAAAAATTGATAAATCTTCACCTAAACCAAATATTGTCGTTATTTACACAGACGATCTAGGTTTTGGAGATATTAGTGCCAATGGAGCAAAAGAAATAAAAACTCCTAATATAGATATTTTGGCGAATGAGGGTGTCCGGTTTACAAATGGTTATGCAAGTTCTGCAACTTGTACTCCTAGCCGTTATGCCCTGTTAACTGGAGTTTATCCTTGGAAAAATAAACGTGCTAGGATTCTTCCTGGAACTGCCCCATTAATAATTGACACCACACAAATGACCCTTCCAAAAATGCTAAAAAACAAAGGCTATCATACAGGAATTGTAGGAAAATGGCACCTTGGACTTGGAACAGGAAATGTAAATTGGAATGAAACAATATCTCCTGGACCTAACGAAGTAGGTTTTGATTATTCCTATATCATGGCAGCCACTCAAGATAGAGTTCCAACTGTATATATTGAAAACGGAGATGTGGTTGGATTAGATCCGAAGGACCCGATAGAAATAGATTATAAAAATAATTTTGAAGGACAACCAAATGGTATTGATAATCCTGAATTATTAACTATGAAATGGCATCATGGACACAATAGTAGTATTGTAAATGGCATACCAAGAATTGGTTTTATGAAGGGTGGAGAGACTGCTAAATGGAGTGATATAGACATGGCAGATCACTTCTTAAAAGGCGCTCAAGATTACGTTAAAAAACACAAAAATGAACCGTTCTTTTTATATTATGCAATGCAGCAACCACATGTTCCTAGAACTCCACATCCAAGATTTGTGGGCACATCTGGTATGGGACCAAGAGGTGATGTAATTGTAGAAGCTGATTGGATGGTCGGTGAATTTATGAAAACATTGAAAAAAGAAGGCTTGCTTGAGAATACTTTAATTGTATTTTCAAGCGATAATGGACCAGTTTTAAATGATGGTTATTACGATGATGCAGTTGAAAAAATAGGAGATCATACTCCGGCAGGACAACTTAGAGGTGGAAAGTATAGTTTATTTGAAGCAGGAACACATGTACCTTTCATAACGTATTGGAAAGGGAAAATTGAACCTACTGTTTCAGAGGCGTTGGTATGCCAGATCGATTTATTATCATCAATCGCTAAACTTGTAGATAGTAAAGAAAGAGTTAATGATAGTCAAGAATTACTAAATGTTTTTTTAGGACAAAGTCAAGATGGTCGTGAAGATTTAATTATCGAGGCAACAACAAGAACTGCCTACAGAAATGGCGATTGGGTGTTAATTCCTCCTTATAAGGGACCTAAGGTTAATACCTTTGTTAATATTGAGTTAGGGAATTCTAATAAGTATTTGTTGTACAATTTAAAAGAAGATCTTGGTCAGCAAAACAATCTAGCAGAATCTAAACCTGAAAAATTAGAAGAAATGATAACGTTATTTACTGCTAAAAGAGGAACTGCTAATACAAAAGTGGTGCAGTTAGAATTAAAATAAGATAATGGAATATTTATAACGACTGAGACCATTATTTTTAAATTATATAACATAAATACTCATGAAAAAGCAAAAGGCTTTTATTATTTTCTTACTGGTATTTTTTGTATTTGCATGCTCCGTGAACTCACAAAGCAAGTCGATATATATTGAAGGAAGTGTAATGGATGTATTTGAAATAGGTATTCCTTATGCCTCCATTTCCATACCCTCAAAAAATAAAGGATCCTCTACAAATGAAGAAGGCAATTTTAAACTATCTATATCCTCTAACTATCTATCAGAGACCCTTATTATTTCTAGTATTGGTTACAAGTCTTTTTCAATAAAGATTGAAGATTTCATCAATTTAAAAGAGAATGTAATTGTCTTAGAAGAGGACATAGCAGAACTTTCTGAAATTACTGTTTTAAGCCCCATAGCCCATCTTAAAAAAGCATTTAAAAATATTAAAAAGACAACGATAAATAAGCCTCATCAATTAAACGTTTTATATAGAAGGTTTTCAGTTGAAGACAATAAGGCACGTTTTTTTGTGGAACAATATTTAAAAATGCTAGACAAAGGACCCAATGCAGAAACTTTCAATAAATTAGAAGTTTTACAAGGGAGAAAATCGGCAGATTATAGAATTGTTAGTATGAAACAGAAGCTTCATGCGATGGTATTTATGACCCGGTATAATACCCTAAGAACGGGGATTAATTTTAAAAAGTATACTTGGTCTAAAATAGGAGATACTACTTATGATGGAGAGGATGTTATAATTATAGAGGGATCAAGATACAAAGGTGATTATTTAAGATTCTATATTGGATTGGATAATTATGGAATTTTTAAAATAGAGAACTCCGTATTGAACTCCGTTTATATTTATAAAAAAAATAGGGCTGGTAAATTATATTTAAGTTATCATAATCGAGAATGGAAGTCAAAAAGAAAACTTTCAGAATATCAAAAGAAAATTCTAGGTAAAAATAATTCAAAAATTGATTTGTCATACAGACATGAAATGTTCGTATTGGGATTAGAAATGGATAAAAAGAAAATTAAAGTTAAAAACAATAATTTAGATATAGACATAGGAGATATGGATGTGCCTTATAGCATTGGTTTCTGGAATAATTTCACAGCGCCTCCCGCCACTAAATTTTACAAAAAGAGTGTTCGTGAGCTAGAATCTATTTACGGAGTTTCTATAGATGCTCAATTTAAAACTTTAAATAAATAGTCACTACCAATTATCTGTTCTAAAAGGAGAAATCGGAATGTGGTTTTTTGAATATAAATTAACACCTTTTGGGTTATTTCCCCAGGCATATCTGACGGCAACTGGATTCGAAATTTCTGAACTCCAAACTACGATTTTACGATCTTTAATTACTGCCTTTGCCCAAGCAAATTTTTTGTTAGCTCCAGCGATTGCAAAATGTTTTAAAGAGTCTTGACCTTTTACTTGTAGGTATTTTTCATTAGAAAATGTCAAAATTATTTTATTGCCTTTTACTCGTTTCTTTTTAAATGTTGGTGATTTTGGGTACTCTTTAGAACAGGTTAAAATGCGTTCTGCTTCATATGATAATCGATAACCTACATCTTTTTTATTTCTTGGATGGATGTCGTTCTCTTCACCGATATCAATAATTACAGCCATTCCTGTTTTTGGAAGTTTTAATGTTTGAGATTGTGCTTCCCTGAGCATTGCCCATCCACTTTTTGAAGGTGTATTGTCGGGTTTTAAATAATTTGCTAGCTGCACAAAAATGAAAGGAAAATCACCTTGATTGAAATCTTTTCTCCAATTTTTAATAAGTGTTGGAAACAAGGTTCTATATTCTATCGCATCTCTTGTATTACCCTCTCCTTGATACCAAATGACTCCTTTTATAGCATATTTTAATAAGGGAGCGATCATCGCATTATACAAACCCGTGGGTTTCCAATTTAATTGAACAGGTTGATCCAATTGCTTAGTTTGAACTCCTAATTTAAATTTCCACTCGTTGTTGAGGGGTATAATCTTTTTACCAATTGAGAGGTTCATTGGGTTTCCTTTTATAAAACCACCATTGAACCGATAAGAAAATACGCGAATAGCAATGGTATTATCACCTTTTTTCAAAATATCTTTTGAGATGTTATAATTTCTAATTGCATATTTATGATTTGTTTTACCGATAAATTTACCATTCACAAAAACAGAATCCGCATCTGAAATTCTCCCCAAATTAAGCTCAATGTTTTTTGAATTGGATACTTTGTCTAAATAAATATGTTTTCGAAACCAAACAACACCTTGCTTATACCCAATTTGCTTCCCCCAAAATGATGGCAACGGTATACTTTTCCATGATGTATCGTCATAAGATATTGATTTCCATTTTTCTTGCAAACCTAAGTCATTGGCATTTGTTTCTGTCTCCCAGTTTTTTATATCGTTAGAATTTTTAATCTCAATATTTTTAATATAACTGTCGTTTTTCAGGAGCTGCGTTTCATTAAAATAATTGGGAAAGAGTTTTAAAGCATCCTCAGAAACCCATGCTTGTGCAGGAGAACCTCCGAGACTTGAATTAATAATACCAATAGGAATTTTATGTTTTTCAAATTGTTTTTTCGCAAAGAAATAGGCAACAGCAGAAAAACCTCCTACTGTTTTAGGATTGGCAGAAATCCAATTTCCAAGCTTAAGATCCTGTTGAGGTGCTTTAAAGTTAGGTGTTTTAGGAATTAAAAATTGTCTGATTTTACTATTGGTAGAATTTTTTAGTTCACTTTTATAGTGCTTAGCTACTTTTTGCATTTCAAATGACATATTTGATTGCCCAGAAGCAATCCATACATCACCAAAATAAATGTCGTTAATCTCAATGAAATTACTGGCAGAGATATTCATGGTGTAAGGACCTCCACTTTTTTGTTTGGGTAGTTTCACTTCCCATTCGCCATTTTTATTTGCAGATGTTGTGTACGTTTTCTTTTTGAAAGAAACAATTACATCTTCATTTGCTGCCGCCCATCCCCATATTTTAATTTTTGTATCACGTTGGAGTATCATGCCATCACTAATTAGTTTCGGAAGCTTTATTTGTGCACTAACCGATAAAATACTAGCAAAAAAGAAACTGATTATACATCGTTTTTTAGATAGTTTCATGATTTCTACATTTTATTAGAATGGATTTGTTTCAAAAATAGTAATTCTATCTACCTACTTCTCCTTTTTTTGCATTACAAGCCCCAATATTTGGTGTTCCTTTAGATAAATCAATAGGATTTCCATAAAAATCTACAATCGGATATTTTGAGACATTTTTGAAAATACCTTTTCCAGCTCCTGGAATTGGTGGGCCTAGTTTTGCCAATCCTGCATTGATGGCTTCACTTGTTTTATGTAATTGAAAACCTTTTCTGTTAGCATGCGTGTTTGTGAAATCAGGGGCAGCAAAAACAGGATGCTGGTCTAATTTTGTAAAACGTTTGTTGATGTTTCCAGCATACAAGTTGTTAGAAATAAACATTTCTGTATTGTTTGCGTTTATATGCATTTGTTTGTCGCCAATATTAGCACCGTTCATCGCACAAAAAATATTGTTGAAGATATAGGTGTTTTCTCCTTTGATATCAATAGCAGTTCCGTAGGGCTTGTTGATATATATGGTATTGTTATAGATGTAATTTTCAGTGGCAAAATGCTTTCCTTTTTGTACAACATTGTTGATCCATAAAGTATGGTTGCTCGTTTTCCATTTTGGGTTTTGACGCCAACCATCGTTGATGCTTAGGTTGAATCGGTAAACAGAATTTTTATTACCGCCTAAAATTTCTACAAAACCACCTTCGCAATCTTCCATATAATTGTATTGGATAAAGGTGTTTACATTTTCATGATCAATGTGAATGCCATGGGAATCTAAATAACCTCTGATATGAAGGCAATCGTTGTATTGGATTACAGTATTGACACATCGCCAAGTCCAAACTGAACTACCTCTGTTGGCCATTCTAGGATCGGAATTGTCGCCAGGGTATTCGAAGATATTTTTTTCTATCAAGCAATTATAAGTTCTGATAGGTAAAATACAAGTCCCACCAGTTTTGAAGAATTTATTATTGCGAAACACAAAATCGACATTGCTGTTCATTTTTTCCGAACCAACACCTTTTATGGCACCTGCGTGCTTGATATGAACTCCCAAACGTTGTAAGTTGGTAAAATAACAATTCTGAACAAGTACATTTTGAATGTTTTTTAGCGTTTTTTTGTTATTTCTATTGCTAAAGAAACGGAGTGCAGCGACTTCTAGTCCGTTGAAGGCGTTTTCACCTTTTTCTCTTAAAATAGGGATGGGAGCATATACATTTTTAAAAGTAACATTGTCAAAGAGAAAATTTTTTAAAGAACGATTTCCATTGTTCAAAATATGGATTCCAAAAGCATCTTGGTCTCGAACTCCCTCTCTGCTAGACAATCGATTGTTGTGGACTTCAATATCTTTAAAAATTAGGTTGTCGTTATTTTTAACAAGAATGGCTTCTTGAAAATCACCTCCGTTTTTTTTGCCAACTTCACCAGTAATAATGGGTTGCTTTCCTTTTCCATAAGAAGTAATCGTAATTGGTTTTCTTTTCGAACCAGAACCGTTAACGACAAAATGACCTAAAAAAGCATCATTCTTTTTAAATAATACTTTATCACCAGGTTTAAGTTTTATAGAATTAATTTTTTTTAGAGTCTTCCAGGGAGTCTTTTTTGTTCCTTTGTTTGAATCATTACCTTGTGAACTACTCAAATAATAATTTGTTTGTCCAAAACCAATTGTAATTCCAGAAAATAAAAATAGGAGTATTAAAATCTTTGATGGGTTCTTTTTTTGAGAGGTTTTTTTCATAAAAATCATTGTTATTATATACGATGTAATGGTACAAATGATTTTTTTAGAATGATTTATAAAAATTATCCTTTCATCATTAGCTATTATCTATATTAAAAAAAATTAATCTTTTTTTATAAATGGGATGGCTTTGTTATTTTCAATTTTTATAAAATAAATTCCATTTTTCAAATTAGAAACATCGATATTGGTTCTAGCACTTTCTTGAATTAAAATTTGACCTTGTGCATTGTAAACTTTAAGCAACGATTTTTCTTTTAAATTCAAAATATTTATTTCAGAACTTACTGGATTCGGAAAAATTTTAATTTCCCTCTGATTCAAAAGGACTTTAGAAACATCTAAAATCTCTCCATTTTTTGCATTACAGGCGCCAATATTTGGAGTTCCTGTGGATAAGTCGATTGGGTTTCCGTAAAAATCTTCCGTAGGATAGGCAGGGATATCTGCAAAGATACCGGTTCCTGCGCCAGGAATTGGAGGTCCTTGTTTGGCAACTCCTGCATTGATTGCAGCGCTGTTAGAATTTAATTGAAATCCGAATTTATTTCCATTGTTTGGATTTGAAAAATGACTAAATCCGCTAACGGGATTGCTGTCTAGATTTTTGAAATTGTTCGCAATTGTACCTTCATACAAATTGTTTCTCATGTACAAAGGAGTACCATTGTTTTTTACAACAACCTGTTTCCCTCCGATGTTTGAACCGTTGATGGCAGTAAAAATATTGTTGTAAATAAAGGTATTTTTCCCATCAATGTCTATTGCTGTACTATAAGGACTATTTATATAAATAGTGTTGTTGTAGATGTAGTTGTAATCGGATCTTTGGACTCCACTAGGAACTTTTTCGTTTATCCATAGGGTATGATTGCTATTGGGCCAACCAGGGTTTTCGCGCCAACCGTCATTTACACTGACATTGAAACGGTAGACTGCATTTACATTTCCGCCTAATATTTCGACAAAGCCTCCTTCACAATCTTCCATATAATTGTATTGAACAAAGGTGTTTACATTCTTATGGTCGATATGGATTCCATGTGAGTCTAGATACCCTCGGATGTGTAAACATTGGTTATTTTGAATAACGGTATTGTGACAACCCCATGTCCAAACCGAACTTCCTCTGTTAGGCATTCTAGGATCAGAATTGTCACCTGGTCGATCAAAAACATTGTTCTCAATCAAACAGTTGTAGGTTCTAATCGGTAAAATACAGGTCCCACCAAGATTGTGAAATTCATTGTTTCTAAAGATCAAATCTTTGTTATTGTTGATTTCATTGTTTCCTATACCCGTGTCACCTCCCGCATGCTTTATATGAACACCTAGGCGTTGGAGATCGGAAAAGTAGCAGTTTTCCATCAAGATATTCTCAATGTTTTTTTCTTGTCCTGCTACCGTGTTTTTTGTAGTTTCAAAACGAACTGCAGCGACTTCTAATCCATTGAAATCATCCGGGTCAAGTACAGGTTTCGGAGCATATACTTTTTTGAAGGTTACGTTTCTAAAAGTAAAATTACTTAGGACTTCTGTACCTGAATTGTAAATAAAGACCCCGTAGGCATCTTCTTCAAAAACTCCAGTACGATTGTGCAAACGTTCGTTATGAACTTCGATGTCCTCAAAAACCAAATTATCTTGGTTTTCTACATAAATGGCTTCTTGGTAGTCTCCTCCAGCTCCAGCACCTACTTCACCAGTAATGATGGGTTGGTCACCCGATCCGTAAGAAGTGATTACAATAGGATTGGAAGCGTTTCCAGAAAAATTAATTTCCAAATGACCATCAAAACGATCTCCTTTTTTAAAAAAGATAGAATCGCTAGGCAGTAAAGGAATGCTATTGATTTTCGTAATTGTTTTCCAAGGAGCATTTATAGAACCTTCATTGCTGTCATTCCCCTCCGAGGAACTTATATAGTAATTGTTGTCTGCAAGAGTTGAAAACACATGTATGTCTTTGATATTAAGGGTTCCAGACCAATTATGAAAAAAACCAATTTTTACAGAAGTTACCCCAGTGGCGGGCGTAAAACTTAAACTGTGTTTGATCCATTGTGTTTTTTCGACTTCTGTAGGGGTAAACTCACTACTACTAGCAATGGTACTTCCGTTAGAAGGAAGAGTAATTTCTAATTTTCGTTTGTAATTTCCTTTTGTATAGGCTTCAAAAAGATAAGGTGTTCCTGGTGTTACAGAAATAAGTTTCCGTAATTTCATAACCGCTTGTCCATTAACATCAGCATTTAATAAAGCAATTTTTGTTCCATTATCATTAGCAACGATAGCAGTTACATTTCCTGTATACTCAGATTTATTTTTAATCTCGTACCCTTTTGTTATTAAATCTTCTCCAACAGTATAAGTCTCAAAATCATCTTCAAAAATGGTGGTTTGTGAAAAAGAGTTGCATACACTACTGAGTAAAAAACCAAAAATTATAAATTTTATTTTCATGCTCATTTTAATTTTACTGTTCATATATTTCTAAATAATCTAAAATTAGTGAATTTGGGAATGTGGTGTTTCCTTCATCAACTGCATTTAATAGACCGTTATTGATAACTAAACACATTTTTTTGTCTGGCCAATCTCCTGCTGGAACATCTCCACCTTTAGTTTTAGTATGCACTTTTTCTCCATCTATAAACCAGTTCATTTTTTCGTGTGTCCATTCAAAACCATAGATATGCCATTCATCTACAGCATTGTATTTTTCTTGGAAATTTTCTATTGGCACACTATGATCTTTTTTATCGTTCCATTTACCATAAATAAAACGCATGTACATTTGGTCCGTTTTAACGGTATTAAAAAAAATTCCAAAATATTCCCAAATATCAATTTCAGGTGGCCAACCTCTATTTTCAGAATCATCAATTAGCCAAATTGCTGGCCATACTTTATCTCCTTTTGGAAATTTAGCTTTTAATTGAATGTAGGTGTTTTTTTGAGTCCCATTGAAGTTGATTTTTTGCAATGAATTTATCCAACCAGTGCTGTAATTAAATGTTCCAACAGGATTAATTCCTTGAATAACTTGTTTTTTGTTATCTAAGAATAGATGACCATTTTTTGTGTACACATTTTCATCTAAAAGATATCCTGCATAATTGTCATTCAACAAATGTTCACCTCCAGATTTAGTATTCCAAATCATTTTAACTGTTGGATCTGCATCGTGTGTTAATCCTTTTGACCAATTTGCAGGATTGAATTCAGAAAAGTCATCTCTTTTTACAAGCGAATATTTTTTAGAAACATAGTTTGTTTCATTCGTTTCTCCTATTTGTTCTTCTTCAACCTTAGCATTATTATCTTCACAAGAAGTAACAAGAAAAATATTTAACAACATAACTAACTTTAAAAAGTTCATAGTCTTTTTTTTTTAATTAAAAACTGAATGTATAAACTCCCTCAGTTAAAGGAATAAAATCAGTTATTATTACCTTTTCTCCATTCAATTTTATTTCATTGTTTGTTTTTAAACTTTTAACATTTAATTTCACCTTCATTCCCTTCGGAATTTCAATATTTAGTTTTTCTTCAGACGTAAAATCCCATTCAATTTTAAACAAACCATTTGGAGTGGGAATTGTTCCTTTAATTTCTTTCAACGAAGTATTCGGCTTTGAAATAATGAATTCTTTCATTCCAGGTTTTGTAACTTCAATTCCTAAAATATATTCAGAAAATAGCGCAGGAGGAAAAACACTTTCGGTTTGAGCATCACTTCTTGTTCTTTCCTGAAACTTACCTGTTCTACCTGTTCCGTTTCTCCACCATTCTTCCCATAAAGTTCCGTTAGTTGTTGGGGATAGCATTTTATTAAAACGCTCATTTAAGAGTTGTAAAGAAGCTTCTTCGTATCCATAATTTGCCAATCCTTTGTGAAAAAAATAGGACATTGCCGGACTTACCATGGTGATTCCATTTTCTCGTTTTATGTAATTGTAATTGTCTTTTACCAATAATTGCTTTGTGATTAATTTTGCTTGTTCTGGAGTTGCTACATTGCAAGCTAAAGCCATTGCATTTGCGTGTTCACTATACTGTGCAGAACGTTTTCCATTGATGAAAGCATCTGCAAACAATTGTTTTTCAGTGTCCCAAAATAGCCCCAATGATGTTCTTAAATTTTCTGCTTTTTCTTTAAAAAAGGTACTTTTTTCAGTTTTATTCAACCATTCTAAAACTTTAGAATAATCTTCCAAAGCACCCAGATAATGCCCGTTTAATGTTAAATTTGCTCCTCTTCTGTCATTCAGGGTATGATCCAACCAATAAGAATAAGGCGGATTGTTTAGCATTCCTAATTCATTGGTGTAAGAATTTAATAAGATCATTAGTTTTTCAGCTGCAGGAAGCAATTCTTTCACCGTTACAAAATCCCCTGAATATAAAAAATAATGGTACAAACTTCGAATCCATAAACAATTAGAGTCTAGTATTGTCATATAATCATCTCCTGTTAAAGGCGCATATGCTGGCATCATTCCATTCGGTTCTTGCTCTTGAGCAATTTGCAATAAATAACGTCTTTGCAGGGCTGTATCTCCAAAAGTGAAATAGGTTCCTAAAGCTGCATAATACCCCGTTTGTGCATATTGCCGACGTTCTCTGTAATTATCGGTAAAAGCGTCCGTAGTACAAACTTCAATTGTTTTAACAGAGGCATTCCATAAATCTTCAATCCAGGTAGCATCTGGCGTTTCGATGGTTCCTTTTAATTCAAACGGATACGCTATTTGGTGTATTCCAATATTATGAATTTTAACAGCTTCTTTCGCATTTTGAATCACTATTCCCAAATAGCGCGAGGGTTTAAAATACATAGCTTGCCAAGTATCTTTATTCCCTGACAATGTTAGTTGATCATGGCAATTAGAAGCCGCAATTTTACTGGTAAATACTCCATCAACCATATAAGGAGCTGCCAAAACATGAACTTCGGTATTTTTAGTCCCTTCAATGGTTAATTTTGGCATTCCATTAATGACTTTTCCAAAATCAAATAGTAAAAACCTCATTTCATTTTCTCTTAAAGCAGATAATAGTAGCGGTTTGTTTTTCTTCAGGAAATTTTTATAGTCTTTTGAAATTCTTTTTTCAACTTCACCAGTTAAGGAAATAGCGTTATTGAAGATGGGATTCTTAGTATTAGAATATTCAATTTTTTTTGCTTCAATTAAGTTTGTCGCCTTAATTTCAGTTTCATTTAAATAAGGAATGTCACGAAGAATTAAAGAAGTCCAAGGAGTTGTTAAAGTGGTGGCTTTTTCGTCTTTTTTTTGCGACGGCCAACCCGAATTTCGTAACAATGGTTTTGCTGCCAACCAACTCGAATCGTTAAAGTGTAGCATTTCAAATCCGACATTTTTTTTATTAAAATCTATACGGTCATTTACAAACAATTGAAAACGGTTTATGGCAGAAGCTTTACTGTCCCATGAGTCATCTGGATGCACTTTCCAGTTTTTATCACTTATGATTGTTGAAGAACTGTTTTTAGTATCTAAATCTAGCTGAACCAGTAAACCAGCCCTTCCTTTTAAGTGATACGAAGTTGTTCCTCTTTGATAATGTACACGAACTGCAATGGTATTTTTTCCTGTTTTTAATACTGAAGAAACCTCTAAAACATCAAAAGATTGATGATGAGGTGCACTGCGAGCTGGACCTTGAGAGATGTATTTTTCATTGATGTATAATTCATACTTTGAGGATGCAGAAATTCTTAAAATAGCTTCCTCAGGAATGTCTTCTAAAGTAAAAGAACGTCTTGCCAGCATGACGTCAGATTGAATACTCTTTGGCATCCATATCCATTGTGCCTCCCATTTTTCTAAAGAAATTTTTTCACTAGTATTTTGAGTCCAAATTCCCGTAATTTCATTTTGAAGCTCGGAAATCTGTTGTCCTAAACTAGCAAATTGCAGGCATAGTATGAAAAACACTATCAACTTCCAATTTGTCTTTATTTGATCTTGAAGCATTATTTAGAGATATAGTCGATGATATTGTAGAGCAGTTTTTCTGCTACAGGATCTGTATCTAAAAATTCAATAATTCGCAAGGTTGAAAGTAACATCTTTCCTTCTCCAAATTGAGTTTCTAAAACATCAGCTGCCCACCAAACTTCACCGGGACCATTGAAATGACGTCTCATAATTTCATTATTTGGAAAATGATCATATCCTATTAAACCAGCAATATAATCTCCTTTAATTTTAGATATGGAAACTTCTGGATGCACATTTTCGTAGACACCATGCATAATTATTTCAGTCGGTAAACCTTTAAAAATTTGATGTTTTGAAACCACATGAGATTTTGCAGCCCAACCGCCCCTTGTAGCCCATTTTTGTTGCATTTCAGCTTCCAATGGTAAAGTTTCAGCTTCAATTTCTTTTAGTTCACGCTCAAATCCTGCAACTCTTTTTCCTAAAACTTCAAAAAACACAACATATCCACCTTTTTTTGCGAAGGTTCTGAGTTCTTGAACTTTTTCTTTGTATTTCTTATCTTTTTTTGAGGTTTTTCCAACCAGTACAGGAATATTTTTGTCTAAATTCTGATTAAATGAAACAAAATTAATGTTTTTGCTTTTCAAAAATTCAGATAAGGTATTGTCAAAATCTACCACTGCAATTTTAGCTGAGGGTGTTTTCAATTGTTTTTCTTGGAATACATCAAAAGATTGATAATTGGATGTAATAACTTTTCCTTTTTTGTTTTTTACTTCAACATTAACGGTATAAGTTCCCTCTAAATTTAAGGTGTTTAATTGGGTAGAAAGTAATGTTGAAATTCCGTTTGAAAATTCACCACTAAAATTATTTTGATAAACCACTATCCCTTTTTTAGAACTTATTTTTACGAAAACAGTGACTTTTTCAGAAGTCAGTTCACTTACACCATAAACCTCTAACTGTGCTCCTTTTTCAGCATAGACATTTCTTGGTAAAATACGAATTGGAGTAATTTGTTCTTGGTTGGCTTCTTTGGTCATCTCATAGACCAAGGTTTTTGGATTTCTCCAAAGATCTAATAAACCAGCACCTAAAACCCAGTCTCCACCAACTAAAGCATGAACACAATAACCAGCTATCGTAGAATTTAATCTTGTAGCTTCTAGCATCCGTTTATTAGCAATACCATGCATTTTTTGTTGTTCTAAATAGAAATCTTGAACATTAGGATATATTTTATCATATCCTATTTTTTGTAAAGCGGCAATATAGCCGTCGTTCAATTCTCTATGATAAATAGAGGGAGCAACAATTGGGTTTCCTTTTGTTTCAAACTCTTTTATATTTGAAATTAAATCGGGTGTACTTCCGTAGCCTAATTCTGAAACATAGGACATGATTCCTGAAACCACATTTTTACCATAACTTTTAACACCAGCCAAACCAAGTTTATTTTTGTCTTTATTCGTTTTTGCAGTGGCCAAATAACCATTAAATTCGTTTTCATCTACTTGTGAACCACTATAATGATGAATGTCGTTGAATTTTTTTGGCGTGCGCTCAAAAGGCAAATAAATATTGGCCCCTTCACCCCAACCTCCAGATTCATCTAAGATCATACGTGTTGGATCTAATTCACGAGCTAACACGGACATTGAATTAAGCATTTGAGCCAATATAGGCCTATTGATTTCATTAAACAATTCCCATTGAACGATACAGGTTCTATTCCTGTTAGTTGTAATGGTTTTACGCAATTCATTTTCTACTACAAACTGTAATCTAGGGGTAGAAATTGGTCTATACATGCATTCAACCACTAGACTCCCCACGGTTAACACCCCCATTTCATCGCATAAATCTAACCACATTTGTGGAGCAGGCTTTCGCCAGGGACGAATCATATTAAAACCTGCTTCTTTGGCTAATTTAATTTCTTTGATTGCCATTTCTCGACTGTCAGGATATGCTAGACCTACAGGATATAATCCTTCAAAGAAAGTAGCTTTCAAATAAATGGGCTCACCATTCATATAAAACTGATCATCTACAACTGTAAATTCCCGCATTCCAAATTTAGTTTCCCATTCATCAGAGATTTCACCTTCTTTCTTCACAGTTACTTGAGCTTTATATAAATACGGATTTTTTGTTGACCAATATTTAGCATTGGGAATGTGTAAATTCCATTGAACTGTATTTTTGCCTGGTAAAGATTCTAAAGTTTCAGTTTTTGAAGCAACTTCTTTTCCATCTTTAGATAAGATTTTTACAATTACTTCAGATTTTTCAACATCCGTTTTAGTATTTTCAATTTCAATATTGAAAACGGAAGTATTGGTGTTAATATTTGGCTCAATAAATACATCTTTAACTCCCAAAGAACCTTTGGCTTCAATTGAAACAGATTGCCAGATACCTCCAGTTATTGCTCCACGCCACATGGGAACTTCTTGACGTCCTAAACCGTCAATGTATTTATCAGTTAAAATAATTGGACTAACCACTCTAACAACTAAAGTGTTTTGTTCTCCAGCTTTTATTAATTTGTCAATTCTAAAACTAAACGGAGTATACCCACCCTCATGAAAACCAACGACTTGATCATTGATCCATATTTCTGTTTTATAATTTGAAGCTTCAAAATTTAACTGTATTATTTTATCACTCCAATCCTTTGGAATTGTAAATTTTGTTCTGTAGATCCCAACACCTTCGTAATTTTTTTTGGTCTCTTCCCAACAACTTGGAACAGCAATCGTTTGAAAGTTTTGTTTTCCGAAATTTTCGTCAAGGTACCAGTCGTTTTCAATACCTTGATTATTGTCATCAAAAATAATTTCCCATGTCCCATTTAAAGAAAACGCATTCTTCTTGTGAAAATCTTGCCCGTTAGAATTAAATTGGAATATTATAAGTGATATTCCGAAAAATATATTTTTTAAATGTTTCATTATAGTAATTTTGTATGTGAACAAATATCAAAAAAAAAAGCTCGTAAATATTTCAAATACTATCATTTTTCAAGCAAAAGTTACCTATATATTTATTTTGGAAATGTTAATTTTTGATGAATGTTAGGTAAAAGATGTTTATAAATAACTAAAATCTATCCATAGTTTAGCCTTAACTTTTTTAATTAATATATAAGTTTGATATTTTAACATATAAGTTCAGTATTTTATTCATAATCTATAAATTAATCAAAAATAATTTCAATCCATTTAAACTTAACCTAAATTAAAAATTTAATTATGCCAAAATCATTTTTAAGTCACAAAAAATTATTACCCCTTCTAAATATTGTCCTGATGCTTTTCTTCTATTTGAATACCTCTTCGCAACAAAAAGTGGTAACAGGTAATGTTATGTCTGAAGGGATGCCTCTTCCAGGAGCTAGTATTACAATTAAAGGAGAAAAATTAGGAGCCGTATCAGATTTTGACGGAAACTATAAAATTGAAGTCTCTAATAACACTACTTTAATTTTTAGCTATATTGGGTACAAATCTAAAGAAGTAGAAGTTGGAATACAAGCCACAATAGATGTAATACTTCTACCAGATGTTTCTTCCCTTGATGAAATAGTAGTTATAGGGTATGGGTCTGTTAAAAGAAAGGATTTGACAGGTTCTGTAGCGACTATAAAATCTGAAGAAATAGATAAAATAAAAACGACTTCATTTGAAGGTGCATTGGCTTCTAAAATTTCTGGAGTCCAAGTCGTTAGTTCAGAAGGGGGACCGGATGCTGGTTTTAAAATTAGAATACGAGGTGGAACTTCCATAAATGCGAGTAACGATCCGTTGTATGTTGTGGATGGTTTTCCTATTTCTGGAGAAGGAATATCAACATCTTCAGGTCAAGGGAATAGTATTATAAGTCCATTAGCATCACTAGATCCAAGTAATATCGAATCAATTGATGTTCTTAAGGATGCATCCGCCACAGCTATTTATGGTTCAAGAGGTGCAAATGGTGTCATTATTATCACGACTAAAAAAGGAAAAAAAGGAAAAGTTAACTTGAATTTTGAAACGTTTACAAGTATTTCTAATTTGTCCAAGAAATTAGACGTTCTAACTGCACAAGAATTTATTCAATATAGTGCAGATTTTCAACCATGGTCAGCAGATTTAATTGATCAAAAAAAATATTTAGCACAAAGATATCGAGTAGATGATGGAACGGGTAATTATGTTGTTGTTGACGCTAATGACCCTTCTCTTTTTGTGGATGATTGGCAAGATAACATTACACGCTCTGCTTTTACCAAAAATTATAGATTGTCTGCAAATGGAGGATCAGATGCAACACGATATGCCGCTAATGTTTCGTACCTAAACAGAGAAGGTATTATAAAAACATCAGGATTAGAAAGGTATTCTTTAAATCTCAATGTAATTCAAAAAGTAAACAAACGCATCAGAACAGGTGTAAGTGCCAACATAGGCTATACCCTAAGATCTGGGGTTGTTACAGCTGCAACAAATAATAATTCTGGCCGTGCTGGTTTGGTTACGAGCGCAGCACTTTTTAGTCCAGTTCAACCTATCCGTCATTCCGCTACAGACGATTACGCTACAGGTGAATTGGGGATACAATATGACGAAAATGGTCGAATGATTGCAAATCAAAACGGTGATATCTCTAATCCTGAAGTAATGTTGGAACAAAACAGCAATAATGGAACGATTTCTCAAAATAGAATGAATGCTTTTGTCGAATATAAAATTTTAGATGGTTTAACTTTTAAATCCTCTATAAGAGGTTTTACTCAAGAGTCAAAAACCAAAGCTTATTTTTCTGAGAATGTAGGATCATCAAGAAAAGAGGGAGGAAGAGCTGTTACTAGTTTTAATTCAAATAGAAGTCTTGTTACAGAACAAAATCTAAATTTCGTAAAAAAGTTTGGTAGACATCGAATCAATGCAACCTTGGTTGCAGAAAGACAACAAAATAATGCTGAAAATTTAAGATCTATTTCTACTGGTTTTGATATTCCAGGGCTTAATTTAGATGCTTTAGAAGTTGCTCTACAAACATTGCCAACAGAAACTAATGAGGTAGAAACGAGTATAGAGTCTTACTTAGCCAGAGTTCAATACGATGCCTTTAACAAATACTTACTTACGGTAAGTGCCAGATATGACGGATCCTCAAGATTTGCAAAAGGCAATAAATGGGGGTTTTTCCCTTCTGTAGGTGTTGCATGGCGTATTTCAAATGAAGATTTCTTGAAAAACAGTTCTATCATTTCAAATGCTAAATTAAGAGCTAGTTATGGAGAAACTGGTAATACACAAATTGGCGCTTATCAATCACTTGCTAGAGCAGGATTATCAAGTTATATTTTTGACGGGGCTACTTTAACAGCAGGTTCAGCTATCAATAGACTTCAAAACAACGATCTAACATGGGAAACTACGGTTCAAACCGACATTGGATTGTCATTAGGTCTCTTTGATAATCGAATTAATATTGAAGCAGATTATTATGACAAAGAAACTAGAGATCTATTGTTAGCGGTACCTTTACCAGTAACAACTGGATTTAAAACATCTTTTCAAAACTTAGGAACTGTTAATAACAAAGGATATGAATTTGCTATTAATGCAGATATCATTCAAAACGCAAACTTTACATGGAATGCCAATTTCAACATTAGTTTTAACGAGAACAAGGTGTTAGATTTAGGAGGTGCTGACGAATTTTTTGTGACTGCTATTGGAGACAATCAAATTCAAAATGATTACATTGTTCGTGTTGGAGAATCTTTAGGTTCGATTTATGGTTTACAAGATGATGGTGTGTACACATTCAGTGATTTTGTAGAATTTGATGGTTTGACTGATGCTGAAGCAGCCGATTTATTATACTCCAATGTAAGTGGAACAGAAAACTGGTATTCAGTAAATATTTATAATTTAAAAGAAGGAGTTGTATCGAACTCGACTGTTGCTCCAGGAACGTATCGTCCTGGGATGACAAAATTTAAAGATCATAATGGAGATGGCATTATAAATGATGATGATCGGCATATCATTGGTAACACCCAACCAAAACATTTTGGTGGTTTTACAAATAACTTTTCCTATAAAGGTTTTGATTTATCAATACAGACAGCATGGTCTTATGGTAACGACATTTATAACAAAAACATTAAAAAAGGGTCGAACACAGCCAATCCTTGGGGTAATAAATTGTCGATTGTTAACGAGCGATGGTCTCCAGAAAACCCACAGAATACCCTAACATCTTTTAATACAGGAGCTAGTGGAAACATTGGTTCTGCTGCATACGCAAGATTTATTGAAGATGGATCTTTTCTTAGATTAAGTAACATAACATTAGGCTATAGACTGTCTAAAAAAATATCTAAATCAATAGGACTAAAATCAGTAAGACTCTATGGTGCCGTGGACAATGTATATGTTTGGACCAACTATAGTGGTTTCGATCCAGATGTAAGCGTTGGAAGAAATCAGCTAACCCCGGGATTAGATGTTGATTCTTATCCAAGATCTAGAACATTTAGAATTGGATTAAATGCAAACTTTTAATAAAAAAAACTTAAGAAAATGAATACAATTAAATCAACAACAAATAGTTTTTATATCTTTTGTCTACTACTAGTATTTGCAGGATGTAACAATACTGAAAACTTCCTTAATGAAGCTCCAACAGGCTTTGCAGATCCAAATACACTTTTAAAAGATAAAAATGGTGCAGAAATTTTTACCATTGGAACCTACGACGCTACACGTGTCCTAGCGTCTGATATGAATGGTTGGTTAAGTATGTGGGGGACAGTTTCAGCAGATGAAATTTGTGTTCCAAATTGGGGAGCAATTGCGAAACCAATATACCTACATTCATTATCACCATCAAATGCTACCGTTAGAAGTATTTGGGAAAATCTATATATTTCTGTCAATAAAGCAAATAGTGCCATAGACCGAATTTCGGCAATGACTGAAGACCAAATAGATTTAGAATCTCGAAATCAATTAGTAGGAGAATCTCGCTTTGTTCGTGCAATGTTATATTTTGCACTAGTAAGTTCTTGGGAAAACATACCATTAGTAAAAAATGAAACTACGAATTTAGAAGATATTCAAGTTGCACAATCTACTACAAAAGAAGTATACAACTTTATTGTAAATGACTTATTATTTGCAGAATCTGTTCTAAGTGCATCTCAAGGTGGTGGACGCGCAACAAAAGGTGCCGCACAAGCATTGTTAGGTAAAGTGTATCTTCAAATGACAGGTTTTCCATTGTATGAAAGCGATAAATATGGATTAGCCGAAACCAAATTAAAAGAGGTAATCGATGGAAATACCTACGAGATACTAGATTTTTACCCAAGTGTATTTGCTTTGGATAATGAACAAAATAGAGAAATGATTTTTGCCATTGGTTTTGACGGACCTGGTATAAATCAAGGTGGGAGCTTAGGAACTTTTTATGGGCCAAACGGAAATGTCATTAACGGCGGACAGTCAGGAAATAATTGGTTTGTAAATTGGGAATTGGCAGGAACAAGTGCTCCACTACCAATAGGAAGTGGTTCTTGGGGTGCAAGAAATAATTATACTTTTGCGCAAGGATATCATGAAGACGATATAAGAAGTAGAAATAATATAGCCAAGCACAATGTAAATCAAGGACCCTGGACTTCAGAGGATGGCATGTACAATGGAGATGCCAGAAAATCAAGTCTTTCTGGTAGACGTGCAACTTGGAAACCTTGGAAATGGCATAATATAAGACCAAGCAACTGGGGCAACGACACCCCTTTTGATCAGCCATATATTCGATATTCTGATGTATTATTGATGTACGCAGAAGCTTTAAATGGTCAAGGTAAAATCACTCAATCAGATATAGACATGACTGTGAATAAATTGCGAATACGCGCAACGAAATGGCCTAGTGAAGTGAAAGATCAGGAGGTAGCTCCTTTAATGATTCTAGGAAGTATGGAAGAGAACGCAAATGAAATTTTATCAGAACGAAGAAAAGAACTTTGTTTTGAGGGTTGGAGAAGAAATGACTTAATTCGTTTTGGGAAATATTCACAAGCAATTAATGTAACACAACCTGCTTGGTCCAATACAGGTAATCCAGCGCCACAGTTTTCAGATTTTGAAATTCGTTGGCCAATTCCTAGTAATGAATTGCAATTAAATTCAGAATTAGTTCAGAATCCTGGATATTAAAATTTAGGTTAATACTAAAAGGCAAGCAATTCTATTTCTTATTTGCTTGCCTTTTTAATATTGTTATTTTTAGTAAATGAAACTTAAATTGAAACACAACAAATAAACAATCAAGATCTGTCTCTACAAATGTGAAACAATCTGTTTTCTTGAGGATATTAATTACTTTAATATTATTGAACTAATTAAAGAATAATGCGTGTTTATAATTTCTACAGAATAATTTTTATTGTTCTTATTACAACAGCTATTGCCGTTGCTGGTGGTGCCGATTTTTTTTTGAGATTTAAATCTACATTGCCTATTGATGTTTCTCTTGGCTCTATTCAAGATATTTTCCCAAAAGCACAATCCATATCTATACATAGTGGAAATAAATTCACCGCATACGATGATAAGCAAAAGATAGTAGGCTACGCAATTACTTCAGATAAATATGCAGCTCACATAAAAGGTTTTGCTGGTCAAATCCCACTTTTAATTGGGCATAGCAAAGACTCTATCATTTCAGGAATTTCCCTTTTAGAAAATCATGAGTCAGAAGAGTATTTAGATTATGTTATTGAAGATAATTTTTTGAAATCATGGTCAGGAATTTCATTCGAAAAAGCGGTATCAATGGAAGTTGACGCTATTACCTCTGCAACAGAAACTAGTGAAGGTATCTCTAAAACTGTAAAAACTACCATGTCCAAATTGTCAGGAAGAGCAATCGAAGTACAACAGTTTTCTAAAGCAGAAATAATCCAACTGGTACTAACCCTACTCACAACAATTCTAGGTCTTTTAGTATGCTACAACAAAAATTTCAAAAAATATCGGACGCTATTTTTGATCTTAGTTGTTGTAGTAATGGGATTTAGTTATCAACTCATGATTTCCGTATCCTTGATTCATGGTTGGATCATTCATGGTTTGCCTTGGTTAACCAATATACCTCTGGTGTTCTTAGTAATTCTGAGCTTTGTACTTCCATACACCACCAAAAAACAATTTTATTGCCATTATATGTGTCCCTATGGGGCTGCTCAAGAGTTGGTAGGTAAAATTTCGCCACTTAAAAAGAAAAAATCTCTGGGCTGGCTAAAAATAGGTGAAATGGATATTCAACGCATATATACATTTTTATTAATTATGGGAGTAATTATTGGCACATATCCTGAGCTTTCTTTTATGGAACCCTTTCCGTCGTTCTCATACCGAATCGTTTCGTGGTGGATGATTGGTTTTGGGATAATATTCATTTTACTATCAATGATCTACTCTAAACCATGGTGTAAAATTTGTCCAACTGGATTTTTAATTGATTCCTGTAAAAAAAGTGTAAAAAGAAACGAAAAGAAATATTTTATAAAATGAAATTAAGTGAATTGTTAAACATTGCATTGGTCGTCATGCTAATTGTAGTGCTAGTTAAAAAACAAAAAAATACAATAAAAAATGACAACACTGAAACTGAGCTTTTAATTGATACACATACATTGGATACTACTCACTTCAAAAAATCCATAGGTAAAAGGCCTCAATTATACGCCATGCCAGCAATGGTAGTGGGTTCTTACGACGCAGATGGCACACCAAATATCATGTCTGCTTCATGGGTTGGTGTCGTAAACTCTGACCCTTTGAGTATGTCAGTTTCATTGCGAAAAAGCACCAAAACATATAGTAATTTAATGGCAAATCAAGCCTTTACGTTGAACGTACCAAGTGAGGTCTTAACTGCTCATATAGACTGGATTGGGCATTACTCAGGGTATGATGTAGATAAATTTGATTTATTATCTCTCACTCCTATCAAATCAGAATTTGTAAACGCCCCTTATGTAAAAGAATTTCCACTTATCATAGAATGTAAAGTTATTTTACATCAAGATTTGGGTAGGCATACGCAATTTATAGGGGAAGTTATGGATGTAAAAATGGATACTGTTATTGCAAAAAGAGACAATCCAAACATTCCAGATCCAAGAAAATTAAAGCCCATAGTTGTAGCAACCGGTACTGGTTATTTTGGATATGGTAACTTTTTAGGCAGGGGAGGAAAAATTTATCACGATATACATATCGTGCCTCCAAATCTTGAAGAAATTGAACGACAAAAGAAAGAAAGAAGGCTAAAGATTAAAAAACAATAACCCAACCAAACAACTAATTTTATAACATATATAATTTAAAAACTTCAAGCTTTACTTATTTAAGTTTAAGCTCTAATTGATAAAAGTAGTTTGGTGAAGTACTTTTATTCTCCTGATTTTCATCAAAAAAATTAAAACCTAGCATAAAAAATACTATTCTTAAATTGTATTTCTAGTTCTTAATTATTTTTTTATATAAGAGGTCACTATTGGTTTGAATTTGTAATAGATAAATTCCGTTTTTAAAATCGGTTACATCCAATTCTACTTGCTTTTGGCTACACTTATAAGTTTTATATAATTTTCCATTAATACTATATAACTTGATGCTATAAATTTCACCTATTGAAGAATTTATGTTTAAAATGTCTGAAACTGGGTTGGGAGAAAGGCTCACAAAAGTTTCAGATTGAATCGTATTTACAGATAAACTAGTAGCAATATCTTCCTCAGCTACCCAACTACTTGCTAAACTATTATCTAATCCCAAACTAATAAGTTTAAGAAATGTACCTTCACCATCAGCATTTTCAGGCCATGGCAATACATCATTGTAGGTAACTTGATCAATAATATTTCCGTACCCATCTCTTAATAGTATCTCTTGTCCGTCATTAGATAAACTTCTTGAAAACTCATCAAAAGGTTCAAAACCATAACGCTCTTTAAAAGATTCACTTTCATTTGATAAATAAATTGATTTCTGAGCATTAATAGATGCTCCAGAAGGAAACTGGTACGTGAGTCCTAAGCCACCAATGTAAATCCCTGTTAAATCAACAGTAGATGAACTGTTGTTGATTATTTCTATGAATTCAAAATCGCTTGAATCCATGTCTGCTTGTACCAAAGGATGGTAATTTATTTTAGAAATAACCAAAGGAGGAGTTGTTACATTGTTGCACAAACTTGTATTAGACAATTGACCTGAAATCCAATTGATTCGCTCGGTAATAAATGTTTTTAACGCAACAATCTGTTGTTCAAATTCCCCCGTAGAAGATGAAAGGGTTTCTTGTCTTGCAGCAGCCTCTGAAATAAGTGTTTTAGTCGTATCGATAAGTTCAAAAATTGAATTGGAATTCAATGGCATTCCAGGAGCAATAAGCTCTTGCCATCGCTTGGTTAAATAGCACTTAAATAATGGATCATTAAACAAATCTCTCCAAAATTGAGGCCCTGTATTTCCCCCATCATCAAATTGCCAAATATCCGTTTTACTTCTGTCGTATCCCCATTCAAATAAGTCATTTCCGAATGTTAAATTAAAATCCCAAATAGGCCCTGCTCTTAACTTTCCATTTCGATCTTTATGAAAAAAGGAACTAAACTCATACCCATCTGCATTGGAAGAGATTTCATTGAGGATTATAAAGTCTATGAAAGAAGGAATATCAATAACTGAAGGATAGCCATTTGTTATAGAGGTATTTCGCTGTCTTGCATAATTTGCAAGCGTTTCAAATTCATTTTTAATATAGTTATTTTGTACTGGGGTTACTGTAGTCGGTTTCGGATGCTCATGAACAAAATTACTGGACCAACCTGAGCTATTAGGCATAGACCATGCTGCTACATCCGCCCCTTCTGTCTTATCTGCTTTGGTAATATAGCCCCCTGTTAGCTTGGGAAACGTTACATCAGTTTCTTTAATTTTTTTGATATCTATTCGACTATCATCTGCTTTTAATTTTTCTTGTAACACGTAAATACCTTGAAAATCTCCATTCAATATCACTTCACAATAACGACCTCTTGAGGCATAGTTCCCTATTAAATTTGAAAGTTTATAACTGAGGAAATCTCTCATAAATGAGGGATCATAGGCCAAACCATTCAAAATCCAGTCATTTTCTTTTGGCATTTCAAGAAAGGATACATTTACTTTTTCTCCTTGGTCGTTATAGGGAGTGAATGCATATTGTTTTTTTGCTAAAAGGCTCGAAGAAGATCCTCGATATTCAATTTTGATAGCACCACTGTAGTCAAGAACTGAAGAATTATTACTATCTGTAAGATAATTACGTCCACCATTCTCTCTGTAGATGATTTTCATCGTAGCATCTATTTTGGGATCATTGGGGATGCTTTGACCCTGAGCTGTCTCAATGATAACAATTGGCAAATTAGAAGACACGAAATTAACATCTGGTACAACTTCTGGCACTTCAAACCAACTCGGTGTTTCTCTATAACTTACATTGCTGTTATTTAGACCAACAGACAAAACAGGAATAGCAGTTAAGTCAGACGAAGTTAAATTATAGTTGTGCACTTGAACAGCAAGAATATTGACACCTGATGTTAAAAGTGCATTATCAACCTCATAACGTTCTGGAACAATTCCTTGGTATAAATTTGCTTCCCGATACGCATCACTCGGTTGATTATAATTAGGAATCGTTCCTGTAACTAAATTTCTTGCAATCTCTTGTCCGTTTATATATGCAACGAAACCGTCATCATAATCAATATCTAAAAGTACAGATTCTATTTCTGACACATTTGAAATAAAGAAATTTTTGCGAATGTATACAGACATCGTTGGAGACAAAATAGTAGCATCATCATTATCACCATAACCAAAACCTGAATTACCAGTACTCCAACCAGAAGGATTAAATCCTGATTGATTCCAAGTTGCATTAGGTTGTGAAGTTGGAACTAAATAGTGCCATTCGTCACCAGGTAAAACAACACTTTCCCAATGGTTAACTTGAGCAGCTGCAAAAAAGGAGGAAAAAAAACAAACTAAATATAGGTATCTCATGAAAAAAATGACTTATTAGAAAAATTGAAATGTAAACGATTCATTAAACAGGTGTGAAATTAATGATTATATTTTGTAAAATATTAAATAATAACCATACAAAAAGTATACACCTTAAAAATCCACACAATTAAAATCTTAAAATAATAAAGGGTTCTTTTAAAATTAAAAAGACGGTATTGAGTAACTTTTGAAATTATTTTTTATTTAGGTATGTAAACTCTTTTAGCTGTTTTCATGACATCTGATCGATCAAATGACATTGTTTTTATTTTAAAGTTCGCATACAATTCCATCTGATCTGTGAAGTGTGGACTCTCAGGCCTACGGCTATTTCCAAAAGAAATCACAGATTCATAATACGTTTTGGTTGGTGTAAATCTTACCAGGCCAATATAAGATTCTCCATGTGTAATTTTTATACGTCCGTCTTTATAGGGAACCCCTCTCATAGCTGTTACTACATCTGGCAGTCCAAAAATAGGAAGCTCTTTGGAACCTCTAACTAACTTTTGAAAATCGCCAAGTTGAATGCGCTCTGCATTAAAATGAGTTTTCAGATGCTCTTTTGTAATTTTTAACGCTTTGTACAAGACTTCGTGAGTAAAAATACGATCATCACCCAATTCATAATAAAATGGAGTAAGTTGATAGTACAATGAAGCATAGGCTCCTGCTCCGTATGAGTTTGGATTGGTAATTCTATCCCAATTTTTAATATCTGTCAACAATACACTTACCTCAGGGTAATCTGCTGCTTTCATCTCAAACAAGGGGTTTAAATCCATATAATTATACTGCAACGGTGTTGGAAATTGGTGGTCGTATTTAATACGTTTAAAACGGGTGTAATCTATAAGTTCTTGTTCTTCTAACAACTTTAATAGTCTAGTAGAGCGATTATTATCGTAAGTTTCAAAGTTCATTTCTTTTGCAAAATTTTCTGCAATAGGATTGTCTGTCTCTCCAGAGGATTTAAACGGACTATGGTTGGCATTGTATACAAAGCCAGAAGAAGGTTTTACAACCTGAGGTAAGTCTTGTATATCATAATAGCGATCCCAAAGAGTTTTGCGGGTATTTCCAGGAACAACATCGGTCCAATCATACCCTTTTGCTCTGATAGGAATTTTACCATTAGAGATATAAAAAATGGTATCATTTCGATCTGCGTACCCAATATTGTAACCAGGTAGTGCTTTCATCTCTAAGGCTTTATAAAATGCTGAAAAATTAGTAGCCTTATTCATTTTCCACCACTGTTCTATCGCATTAATATTAGTTGTACTTGGAGTTCTAACTGCATATACTCCTGTCTTATTTTTTAGAGTAGGTCCATAAATACTTTTATAGAACTTTTTCCTAATTGGGATGTTCATTCCAAGAAATTTTAGGGTAAGCCTTGCTTTGAATTTTTCTAGTTTGTAAAGTTTTCCATCTACTACATAAACATCTTTTTTCTTTGGATGCATTTCTAGTGCAAATACATCAGCTTTATCGGGATAGTTTACGGTATGTGTCCACCCTAAAAATTCGTTAGCACCAGTAAGTAAGCATGGGGTTCCAGGAAATGCTGCCCCAATAATATTAGTACCTTCTTTACTTACTAAATGTGCTTCGTACCAGGAAGTAGGTCCTTCTAAAGGTTGGTGAGTATTAATCGCTAAGAAGGTTTCATCTGAACCAGTTCTACTTCTGCTAATGGCAATTAGATTTGACCCATTGACATCTTGTTCAATTTGATAAGGCCAAGACAGACTGTTATTAACAATACCTCTTACTAGTTTATCAGCACCATTTGAAATAAATAATTGCAGCTGGGTATAGCGTAACAATTTTTTGGCTGTGAGGGGAAACAACTTTTTCTCTAGAATCTCCTCTGGGTGTTTTTTGGCGAATGCATTAAGTCCTCCTACAAATCCGTCAACAAGTGCAATGAATTTTTTATCGAGTGTGTCATAATATTCGTTGACCGTTTCTTCAGACTGGATTAATTGTGTTAAAAAATCAGCACCAGCCCCCCTTAAACCAATAAGCTTACCTAACAATCCGTTCCCTGCAAGATAAGCTTCTTGTATGAGTTTAAAGTGGTCTTCTGCCTGAACCCATGCAAAACCATAAGCAACTTCTGGATCAGTGGCTGCATAGATATGAGGCACACCGAAATCATCTCTCACAATCTCAATATTGTCAGGATTTATCTGAGAATAACTTTTAAAACTGATGCTTGAGAGGAAGAGGATGTAAACTAATTTTTTCATAAGATTGTTTCTGCAAAAATACTACTTTCAAATACAATTATAATTTGCAGTAATTTTTATTAAAATGTATATGATAAGGACAACAAATTACTGCAGTCTAAACAAATCATATTCCATTTTTCTTTATTTAATCTTTATCGAAGTGTTCTTAGATATTTCCCAATAAAAAAACGCCATTTGTGAATGGCGTTTTTTTATTGAAGTTATAGGAATCTTAAAGCTTAGCTTCGTTCCAAAGCTCGTTAGATTTTACTATTTTTCCGTCATCATTAAATCTGTGATTTAACATTACAGGAATTGTAATTAATTCATTATTCGATTTACGTTTTAAAGTAAGTCTCCACCAAGATTGTACATAATTTGCTTGAGATTCAAATTCATAATACTTTATCCATTTATTATCTAAACTTTCTATAGAAAAATTATTTAAAAACTCAGCTTGCATTGCTTTAAACTGTTCCATACTAAGAGCTTCGCTATCCCAATCATTGAACAAACCGTCAAATTTAGCATCTGCAGTAAAAGCTTCAAAGAAATGATCTAAGTTGCCATATTGTAATGCGTGAATTGCTTTTCTTACAGTATTGATATTAGGATGGTTAGAATATATTGTTCCATCACTTAATTCTTTCCTACTTCTCCAGCTTTCACTAAAAGGGTTTTGATTCATATACAAACGAACGAAGCCAATCTTATTTTCAGGAGTTACAACATATTGTGCGTGTCTTGGCTGACTGAATTTCACACCTGTTTTTCCTCCAACTCCCGACATTACTTCCCAAGCATAAACCCAAGTCATTTTTTTAAAGTTTTCATCTTTATATTCTACAGCGTCAGGATAAGCATTAGCACCACACTTTAAAGAAAAATATCTATTGCTAGTATTCCAATTATTAATATTTTGAATAAATTCTTCTTTGGTAAATGGCTCAGCGTCTTTATTCATTCCATCACCATTTATACCCTTAAAACCATCCGCAATTAAATCATCTAGCTTTTCGAGATCATTTTGGTTAACTGCTGCATACATTTCATTGATGACATTAATAGCCGGATGCTCTTTATAAACATTTCCATTTTTCTTTTTTTGAGCAAATACTATCGTACTTGCTACAATAAGTAACATTGTTAATTTTGTTTTCATTGTCTTTTGTAATATTAGTTGTTAATAAAAAGTGAAAATATAAATTTATTTTATATTATTTATAAAATTAATAGTTTTTTTAAAATTATATTGATGCATTCTAATTACAGCAATGAACTCTTTTGTAGTATCTTTGATTCGTATACCCAATTATTTTTTTAAAAAATTATTCATACAATGTTAAAATTATCAAGTATTTTATTGTGCGTACTTTCAATAAGTCTTCTTGGTTATTCACAAACCAAAAAAACTTCTGTAGAATCATTATATGATATTAAAATAGAGGGTATTGATGGAGAAATTATTGATTTAAATTTATACAAAGGAAAAAAAATATTGTTTGTAAATGTAGCATCTGAATGTGGGTTTACATACCAGTACAGAGGCCTTCAAGAGGTTTACTCTAAATACAAAGAGAAACTAGTCGTTATAGGTTTGCCATGCAATCAGTTTAATGGTCAAGAACCTGGTTCAGAATTAGAAATAAAAACATTTTGTCGTTTGAATTATGATGTAGATTTTCCATTGACTTCAAAAATTAATGTTAAAGGAAAAAATCAACACAGGTTATACCAGTGGTTAACAATGAAAGTCAAAAACGGAAAAAAGAATTCTTCTGTAAGATGGAACTTTCAAAAATATTTGATAGATGAAAAAGGCCAACTCATAGACGTTTTTTATTCATTTACAAAACCTATGAGTAAAAAAATAATTGCTAAATTAAATTAATTTATTGTCATAAAATAATTTAAAAAAAAATTCTATCTACGATTGTTAGTGCCTCTAGAAGTTTTTATATTTTTTAACTTAGGTATTGAGTTATATCTAAAAATTACTTTCAAATAAGCCTACTATTTGGCATAAAAAAACCCACAACTTTTTATATTGTGAGTTTATTAATTTTTTATAAAATCTATTCAACAAGTACTCTTTCATTTACATAAAAAGTTTGAATTTTCCCATCTACAATCAGTGCATCGTGGACTTGATTCACTTTTACCTCTTTCCCGTCAACAACCAAGGTTACGTCATGACCAGAAGTTACGTACTGTTTTAAGACCCCTTCTTTGGTAGTAAATTCATTTGCTATTGAATATTTGGTAACCCATTTTGGGTTATTATCAGCAAACCATTGATTTAAAAATGCAACATGGTCCTTGGTACCAACTATAATCTCACCTCTTGGCCCGTAGGCTTTAAAGTCTTTTTCTGCATTCAATCCTTTGATCGTCTCTATGTCTCTTTCATTATGGGCTTTAATATATTTCTCCCAAATCGCTACTGTTTCCATATTCCCACCAAAAAGGGAAGTTTTGACTCCTTCTGTCTTATCAAATCCAATTTCTTTTGAAGTTTCAACAACTTCTTGATTAGAAATGTTTGCGCACGATATCATAAATAATGATGATAATAATAAAATTGAGTATTTCATTTTAGTTTAGTTTAGTTGCATTGTAATATAAATCTTCTCTTATTATTTTACCTTCTTCATTGAAACTTATCTGACTATGAACCTTCATCGTTTTAATTTCACTGGTTTTCTTATTTTTAAAAGTAAACAAACTCCAGGAAAATACCACACCTCCACTGCCTTCATAGTCTATATAGTCTGGATAACCAACTTCATCAATAGAGATCATTTCAAATTGAGTAAAAACATTCGTTACATTCTGAATGTGCTCTTCAAGAGTTCTATATTCTTTGTCTAATAAATTGCTGTCATAAATTCTTGCATTTGGAGAAAAATCTTGAAAAACTCCTTTTAAATTTCCATGTTCTAGATGATAATAAATTTTTCTAACAACTCCGATATATGGATGATCTTTATAAATAACTCCATTTTTGATTGTCTCTCTTGATAAATTCCATTTTTTCCATGCAGCAGTGTTGTCAGCAAACCAAAATCTTCTTATCTTATTGCTTTCTTTATTAAAGACAAAAATACAGTTGAAGGGTGTTCTAATTTTAAATCCATTGCTTTTATCCCAAGCTATAAATTCCTGAAAAGTTTGAACAAAAGTACCCTCCTTTTTGTACTCTATAGCGTCAGAATATGCACCTCCCATATTTTTTATCGACACATCCACAAAGTTGTTTTTTATAAAAGTAGTTTGCCCAATTAAAGTAGCTAAATCTCCACCTTTGTATGCGGGGTTATTATTCATTGAATTAGCCATTCTAAAATCCTCACTTACAAGACTTTTTAAAGTTTCTAAATCCCCAGTAGTGTATGCTTTTATAAATTGATCTGTAATTTCTATCGCTGGATGTTTGTCATAAATTTTTCCATTGTTGTGCTTTTGAGACATTCCTACAAAAGGAATAAAAATTAAAAGATAAATTAGTTTTTTCATTTTTATATAGTTTAAAATTAATTGTAAATATAAAAATTAATTGCTAAAAACAAGTTTTTAATCAAAAAACATGAATCCTAAAAATCATTTTTATAATGATGTGGATTTTCTCTAATTCCTTTTTTAAATAGTTTTCTTACTGATTTTCTAAAACCATTATCTATCCTTAAAAGTACATCTGTTATTTTTTGAGTAGATCTTCCCCTAAATAATGTAATATGAAAATTGTCATCGGGTAATAATGAAGTTTTGGAAAAATAATAATTAGAAATACAAGCTCTGACATCATCTGTTTTGACTTTATTAACAGCATGCCACGATTTTTGATGTGTAGCCATAACCACCAATCTATTACATTTACTCTCAATTTCAATAGGAGCATGTTCCAAACCATTGTTCCATAACTCTAAATTACCACCGTTTTCTAATTTCCAATTCGGTGAAACGTAGAAAAGTAAATTTAAAACCCTCCAAAGTTTTCGATCTTTATCATGTGAATTATCAATATGCGGCTGTAAAAAATTATTTTTTTTCATTAAAGAAATTCCTCCAGCATATAAGTTTTTATCCGGTAAAATATTTTGTAAACCGCAAATCTCTGAAACAATAGAAACTATTTTTTCTTCTTGAAACGCATAGATTACTTCCTCTAAAAGAGGGTTGTACTTATTCATTTGATATGCTACATATTTATACTCTCTTATATTTTTTTTCAACTCTGAATCTGATAATTTAGGTAAGTTTTGATATATTTGATCAATCAAGTCTTTCGGTAATAAGTTATCAATATAAAAATATCCTATTTCATTTTTACGCTCTGAAAATTGCTTTTTCAGTGCTTCTTTTTCAATTGTTAAACTCTTGAAAATTAAAGATGCTATTTGCTTTCTATGATTCATTTATGATTTTTCTGAGCTCTAAAAATACAACAACTTTTTGTAACATTTTTAGTCTCTTACAGAAACAAAAATATACATTTCGAATAGCTATTCTTATTTAAAAAGTTTTTTTTCTTAATAAATAAGAAGATCTTTTTCTTAAATGATTATTTGTCTATATATTGCAATAAACCTTACTAATTGAAAAAAATTATTATTTCTGTCTCTAACGACCTTACGTCAGATCAACGCGTAGACAAGGTTTGTAATACTCTCCAGAATGCAGGATTTGAGATTTTATTAATTGGCAGGAAACTTCAAAACAGTAAACCTTTAAAAAGAAAGTATGAAACAAAAAGAATATCCCTATTTTTTCATAAGGGTATTTTGTTTTATGCTGAATTAAATCTTCGCTTATTTTTTTTGTTATTATTTCTAAAAAAAAATATATTATTAGCAAATGATTTAGACACATTACTTCCCAATTACACTGTAAGTATGCTCCTTAGAAAAAAACTGGTATTCGATAGTCATGAATTGTTTTCAGAAATCCCCGAGTTAGTTCATCGTCCTTTTGTGAAAAAAATATGGATACATCTAGAAAACCAACTGTTACCAAAATTAAAAAACACCTATACCGTTTGCGATAGTATTGCAAATTATTATGCTGAAAAATATCAAACCAAATTTAATGTTATTCGCAATCTTCCTGTAAAAAAAAATAGTACTTCATTCAGCAAATTGTCATTTGATACTTCTGAAAAAAAAATAATTATTTATCAAGGAGCCTTAAATATGGGTAGAGGTTTGGAGTTTATAATTGATACCATGCCATTTCTTTCCAACTGCATCCTAATCATTGTTGGAACAGGAGACATTGCAAAAAAGTTAAAAAAGATTGTAATAAATAAAAACTTAGAAAAAAAAGTGAAATTCTTAGGCCAACTTCCTCCAAAAAAACTTCAAACAATTACACCTTTAGCGGCTCTTGGAATAAGTTTAGAGGAAGATTTAGGCTTAAACTATAGATATGCTTTGCCTAATAAAATATTTGATTACATACAAGCAGAAGTCCCTATTTTAGTTTCTGATTTGCCAGAAATGAAAAGAATTGTAACCGACTATAAAGTAGGCGAAATTGTTAAAAGCAGAGAGCCAAAAAAAGTAGCAAAACAAATTAAAGAACTGCTAAAAAAAGATTTTTCTAGTGAATTAAAAGTCGGAAAAAAAGCATTAATTTGGGAACATCAAGAAAACGAGTTATTAGCTATTTTCAAAAATTTAAAATAATTATTTTTTATAGAAAATCATATTTATTCATTATGTGCTAATAAAATTTACAATCTCTGAAACTATCCTTTACTTCTGTTCCACCAAATTTGAAATTTATTGCAAATTCTTAAAAAAAATCAGCTATAACGTACCTAAACAGAAAAAAGCGACTAACTTTTAATAGCTAAAAGCTGGCCCTTAATTGTTAATTAATTGACTTTAAGTGTTTTATAAATAAACCTCAAAATAACTTCCCTATTCATTATATCTCTGTTTTAAGGAACACAAATAACTAATTTTCAAGCAATTTAAATAAAAAATCGATGAATATTGAATTGTCTTTTTCTCAAAATATGTTGACAACCTCCCTACAATATTGGAAAAACCCAATAAACTTATATAATTTACAGTCTTTAATAAATTTCCTTCTTTATTGGAAATGAAATTTTGCTGTTCTAAGTAAACAATATTTTCCATTGCTTGTTTTGTTTTTAACACAAAAGTAACATCATCATCGAGACCAAGATGATAAACCTCATTTTTAATATGAACAATTTTATGATTTTCTGCTTTTAAGTGTAACGAAAATAATAAATCCTCTCTTCCATATTTTTTTAGTTTTTCTTCAAACTGTATCCTTTTAAAAACCTCTTTAGAAATTAAAAAATTAGAAGTGAAGAAAAACTTATATGCCTTTTTTTTTCTCTTGCCTAATTTAATTTCCTCATAATTTATACCATATTTATAGCGAAGTAATTTTTTATTTTCATCCGTTTCTATATATTTAATACCTCCACAAAAAACAACACTGTTGTTATTTGTAATTCCCTTTAAATAATTATGAATAAAGTCAGAACTTGATGGCAAAACATCACTATCTAAAAAAAGCATCCACTGATATGATGATTTTTCTGATAGGTAATTTCGAATTGCACTTCTGCCAACATTCTCTTTTAAAGCAATAAAGCTCCCAAATGCTAGGGTATTTATTTCTTGGTTAAACTGATTTAATACAGATTTAGAACCATCATCTATACAAATGATTTCGAATAAAATATTTGAGTCTAGCAATTGTTTATGAAGTTCTTTAACTAAAGAAACAGCATTATAATTGTATGTAGGGATAAGAACTGATAGCATTAAACAAGAACTTTTTGAGCAACTTCAAACATTTCTCCTGCTTCACATTTAAGAGTCTTTTGTTTGAATTTTACAAGTAGTTGGTAATCATGAGTAGCCATTAAAATAGTTTTTCCTGTTTTGTGGATTTCATTTAAAAGTTCCATAACTTCTAGTGAGGTTTTGGGATCTAAATTGCCTGTTGGTTCATCCGCTAAAATTAATTCGGGATCATTTAATAAAGCTCTTGCTATTGCAACTCTTTGCTGCTCTCCTCCAGAAAGTTCAAAGGGTTTTTTATAATGTTGTGTTTTCATACCCACTTTGTTTAAGACTTCCTCAATTTTCTCCTTCATCTCTTTTTTATTTTTCCAACCAGTAGCTTTTAAAACAAATTCTAAATTCTCAAAAACAGTGCTATCATTTAGTAATTTAAAATCTTGAAAAACAACTCCTATTTTTCTTCTTAAAAAGGGTATTTCTTTTTCTTTTATTTTTTTTAAATCGAAATCAACAATGTGACCAATACCTCTCTGCAACTTTAAATCTCCATACAGCGTTTTTATGAAGCTACTTTTCCCACTTCCTGTCTTGCCAATTAAATAATAAAAATCTCCTTTATTCATTGTTAAATTCACTTTAGACAAGACCAAATTATCTCTTTGATAGATGTCGGCATTTTCTAGATATAAAACTGGTTTTTCCATAAAAGTAACTTGTTTTTACAAACTTAAAAGTTTCTACCGATTTTATACTATGATTTACAAACAATTCTTAAATTTGAAATAAAAGTTTGCAGTTTTATCTCCTCTAGTCAAACAAAATTTTAAAATGTTCGTTATTCATTTTAAGTATCAAAAATAAGTATATGAAATTTGCTTTTGTAACAAAACCTTTTTTAACGTATTTTATACTACTAATAGCTAGCATAACCTACAGTCAACAAACTATTGTAGACACCCATATATTAACAAATTATAATGCCGCCTTAAAATTATTTAACTCGAAAGCATATGCTGCTGCTCAGAAAAAATTTGCAGCAATTGTTGAAAAAGAAGTAAATCACCCATCCTTAAAATCTGATGCAACTTATTATGATGCAATCTGCTCTATAAGATTAAATAATCCAGAAGCTGATAAAAAAGTACTCACTTTTATTGAAGAGAACCCTTACAATAATAAAATAAATAAAGCTTTTTTTAATATTGCAAACTATTACTTTGCCAACAAAAAAGCTGCCTATGCCCTGAAATGGTTCCATAAAGTAAATACTGACATTCTCTCGATAAAAGATCGCAAAGAACTCAATTTTAAGATGGGCTACGCATTTTTAGTAACAAAAGACTTAAATTTAGCTAAAAAAAAGTTTCTTCCATTAATCAATGATTCTAAGTATGGAAATGATTCTAGATATTATTACGGTTACATTGCCTATAAATTAGAAGACTATGGAATGGCTGAATCTACCTTAAAGAAGATCGCTGACAACGATTCGTATCGTGCAGAAATCTCATACTATTTATTAGACATTAGTTTTCAATCTGCAAAATTTGAACGCTGTATTAGTATTGGAAAGAAACTTCTTACTTCAGCTAAAAGAAATGAAAAATCCGATATTTCTAAAATAGTTGGAGAAAGCTATTTTAATTTGAAAAAATACAAAGAAGCAATCCCTTTTTTAAAAGATTATACTGGCAAAAAAGGAAAATGGAACAACACTGATTTTTATCAATTAGGATTTGCATATTACAAACAAAACGATTTTGAAAATGCCATTCGCTATTTTAATAAAATTATTGATGAGAAAAATTATGTTTCACAAAATGCATATTCTTATTTGGGTGAATGCTATCTTAATTTAGATAAAAAAACAGAAGCTCTAAATGCATTTAAAACTGCCTCTGAAATGGATTTCAATAAAAACATTAAACAAGATGCTGCATTAAATTATGCCAAGTTGAGTTATGAAGCTGGAAACCCTTTTAAAAGTGTAGCAGAGGTTTTACAAAATTATTTAAAGGCATATCCAAAATCAAAAGCATCTGAAGAGATAAGTACACTAGTGGTTTCATCATTCCTTCATCAACAAGATTATAACGGTGCCTTGGTGTTTTTGAATAAGAAAAAATCTAAAAGAAATAGTGCTTTAATTTCTGAAATTTCTTTTTACAGAGGCGCTCAATTATTTAATGATGATCAATTAGAAGAATCACTGCCTTTTTTTATAGAAGGTAAAAAAGCAACAGAAGCTTCAATTAAAGAACGTGCTCAATATTGGGAAGCTGAAACTTTATACAGATTAAATAAGTACCAAGACGCTTTAACTAAATTTAGCAAGTTAAAAAATGAATTAAATTCAGAAAAAAATGAATTTATTTTAATCGACTATCACATAGGGTATAGCAATTTTAATCTCAAAGATTATAAAAATGCATCAATTGCTTTCAATAATTTTTTAAAAACTGAGGCTAAAGAAAAACAACTTAAGAATGACGCTTTGATTCGTTTAGGGGATTGTTATTTTGCAATGAGAAATTACAAAAAGGCAATTGATACTTATTCTATAGTACTTGAAAAAACTGGCTCTAACTCAGATTATGCTCAGTTTCAAATTGGAATGAGCTATGGGTTTTTAGAAAATAATAAACTAAAAATTGAAGCACTTAGGTATTTGGTGACCAATTTCAAAGACTCTAATCTAATGGATGACTCCCTATTTCAACTCGCCTCAACCTTCACTATCCTTAAAGAAAATAAAGAAGCACATCTCACATATAAACGATTAATAGAAAAATATCCCCACAGCATTTTTATCCCAAAAGCTTATGTCAGACAAGGGCTGTTGTATTATAATGATGATCAGAATGAAAAGGCACTAGAAAAATTCAAGAAAACAACACTTCAGTTTCCCAATTCTCCCGATGCTCTAGAAGCAGTGGCAAACGCAAGAAATATTTATATTGACACGGGTAATCTCAACGAATACATTAGCTGGATTAAAACCTTACATTTTATCAACATTACCAATTCGGATATAGACAATACTTCTTTTGCAATTGCTGAAAAAAAATATTTTGAATCAAAAATAGCAGAAGACATTATAAATCCACTCTTAAAATATATCAAATCTTTTCCTAACGGGATACACCGGTTAAAGGCAAATTATTATTTGGCCGACATCCTCTACAAAGAAAACAAAGTAGACGAAGCTACAGTATATTATAAATTTGTTTTAGAGGAAAAACAAAATGATTTTAGTGAAAATTCACTTTTCAAATTATCACAAATATTTCTCCAAAAAAAAGAATTTAAAAATGCACTTGCCTATCTAAACAGATTAGAAAAAGAGGCATATGCTACAGAAAATGTCTTATTCGCTCAACGTAATTTAATGCAAGTATATTACGAAATAGCGAAGTATAAAACGGCTTTAGAATATGCGAGAAAAATACTTTTAAGAGACAAATTAGATGTTAAATTAGAACATAATGCTAAAATAATAATTGCACGTGCTTCCTTAAAAATTCAAGATTTTCTGACAGCTGAAGAATATTATATTGAGGTAGCAAGAAATGCATCTGGTAAATTAAAAGCTGAAGCTCTTTATTATATTGCATTTTTTAAATACCAACAAAAAGACTTTACCGAATCTAATAAGGATATCCAAAATCTAATTGCAAATTATTCTACTCATAAATATTGGGCTGTAAAAAGTTATATCATAATGGGTAAAAATTATTATGGTTTAAAAGACATATATCAAGCCACTTTTGTATTGGAAAATATCATCAAAAATTTCAAGAAATTTGATGATATTGTGTTGGAAGCAGAAGAAGAATTAAAGAAAATTAAAGAAAACGAAGCTAAAACTAATAATTCTGTGACTCCTTTTAAGAAGAAAGACGAAGAGATAAAGGCTTCCAAAAAAAATAAAATTTGATGAAAAAAATCTTCACATTATTTTTAGTATTTTTTTCTTTTTTAAGTTTCATAGCTCAAAAAAAAGAACAGATTAAAGACACTGTTAAAACAGAAATTGTAAACGTTGTAACTAAATACAACCCTAAAATTGCCAACGCTAAGAAAATTCAAAAAAATCCAACAATAAAACTGCTAGAAAAGAACCAAAAGAAAAAATTGAAATATACTATTTTCCCTGCAACTGTAGCCTCTACTTTTATTCCTAAAAGTGGTATTGTTAAAGGGATTGATGTTGGCATAAAAGAACTTCTTTACAAAAATTACATAGCCGCAGGTTTTGGAAATTACTCCGCTCCCTATTATGAAACTTTTTTACACCAAAATACTCGTTTTAAAAATGAATTTGGTCTTAATGCAAAATACATTGCATCGCAAAATAACATTACAAACTCTGTTTTAAATTCAACTTTTTCAAACTTCAATCTTGGTGCTTTTTACAAAAAACAAGACCGCTTTTTCGATTGGAAAGTGAGCTTCAACTCGGAAAAAAATTCATACAATTGGTATGGCTTACCAGATATTCCTTTGAATAAAGAAACAATTGATTCTATAGACGAAAAACAACTACACAACTATTTTGATTTGGTAGGAGAATTTAATTTTGAGGATTCCTATTTAGATTGGGGAAAAATAAAGACATCCTACTTTACAGACCGTTTCAAAAGCAATGAACTATTTGTGAAATTAGAAACAAAATTAAAACTTCCTTTAACTATCATAAACTCACAATTAAATGATATCTCAGTAAAATCTAGTGTAGAATTTTTAAAAGGTGAATTTAAAAATGGTGATGTAGGTTCTAATAAATATTCGATTACAACAATTGATCTAAACCCTCAGTATAAAATAAACTATAAAAAATTCATTCTCAATGCAGGTATGAAATTTATTGCCTCTTTAGATTCTAAAAACAGTGCAAATAATATTTTTATACTACCTAATTTCTCTATTCAAAGACCCTTAATAAAAAATTATCTTCACTTTAATGCTGGTTTCTCGGGTGATTTACACTCTAACTCGTATAAAGGTTTCACTGAAAAAAACCCGTATGTTTCACCAACACTTTTTATGACTCAAACTTTAGAAAAATCTAATTTCACTATTGGTTTTAATGGAAAAATAATTAATGATCTAAGCTTTCAATTTAGAACTAGTTTTAAGAAAGAAGAAGACAAACCTTTATTTATCAGAAATGACTCAAACTATGATGGAACGAATAGTTCTATTTTAAAAGGGTATGAATACGGAAACTCTTTTATGGTCTATTATGATGATGTCAAAACGACTTCAATATTTTCAGAAATAGAATACGATTATTCAAAAGAAATAACTTTTAGTATTCAAGGAGTTTATAATATTTATACGTTAAAAAACTCTTTAAAAGCATGGAACCTACCAAATATAGAGGCTACTTTTTCAGCAAAATACAGAAATAACAACTGGTTTGCTCTTTCGAATATATTTTATAATAGTGAAAGACAAGATCTTCTTTATGGCGTAACAAATTCATTAGAAACACTACAGTCTTTTGTAGATATTAATGTAAACGGAGGATATCATTTCAATGATAAGTTCACTATTTTTCTAAGACTAAATAATCTTTTAAATTCAAATTACCAACGTTTTGCAAATTTTAATACGCAGGGTTTTCAGGCTTTAGGAGGTGTTACCTATAAGTTTGATTTTTAAATCTTAACAATACAATGAAATAGCAAAGCTCAGTTTATCCTTTTTAATTTTTTGAAAGACTTTAAAATAATCAAAGTATATTCGTTTAAAATTAAAAACAACAAAATGAAATCACTAGTACGCTATTTATTCATATTTATTTTTCTTTCTTGTAACAATAATGATTCTAATTTTGAGCCTCAAACTGAGGCAGATATTATCAAATATATAGAGGACAACAACTTAAATGCAACAAAGAGTGGTTCTGGTTTGTATTATGTTATAAATAATGAAGGAAATGGCACAAGGCCAAAAAGTACTTCTAACGTTACTGTAGCTTACAAAGGGTATCTTTTAGATGGTACTGTTTTTGACCAAAGTAATGATACCGGTATTACTTTTGGATTGAACCGGGTAATTGCCGGATGGTCAGAAGGAATAACGTATTTTAAAGAAGGGGGAGAGGGCATCCTATTAATCCCATCTAATCTTGGATACGGACCAAATGGAAACGGTTCTATACCTGGAGGTGCTGTTTTAGTTTTCGATATAAAACTAATTCGTGTAAATTAAACAAACAAATTTAAAACTCAAAAAAAAGCGAAACTCAATACATTTCGCCTAATTAATTTATGAAATAATTGGTTTTATAAAATCATCAATTTTAGCAATACCATGATTCCCTAAATTCTTAATAAATGCAGAGCCAATAATCGCTCCATTTGCATATTTACATGCAGTAGTAAAAGTAGATTTATCGGAAATACCAAAACCAATGATCAATTTACTTTTTAAATTCATTGCTTTTATTCTTTTAAAATAGTTCATTTGGGTATCAGAAATCTCTACTTTTGCACCAGTTATTGAAGCAGAAGCAACCACGTATATAAAAGCTTTTGTAAAAGAATCTATTTTTTTTATTCTATTGTCTGAAGTATGAGGTGTAATTAAAAATACATTTGTAATCCCATATTTATCAAATAGCTCTTGGTAATGATTTTCAAATTCTACCATTGGTAAATCAGGAATTATCAGCGTATCTATTCCACAATCTACCACTTTTTGACAAAATTTATCTTCACCATATTTTAATAACTGGTTCAAATACCCCATTAAAACTAAAGGTGTTTTATTCGTTCCTTTAAGAGTCATTAGTTGTTCAAAAACAATGTCTAAATTAATTCCGTTTTCTAATGCTTTCTGGCTACTCTCTTGTATTGTTGGTCCGTCTGCCATAGGATCTGAGTAGGGCAAACCAACTTCAATAAAGTCGACTCCATTTTTCGCTAACACCGAAATCACTTTAGTGGTATCCTCTAATTTTGGATATCCACAAGTAAAATAAATAGACAATAAGTTTTTGTCTTTTTTCTGAAATAATTCTTGAATCGAATTCATAGCCTACTCTTCTAAATGTTTGATATAAATTTCTAAATCTTTATCTCCTCTACCCGATAAATTTACTACTACAACTTGATCTTTTTTAAATTTAATTTTTGACAAAACAGCCAAAGCATGTGCTGTTTCTAGAGCAGGAATAATTCCCTCTATTTTTGTCAACTCAAATGCAGCTTCTAAGGCTTCTTTATCAGTCGCATTCATAAAGTTTGCTCTTTTACTTTCGTACAAGAAAGCATGTAACGGTCCAACTCCAGGATAATCAAGGCCTGCAGAGATGGAATACGGCTCTTTAATTTGCCCATATTCATCTTGCATTAAAATGGTTTTACTCCCATGAATGATACCAACTTCTCCTAGTTGAGAAGTGGCAGCACTTTCACCAGATTTCACACCCAAACCTGCTGCTTCAACAGCAATTAATTCTACATTTTCATCATCTAAATAATGATAAAAAGCTCCTGCTGCATTACTACCTCCACCAACACAAGCTATAATTGTATCTGGATTTTCTTTTCCTGTTTTCTCTTTTAGTTGCCATTTCATTTCTTCAGAAATAATAGCTTGCAGACGTGCAACCATATCTGGATGTGGTGCTGGACCAACAACAGAACCTATTAAGTAGAAGGTTTCTGGATGTTGAATCCAATATCTTATGGCTTCATTTGTTGCATCTTTCAATGTTTTAGAACCGCTTGTAGCTGGCACTACTTTTGCTCCCAACATTTTCATTCTAGCAACATTTGGGGCTTGCCGAACAATGTCTTTTTCACCCATAAAAACTGTACATTCCAAGCCCATTAATGCACAGACTGTTGCCGTAGCTACTCCGTGCTGGCCAGCTCCTGTTTCTGCAATAATTTTAGTCTTTCCTAGTTTTTTTGCAATTAAAATTTGACCAACAGTATTGTTTACTTTATGGGCTCCTGTATGATTTAAATCCTCTCGTTTAAGATAAATAGTAGCTCCATATTTTTCAGATAAACGTTTCGCCAAATACAGAGGTGTTGGTCTACCAACATAATCTTTTAACAACGATTTGTATTCAATTTGAAATTCTTCAGATTCAATAATTTGAATATAATTATCTGCTAATTCCTGAACATTTGGATGTAATAATTCTGGAATAAATGCACCTCCAAATTGTCCAAAATATCCGTTTTTGTCTGGGTGAAATTTTGATTTCATATTATAATTTATTTTTGAAGTTTTTTACTTCATTCACATTTTTTAATCCTGGTTCGATTTCAAACTTACTGTTTACGTCTAATGCATAAATTGGCAAATCAGAATTGATCATTTTTTGAACTGCTTCAATATCTTTTAATCCAATACCTCCGCTTAGAAAAAATGGTTTTTCAAAAGGATATTCTTTTAAAACTTGCCAATCAAACTGAACTCCATTTCCTCCTTTTTCTTTTCCTTTTGTATCAAATAAGAAATAATCTACAAGGTCTAAAAAAGGAGTTAAAAGATCAAAATCAAATGTATCTTTTATACCGAATACTTTGATAATTTCAACTTTTTCATCAGCAATGAAATGTCTGTTTTTTTTCTTCTTCTGTTGTTTGTTTTCTTCAATAAACAGGGCCCTTCTTTGAGCTAATTGAATTTGCAATTCTTTGACATATTCTACAGACTCATCTCCATGCAATTGTATTGCATCTAACTGATACTCCTCAACTAAAGAAATTACAATTTCTATATGCTCATTTACAAAAACACCCGTTTTTTTTATCGATCTTGGTAGTTCTGGAATAATACCCTCAAAATTTCTTTTGGATTTTTCATAGAAAATAAACCCTAAATAATCAGGTTGTAAATCTGCAACTTGTTGCACATTTTCTATAAACTTCATTCCACAAACTTTCAATTTCATAGTTATCTAATTTGGTTGATAAAAGCTTGACAAGCTTCACCTGGATTTTCTTGGTTCATAAAATTTTCTCCTATTAAAAATCCTTGAAATCCATATTCCTTTAACCCTGAAATAATTCTTGGATCAGAAATACCGCTTTCAGAAATTTTTAAACAAGTAGTTGGAATTTGGCTTGCTAATTTAATAGAGTGCTCTAAATCAACCTCAAAAGTCTTTAAATTTCTGTTGTTGATTCCTATAATTTTATCATCTAAATCATTAATTTTATTAAGATCTTGCTGTGTATGAACTTCATATAGAACTTCCATGCCTAGATCGGTTGCCAACTGACCATAATTTTTCAATTCCTTCTCAGTCAAACAAGCGGCTATTAATAAAATTACATCAGCTCCAATTGCTTTGGCTTCAACAATTTGAAATCCATCAACAATAAAATCTTTTCTAAGAATAGGTTTTTGTTGATTGATACATCTTGCCTCCATTAAATCTGCCATTGTCCCTCCAAAAAAAGAGGTATCTGTTAATATCGATTGAGCCGCAACGTTCGCATCTAAATATCCATTAGTAACGTCTGCAATTGTTGCTTTGTCATTTATGATCCCTTTAGAGGGTGATTGACGTTTGAACTCGGCTATAATTCCTGTAGAACCGACTTCTAACAATGACTTTTTTAATGAAAAAACGGTTCTTCCAAAACTCGGACTTTCAACTAATTTCTTCACAGGAACTTCTGCCTTTATCTTCGCAATTTCCTTCTTTTTAAATGCTATTATTTTTTCTAAAATTGTCATATAATGACTTTTGTATATTATTATTATTTTTCATTTTAAATACGTACTAATTTCTCTAAAGTTTGTTTTGCTTTTAAACCAAAAAGCGAATCTTTTGCTTGTGAAAAAGCAGTTTCAAAACTTTTTGTTTCATCTATAATTTTTAGGGCAAAAGCAGCATTTGTTAACACCACATTATTCTGCGCTTCTGTTCCATTTCCCTCTATAATTGTTTTAAAAATTTTAGCAGCATCTGAAACTGAATTCCCTCCAAAAATTTCTGATTGTTGAATTCTTTTTTGACCTAAATCTTCCGGATTCACTATCTGTTCTCCGTTTTTAGTAAATAATTTAAATCCGCTTGTTAATGAGATTTCGTCATAACCGTCTAGTGCATGAATAATACCATAGTTAATATCTTGTTCTTGCAAAATATAATTATACAAACGGGCAATTTCTAAATTAAAAGTTCCTAATAATTGGTTTTTTGGCGAACTTGGGTTTACCAACGGTCCTAGCATATTAAAAAATGTTTTTAATGCCAACGCCTTTCTCGTGGGTCCAACAGCTTTCATTGCTGGATGAAATTTTGGGGCATGTAAAAAGCAAATATTTGCGTTTTCTAAATGTGCTCTCAAAGTACTTTCGTCGTTGGTAAATTGGTAGCCAAAACTAGCCAACATATCTGAAGAACCAGATTGCGAAGACACAGAATAATTGCCATGTTTTGCAACTTTTTGTCCGGTTCCCGCAACAATGAAAGAAGTTATTGTAGAAATGTTAAATGTATCTTTTCCATCTCCTCCTGTACCCACAATATCAATGGTATTGTAATCTGATAAATCTATTTTTATGGAGAGCTCTTTTAAAGCATCTCTAAAACCAGAAAGTTCATCAACCGTAATTGGGCGCATCATAAAAACGGTCATAAATGAAGCCAAATGAGCATCATTATATTTCTCTGAAGCAATATCAATTAAAACTTTTTTTGCTTCTGATCTCGATAATTTTTCGTGATTATACAGCCTATTTAAAATTGCTTTCATATTGAATTTGCATTGATAAAATTAGTAACTAATTGCTCTCCAACATCCGTTAATATAGATTCTGGATGAAATTGAACTGCTGAAATTGGAAATATTGAATGTTCAATTGCTTGGATTAATCCATCTTCATCTCTTGCTGTTACTTTTAATTCTTGTGGAAATCCCTCATCTGTTGCCGCCCAAGAATGGTAACGTGCTGCTAAAAAACTTTTAGAAACCTCTTTGAATATAGTTGCACTGGGATCCGTTACAATCATTTCTGTAGCCACACCATGAAAAACATCCTCTAAATTGATGATTTTCCCACCAAAAACCTCTGTAATAGCTTGTAACCCCAAACAAACTCCAAAAATTGGTTTTATTCCTGCATATCTTTTAATCACTGCTTTTAAAATACCTGCTTCATCTGGTATACCAGGCCCTGGAGACAGCATTATCATATCATAATAATTGACCTCTTCAACAGTAATCTCATTGTTTCTAAAAACCGAAGGAAAATTTCCTGTAATTTTCTCAACCATATGAACTAGATTGTAGGTAAACGAATCGTAATTATCTAAAATTAATATTTTCATACTAAATGTTTTCTGCTAAAATCAACGCCTTATTTAACGCTGCTAACTTGTTATTTACTTCCTGTAATTCTTTTTCTTCATCAGAATGAATGACTATTCCTGCTCCTGCTTGGTAATACAAAACATTATTTTTACTAACAAAAGACCGAATTGCAATTGCCAAATTAACGGAACCATCCAATCCAATGATTCCTACTGCACCTCCATAAAATCCACGAGATTGATTTTCATACAAATCAATCAATTGCATGGCTTTGTATTTTGGAGCTCCACTTAGGGTTCCTGCAGGAAAAGTATCGCCAACAATTTCTATAGGGCTGCCTTTTAATTGTCCAGAAACGGTTGATACCAAATGAATAACATGACTAAAATATTGTACTTCTTTAAAAACATCAACAGTTACATTATCTGCATGTTTACTCAAATCATTTCGAGCTAAATCAACCAACATCACATGTTCAGCAGTTTCTTTTTTATCGGCTGATAATTTTTTACCTAATTTAAGATCTTCTGCCATGTCTCCAGTTCTCCTAAAAGTTCCCGCAATTGGATTAATAATGGCTTTCCCTTCAGAAATTTTAATTTGTGCCTCAGGAGAAGATCCCATCAGCTTAAAAGAACCATAATCAAAATAAAATAAATATGGCGAAGGGTTTATAGAACGAAGCGCTCTGTAAACATTGAATTCATCCCCCTTAAATTTTTGTTGAAATTGTCGCGATAACACCAATTGAAAAACATCCCCTCGCTTACAATGTGATTTTGCTTTTACAACATACTCTTTAAAATCTTCGTTGGTGCAATTAGAAGTCTCCTCTCCTGTAATTTCAAATTTTTGAGTATTGAATGACTGAGAGTCTATGATGGTTTGAATTTCTTTAATACGCGAAGCTGTTCCTTCTTCAATATTTTCTATCAACGTCATTTCGTCATTAAAATGATTAATAGCAATGATAAATCTGTAAAAACTATACTGCATCAAAGGAATTTCTGAGGGAGAAGCATCTACATGTAACGCTATATTTTCAAAATACTGAACAGCATCATAAGTTGTATATCCATATAATCCATTAAATGATTTTAATTCAGCCGAACATGCTAAATCAATTGATTGGCTGTAACTTTCAAAAATAGCATTAAAATTTCTTCCAATTTTTTGATTTTTTAGCTCTACTCCTTTGTGAGAAAAACTTAAATGATGATTTTCTGCTTTAATAGTTACCACAGGATCAATAGCTATAAAAGAAAAACTTTCTTCTTTACTATGATAGTCCGAACTCTCTAATAACAATGTATTTGCGAATGTGTCTCTAAAACGCAAGTACAAACCTACAGGTGTAACTGTATCTGCTATTTTAGTTTTATGAATAGTTTTAAACTTTATTTTTTTCATTTTTCGCTAAAAATTAATATCGTTTTTTTTATTTGTTAATAACAAATCTCAACAAAAAAAAGGCTTATCGTGAGATAAGCCTTTTTTAGTATATTTTATACATATAGGTTTCTTCTCACTTATTAAATAAGAGAGCTCCACCACCAAGTAATAATTGTATTATTTTTCATAATTATGGTACAAAAATAAGATAGATTTTTGATTAAACAAATTTTATCTTAAACTTTTATCTCATAATCTTTACATTCATCTCTTCAACTTTTTTGTCTGAGAGTAGAGAAGGTGCATTAAATAATAAATCTTCTGAAGTTCCTGTTTTTGGGAACGCCATTACTTCTCTGATAGATGCTTTCTTTTCTAATATCATCATTAAACGATCTACCCCCCAAGCAATTCCTCCATGAGGTGGAGCTCCATATTGAAATGCTTTGTACATGGTTCCAACACTTTTCATCATTTCTTCTTTAGAATAGCCCATATTTTTATAGGTTGCTTCTAATATTTCTGCTTTGTGAGCTCGAACTGAGCCTCCACCAATCTCGAAACCATTCAAAATTAAATCGTATTGTTGAGCAATAATAGTTCCAATTACTTCTCCCTGCCCATGCATATGTTTTTCTAAATCATAGATCGCTGGCATTGAAAATGGATTGTGTGTAAACGTCCATCTTCCTTCCTCTGTCTTTTCAAACATTGGAAAATCGACTACCCAAGCCGGACACAATTCTTTTGGGTTGATGAGTTTTAAAATACGCCCCATCTCTTGACGGACAGCATCTAAAGCTTTATTTGCTATTGTATAATTTGCAGCGGAGAAAAAGACAATATCTCCAATTTTCGCTGCTGTTGCTTTTATAATATTAGCAGCAATCTCTTCCCCTAAGAATTTAATAATTGGCGATTGTAGATCATGTTCATTGACAATGATGTATGCCAACCCCCCTAGACCATTTTGTTGCGCAATTGCCGTTAAATTTTCAATCTGGCCTTTAGACATTCTTTTATTTCCCTGCTCTTTAGCTGAAACTTTGATACATTTTACAATTCCACCTTCTTCTATTGGTTTGCTAAAAACTTGAAAAGTAGTATCTTTTACAATATCAGTAATATCTTGCATTTGCAAGCCATATCGTAAATCTGGTCTATCACAACCATACTTGTCCATGGCTTCTTTATAAGTAATCACTTCAAAAGGATGTAAAATCCATTTTTTGCCATAGATTTTCCTCACAACTTCATTAAACATTTTGGTGTTTAAATCAATAATTTGCTGCATGCTAGCATAGGACATTTCGATGTCTAACTGTGTAAATTCTGGTTGACGATCACCACGTGAATCTTCGTCTCTGAAACAACGCGCAATTTGAAAATATTTCTCAAATCCACCGACCATTAACATTTGTTTGAACTGCTGAGGAGCTTGAGGAAGTGTGTAAAAAGAACCCGCTTGTTTTCTTGTAGGAACAATAAACTCTCTTGCCCCTTCATCTGTACCAGCTGTTAAAATTGGCGTTTCAATTTCTATAAATTGTTCTTCATCTAGGATATCTCGTAAAAGCTTAATGACTTTATGACGATTTACAATTGCTTTTCGAACATCCTCGTTTCTGTGATCTAAAAACTTGTATTGAAAACGAACATTTTCATTTGTTTTAGTCGCTCTTTTTATTTCAAAAGGAAGTGTTTTAGATAAGTTTAAAATTTCTAAAGTAGCTGTTTCTAGCTCAAGTGTACCTGTTCTTAAACTTGAATTGTAATCATCTGCATTTCTTTGAACTACAGAACCAGTTACCATGATTACCGTTTCTGGTTTTAGCTTTACCAATTCGTCTAAATTAGGAAATGTTTCTCTGCTTAAGCGTACCTGAAAAACTTGATTACTTGAGTCTCGTAAATCAATAAAAATTAATTCTCCATGATCACGAACACTCGCCACCCAACCAGATAAAGTAACCTCAGCACTTATCGATTTTTCTGATAATTGAGATATCGTGTGTGTCCTATATTCTTCTTTTATTACAATCGGAATTTGAGGTAAAATTTCTTCTTCTACTTTGCTTTTTTGTTTTTCGTTTTTGGTCGCTTTTGCTTTCGTATTTGGTTCATTTCCGTGGACTTGAGAAGCTCTAGCAAGATTGTTTAGAATTTCTTGTCGGATGACTTTCCCTGAAGCACCTTTTCCAATGATAGCAATTACTTTTCCGACAAGAATACCTGCCTTACCTTGGTTCCCTGCTTTAATGTCGTTTGCAATTACTTCATTGTTAGAAATTACTTTTTGAACCGCCTGTCTAATTTTATCTTCAGAGATTGCATTCTGTTCAAAGTATTTTTTATAATCAAAAGTACTGTCTTTCAAATATGATCGTATTCCACTTTGAACCAAAACTGAAGTGATTTTTTCCTCTTTAAATAATTGGAAAATTTCTGTTAACTTAGTCACATTATGAATACTTTCATATTGATCTGCACCAATCGTATTTACCAAAGTTTTAGCAACAAAAGAAGCATCTTTAATAACATTATGAATTGCTACAAAAGTTTTAGAGCGCAATGTATCTGCCGTAAAAAACTTTGCATCTTGAGGCAATACCCCACCTTTAATTAAAATAGATTCAACTGCAAAAGGCAATGAGCTTAAATCCACATCAATACTTTCTACAACTTGTTTGATATTTACAAATGGTAAATCTGGTTCTGAAATAAATCTATAATCCGCTTCAAACTCCTTTGTTCGCATTGTTTTGGTTTGCTTTAAATCTGCATCCCATAAAACTGTAGTTTGTGTTGGTCTAAATTCTTTATGTTCTAGAAAATAATTCAGTTGCTTTTCAATTTCCTCTTTTAAAGCATCGACCATGAACTTAAAAGAATTCAAGTTTTTAATCTCGGTTCGAGGATTTAAATTACGACTATGCTTTTTTCGGAGTGATACAGACACATCAGACTTAAACTCTCCTTTTTCTAGATTTGCTTCAGATATTTTTAAATTCTGAACAATTCTTTGAATGTACTGCGCATAAGTTGAAGCATCTTCAATATGACGGATACAAGGTTCTGTTACAATTTCAATTAATGGAACTCCTGCCTTATTAAAATCAACCAAAGAAACTTTCTTTTCATGCAGCAATTTAGCAGCATCTTCTTCAATATGAACTTGAGTTAGATTGACTGTAAATTGAGAACCATCATTTCTAAAACATGAAACTTGTCCGTCTGGGATTACAGGATTGTGAAACTGTGTAATTTGAATATTCTTTGGGTTGTCTGGATACTCATAATGCTTTCTATCCCAAGAAATCACTTCATTTGAAAAAGTAGATTTTACTGCTTTTCCAAAATAGATAGCCTTCTTAATTGCTTCTTTATTAATAGACGGCAATACTCCCATTTGACCAGTACAAACTGAACAAATATGTTGATTTGGCTCTTCTGTTTCTTCACTTGCACAAGAACAAAACAACTTGGTTTTGGTATTTAACCGAACGTGTGTTTCTAAACCAATGACCAACTCTAAGTCGTGCTTTTTTATCAGCTCATTTAATTGTTTCAGTTCCATTATATGATATCTTTTAAGAAGTTAGCAAACTTAAAAACGAGTTCATCATTATTTTTTGCTGCTGTAATTTGTAGTCCTGTTTCAGTTCCTTTAGGCATTGTTAAAGTTGGTAATTGTCCCAAGCTAAAACCTACTGTATATGCATCTGACAAATACATTGCCAAAGGATCTTTTAAACTATCTCCAATTGCTGGAGGTAGGTTGGGTGTTACAGGTGATAAAATGACATCAACTTCCATAAAATCTTTTTTAAAATTTTCAGCAATCTGATCTCTTAAACTTAATCCTTTTAAATAAATTTCATCAGAAAAACCTTGAGATAACACTTGATTTCCACCAACAATTCTTCGCTTGGTTTCTTCGGAAAAATTTTCCGACCGTGTAATTGAATAGGTTTCTTTTAAATTCTCTCCTTCTATTCTATTTCCATAATTTGTACCATCTAATCTTGACAAATTTGAGGCAGTTTCTGCCATTGCTAAAGTATAATAAGTAGAAACTAAGGTGTCTAACTCAAAAAAATCGAGTGCTTTAACTTGAATTCCTTTGGACTTTATTTTTTCTATTGATGCTAAAAAATCAGATTTTATTTGAGTATCAATAGCATCACTTTCTAGAAAGTTTTTAAAATATCCAACTGTTTTTATAGCATCAGAATTTAAAATTGCTTCTTCTAAAATTTTTTCAGAATGGTATGTAGTTTGATCTTTTAAATCTTTTCCACTGATTGTATTTAAAACGATTCTTGCATCTTCTATCGATTTTGTAATGGGTCCAACACAATCTGTTGAAGAAGCATATGCCATTAATCCAAATCGTGAAATTCTACCATAAGTTGGTTTAAAACCATAAACATTATTGTAGCCTGCAGGTTGTCTAATTGACCCTCCTGTATCCCCTCCAATTGAAAAAACAGTATAATCTTTTGATACATTCACAGCAGATCCTCCACTAGAACCTCCACCAACAAGAGTTGGATTTACAGCATTTTTTACAGCTCCAAAAATAGTATTTTCTGATGAGGAACCGTGACCAAAACTATCACAATTTTCTTTTACTAACGGAATCGCTCCGGCATCTAATAATTTTTGAATTGCAGTTGCAGTATAGGAAGATTTGTAATTTTTAAGCAAATCTGAACTTGCTGAAGTATATGTTCCCTGAAGCATATATACATCTTTAATTCCAAAAGGGATTCCTTCTAACAATCCTATTTCTTGGCCACTTTTAATTTTAGCATCTACTTTTGAGGCAGATTCTAAGGCTGAAGCTTCTAGGAGTGAATTAACAGTAACATGAGTATTCAATTTTAATAATTCTAGTCTTTCTTGTACTAACTGTGTACAAGTAATTTCTTTGTTTATCAATTGCTGGTGAATGGTACGTATTTGAGATTCCATAACTATTCTTCAATCACTTTAGAAACCACCAAATACCCCTTTTTTTCTCTCGGAAAGTTTTCTATGATGATTTGTTTTTCAATTTTAGGACTATGAAAAACAACATCTTCCCTTAAATCATCTAAGAATACTGCGTTATTATGATTTTGATTAAAAGAATTATTTGTTGTATTGGCATTTTTAATTACTTCAAATAACGAATTCACAGATTCTGACGGCTGCGCACCTTTAATACTTGACAATACGTCCACTGTCATAATTTTACTCATCTCTTTTAATTTTAGATTTAAAAAAAAACCTTCCAAAATTGGAAGGTTTTATATATTTCTAAACAACAACCTTCCTATCCTAACAAATTAGGATTATTGAAATTACGATTATTGTTATTTATTATCATGGTTGCTAAATTATAACACAAAGATAAGTAGAATAAATGGGACAAAAAGTTCTTTTTAAACTTTTTACAAAGCCTTTGCGGTATTTATAAAATTTTGATAATTAATTACACATACATTAAAATAAACTCACAAAGAAAAAGATTCATTAAAAATTCAATGATTCTCAAAATAAAAAAAATAGTTAATTCCAAAAAAATTATTGATATAATTCGGTGAAACTAGACTTATTTTACTCAAACAATTCCAATTCAAGAATAAAAAACGAAAGCTTTAAGCTGTTTTAAAAAAGTTATAATTTAAAAATGCATTAAAAAAAAATACAATTAATTTTAAGGCTATTTTTAGGGTGTTTAAGGCATTTTTAAGAAATCAACAAATGTTCATAATTTTAACGTAAAATCTCTAAAAAGCTTTTAAATACTTTCTAAAAATCGTAAATTTGAGAAACATAATTCAGTTCAATTAAGTTACGATTTATCAACTAAAAATATAATTCACTTTTACAATGAGCGAAGAAAACAAAAAAAATTATGATGCCTCCAGTATTCAGGCATTGGAAGGAATGGAACATGTTAGAATGCGTCCTTCGATGTATATTGGAGACGTAGGAATTCGGGGTTTACATCATTTAGTATATGAAGTTGTAGACAATTCTATTGACGAGGCAATGGGAGGTTATTGTGATACTATAAATATTACCATTAACGAAGATAATTCAATTACCACCAAAGATAACGGTCGAGGAATACCTGTTGGAATTCATAAAAAAGAAGGTGTTTCTGCATTGCAGGTTGTAATGACGAAAATTGGTGCTGGTGGAAAGTTTGATAAAGATTCTTACAAAGTTTCTGGTGGGCTTCACGGTGTTGGTGTTTCTTGTGTAAATGCATTATCACAACACTTAACAGCAACCGTTCATAAAGAAGGGAAAGTATGGCAACAAGAATACTCTGAAGGAAAATCTTTATACCCAGTAAAAACGATTGGAGATACTGATTTCACAGGAACTATCGTTACTTTTTTACCCGACAAAACAATATTTGCACAAACTACAGAATACAATTACGATACCCTAGCAACTCGTATGCGAGAATTGTCCTATCTTAACAAAGGGATTACAATCACCTTAACAGATAGAAGAACAACTGATGACGAAGGGAATTTTACAACTGAAACTTTTCACAGTGATGAAGGATTGCCAGAATTTATCAAATACCTAGATTCTACTCGTGAGCAACTAACAGCGAATGTGATTTCTATGGAAGGTGAGAAAAACGGAATACCTGTTGAAGTTGCCATGGTATACAATACCTCCTATTCAGAAAATTTACATTCTTACGTAAACAACATCAATACGCACGAAGGAGGAACTCATTTATCTGGATTTAGGAGAGGTTTAACACATACTCTAAAAAAATATGCTGATGAATCTGGATTGCTTAAGAATGTTAAATTCGAAATTGCAGGTGATGACTTTAGAGAAGGTCTAACAGCCATTATTTCTGTTAAAGTTGCCGAGCCTCAATTTGAAGGACAAACCAAAACAAAATTGGGAAATAGAGAAGTATCTTCCGCGGTATCTCAAGCAGTTTCTGAAATGCTAACGGACTACCTAGAAGAAAATCCTAATGACGCCAAAACCATTGTCCAAAAAGTAATATTAGCAGCCACAGCCAGACATGCTGCTCGTAAAGCTCGTGAAATGGTTCAACGTAAGACTGTAATGTCTATTGGTGGCTTACCTGGAAAATTATCTGATTGTTCAGAAACGGATCCAGCTCAATGTGAAATTTTCCTGGTTGAGGGAGATTCTGCTGGTGGAACAGCAAAACAAGGTAGAGATCGTAATTTTCAGGCAATTCTTCCGCTTAGAGGAAAGATTTTAAATGTTGAAAAGGCAATGCAACATAAAGTTTTTGAAAATGAAGAAATCAAAAATATGTTTACTGCCCTAGGAATTTCGATTGGAACTGAAGAAGATCCAAGAGCTTTAAATCTATCAAAAGTACGTTATCATAAAGTTGTGATCATGTGTGATGCCGATGTAGACGGTTCTCACATTGCTACATTAATATTGACCTTTTTCTTCAGATACATGAGAGAAATGGTTGAACAAGGATATATTTACATTGCAACGCCTCCTCTATATTTAGTTAAAAAAGGACAAAAAAGAGAATATGCATGGGACGATGATCAACGAGATTTAATTGCTCAAAAGCTTGGAGGAAGTGTAACTATTCAAAGATACAAAGGTCTTGGAGAGATGAACGCTGAACAACTTTGGGACACCACAATGAACCCTGAATTTAGAACTTTACGTAAAGTTGTAATTGACAATGCAACTGAAGCTGACAGAGTTTTTTCTATGCTAATGGGAGATGAAGTACCACCTCGTAGAGACTTTATTGAAAGAAATGCAAAGTACGCTAACATAGACGCATAATATACATAATTATAATGCATAAAGTATACATCTTAATCATAGATATAGATGTGTACTTTTTTAACTTAGTTCTTTAGTTTAATTAACTTAAAACCAAAAAAAATGAAAAAGATTATAACACCATTAGTATTATTTGCTTTAAGTTTTAACACAAAAGCACAAAATGGCATAGAAAATATCCTTTTTGCAGATATTTCAGATGCAAACAAATTAACTTTAGAATATACAAGGCCAGCAGCAGAAGGTTTTATATTTGGCATGAGTAATGGGTGGTATCACACAGCAAAAGTTCATAAAACTTTAGGGTTCGATATTACTATTGGGGCCAACATCTCATCAGCACCTTCATCTAGAGAAATGTTTGATGTGAATGCACTTGGTCTTTCCAACAAAATAACTCAAAATCCAAATACCTCCCCTACTGTATTAGCCAGTGAAAATGCAGATTACAATGCTTTTCAAGTTACCATACCAGCAAATTCAGATCCTACTATCAACGGAGGGAATCACCCAGAATTAACAAGGAGATTTACCATGCCAGATGGTCTTGGAGATGATTTACCTTTAAATGGTATTCCAACTCCAACTGTTCAAGTTAGTGTCGGTTTGCCCTCAAATTTTGAAGCAACTGTTCGTTTTATTCCAGAAATTGGAGATGACACAAGTGGTCAACTTTTTGGGTTAGGGGTCAAAAAAGAAATTACAAATTGGTTTGGACCAGTGGATAAAACTCCTTTACATATTTCTTTAATGGCAGCTTATACAAATATGTCCATTACAAGCAAAATAGACAATCCTTCAGGAAATGACATCAATATTACAAATGGAGTTAGTGAACTAGACTTAAGTTCATATACAGTTCAAGCTTTAGCTTCTTTAAATTTACCTTTTGTAAGTATTTATGGAGGACTTGGTTTTATAAAGGGATCTTCATCTTTAAATTTAAGGGGAAATTATGAATTACAATATGAAAACAACATAAGCTCTTTCAGCAAAGAATTAAATGATCCTCTTAACCTTGATTATGATGTTAGTGGTTTTACCTCTACTATTGGAGCAAGATTTAGTTTAGGATTCTTTAAAATTTTCGGAAGCTACTCATTGCAAGAATACAATACTTTTTCAGCAGGTATTGCCGTTAGTGTCAGATAATAAAGTTATGAAATTTTAACAAAAAAAGACATCTCGTTGAGATGTCTTTTTTTTATGATATATATGATATTAAAATATTTTATAAATCGTATTTTTGCGAAAGAATTTTATCATAAAAACTTAAAAAAATAAATCATTATGAAAGTAACAGTAGTAGGTGCTGGTGCAGTTGGCGCAAGTTGTGCAGAGTATATCGCAATTAAAGACTTCGCTTCAGAAGTTGTTTTATTAGACATTAAAGAAGGCTATGCTGAGGGAAAAGCAATGGACTTAATGCAAACCGCTTCTTTAAATGGATTTGATACTAAAATTACCGGAAGTACAAATGATTATGCAAAAACAGCCAATTCAAACATTTGTGTAATTACATCTGGAATTCCCCGTAAACCTGGAATGACTCGTGAGGAATTAATTGGTATAAATGCAGGAATTGTAAAAACGGTCTCCTCTAACTTGATAAAACATTCTCCAAATACCATCATTATTGTTGTTTCCAATCCAATGGATACGATGACTTATTTAGTTCATAAAACTACAGGTTTACCTAAAAATAGAATTATTGGAATGGGTGGCGCTTTAGACTCTGCACGTTTTAAATACAGACTAGCAGAGGCTTTAGAAGCTCCTATTTCTGATGTTGACGGAATGGTTATTGGCGGTCACTCTGACAAAGGAATGGTTCCTTTAACAAGGTTAGCCACACGAAATTCAGTACCCGTTTCAGAATTTATTTCCGAAGAAAGATTAGAACAAGTTTTGCAAGACACCAAAGTTGGTGGCGCAACCTTAACTGGCTTACTCGGAACCTCTGCATGGTATGCTCCAGGAGCGGCAGTTAGCGGACTCGTTCAAGCAATCGCTTGTGATCAAAAAAAGATCTATCCTTGCGCTGTTTTATTAGAAGGTCAATACGGTTTGAATGATTTATGTATAGGCGTTCCCGTTGTTTTAGGTAAAAACGGAATTGAAAGCATTGTCGAAATTAATTTAAATGATGCTGAAAAAGCTCATATGCAAGAATCTGCTGCTGGAGTTTCTAAAACGAATGGATTGTTAGAATTATAAATCCTATCAATAATTATTAAAATTAAAACCAGCCAGACGGCTGGTTTTTTTTTTGTGAAATTTTAGTTAATGTTCCATTTTTTTTATTAGAATTTAAAAATACACGTTGCCATATCTAACTCTTTTAATAAAACATTTTCACGACCATTTAAAGGAAAAGGAAATTATTACTTTGTATTTATTTTTTTATAAATCGCATTCATCCACTTTAAATTTTAAAAAATATTTTAATATTGAAAAGTATTTTAACTTGTGATTTTTTTTACAAAAAGTAGATATATCATATTTACAATTTAAAGATCATTATTTCATCAAATTCGGCAATAAAATAGAATCAATTTTAAGAATTGATAAAATATGTAATTTTAGAAGTAAAAAAAAGACCTAAACACAATCACAAATATGATAAAATAATTGTTTAGACTACTTTGAAATACTATATTTGCTCGTTTTAAAAAAAAGAAGTCGTCATAAACCAAAGAACATGCAAAACAAAGGACTTATTAAATTATTCGCAATCCTTTTTGGATTAGTGAGTTTGTATCAATTATCATTTACATTTTTAGCAAATAAAGTTGAAGATGATGCCAAAACCTATGCTCAAAATAAAGGAACTGATTCTGATGTTAGACAAAAAGCAGCTTTTGAAAGAAAGTATTTAGATAGTGTTGCCAACAAAGAGATACTTGATATAGGCGTAACAAAATATAGTTACAATGATGTGAAAGACAAAGAGATGAATCTTGGTCTAGATCTAAAAGGTGGTATCAACGCTATTTTACAAGTATCAGTAAAAGAAGTATTAAAGAGTTTATCTAATGATTCTAAAAATATTGTTTTCAACCAAGCTTTAAATGCTGCTGCAGAAGCTCAGAAAAATGATAATGCAAATTATTTAGATTTATTTTTTGAGGAATTCGAAAAAATTGCAGGTGATACCAAACTTAGTGACCCTTCTATTTTTGGAACAAAAGCGCTAAGTGAAAAAATCTCTTTTAATGAAGAAAATAGTACTGTTAAAGAAACGCTTCAAAAAGAAATCAACAGCTCTATTGGTACTGCTTTTGAAGTATTAAGAAGTAGAATTGATAAGTTCGGTGTAACACAACCCAATATTCAAAGAATTGGAAACTCTGGTAGAATTCAAATTGAATTGCCTGGTGCAAAAGATATTGAACGTGTTACAAAATTAATTACCAGCAAAGCTGAATTACAATTCTGGGAAGTATATACCAATGCTGAAGTGCAGGGGTATTTCTTTGAAGCCAATGGAAAAGTAGCTGAATTACTAAAAGACAGCACGATCATAGAGAAAGCTGAAGATGCTCCTGAAAAAGACGACATTGATGATCTACTTGGCGAAACTAAAGACTCTACCAATGTCAATCAAAAAAATCTTTTTACTTATTTATTTCCTAATGTAGCACAATCTCAACAACAAATGAGCTCTCTAGTTGCTCAAGCTAAAGTCATAGATACCGCTACTGTTAATGAATTATTAAAAAGAAAAGAGATTAAAGCTCTATTACCTAAAGAATTAAAATACGTTAAATTTTTATGGGATTACAAATCGAATAAAGGTACTGACGGTTCTGACTTAATTAATTTATATGCTATTAAAGGGAGTAGAAATGGTAAAGCTACTATTGAAGGTGATGTTATTTTAGATGCAGCTCAAGTGTTTGACCAATTGAACAAGCCTGAAGTAAGCATGACAATGAATAGTTCTGGAACAAAACAGTGGGCTAAAATGACTACTGAAAACCAGGGGAAATTTGTCGCTGTTGTTTTAGACAACTATGTATATACTGCTCCTTCTGTAAATACACCTATCACTGGCGGTAGAACATCTATCTCTGGCGGAAGCATGACCATCACTGAAGCAGAAGATATTTCTACAGTTTTAAAAGCAGGAAAACTACCAGCTGCTGCAAGAATTATTCAAATAGAAGTAGTTGGGCCTTCTCTAGGACAAGAAGCTATTGATGCAAGTTTTCTTTCTTTTGGTTTAGCGATCATCTTAGTATTGCTTTGGATGATTTTATACTATGGGAAAGCAGGATTATATGCTGATGTTGCCTTAATCGTAAACATTTTATTTCTCTTCGGAATTTTAGCATCATTCAATGCTGTGTTAACATTACCTGGTATTGCAGGAATTATCCTAACCATCGGTATGTCTGTAGATGCAAACGTAATTATCTTCGAAAGAATTAAAGAAGGAATCTCTAAAAGTAAAGGATTGAAACAATCTATAGAAGAAGGATTCTCTGTAAAGGGAGCTTTATCTGCAATTATAGATGCAAACATTACAACTTTGTTGACTGGTATTATTTTATATGTTTTTGGAACAGGGCCAATTAAAGGATTCGCATTAACATTAATGATTGGTATAGCAACGTCATTATTCACTGCTGTGTTTATTACACGAATATTAATTGATAGAGCTGTTAATAAAGGAGCAAACCTAACATTTAATACAACAATCTCTAAAGGATGGTTTCAAAATATTAATGTATCGTTTTTAAAGAAACGTAAAATTGCATATGTAATTTCTGGAGCTATTATTATCTCAGGTATCGTTTCTATATTCTCTATCGGATTAAAACAAGGTGTCGATTTCAAAGGAGGTCGTTCTTATGTTGTTCGTTTTGATCAATCAATAAGTGCTACTGATGTTGCCGGTAGTTTAAAAGATGTGTTTGGCACTTCACCTGAAGTAAAAACATACGGTACAGACAATCAATTAAAAATTACAACGGTTTATAAAATTGAAGATGAAGGACAAGAAGTAGATGAGCAGGTTCAAAATGCCTTATTTACCGGGTTAAAGTCATATTTAGGAACCACAACTTATGAAAATTTCAAACCCGGTTTTGAAAAACAAGGAGCAGGGATAATGAGTTATATGAAAGTAGAACCAACTATTGCCGATGATATTAAAACATCTGCACTCTATGCTGTATTTGGTTCTTTACTAGTTGTTTTCTTATACATATTACTACGTTTTAGAAAAGTATCTTTCTCCATAGGAGCAGTAATTGCTGTTTTCCATGATGTATTAATTGTGTTAGCTGTATTTTCTATTACCTACAGCTTTATGCCTTTTGATATGGAAATTGGGCAATCATTTATTGCTGCAATCCTAACTGTTGTAGGATATTCACTGAATGATACCGTGGTTATTTTTGATAGAATTAGAGAATTTACAGGAAAACATCCAAACTGGAAATACAATGAAGTTGTAGACAGAGCCTTGAGCTCTACATTAGGAAGAACCATAAATACTTCTTTAACAACATTATTAGTAATGCTCGCTATCTTCCTATTTGGTGGAGATTCTATTAAAGGATTTATGTTTGCACTAATAGTCGGTGTTGCTGTAGGTACGTATTCATCATTATTTGTGGCAACACCAATAATGTATGATACTTCTAAAAAAGAAGAAAACAATAAATAAATACATACGAATATAAAGTAAAACCGTTTTTAATTTCTGATAATCAGATTAAGAACGGTTTTTTCATGAAACTTATAGCTATTATATTTGCAGACTAATGGGCATACTAAAACTTCAAGATCTATATTTTAAACCTTATCTTCACAAGGAAGAAATTAAGACTATTGTAAAACATTTAGCCCTGCAGGTTCAGAGAGATTTGCCAAAAGGAGAGGTTCCAATTTTTGTAGGAATTTTAAACGGTTGTTTTTTATTTGCTGCAGATTTTATTAGAGAATTTAACGGAAACTGCGAGGTATCTTTTGTAAAATTAGCCTCGTATAATGGCATTTCTTCCTCAGAAAATGTTAGACAATTAGTTGGTATTAATGAAGATTTAACAGGAAGAACTGTAATAATTTTAGAGGACATCATTGATACCGGAAATACTCTCCAAGAAATATATTCTATTTTCAGAGATAAAAAATTAAAACAATTAAAAATTGCGACCTTATTTTTTAAACCAGATGTTTTTCGAAAAGAACTTCCAATAGATTATATAGGAAAAAGTATTGAAGATAAATTTATCGTTGGTTACGGATTAGACTATAATGGATTAGGCAGAAATTACCCAGAAATATATCAACTATCAACAACACCAAAAATGAAAAATATTGTATTATTTGGCCCTCCTGGAGCAGGAAAAGGAACCCAAGCAGAATTCTTAAAAGACATGTATAATTTAGTGCATATATCTACGGGTGATGTGTTTCGTTTCAATATTAAAAACAAAACTGAATTGGGCTTATTAGCCAAAAAATATATGGATGAGGGTGATTTAGTTCCTGATGAAGTTACTATTAATATGCTAAAAGCTGAAGTCAATAAAAATACAGACGCAAACGGTTTTATTTTTGATGGTTTTCCAAGAACACAATCTCAAGCTGAAGCCTTGGATGCTTTTTTAGCTGAAAAAGGTGAACTAATCAACGGAATGATTGCACTGGAAGTTTCTGAAGATGTTCTGATAACTCGTTTATTAGAAAGAGGAAAAACAAGTGGTAGAGCAGATGATACTGATGAAATAAAAATTAGAAACCGTTTCAATGAGTACAATACTAAAACGGCTATTTTAAAAGAATACTTTGATGCTCAGGATAAATACTATGGAATTAATGGTATAGGTACTATCGAAGAAATTACACAGCGAATTTCAGAAGTATTTGATACTTTATAAATGGTTTTAATTCTTCTCTTTTTGTAAAAAAAAGACTTGAGAAATAAACGCACATAAAATGACAGAAGGTAACTTTGTTGATTACATAAAGGTATATGCTTCTTCTGGAAAAGGAGGGCAAGGATCTATGCACTTACATAGAGAAAAATACATAACCAAAGGTGGGCCTGATGGAGGAGATGGTGGTCGTGGAGGCCATATTATTTTACGTGGTGATAAAAACATGTGGACATTATTCCACCTAAAATTTAAACGTCATTTTAGAGCAGAGGGCGGCGGTGCTGGTAGTAAAAGTAGAAGTACAGGGCATGATGGAGAAGATATTTTTATCAACGTTCCTTTAGGCACAATTGTTAGAGACGCAGATACTGACGAAATTATAGTAGAAATTACAGAAAACCAAAAAGAAGTTATTTTACTCAAAGGTGGAAAAGGCGGACTGGGAAACTGGAATTTTAAATCCTCAACAAATCAAACACCGAGATACGCCCAACCCGGAATAGATGGTTTAGATGGTTGGTTTCGTTTGGAATTAAAACTATTAGCTGATGTAGGTTTAGTAGGATTTCCAAATGCGGGAAAATCAACTCTTTTATCTGTTTTAACTGCTGCAAAACCAAAAATTGCAGACTATGCTTTTACAACTTTAAAACCTAACTTAGGTATCGTAGAGCACAGAAATCATAAAACATTTGTTATAGCAGACATTCCTGGAATTATTGAAGGTGCAGCAGAAGGAAAAGGATTAGGTCACCGCTTTTTGCGTCATATTGAACGCAACTCCGCTTTACTTTTCTTAATCCCAGCAGACAGTGATGATATTAATAAAGAATATCATATTCTTTTAAATGAACTCAAAAAACACAACCCTGAGTTATTAGATAAAAATCGATTATTGGCCATTTCTAAAACAGACATGCTAGACGACGAGTTGCAAGAAGAGATGAAAGCAGAATTACCTGAGGGTATTGAAGCTCTCTTTATATCGTCTGTTGCACAAACAGGTTTGCAAGAATTGAAAGACAAACTTTGGAAAGTTTTAAACTAATTAAATTCGTTTTATTCTTTCAATCTTATAGTTTATAGAAAAACCAAAGATTATTCTTTCAATTGAATGGAAATTGGCAGTCTATATTTTGTAGTAACTGGAATACCTCTTTTATTCGCTGGATAGATTTTTGGTAATTTACCAATACTAGATTTTAATAAACTATCCAATTGGGGTAACTTTTTTTGGATACTCTTTGAAGACTGTATATGATCTAACATAAAATTTCCTTGAGAATTTATGATTAAATCAACAAATATAATTTCGTCAATAGATCCTTTAACAACAAAATGACTTCTTTTTAGCTGCTCTCCTATTTTTTGATGAATGGTGTTTCTAAAACAATCAGATTTTTTTGTTTTATCAAAAATAGAATCACAAATTTTAAAAGAAGGAGAAGTATCAACTGAAGAAAAATCGACAATCGTATCCAAAGGATAAGAATCATTACTTTTTGTATACCAAAATTTATCACACGAAGTGCAAAAAAGGATGGTTATAAAAATTATAAAAACACGCAAAAACATAAATGAATTGATAAGGTGAAATTACTAATTTTTGTTGAGTATTTTCAATATTTTGCAAAAAAGGATTTGAATAATATGCATTTACAATTCAACATTACCTAGTCAAGCATACATCTCGTCAATTACTACTGATTTCAGTTTTTAAAAGCAGTAACTATCTTCAAAAAAAAGCAAAAAAAAAGCGTCCCATTTCAGGGAAGCTTTCCATTGGCTAACAAAACCAAGGCACTTTTACTAAAGTGCCAAACAACACAACTATTTGTTACTTTAACAAAAAGTAACAAGCAAATATACAACGATTTCGTAATCCTACAATATTTTTATTAAATTTTATTAATTTGTGAGATTGGCTATTAATTCAATTGATTGTATCTTTGTATTCTTTAAGATTCATCAAAAATTAAAGACAGCAAATGCAATTATCAGAACAAGAAGTTGTACGTAGAGAAAAACTATCTAAACTACGCGAATTAGGCATCAATCCTTATCCCGCAGATTTGTATCCATTAAATACGAATTCGAAGGAAATTAAACAGGATTACTCTGAGGGAAAACAGGTGATAATTGCTGGAAGATTAATGGTAATTAATGTTCAAGGAAAAGCGTCTTTTGCACAATTACAAGATGGTGAGGGAAAAATTCAATTGTATTTTAATAGAGATGAAATTTGCAACGGAGAAGACAAATCTTTGTACAATATTGTTTTCAAAAAATTATTGGATTTAGGAGATTTAATTGGTGTAGAGGGAACATTGTTTACTACGAAAGTTGGCGAAAAAACGGTAATGGTAAAAAATTTTAAATTACTATCTAAAGCATTAAAGCCTTTACCCATTCCAAAAGTAAAAGATGGCATTACCTATGATGCTTTTACAGATCCTGAAATGCGCTACAGGCAACGTTATGCAGACCTTGTTGTAAACCCACATGTCAAAGAAGTATTTGTAAAACGCACAAAGTTATTCAATGCCATGCGTTCTTTCTTTAACGATGCTGGTTATTTTGAAGTAGAAACCCCGGTTTTACAGCCTATTCCAGGAGGAGCAGCTGCTAGGCCATTTATTACACATCACAATTCTTTAGACATTCCCTTGTACATGAGAATTGCCAACGAATTGTATTTAAAAAGATTAATTGTTGGTGGTTTTGACGGCGTATATGAGTTCTCTAAAAATTTTAGAAATGAAGGAATGGACAGAACACACAATCCTGAATTTACAGCCATGGAGATCTATGTTTCATACAAAGATTACAACTGGATGATGGAATTTGCAGAACAATTGCTAGAACATTGTGCAATTGCTGTAAATGGAACCTCTGAAGCTACGTTTGGAGACCATAAAATTGACTTTAAAGCACCTTATGCAAGAGTTACAATGGCAGATTCTATCAAACATTTTACAGGGTTTGATATCACTGGAAAAACCGAAGAAGATATTAGAGAAGCTGCAAAATCAATGAATATTACTGTAGATGAAACCATGGGGAAAGGGAAGTTAATTGATGAAATCTTTGGAGAGAAATGCGAGGGCAACTACATCCAACCAACTTTTATTACAGATTACCCTAAAGAAATGTCTCCACTGTGTAAACAACATAGAGACAACCCTGAATTAACAGAACGTTTTGAATTGATGGTTTGTGGAAAAGAAATTGCAAATGCATATTCAGAATTAAATGATCCAATAGACCAACGTGAACGTTTTGAACATCAATTAAAATTGGCACAAAAAGGAGATGATGAAGCTACTGAATTTATCGATGAAGATTTTCTGCGTGCTTTAGAGTATGGAATGCCCCCTACTTCCGGAATGGGAATTGGAATGGACAGACTAATCATGTTTCTAACAAACAATCAATCGATACAAGAAGTATTGTTTTTTCCTCAAATGAGACCAGAACAAAAAGCGCCCACAATTGAATTAAATGATGAAGAAAAAGCAGTTTTAGCCCTCATCAAAAAAACTGAAAAAATTGACTTAAATGCGTTGAAATCAGCATCTGGTTTATCAAATAAAAAATGGGACAAAACCATTAAAGGATTGACAAAGAAAGAGGTTGCAAAAGTTTCTAAAACAGATGAAGGTTTGTTTGTGGAACTCGTATAAAAATAGTGCCTATATTTAATTTTTTTAATTATTTGCTTCAAAATCTATAGCTAAACATTCAAATTTTATAGCTTTTAATAATTAAAACCAGTAACTTTATAAAATAGTAATTTATAACAGCTACTTACATTGGCATCTTTATCACCATTAACAGGTATACTTGATTTTCGAAAAGCGAAACACTTATTGAGGAGAGCATCCTATGCTTTTGATAAAAACTCAATCAACTCTCTAGTGGGTCTTTCAATCGAAGAAGCCTTAAATGAATTGTTAATTTCTGAGGCAAATACCTGGAATGAGCCTTATGACCCTCTTCCCTCAAGTAATCCAGACGGATATTGGTTATCTTCCAACGAATTACCAAGTTCATTTACAGGACAGCAAAGGAAAAGAAGAATTATCTCAAGTTGGTGGTGGTATAATTCATTGAATCAAAAAACATTAAAACATAAACTTACTTTTTTTCTACATACCTCTTTTACAGTTTCTAAAGATGGTGGAACTGGAGCCTCCACTTTTTTTTATGACCATCTTTGCTTGTTAGATTTCTATGCCTATGGAAATATAAAAACATTGGCAAAAAAAATAACATTTGACAATTCAATGTTACTATACCTTGACAATACATCGAACAATGAAAATAATCCAAACGAAAATTATGCAAGAGAATTTTTAGAACTTTTTACAATTTTAAAAGGACCACAGATTTCAGATGGTGATTATACCAACTACACAGAAATAGATGTTCAACAAGCTGCAAAAGTGTTTTCTGGAATTAAAACTAAATATGATCGGAGTATCATTGATTCTGACACCAATCTCCCTAAAGGTAGGGTTAGTGTTAATAATCATGATAAAACCAACAAAACATTTAGCAAATCATTTAACAATCAAACAATTATTGGAGGCAATTCAGAGGCAAGTATTATTAGCGAACTAGATTCATTTGTAGAAATGGTTTTTGATAAAGAAGCCACAGCAAAATCTTTTTGTAGGAAACTCTATCGCTTTTTTGTAAAAAATGAGATTTCTGATGAAATTGAAAATGATATTATTGGTCCACTAGCCGCTGAATTAAAAAACAACAATTATGAGCTACTCCCTACAGTAAAAAAACTATTGTCTTCTAAACACTTTTTTGATGTTGATAATACTAATGAAGGCGATGAAATTTTTGGATCGCAAGTTAAAAGTCCTTTACAAATGGTTTCAGAATTAAGTACTTGTTTTGACCTTTCAATTCCAAATCCGACAACAAATAATTTTGATTTTTATAGGTTTTTTAATTTCATTCATAATTACTTTTTACCAAGTAGTGGAATGATTTTGTTTAGCCCTAACTCTGTAGCAGGATATCCAGCTCATTATCAAGGGCCTAGCTTCGATAGACATTGGTTCTCCTCAAATACTGTTTTGGGAAGATATAAATTGATTGAAAGCCTTATAAGTGGTAGAGATAAAATAGTTACTAATTATCGTATTTATAGTCAATTAAACATCGTAAACTATGTAAAAGAAAATATGATCAACCCTTCGAATGCAATTTCTTTAGTGACAGAGCTATCTGAATTATTATATCCTGAAGGTATCGATAATGATAGAGTAAATTATTTTAAAGAGAACTTAGTAGAAAACTTCCCTGATTACTATTGGACAGATGCATGGGTAACCTATATCAACTCGAATGATGAGACTGTTGTGAAGTCTAGATTAAATGCCCTTATCACCGCTATGGTAAACGCACCAGAATTCCAATTAACATAAAAAGAAGGTATGAAAAGAAGAGATTTTTTAAAACTTTCCGCAACCACCTCTGCTATGGGTCTACTCCCTCTAGAATTAAGGGCGATGCTTAAATCTGTAAATATAAACTCTTGTGATGTTTCCAACAGAAAATTAGTACTTATAAACCTTGCTGGAGGAAATGACGGTTTAAATACAACTATACCAATTAATGATTATGACACTTATGCCAATCTAAGGCCTTCAATAAAAATATCAGATTCAGGATCAAATTCCTATCTCACCCTAGATAATACATTGCCAGACAACCAGTTGATCGGATTACATCCCGCTCTCACTGGATTTAAATCTTTGTATGATAAAGGATGGATGCGAGTGTTACAATCCGTTGGATATCCTGCCCAAAATAAAAGCCATTTTGCTTCAACAGATTTGTATTCTACAGGAAATGATGGAAATAGTTGGAGTAATGGTAATGAATCTGGTTGGATTGGGAGATTTATGGAAACCTATTATGCAAACGAATTAAATAATTTATATCCGCTTGGAGTTCAAATAGGTTCCAATAAAACTTCTTTAGGTTTTCATGGAGAGACTGAACATGGTTTGGCAATCAATATATCAGGTCAAGACCCTTCTGGTTTTTATTCAGAATTAAATGGTCTGGGTGGAGCTCCTCCGTCTGTGATTGCAAATAGTGATTATGGTTTAGAATTACAATATATAATTGACACCGATCGATTATCAAATCAATATTCTCAAGCTATTTCAAACGCTTTTAACTCAGGAAATAATACTAATTCTTATCCAGATACGGATCTTTCAAACCAACTTAAAACAGTTGCACGATTGATTAGTGGAGGATTAGAAACTAAAATTTATATTGTAAGAATTGGCGGTTTTGACACGCACAATAATCAAAATAATAACGAGAATACAATTGAAGGAAAACACAATGATCTTCTTACGGAAGTCTCAGAAGCTATCCGTTCTTTTTTCGTTGACTTAGATTCACAATCTCTTTCAGATGATGTTGTGGGATTGACATTTTCTGAATTTGGAAGAAAAGCGAAAGAGAATGGAAATTTTGGAACAGACCACGGTGAAATTGCTCCAATGTTTGTTTTTGGAAAACCAGTTAACGGAGGCGTTTCTGGAAATAATGTAGACTTAAGTGAAGCTACCTCAGATAATAATTTTCAGTTAGAAACTGTTCAATTTGACTACAGACAGATTTTTGGAACTTTGTTACAAAATTTCTTAGGCTCGAATGATACTGTGATCGATACAGCTTTCTTTAATTATACCAATAATCAAAGTTTTACAAATTCAAAAATTAATGAACTAATAAAAGACTCTTTCTCAGTTGGGGTAGATTGCTATAGTCAAACTCTCTCACTAGAGGAATTTAATCCTCAAACACCTCATAAAGAGTGGTTTGTATATCCAAACCCTGTAAGAAATCTCTTACAAGTTCACTCTGCTAAAGAATTGACAACTATTCAATACAGAGTTTTAAATAACAGATCTCAAATAATACTTCAAGGAACACAACATTTAAAAAATGGAAAACTAGAGGTTAACACAGAACGTCTTGAATCTGGAGTTTACTTTATTCAGATATTTTCAGATGGTAAAAAAGAAACTCATAAGATTTTGAAATTGTGATTGCCATTTTTAATTCTTTTTTGATCCATTTCGAAAGTGTTTGATTATAGATACCAACAAATGCATACTCTATAATACTAAAATACTTAATGTTCATACAGTTGAGTAAAACTCAGAGATCATAGGTTTTCAGAAACCCATACACAAAATTATTTACCAAACACTAGTCTTATGTTCGTGAACATCTTGGTAGGGTTGTCCTATAACATACATCACCAAACAAAAAGATTATCATCCTTTGAACTTCATCGCTAAATGCACCACTTTTTTGGTTTCATAGAAATCTTCATCAAAATAATTGGGTAAATCGTATACGGTAGCAGAAGAATATAACTTTAACTCTTCAGATAAATCTCCACCTTTTAAATAGAGGATTCCATTTTTCAAATCATGATTTTGCTTTTTTGCAATCCTGCCTCTTGTCCAACGCACAAAAGTTTCCATTTGTGCCACTGCTCTACTTACAATAAAATCGTAAGTATCTTTTACCTCCTCTACTCTTCCATGAGTTGTTTTTATATTTTCTAAACCTAAACCTTCTGCAACTTCATTGACAACTTTAATTTTTTTACCAATAGAATCTACCAAATGAAATTGGGTTTCTGGAAATAAAATGGCTAGTGGAATACCAGGAAAACCACCACCTGTTCCAACATCCAATACTTTAGATCCAGGCTTAAACTGTATCACTTTCGCAATCCCTAAAGAATGTAAAACATGTCGTAAATACAATTCTTCAATATCTTTTCTAGAAACAACATTAATTTTTAAATTCCAGTCTTGATACAACTCTTTTAGCTTCGAAAATTGATCTAGTTGAGTTGCTGTTAGATTTGTAAAATATTTCTGTATAATTTCCATCTTTAATGAGTATCAGCGACAAAAATAGGTATTTGTAAGAGACAATTCCTCACAAAATCGAACGTTTATTGTAAAAGCAACATCAAAAACATTATTTTTGCAGGTAGATATCTAAGTGCTAAATGAAAACAATAAACTTTTCGAGAGTAGACAAAGCAAAATTCTTCAAAACTCTTAACAAAAGAGTCAATACATATTTCAAAGAAAACAACATCAAAAGAACGGGAAACTGGAAGCTGTATACAAAAGCAACTTTAATGTTTTCACTTTTTTTAATTCCTTTTATTTTAATTCTTTCAGTTTCTATGCCACAATGGACTCTTTTAATTCTGACTGTTTTAAGTGGTATTGGAATGGCAGGAGTTGGAATGAATGTAATGCATGACAGTAATCACGATTCATTTTCTAGTAAGAAATGGGTGAATAAAATAATGGGTAGTAGCATTTATATTTTAGCAGGAAATGTCTATAATTGGAAAGTACAACACAACGTTTTGCACCATACCTTTACAAACATAAAAGATCATGATGAAGACATTGATGCAGGAAGAATCATTCGATTCTCACAACATTCTAAATGGCTAAAATTTCATAAACTTCAAAAATATTATTCGATTTTCTTGTATGGTTTACTGACAATTAATTGGGCAATAACAACAGATATCAAACAAATGCATCGATATTTGAAAAGAAAATTGTCGTACGGTAAATTTCCAAATCCAACTACAGAATGGACAAAATTGGTACTTTCTAAAATATTGTATTATTCACTTTGGATTGTTTTGCCACTGATCGTTTTAGATGTTTCTTGGTGGAAAGTATTGATTGGTTTTTTTGCAATGCATTACACTGCAGGCATGATTTTAAGTTTGGTTTTTCAATTGGCACATATTGTACCCAATACAGAAATGCCAATTCCAGATAAAAAAGGAAATTTAGAACACACTTGGGCGGTCCATCAATTATATACAACCTCTAACTTTGCTCCTAGTAATCCCATAGTAAACTTTTATACTGGTGGCTTAAACTACCAAGTTGAACATCATATTTTTCCACATATTTCTCATGTACACTACAGTAAATTGGCTAAAATTGTAAAACAAACAGCCAAGGAATTTAACTTGCCTTATAATGAATACAAAACAATGCGTAAAGCAATTATAGCCCATTTTAGACATTTGGGAGTTTTAGGAAAAAAACCAAAATTAGCATAACCACAACTAACAATAAAAATGAAACATCCATTATCGGACAGAATTAACAGTTTACCTGTCTCACAAACTTTAGCAATGGCTGCTAAAGCAAGAGAATTAAGAGCAGAAGGAAAAGATATTATCGGTTTAAGTCTTGGAGAACCAGACTTTAATACACCAGATTTCATTAAAGACGCTGCCATTGAAGCAATCAACCAGAATTATAATTCCTACTCTCCAGTAGATGGCTATGTAGAATTAAAAGAGGCGATTTGCACAAAATTTAAAAGGGATAATAATCTAGACTACGCTCCCAATCAAATCGTTGTTTCAACAGGTGCAAAACAATCTATTGCAAACATTGCACAAGTATTGTTGAATCCTGGAGATGAAGTATTATTACCAGCACCTTATTGGGTGAGCTATTCTGCAATTGCGACACTTTGTGAAGCGAAATATGTAGAAATTCCTTCTTCTATAGAGAACGATTTTAAAATCACTCCAGCGCAGTTAGAAGCGGTGATTACACCCAAAACAAAAATGATTTTCTTTAACTCACCAAACAATCCAAGTGGAACTATTTATAGTGAAGCAGAGTACAGAGCCTTAGCAGCAGTTTTAGAAAAACATCCAAAGATATTTATCTTATCAGATGAGATCTATGAACACATAAATTATAATACAACGCCTTTTAGTTTTGCAGCCATAGAAAGCATGTATGATAGAACCATTACTGTAAATGGTCTCGCAAAAGCATTTGCAATGACAGGCTGGAGAATTGGTTATATTGGCGCACCAGTATGGATTGCAAAAGCTTGTACAAAAATGCAGGGCCAAATTACTTCTGGTACAAATTGTATTGCACAAAGAGCAGCAATTACAGCAGTTCTAGCACCGGTCTCTAAAATACAATACATGGTAGATGAGTTTAAAACTCGTAGAAATATCATTATAGAACTACTCAGAGAAATTGATGGGTTTAAAGTAAATGTGCCTGAGGGTGCTTTTTATGTGTTTCCGGATGTTTCCGCTTTCTTTGGAAAAACAATTAATGGCGTTAAAATTGAAAATGCAAGTGATTTTTCTTTATTCTTACTAGAAAAAGCAAATGTAGCGACCGTAACTGGCGAGGCTTTTGGAACGCCAAATTGTATCAGATTGTCTTATGCAGCGTCTGAATCTCAAATTCGTGAAGCTATCAAAAGAATTAAAAAAGCTTTGTGCTAAAAATTTATAAAACCCAATCATTCCCCATAATTAAAAAAATGCTTTAATTAAAACGGATATCAACGTTTTGTATAATACTATTAAAATCCATCTAAAAAAGAGATGGATTTTTTTTGTTTTGGCGTGTCATTTCGGCCAGGCTTTCCGCACTCGCTTTGTGTTCATTCTTCACAAAAGAGCTCAAACAAATGCGTCAATCCTTCACGCATGATTCTTTTATAACTTATTGGTTTTCTTCAAAATTAAATCAAAAAAACCACCTCTATACATAAAGGTGGTTTTACAATTAAAAAAAAATGTGTGTCAACTTTTAATCTACATTGTCATGTAAAAAAGAATTATTGCTATTTAAATTTACCTCCTCTGAATCTGACTTAATAGATGTTTTTGTATTGCTTACAGTAGTAGTATCTAGATTTATACCTAATCTTTTATAGGCAGGCTGACGCTCTATTTCATCTATATTTTTATTCATTTGGTCATTAAACTTATAATTAAAGCCTTTCATCTTCTTACGTCTTTCTTCAGCTCTTTTTTGCAATTCAGTAATTGTTAAATCTAAAGGAGACACTTCTTCACTTAAAGTTTCAATCGAATTAATTTCAACTTGAGGTATTCTCGTTTTTAATTCAAACTGCATTTCCTCTTCACCAACTTTTTTATGAGCAACACCAGAGCTCTTACCAATTGTAGGTTGGGCATCAAAATCTTCTAAAACATAGCGTTTTTCATGATCGTTTCTTTCAAAAACAACTTCTTCAGCACCATAAACATCAATATCATTAACGTTTACAGGTGTCTCTTCTTGTAAATTATAACGAATTTCTTCTTCCGATTTTACTTCTGTGTATGAATTTAGGGGTAAATCAAACAATAAATCTGGTTGAATTTGTTGCGGCTCTTCAATTATTATTTCTTCTTGAACAGGAGTTATATTCGTAATTACAAAATCATCTTCAGAAATAGTTTCTGGTGGGACTTCATCAAAAACAACAGTCATATTTGCTATTTCACTAGTTGTTTTTACCAAATTCATTTTTAGTTTTGTATCTTCTATCTCTTCCTCTAACACATGAACTATCTTGGTATCTATGCTATTGCTATTGCTTAAAGGCTCATTTAGCGTTGAAGACTTTGTGATTTTTTTTTCTCCAAAATCATAAGTAGCTTTTTGCTCATCTTCCAGAGTATGTACAATTTTTTTAACTTCAGTATTGGTAATTGAACTTTGCTGGTCAGCTGCAAAACCAGTAGCTACAATTGTTACAGCAATAGCGTCACCCAATTCTTCATCTTCACCAATACCCATAATAATATTCGCATCATAACCAGCTTCATCTTGTATATGGTCATTGATCTCGCCAATTTCATCTAAAGTAACCTCATTACTTCCAGATACAATTAACAACAATACATTCTTTGCTCCTGTAATTTTGTTATCATTTAGCAAAGGTGAATCCAAAGCTCTTATAATTGCTGTTTTAGCTCTTGTTTGTCCTTCTTCTTTTGCAGAACCCATAATTGCTGTTCCACTGTTAGAAAGTACAGTTTTAGCATCATGTAAGTCAATATTTTGCTTGTAATGGTGGGTAATTACCTCTGCAATACCACGAGAAGCAGTAGATAAAACTTCATCCGCCTTTGAGAAACCTGCTTTAAAACCTAAATTACCATAAACTTCACGAAGCTTATTGTTATTTATTACAATTAAAGAATCTACATTCTGTCGCAGTTGATCAATTCCTAATTGAGCTTGTTTTGATCGTCTTCTTCCCTCAAAAGCAAAAGGCATCGTAACAATACCCACGGTAAGAACATCCATGTCTTTTGCTATTTTAGCAATAATTGGAGCCGCTCCTGTTCCAGTTCCACCTCCCATTCCAGCAGTAATAAACACCATTTTTGTTTGGGTGTTTAACATTTGTTGAATCTCTTGCATGCTTTCTTTAGCAGCCTGAGCTCCTACATCCGGATTTGCACCTGCACCCAAACCAGAAGTCAAGTTTGCTCCTAATTGAATTTTATTGGGAACAGGACTATTTTCAAGAGCTTGAGCATCTGTATTACAGATTACAAAATCTACTCCTTTTATGTGTTGTGTAAACATGTGGTTTACCGCGTTGCTTCCTCCACCACCAACACCAATTACTTTTATTGTGTTCGATTGTGTTTTAGGCATGTCAAATGAAATGTTATCGAATTCTGTGCTCATAATAACCTATCTCTTGTTTAGTATTGTTGTATGTTTTTATATTCTTTACTTCTAAAATTACTCAGCATTGTCTAAAAAATCTTTAAGACCATCTGTAAACTTTTCAAAAAACGACTTCTTAGTAGATGTTGCTTTTTCTTCTTTAATTGTTTGAGCTACTTGCTTATTTTCTTCCTGATTTCCTTCTGCAATCTCTTCAACATCATCCTCAGTTACTCCTTCTTTTGTGTGATGCTCTAATCCCTCCATTAACAAGCCAACTGCTGTTGCATAAGAGGGACTTGATAAAGTCTCATCAGAATCTCCTGCTAAATGTTCATTCGGAAAACCAATTCTAGCATCCATCCCAGTGATATATTCTACTAGCTGACGCAAATGTTTTAATTGAGAACCTCCACCTGTTAAAACGATCCCAGCAATTAATTTTCCTTTTGCCGTTTCATGTCCGTAATTTTTTATTTCTAAATAGACGTGTTCAATAATCTCCTGAACTCTTGCATGTATAATTTTTGATAAATTCTTTAACGTAATCTCTTTAGGTTCTCTTCCTCTTAAACCAGGGATAGAAACAATCTCTGTTTCTTTATTTTCTCCAGGCCATGCTGAACCAAATTTAATTTTTAATAATTCGGCCTGTTTTTCTATAATTGAACACCCTTCTTTAATATCATCTGTTATTACATTTCCACCAAAAGGAACTACAGCAGTATGTCTAATGATGCCATCTTTAAAAATAGCTAAATCAGTTGTACCGCCTCCGATATCAATCAAGGCTACACCAGCTTCTTTTTCTTCTTGACTCAAAACAGCAGATGCGGATGCTAATGGCTCTAGCGTAATTTCACTAAGATTTAAGCCAGCACTTTTTACACAACGTCCAATATTTCTGATGGAAGAAACTTGCCCAACAACTACATGAAAATTAGCTTCCAAACGACCACCATACATTCCGATAGGCTCTTTAATATCTGCTTGAGAATCCACTTTAAATTCTTGTGGCAACACATGAATAATTTCTTCTCCTGGCAACATGACAAGTTTGTGAACTTGATTTACTAAATTTTCTATATCATTTTCATCAATAACTTCATCGGCGTTATTTCTTGTAATATAATCGCTATGATGTAAACTACGAATATGTTGCCCTGCAATACCAACAACAACTTCTTCTATCTTAACGCCAGAAACACTTTCTGCCTCGTCTACAGCTTGCTGAATAGATTGAATAGTTTGCGTAATATTACTCACAACTCCACGTTTTACACCCAAGCTTTTTGCTTTCCCGATACCAACAACCTCAATCTTATCATATTCGTTTTTACGACCAATCATGGCAACTATTTTGGTGGTACCAATATCTAAACCAACAGCTATTTTATTGTTTTCCATTTTGATTTACTTTGTGCACACAACTTGGTTGTGATATTTTACATTGATCATTTTATAATTTTGAATTGTATTATCTTCAAATGTTTTATTATAAAACGCTTTTAACTTCTTAAATTTTAGGTCGATTTCAGTTAATTTACCAAAATCAATTTTATAATTTCCACTTCTTACGGAAAATTGATACTCATCATCGTCGGATTTTTCAATTCCCACAATTTCTTTCTGAAGGAATTCATCCTTTAAAATAAGGGATATTAAAGGCATTATTTCATCAATATCTTCATCGCTTTCAGCCCCTAAAACCAACATTACTCTTGCGGAATAATTAGTAGATAAAGGAACTTTTACTCCTTGTTTATCAACATAATAAGAACTCTCTTTCTGTAAAATTCTCGCAACAGGACTTCGTTGTTTAACAATGGTTTTTAATGATCCTGAAATTGTTAAAAACACAGATGCATTTTCTACATACGAGTTTTCAGATACTAATTTTTCTAATCTGTATAAATCTATTACAGATTTCGCTTGGTTTTTCACACTTGTGTCATTTTGTATTAACAATTTATTAACCATAGAATGAGTCAAAAAATTATTGTCTCCAACTTCAAATTCGATGACAACTTCCTTTACAATTTTAGTCAAATTTCTTTTCAACGAAAAAGAATATAAAAAGCCCAAAACCCCTATTAATAATGAGAATACTATATATTTCAAAAACCTCTTAAACATCATTTTCTATTGTTTTTAAAAGTTTATCTGTAAGGTCATTCACCAGTACTCCAATATCTCCTGCTCCTAAAACTGCAACTACTTTTGCTGATGAATTTTTAATATCTTTTACTAAATTATTTTTTTTTGTTAATTTTTTATTCTTGGAAGTAATTTTACCCAGCAACAATTCAGAATTGACTCCAGAAATAGGAACCTCTCTGGCTGGATAAATATCTAATAATAAAACCTCATCAAACTTAGATAAAGCAATTGCAAAATCATCTAAAAAATCTTTTGTTCTTGAAAATAGATGTGGTTGAAAAACAACCAATACATTTTCATTAGGGTACATTTCTCGAACGGACCTCTCCACAGCATTTATTTCTGTAGGATGATGTGCATAATCATCAATTAATACAAGATTTTCTGTTTTAATTTTATATGTAAACCGACGCTTAACTCCTTTAAAAGAAGATAAACGTTGTTTAATAGTTTCTATCGAAACTCCATAACTATCTGCCATTGCAAATGCCGCCAAAGCATTCATTACATTATGTTGCCCAGGTAGATAAAACTCAATATTTTTAATTTCTGATGAAGGTGTTTTTACATCAAAACTATATTTACCGCTTTCAACTTTTAAATTAAATGCTTCATAATCTGCAGTTTCATTTACTGCGTAGGTTCGTCCTTTAAAAGGCAAGCCTTTAGCTACGATTAATGTTTCAGATACTTTGTTTGAAAATTCGATAAAAGATTCATTCAATGTCTCTGTATCTCCATAAATATCTAGATGATCTGCATCAATAGAAGTTATACAGGCAATATTTGGGCTCAACTTTAGAAAAGACCTATCAAACTCATCAGCTTCAACCACACTAATTTTATCCGCTCCTAGAATTAAATTTGAATTGTAATTTTCTGAAATCCCTCCTAAGAATGAGGTCGCATTTACTTCAGCCATAATATGCCCTAAAATAGAAGAGGTTGTTGTTTTTCCGTGCGTACCAGCAACTGCCAAACAAAAAGTTGTTTCAGTTATTTTTCCTAAAACTTCTGATCTTTTTAAAACCGTAAAATTATGTTCTATGAAATAAGTTAAAACCCTGTTATTACTAGGAATAGCAGGTGTGTACACGATCAGAGTTTCCTCTTTTTTTAAGAAAGGGAGTGGTATCTTTTTCAAGTCGTCATCAAAATAAACTTCAACCCCCAGTTTCTCCAAGTCGCTTGTAATTTGAGACGGTGTTTTGTCATAACCGGCAACTTGTTTTTTATTAGATGCAAAATAACGAGCAATAGCGCTCATTCCAATGCCTCCAATACCAACAAAATAAACCTGATGTATCTCTTTTAAATTCACTTTTTTAACAATTGTTCAATCTCGTTAACAATATCTGTAGTTGCTCCTGGAAGGGCTAATTCGTTTATATTTTCTGACAAGTGCTCTTGTTTTCCTTTGTCTTTTATCAAGGTTTCAAAAATAATAGGAAAGGTTTCTAACTCATTTTCTCTTACTAAAATAGCACCATGCTGGTCTGCAATTGCTTTTGCGTTTTTTGTTTGATGATCTTCTGCTACATTTGGCGAAGGAATAAAAATAACTGGTTTTCCTACGATGCATAATTCAGAAACTGAACTTGCACCCGCTCTAGAAATAATTATATCTGAGGCTGCATATGCAAAATCCATTCTGTTTAAAAACTGATGAACTTGAATATCTTCTGAAGTATTGTACTTTTTATATTCTTCATAATAGAGTTTTCCACATTGCCAAATAACCTGAACTTGTTGGTTTTTAAAAAAGTCTAAATTACTTTCAACCAATTGATTTATTTTTCTAGCTCCTAAACTTCCCCCTAAAACTAAAATAGTTTTCTTGTTTTTATCTATCTTGAAAAAAGTCTTTCCTTCTTCTATTTTAGAATGAATAGATAACAAATCTTGACGCACAGGGTTTCCTGTTTTTACAATTTTATCCAATGGAAAAAACCGTTCTAAATGATCATAAGCAACACAAATTTTAGCTGCATTTTTACCCAACAGTTTATTGGTAATTCCTGGATATGAATTCTGTTCTTGAATTAAGGTTGGAATTCCCTTTCTATTTGCCATAATTAATGTAGGTCCACTTGCAAAACCACCTGTACCAATAGCGATGTCTGGCTTAAAATTTTTAATTATTTTTGAAGCATTCCATAAACTATTGAGCATTTTAAAAGGAAAAGATAAATTATCAATTGTTAATTTTCTTTGAATACCAGAGATCCACAATCCTTTAATTGCATAGCCCGCTTGTGGAACTTTTTCCATTTCCATTTTACTTTTTGCCCCAACAAAAAGAAAATTTGCCTCCGGATAACGCAACTTTAATTCGTTTGCGATTGCAATTGCAGGGTAAATATGACCTCCTGTTCCTCCTCCAGAAATTAAAATATTAATCGATTGTTTCATGAAGTATATCTAAAGGGTTATCATCTAAAATATCATATTCTGTCTCTTCTTTAGAGGCACTTACACTTAGAATTATTCCCAATGCAAAACAAGTCATCCAAATAGAAGTACCTCCACTACTAATTAGGGGTAAAGTTTGTCCTGTAACTGGAAATAAATTGGTAGCAACAGCCATGTTAATAATTGCCTGAAAAATAATTGGTACACCCACACCTAAAACTAACAATGCGCCAAAAATCGTAGTTGTTTTATTGATAACCACAAAAATTCTAAACAATAATAGAAAATAAATAAACACAATAACAAAACCTCCAAGCAAACCATATTCCTCAACAATTATTGCAAAAATAAAATCGGAAGTAGATTGAGGTAAAAAGTTCTTTTGCACACTTTTTCCTGGACCAACTCCAAAAATCCCTCCGGTAGCAATTGCAATCTTCGCTTTTTCAACCTGATATGCATCTTTACCTCCTTCTTTAGAAAAGTTTTCTATTCTACTTTCCCAGGTTTGAACTCTATTTGGCATTGCCTCGGGAAAAGCTTTTACCGTTAGAATAAAAATTGAAAGTAGTACAATACCTGCTCCTATAATAAATCCGAGATATTTAATTGGATATCCACCAATAAACGTCATCATTAAAATCATTACAAAAAGAATTGCCGTAGTAGAAAAATTTGCTGGTAATATCAACATTAAAATAAGAGAAACAGGTAGCCAAAGCTGCAATACACTTTCTTTAAAATTAATAGCCTTTTCTTTATTCTTTGCTAAATACCTTGCTACATAAATCATTAAAACCAAACCGGCTAAAGTTGAAGTTTGAAAACCGATTCCTCCTATTCGAATCCATCGGCTTGCGTTTGCACCACCAATTGTAGTTCCTTGTGCCAGAGTAAAAATCAGTAGTACAACAACAACAGGAAGCATTAAAACAGAACCTCCAGAAAAATATCTATACGGTACTTTATGCACACCGTATATCACAGCAAATCCCATAATTAGTAAAACAATATGCTTTACCAAATGACCTAGAGTGGATCCAGAGCCTACAACATACACCAAGTTTGTACTTGCACTGTAAACAGGCATAAATGAGAATATTGCCAAAACAGCAACAATTGCCCAGATGGTTTTATCTCCTTGTATATGTTGTAAAATCGTTTTCATGAAATTTTATTATAAACTTCTTACTGCTTTTTTAAATTGACGGCCTCTATCTTCATAGCTCTCGAACAAATCAAAACTTGCACAAGCTGGAGAGAGCAAAACAGCTTCACCTCTTTCTGACAACTTGTGTGAAACTTTCACAGCCTCCTCGGCTCCTGCAGTTTCAACAATAATGTCAACTACATTACCAAACATATTTTTAATTTTTTCATTATCAAGACCCAAACAAATTATGGCTTTTACTTTTTCTCTTACCAATGGTAATAAATCACTGTAATCATTTCCTTTATCAACACCACCAACAATCCAAACCGTCGACTTATCCATACATTCTAAGGCATAAAATGTTGCATTTATATTGGTTGCTTTAGAGTCGTTTATATACTCTACACCCTTAATTTTGGCAACATTTTCTAAACGGTGCTCAACACCTTCAAAGTCTTCTAAACTTTCTTTTATTGTTTGCTTTCGTAGCTTTAATAATTTTGCAGCCATTATTGCTGCCATTGCATTTTTAGTATTGTGTTTTCCTTTGACTGATAAAGTTGATAATGGCATAGTAAATGTTTCTTTATTTATGTTTATAATGATTGTATTGTCTTTTAAATAAGCTCCATATTCTACTTCTTTTTCAATTGAAAATGGAACTAATATTGCTTTGGTGTTATTTTCTTGTAACCACTTATGAATTGATGCATTGTCTGCATCGTAAATTAAATAATCGGTTATACCTTGATTCTTTGTTATTCTAAATTTTGATGCTATATACTTTTCAAAATCGTACTCGTATCGATCTAAATGATCAGGAGTAATATTGGTTAAAATTGCAATATGACTTTTAAATTTCTCAATGCCATCCAATTGAAAACTACTCAACTCTAGAACATAATGTTCATAGGATTGTTCTGCTACTTGTTGAGCAAAACTGGAACCAATATTGCCTGCGACCCCTACATTTAAACCTGCATTTTTCAAAATATGATGCAATAATAAAGTTGTTGTCGTTTTACCATTTGAACCTGTAATTCCAATAATATTTGCATTGGTATATAAAGAAGCAAATTCAATTTCTGAAAGAATAGGAATCAATTTTTTCTTCAACTTTTGAACCAAAGCAACATTCTCTGAAATTCCAGGACTTTTCATCACTAGAGAGGCGTTTAAAATTTTGCTTTCTGTATGATTCTTCTCCTCAAAATCTATTTTATTATGTAAAAGAACTTCTTTATATTTTTTTAAAATTTCTCCTTTATCGGATACAAAGACTTCATATCCTTTTTGCCTTCCTAAAAGCGCTGTTCCAACACCACTTTCACCTCCACCAAGAATTACCAGTCTTTTCATTTATCTTAATTTAAGGGTCACAATGGTGAATACTGCCAATAAAATCCCTACAATCCAAAATCTGACTACAATTTTACTTTCGTGATAACTCAACTTTTGATAATGGTGGTGTAATGGTGCCATTTTAAACATCCTTCGTCCTTCACCAAATTTCTTTTTAGTGTACTTGAACCAAGAGACCTGAAGAATTACAGAAATATTTTCAACAACAAAAATCCCAGCTAAAATTGGCAACAATAATTCTTTACGAATTGCAATAGCAATCACAGCTATAATTCCACCAATTGTGAGGCTTCCTGTGTCTCCCATAAACACTTGTGCAGGAAAGGTGTTGTACCAAAGAAATCCAATTAATGCCCCTGCAAATGCTAAAATAAAAACCGTCATTTCTCCAGAATTTGGAATGTACATTACGTCTAAATAATCTGCAAAATTGATATTTCCAGAAACCCATGCAAAAACGGCTAACGTTAGCACTATAATTGCAGAAGTCCCCGCCGCTAGGCCATCTACTCCATCTGTTAGATTTGCTCCATTTGAAACTCCTGTTACAATAAAGACAGTAATAAAAATAAAAACCACCCAGCCATACTTTTCATATCCTTCTCCTAAAAAGCGCAACACTTTAGAATAGTCTAATTCATTGTCTTTCATGAAAGGAACGGTAGTTTTTGTTGACTTATGAGCTTTACCAAAAACAATTTTTCTTCCTTCATTATTTTCAATTTGTTGTTCTTTTGGAAGCTTCTCTTTGATTGTCACACCATCATTAAAATAAAGCATCGAGCCAACGAGAACTCCCAAACCAACTTGACCTAAAACTTTGAATTTTCCTTTTAATCCTTCTTTATCTTTTTTAAATACTTTTATGTAATCGTCTAGAAAGCCTATAAACCCCATCCAAACAGTAGTTATGAGAAGAATTATGATATAAATATTATTTAATTTAGCTAATAAAAACACAGGTATTAAAGTCGCTAAAATGATAATAACTCCTCCCATAGTTGGAGTCCCTGCTTTTTGAACTTGCCCCTCTAAACCTAGATCTCTAATAGACTCTCCTACTTGTAGTCTTTGTAAAAAAGAAATAATTCTCTTACCGAAAATGGTAGAAATAAGTAATGACAAAATAAATGCTGCAGCTGCTCTAAATGTGATAAATTGAAATACACTGGCTCCTGGAAAACGAAATTGACTTTCTAAATATTCGAATAAATAATACAGCATTTTTAATTGTTTTTTAGTTGATTGAAACAGTTTTTAACTTCCTCTAAATCATTAAAATGAGATCTAACTCCATTTATTTCTTGATAATTTTCATGTCCTTTTCCTGCAATTAATATGATATCTCCACGTTCAGAAAACTTACAAGCGGTTTTTATTGCTTGTCTTCTGTCTAAAATTGACAGCGTTTTTTTATGGTTTTCAGAAGTAATACCCATTTCCATTTCATCGATTATTGTTTGTGGGTTTTCTGTTCTGGGATTGTCTGAAGTTAGAATTGATTGATCGCTTAATTGTGAGGCAATATGAGCCATTTTTGGTCTTTTAGCTTTGTCTCGATCTCCACCACAACCAACAACTGCAATCAATTTTTCACTACCTTTTCTAATGTCATTAATCGTTTCCAACACATTCTTTAGTGCATCAGGAGTATGCGCATAATCTACAATTGCTGTAATACCGTCTTCAGAAATAATAGATTCAAAACGACCACTTACATTTTCTAACTGACTGATAGTAGTCAGTATTTCTAATTTTTCTATGCCTAATAATTCTGCAACAGCAAAAATTGCTACTAAATTAGAAGCATTAAATTGACCAATTAATTTTGTCCAAACTTCAGTTTCGTTAATTTTCAATAATGATCCAGAAAATTGCTTCTCTAAAACTTTAGCTTTGTAATCTGCTATTGTTGTTAACGCGTAGGTTTTCTTTTTTGCCTTTGTATTTTGCAACATAAAATGGCCGTTCTTATCATCGATATTTGTAAGTGCAAAAGCAGATTTAGGCAAAGAATCAAAAAAAGATTTTTTTACATCTCTATAGGCCGAAAAAGTCTCATGATAATCTAAATGATCATGTGATAGGTTGGTAAAAACTCCACCAAAAAAAGTCAACCCAGCGGTTCTTTTTTGATGAATTCCATGAGAACTCACTTCCATAAAGCAGTAATCCACTCCAGCTTCAATCATTTTATCTAAATAATAATTAATCGTTAGAGAATCTGGAGTTGTATGTGTGGCCTTAAATTCGATTTCATCTACCATAATTTTAACAGTAGATAACAAACCAACCTTATAGCCTGCTTTTTTAAATAATTGATACAATAATGATGTTATCGTAGTCTTACCATTTGTTCCAGTGACACCCACTAAAGGTATTTTCTTAGATGGATTATTGTAAAAATTTGCAGCCATAATAGCCAATGCTGAATTAACACAGGGTACCTGAACATAGGTAACTACTTGTTTTTTGTCTTCTAATAAATCTTCACAAATAACTGCTATTGCTCCTAATTCTATGGCTTTATTTATAAACAAGTGACCATCAACAGTAGCTCCTTTTTGAGCAATAAAAACAGTTCCTTTTTCAACCTTTCTTGAATCAAAAACAATGTTATTAATCTCCATATTTGTCAACCCAAAAACCTGTTTAATAGTAACCCTATATAATATGTCTTTTAAATTTTTCAGCTTATGAAAGTTTTAGAGTAATGGTAGTTCCTTTTATTAATTTTTCTCCTTTTTTTTGTGATTGAAATTCTACTTTTCCTACTCCATAAATCTTCACTTTCAATCCGATATTTTCTAATAAATAAAGAGCATCCATACCTACCATTCCTGTAACATCTGGTATCTTTGAATAATCTTTTTTTAATTTTTTATTAAAATCACGATATTTACTATTCATCGTTTCTAACTGAAGTTTATCTTCGATAGATTGATTATCAATTGGAGTTGTTGTAAATATTTTTTGGGCAATTTCCTTGAAAACTGGCGCTGCAACTGTTGCACCATAATATCCTTTGTCTTTGTTTGGGTCGTGAATGACAACGATACAAGAATACTTTGGCTTATCTGCTGGAAAAAATCCTGCAAAAGAGGCTACGTAATGTTTTGCAGAGTAATAGCCACCTTCCCATTCGCCCACATCGTTTTTAGTTCTTGGAATGTATTTTTTTGCAGTTCCTGTTTTTCCTGCCATTGAAAAATTAGATGAATAGATATTGTTTGCAGTTCCTTTTACCACTACATTTTCCATCACTTTTCTAATTTTCTCTAATGTTTCTTCAGAAGCAATTTTTGAATTTATAATTTCTGTTTTAAAAACCTCCACTGTTTTATCTTGCTTTCTCAATTCTTTAACAAACATTGGCTTCACCATTATGCCGTTATTTGCTACGGCATTATAAAACATCAATGTTTGCATTGGTGTAACAGAAATTCCATACCCCCAAGACATCCATTCTAACGAAATTTTATTCCATCTTTTTTTGTCTTTTGGGTTTGGTACATAGGGCATTCCTTCTCCTTTAATCTGAAATCCTATTGGCTTTGTAAAGCCATATTTTTCAATTTTTTCATAATACTTTTCTGGAGTAGCGTCGTAATGTTCTTTTATCATTTTCACAATCCCTACATTAGAGGAAACCTCAAAAACCCTCGCTGCAGAAATTTTACCGTGCCCTCCTTTATGTGAATCTTCGACTTTTCTGTTGTGTATAAAAATTTTTCCTTTTTCGGTGTCAACTACAGTTGAAGTATCAATCACTTTATCATCTAAAGCAATCATTAAACTTGCCAACTTAAAAGTAGAACCAGGCTCATGACTCTCCCAAACTGCGTAATTTCTTTTTTCGTAGTACGCTCCTTTTGAAGTTCTTCCTAAATTAGAAATCGCTTTAATTTCTCCGGTTGCAGTCTCCATTACAACAGCACAACCATGATCTGCTTCAAAATAAGCCAATCTATTTAATAGCGCATGATGTGTAATATCTTGAATATTTACATCTATCGTTGTTATGATATCGTGACCATCAATAGGTTCTTTTTCATTTACATCATTAATTGGCTTCCATTGATTTTTTGCGATTTTCTGTTTCCATCTTAAGCCATTCTCCCCCTGCATATAATCTGCAAAAGCACCTTCTATTCCTGCACCACCTCTGAGATCATCATATCCAATTGTACGTTCTGCTATTTTACCAATTGGATGCGCTCTAACTGTTCTGTGTTGTGCAATAAACCCACCACTATAAACTCCTTTCTTGAAAATTGGAAATTGCTTCATTTTCAGATAATCTGTATACCCGATATTTCTAGCAATTAATAAATATCGATTCCTTCGCTTTTTGGCTTTTCTTAATTTATCTTGATAAAAACCTGAACTTTTACCCAACATTTTAGAGAGTTCAATTGAAAGTGCTGCAATATTTTTCTCAAAAACATCATCATCTACAGCTACCACATCCATTCTAATTGTATACTTCGACATTGAAGTTGCCAATAAATTTCCATCAGCTGCATATACATTTCCTTTGTTTGCAAAAATAGTATCTTGCCTAATTGTTAATTCAGTGGATAATTTCCTATATTTTTCACCCTCTGTGTGTTGAATTGTAAAGACACGAAATACAATTGCTAATAAAAAAAGCGTCATAAAAGCAGCTACTAAGTAGAATTTTGTAAGAATGCTTTTTTTGTGAGTTGCCAATTTTTATAAATCTTTAATTGTTACTTTTATTTTTTTTGGAGGTGACTGTAATGGCTCCAACCCTATAAATTTTGCTTTTTTTCGAATATTAGATTCCATTTTCATTCTCATTAAAATAGTCCCCGTATCTACATATTCGGCTCTTAATTCTCTTTTCTTTTTATTCAGTTTTGAAATCTGAATGACTTTCTTATCCGCTTTATGAGCACTAGAAATCATAATCAACATCAACACAACCATAAAAAAAATAATTCTCCAATTTTTAAAAGCAGATTCATCTGTAAGAAAACTCCCTCTCAAAAAATCATAAACTCCTTTTTTAATTTTTGACATTCTACTTTTTTAAGGTTGCTATTCTTAATTTAGCACTTCGCGCTCTATTATTAAGCTTAATTTCTTGTGGAGTAGGCACTATTAGCTTTCCAATCTTTTCTAGAGGCACCTCACTATTTCCAAAAATATCTTTCTCAGGTTCACCGTTAAATAGTCCTGTCCTAAAAAATCTTTTAACCAAACGATCTTCTAGAGAATGATATGAAATTACACTCAATCTCCCATCCTCTTTTAACAAGTTAGGAAGTTGTTGTAAAAACTCTTTCAAGACATCTAACTCTTCATTTACCTCAATTCTAATTGCCTGAAAAATCTGTGCTATTATTTTGTGTTCTTTTGCATTTGGCAAATACTTCTGTAATACTTTTCTCAATTGAAAACTAGTGTCAATTTTCTCTTCTTGTCTTTTCTCAACAATAGTTTTTGCTATGTTTCTTGAATTTCTTAATTCTCCGTACGAAAAGAGTATTTCTGCTAATTTCTCTTCTGAATAATTATTGATAATTTCTTTGGCTGATATTTTCGATTTTTGATTCATTCTCATATCAAGATCACCATCAAAACGTGTTGAAAAACCTCTTTCAGCTTCATTAAATTGATGCGAAGAAACCCCCAAATCGGCCAATACCCCATCTACCTTTCGAACTCCATGAAACCTCAAAAATCTAGATATATATCTAAAATTTTCAGGTATCAACACAAAACGGTCATCATCAAAGACATTTTCTTGCGCATCTGGATCTTGATCAAAACCAAACAATCTTCCAGTCTTTCCAAGCCTTTTTAAGATTTCTCTAGAATGACCTCCACCTCCAAACGTAACATCTACATAAACACCATCTTCTTTCACTGAAAGCGCATCAACACTTTCATGTAACAAAACTGGATTATGATAGTTCATCTGCATCTCTATTTCCCATTACCTCCTCAGCCAAATCAGCAAAATCATCAGCTGCATCGTCTATTGCTTTTTCGTATTTTTCTTTATCCCAAATTTCAATTATATTGACTGAAGAAGACATCACTACCTGTTTTTTAATGCCTGCAAATTCAGACAAATCTTTAGGTATTAAAACCCTTCCTGCAACATCTAATTCAACAAATTTTACGCCTGCTGTAAATCTTCTAATGAAATCATTGTTCTTTTTCTTAAACCGATTTAACGTGTTAATTTTCTCCATCATTAAATTCCATTCCTCCATAGGATACAATTCCAAACACGGCTGAAAGACAGCTCTCTTTAACACAAAACCATTCTGCAACACACCCGATAACTGCTTTTTAAAGGCTGATGAAAACATCAATCTCCCTTTAGCATCTGCCTTGCACTCGTATGTTCCGATTAAATTTACCACTCTAATACATTAATAATGAACTCAAAAATATGTAAAATTTACCACTTTTTACCACTTTTTACCACTTTGTTAATAAATAAATTATTTGTTAACAATTCAATACCGTTGAGTTCTTTTTTACAAAAAAAGGGGGAGCCATTAAAACAATACATATTTCATAAAAAAGAATTACATTTGCGGTTAAGAGAATTTAAAGATCAATGACTGACAAGTTAAAAACTGAAGGTATTTATACATATGCAGAAGCTGGAGAAGGTCCTACAATAATTTTTTTGCATGGATTAATGGGTGCATTGAGTAATTTTGAGGATACTTTTAATTATTTTTCGACTAATGGTTACAGAGTTTTGATACCAGAACTTCCTTTATACAAGCTTCCACTTTTAAAAACAAATGTTAAAAATTTAGCACAATTTTTAAAAGAATTCATGGAATTTAAAGAACTAGACAATGTCATACTTTTAGGAAACTCTCTAGGGGGGCATATTGGTTTGTATTTTACAATGAATTACCAAGAGAAAGTTAGTGCTCTGGTTTTAACAGGAAGCTCTGGACTTTATGAAAAAGCGATGGGAGACAGCTTTCCTAAAAGAGGAAACTACGAATACATCAAAGAAAAGACAAGAGACGTTTTTTTCGACCCAGAAACGGGTACTAAAGAAATGGTAGATGATATTTTTAAGATAGTAAATGACAGAAATTCTGTGATCAGAACACTAGCAATCGCAAAAAGTGCTATCAGACATAATATGGCCAAAGATTTACCCAAAATGAAACAACCAACTTGTATCATATGGGGTAAACAAGATACAGTTACCCCTCCAGAAGTTGCTGAAGACTTTAACAAATTATTGCCAAATTCTGATTTATTTTGGATAGACAAATGTGGCCATGCTGCAATGATGGAAAAACCAGAAGAATTTAACAAAATTCTTCATACTTGGTTTGCTTCTAGAAAAATATAACTTTCGAGGAGAGGAATTTCAAAAAAGAACACCTATTTGAATGAAAGTTAAATCTGCAGAGTTTATAATGAGCAACAGTAATGTTACGAAGGCTCCAAAAGAACGAATACCTGAATACGCATTTATTGGACGTTCTAATGTTGGTAAATCTTCATTAATCAATATGTTAATGGAGCGCAAAGATTTAGCCAAAATATCTGGAAAACCAGGAAAAACTCAACTTATCAATCATTTTAAAATAAATGAAGAGTGGTTTTTAGTAGATTTACCTGGCTATGGATACGCTAAAGTTTCTAAAAAAAAGAGAACTATCTTTCAGTTTTTTATAGAAAACTATTTCAAAGAAAGAGAGCAATTAGTCTGTACGTTTGTTTTAATTGACTCTAGACATGATCCTCAAAAAATCGATCTAGAATTCATGAAGTTTTTGGGTGAAAACCAAATTCCTTTCTGTATTGTTTTCACCAAAGCAGATAAACTTGGGAGTTCTAAACTCAACAAACAAATAACTTCTTACAAAAAAAAATTACTCAATTCTTGGGAAACAATTCCTACATCATTTATCACGTCTTCTTCAACTGGCCTCGGCCGAAAAGAATTTTTAGATTTTATTGAAGGTGTCAATGAAGATGTTGCAAAAGATTTTAAATAATTTCTGATGCATTCTACAAAAAACAATTTGCAAATTTTATTTGAAGACAATCACATTATCATTGTAAATAAACGTGCAGGGGATATTACTCAAGGTGATAAAACTGGAGACAAACCTTTGAGTGATGTTGTAAAAGAATATATAAAAGTCAAATACAACAAACCTGGAAATATTTATTTAGGTGTTGTACATCGATTAGACAGACCAACTTCCGGCGTTATTATTTTTGCAAAAACTTCTAAATCTTTAGAAAGATTAAATAAAATGTTGCGAGAAAAAGAGATTCAAAAAACCTATTGGGCAGTCGTTAAACTTCCCCCTAAAGAAATAAGAAAAACCTTAATTGATTTTTTAAAAAAGAACCCAAAAAACAATAAATCTTCTGTTTACAAGAAAGAAATTGATGGAAGTAAAAGAGCGGTACTCCATTACCAAGTAATTAAAAAATTAGACAATTATACCTTGTTAGAAATTGGTTTAGAAACCGGAAGACATCACCAAATTAGAGCACAACTATCTGCTATAGGAAGCCCGATTAAAGGCGACTTGAAATACGGTTTTGAAAGAAGTAATAAAGATGGTAGCATTCATTTACATGCTCGAAAAATTCAATTTATTCATCCCGTTCGTAAAGAAATGATTTGCATAACTGCACCAACTCCCAATGAAGTTATCTGGAATGCTTGCAAGTAGTTTTTTATCTCTCTTTTAGAGCTTTTATAAAAAAGTATATTTAATACATTTACAAAAACAAAACCCATGACAAAACAGAAAACAGTTTCTGAAGCTATTAAATATAGACGTTCCGTTAGAATTTTTGATTCTGAAAAAAAAATGGATTCGAAAATTGTAAAAAAATGCATAGAACAAGCCTCCTTAGCTCCCAACAGTAGCAATATGCAACTCTGGGAATTTTACCATATTACATCTAAAGAGACCATTCAGAAAATAGCGCCTCTATGTTTTCATCAAAATGCTGCTAAAACTGCTGAAGAATTGGTTGTTTTTATAACACGAAAAGATTTATGGAGAAAACGGAGAGCGTCAAACTTAAAAATGATTGATACTATTTTTCCTTCAAAACCAAAATCTGAACAAAGTAGCAGAGAAAAAGTAAGCAGAAATTACTACGGAAAATTAATTCCTTTTGCATACGCTGATTTTTTTGGAATTTTCGGTTTTTTAAAGTTTCTCATGATTTTAATAATCGGAATCTTTAAACCTGTTTACAGAGAAGTTCGAAAAAGTGACATGAGAATTGTTGCTCACAAAACATGTGCTTTGGCAGCAGAAAACTTTATGTTAAGTATGGCTAGTGAAGGCTATGACACCTGCCCCATGGAAGGTTCTGATACCTGGCGTGTAAAAAGAATTTTAGACTTGCCTTATGGTGCAGAGATAAATATGATTGTATCTTGCGGAATCAGAAAACCAGAAGGAGTCTATGGTGAGCGTTTTAGAATTCCTTTTGAGGAAGTATACAAGGAGATTTAGGAGTATTTCCAAACCACTACTCTTCTTTTGGAGTCAAAATTAACACATTCTCACTCTGTTCTATTTCAGATTGATTGAGCAGCATCTTCACAAATTCTCCCTCTAAATACTTTTCTGTTTGATCTTTGTAATACTCACTAAAAACATTACCAGATTGCCCAGTTGGCAGAATCGCTAAACTATTTTCAACATCAGAAAAATCAACGACTCTCCTTGTTGAAGGCCCAGCAGTAACTTTATAATAACCTGAACTGTCTAACTTAAAAATTTGATTATTAATTACCTCATTCCCACCAATAGTTTCAAAAGGACCCACGTTAAAAATTGTACGCAACAAACCACCTGCTTTACCAATGGCATGTTCGTGTTCAATTGAAAGGACTCTATTCCAAGTCCAATCATCTATATTTTCTCCCAATTGATTTTGCAAAAAGACAATAGCATTTTTGAAGGCTAAATTTACAATATCACTTCTTGTTTCTATTTTATCTTTGGAAGAAATATTGTCCCACCAAACAGATTTTTCTCTGTTTACCTGAAGAGGAAATACTTGGTCTTGCAATTGCGAATTGATAAATAATTCAAAACTATCCCCCAATTCATCTTTATATGTAGCTTTTAAAAATTCATATAAAAAACGATTATATAAGGTAGGCCCAACCGAAGTTTTTAAATAATTCCCATCCCAATTTTCTAAAATCGAAAACGCTTTTCTTTCCGACGCTGTTCTTTTAGATTTTTCTATACTTTTTAATAAATTCTGACTAATTTCTGAAACTGTAGACGATTTTACATCGTAAATCATTTTAGAAACATCCTTTTTGGTAAAATCATCTTTTTGCTCTAACAATTTCACAATTCTTTTCGCTCTGTCTTGGGGTTGATAATATCCGGGATATAATTTACCTCTAACAGAATCTGGCTGATTGTTTGCAGAATACACATATTTCCAACTTGGATTGATCGCCTGTGGGTTTTCTTCAAACGGTAAATATTCAATAATTTCATCGTTTCCTGAAGCACCATTTAAATAGGTTTTAGAAGACAAACTATCTCTAAGTTGATATAATTTAGCAGAAGAAAACCAACCAATGTTGTCTTTGGCATCACCATACATTACATTTAAACCTGGTGCATGAATTTTTGCAACAGATTTTTTAAAATCACGCATCGAATTAGCATGAGAAATGCCATACGAAACCTCTAACATTTCATTCGGTAACTGGGTATAAATCCAATTCATTGCAATAGGCCTTTCATCAATAACATGTTTGATTAAATCATTCATTATTGGACCGTGTTGACTAATCTTTACTTGAAAATTGGTATCTATTGCATTTTTTACATGTATTGTTTTGTCAACCAATTGATACTTTTTATAACCATTAATGGTTTTGTACTCTAAAGAATTATTAGGATTGTCTTCTTCTATATAAAAATTCAAATCATCATTCGCTAACATTGTTAATCCATACGCAAAATTTCTATTATGACCCAATAAAGGGAATGGCATCAACGCAATATTAAATCCATAAATCTCAAAATTGGGCGTTCTTATATGATTTTGATACCAAACAGAAGGCTGAGAAAATCCTATATGAGGATCATTTGCAAAAATTACTTTCCCATTTTTAGTCTTTTCTGGTGCAATTACCCATGAATTACTTCCAACCAAAGGAGAAACAGGTAAGTCCTCCATAATAGAAGAAACTGTTCTGGAAATGGTCGCGTTAATTTTTTCAGGAATACTCGTTTTATTAACTGTTAAATTTTCACTACTAGAACCTAATAATTCACTCAAGTAAGAAGTTCCTAATTTTTCTTTAATCTCGGTAAGTAACGGATCTGTTTTGTGAGCAACTGCAAAACTAAAAGACATATAACCAAAAACATTATAGATATCTCTTATTGTATATTCTTCTTTCTCAACACCAGCTAATGTGAACTCTAATGGTGTTTTTCCTTCTTCGATAAATTGATTTACACCCTCTAAATAAGCTTGTGTTAACAAATAAGCCTGAGAACTTTTATCTAATGCGGCAATTGTTTTATTTGCAGCCTCTTCAATTCCCAATCCAGCAAAAAACCGATCTACCTCTAGCAACTCCTTTCCAAGTATTTCTGATAGTTTTCCTGGAGCAATTCTCCGCGTCAATTCCATTTGCCACAATCTATCTTGGGCATGAACATACCCCAAAGCTAGATATGCATCTTTTTGATTTTGAGCATTAATATGAGGCACCCCTATAGCATCAAAATAAACAGTTACTTCTTCAGAAAGATTTTTCAATTGCAACTCTCCAGAATAATTTGGTTGGTGTATTTTAGAATATATCCAACCGAAGGAAATTAGCAATAGAAGTATAATTAATAGTATTCTTAAAAAGGATTTCAAAAACTTCATCAAAATTTATTTTCGTCAAAGATAGCTGAATTAAAATTTAGACATTCATACTGAGAAAATGAAAGTTAGTTTGTATTTTTGATGTGTTAAATGTATCACATGAAAAAAATTCAAATGGTTGATCTACAAGGTCAATATCAACAAATAAAAAAAACAGTAACGAGTTCTATAGAAGAGGTTTTGAATTCTTCAGCCTATATAAACGGACCGTTAGTTCATGAGTTTCAAGCAGATTTAGAAAAATATTTAAATATAAAACACGTAATTCCATGTGCAAACGGAACCGATGCACTGCAGATTGCAATGATGGGGCTTGGTTTAGAACAAGGTGATGAAGTTATTACTGCAGATTTTACTTTTGCTGCTACTGTAGAAGTAATTGCATTATTAAAACTAACTCCTGTATTAGTAGATGTTGATGCAGACACTTATAACATTGATATTGAAGCTTTAAAAAGAGCAATTACCCCAAAAACAAAAGCAATTGTTCCTGTTCATTTATTTGGCCAAGTTGCAAATATGGATGCTGTTATGGAAATTGCTGCTGCACACAACCTTTTTGTAATTGAAGACAATGCACAAGCAATTGGTGCAGATTACACCTTTAAAGATGGTACGAAAAAGAAAGCAGGAACTATTGGCAATGTTGGAACTACCTCTTTTTTCCCCTCTAAAAATTTAGGCTGTTATGGTGATGGAGGCGCTATTTTTACGAATGATGATGACTTAGCCCATCGAATCCGCGGAATCGTAAATCACGGTATGTATACTCGCTACTATCATGATGTTGTCGGCGTAAACTCACGTTTAGACTCTATTCAAGCTGGTGTTTTAAAAGCAAAATTACCCCATTTAGACGCGTATTGCAATGCACGAAGATCTGCCGCACATTTTTACAACAATGCCTTTTCAAGCAATCCCAATATCATAACACCCTCAACCAAATCAAATGCAACAAAAAGTTGTGGAGAAATTTGTAGTACATGTGATTGCCATGTTTTTCATCAATATACATTGCAAATCATAAATGGAAAAAGAGATGACTTACACAAACATTTATTAGATAGTGGAATTCCGAATGCAATATATTATCCTGTAGCTTTGCATTCACAAAAAGCATATGCAGATACTCGTTATAAAGAAAGTGATTTTCCGGTAACCAATGAGTTGATTAAAACAGTCATTTCCTTACCAATGCATACAGAATTAGACAAAGAACAATTGAACTTCATTACAAAAACAATTTTAGATTTCGTTCAATAAAAAAATGCTCATGAAAAAAATACTAGTAACTGGAGGATTAGGGTTTATTGGTTCTCACACAGTCGTAGAATTACAAAACGAAGGATTTGAAGTTGTAATCATTGATGATTTATCGAATACTTCAATTGGTGTACTAGATAAAATTACAGAAATAACAGGGATACAACCTGCATTTCATCAAATTGATTTAAGAAATAAAAAGGGCGTAAAAAAATTCTTCGACACTACAACAGTTGACGGAATTATCCATTTCGCAGCCTTTAAAGCAGTTGGTGAAAGTATGCACAAACCTTTAGATTATTATGAAAATAATTTAGGATCTTTGGTGTACTTGCTTCAACAAATGAGAGATAGAAAATTAGACAACTTTATTTTCTCGTCTTCCTGCACTGTTTATGGACAAGCAGATGAATTACCAATCACAGAAAAAGCACCTGTAAAAACTGCAGAATCTGTTTATGGAAACACGAAACAAATTGGTGAAGAGATTCTAAAAGATGCATGCAAAGCACATGGTTTTAATTGTATCGCTTTAAGATATTTTAACCCTATTGGAGCGCATCCATCTGTAAAAATTGGGGAATTACCTATCGGAGTTCCTCAAAACTTAATTCCATATGTTACTCAAACTGCCGCTGGAATTCGTGCTGAATTATCTGTTTTTGGAGATGATTATGATACTGAAGACGGAACTGCAGTTCGTGATTATATTCATGTAGTGGATTTGGCAAAAGCACACATTGCTGCTTTGCAACGTTTAATCAAAAAGAACAATACTAAAAGCTTCGAGTTTTTTAATGTTGGTACTGGAAAAGGAAGTTCTGTTCTAGAGGTAATTAAAGCCTTTGAAAAAACAACAGGAAAACCATTAAATTATAAGATTGTTGGTCGACGTGAAGGTGATATCACAGCTGCTTTTGCAGACACTACAATTGCCAACAAAGAATTACATTGGAAAACAGAAAAATCTTTAGAAGAAGCTTTGGAAGCTGCCTGGAAATGGCAACAGCAAAACGAATAGTTCAAATGCATAAAAATCCCGCTATCATATAGCGGGATTTTTTTTATAATGTCCTTTTTATCTTATTCGGAGAATGAAGCCCCACTTGCAGCAACGCTTCTATCAATTTTTCGCATCAATCCTTGTAAAACCTTCCCAGGTCCAACTTCTACAAAGTCGGAACCACCATCCGCAATCATCGCTTGAATAGATTGCGTCCATCTTACAGGTGCAGTTAATTGAATCATTAAATTTTTCTTTATCTCATCAGAACTTGTTACAGCTTGTGCGGTAACATTTTGATACACTGGGCATATAGGATCACTGAATTCAGTAGCTTCAATTGCGGCGGCTAACTCTTCTCTTGCAGGTTCCATCATTGGAGAATGAAATGCGCCCCCAACTGGCAAAATCAAAGCTCTTCTTGCTCCTTTTTCCGTTAAAACTTCACAGGCTTTTTCAACAGCAGAAATCTCACCAGAAATTACCAATTGACCTGGGCAATTATAATTTGCAGCCACCACAACACCGGCTATTTCTTTACAAGTTTCCTCAACAACATGATCTTCCAATCCAAGAACTGCAGCCATTGTAGAAGGTGAAACTTCACATGCTTTTTGCATTGCCAAAGCTCTTTGTGAAACCAATTTTAAACCGTCTTCAAAAGACAAAACCTGGTTTGCAACCAAAGCCGAAAATTCTCCTAAAGAATGACCTGCAACCATTTCTGGCTTAAAAGTGTCTCCCAAAACTTTTGCTAAAATTACCGAATGTAAAAAGATAGCTGGTTGTGTAACTTTTGTCTCTTTTAACTGTTCGGCTGTTCCTTCAAACATAATATCTGTGATTGAAAAACCTAAAATGTCATTTGCTTTTTCAAAATATTCTTTCGCTAATTCTGAATTGTTGTACAAATCCAATCCCATTCCTGTAAATTGAGCTCCTTGTCCTGGAAAAATATATGCTTTCATTTAATTATTTATTTCAATTATTTATTGTGGCAAAAATAATCATTTTTATTCGAAGCGAATCTCTCTTTTTACAACGACTTTTTTTTTGCAAATAAAAAAGATCTCAAAATTACCGATTTAAATAGGCCGTTTTAAAAAAATAAAAAAAACGGTAACTATGCTAAAAAAATGAATTCATAAATAGCTTTTAGAAACGTGATATAATATTTAGTAAATTCGCCTTATGACAGCGAACGAAAAACAACTTTCAGAGATCATTTATTTAATCCTAGCGGCCTTATTTATTGCCTCCTTAGTAGCCTCTAATTTAATTTTTCAAAAATTTTTTTACTGGGAACCTTTTGGTGTGTATCGTTTTGAAATCTCTGTAGGAATCTTACCCTACCCAATTACCTTTCTGATAACAGATATCTTATCTGAAATTTATGGGAAGAAAAAAGCAAACCAAGTAGTCATTGCTGGAATTTTTGCCTCTTTTTTTTCAATGCTAATTATTTTAGTTGCAGATGTTGTTCCCGCAATAGATAGCTCTCCTATTAATGACAAAGAATTTCATCAAGTATTTGGTTTCTCTTCATTGGCGGTTTTTGCATCGATGATTGCCTATCTATTTGCGCAATTTATAGATATTAAAATTTTTCATTTTTGGAAAAAACTAACAAATGGAAAGCATTTATGGTTGCGTAATAATTTCTCTACTTTTACATCACAATTTGTAGATACTTTTACGGTTCTTTTTTTATTGTGCTCTTTTGAAATTTTACCTTGGACTATTTTTACAAGTCTTTTAATTAGTGGTTTTCTTTTTAAAATAATTATTGCGGCTCTTGATACTCCCTTACTATATGGAATTGTTTTTCTTTTTAGAAAAAAATTCAACTTAAAAATTGGTGAAGAAATAGCATCGTAATTTTTATATTAACCCAAAATAACCTTGTTTAAAAGATCAAAAAAACAAATGAAAAAAATAGGTTTCGTATGTATGGCCCTTTTCAGTTTTTCTCAGTTGGTAGGACAAACAGCAATATTTAACGATTTATTACAAAAGCATGTTACCAAAGAAGGTGCGGTAGATTATAAAAATTTTAATAGCCAAAAGTTAAAAAAGTATACCGCCTATCTTGAAAAATCAACACCAAAAAAATATTGGTCGGCTCAAAAACAAAAAGCCTTTTGGATAAATGCATACAACGCCTACACGATTAATTTAATCCTTGATGCTAGGCAATCAAGAAAGCTAAAAAATAGCATCAAAAATATCAAACGAAAAGGAAAATCTGCTTGGGAAATCCCTTTTGCTAAAGTAGGAGGCAAAACCTACACATTAAATTATATTGAACATGAAATTTTGCGTAAAAATTTATTTGACCCAAGAATCCATGTGGGTGTAAATTGTGCCTCTAGTTCTTGTCCAAAAATGTCAAACGAAGCTTTTACAGAAGATAATATAGACTCAAAATTAGAAGTTTTAATGAAAAACTTTGTAAATGATACTTTAAAAAATAAAATCTCAAACAAAAAAATTCAACTCTCATCAATCTTTGATTGGTTTCAAGAAGATTTTAAGAAAAATGGAACGGTTATAGAATATCTAAACCGTTATTCAAAAATAAAAATTAGTTCGAATGCAACAATTAGTTACTTAAAATATAACTGGACTTTAAACGAAAAATAGTACCTTTATATTTCACCCGAAATTAATCACAAAACAATGTCGAAAACATATTATGATGCTGCAGATTTAAGAAAATTTGGCAAAATTACAGAATGGAGTGAAGAACTTGGAAATACTTTTTTTGACTATTACAGAAAAGTCTTCGAAGAAGGCGCTTTAACAGCTCGTGAAAAATCATTAATTGCTTTGGCTGTAGCACACACAGAGCAATGCCCTTATTGCATAGATGCCTACACAAAAGATGGCTTACAACGCGGAATTACCAAAGAAGAAATGATGGAAGCGATACATGTTGGCGCTGCTATTAAAAGCGGTGCAACTCTAGTTCATGGAGTTCAAATGATGAACAAAGTGAATAAGTTAGAAATGTAACCATGGCAACAAAATCTCTTTTAGCAAGAAATAATGACATTGCAAATACAGCCCGCCAACTAGAAATTCTTTCAAATGGAATTTTTGCTAATGGAGAATTGCCCACTTTTGTCTCAAAAATAAAGGAAACAAACCAATTCCCTTTACGTCCTAAAACCCTAGAGGTTCTTCAAATAAACTTGGGGTATATGTGCAACCAAGTTTGTGAACATTGCCATGTAGATGCAGGCCCTGATCGAAAAGAAATTATGACGATAGAAACCATGAATCAATGTCTAGAGGTCATAAAAAAAACAGAAGCACATACGCTAGACCTAACTGGTGGTGCACCAGAAATGAATCCAAATTTTAGATGGTTTGTAGAAGAAGCGGCTAAAGTAGGAATTAAAGATTTTATTGTTCGTTCTAACTTAACCATCATTAGAGCCAATAAAAAATACTACGATTTGCCTGAATTTTTCAAAAAACACAATGTACATATCGTAAGTTCTATGCCACATTGGACGCGAGGAAAAACAGACAAACAACGTGGAAATGGCGTTTTTGATAAATCTATAAAAGCATTGCAAATGCTGAATGAAGTTGGTTATGGGGTAAAAGACTCCGAATTAAAATTAGATTTGGTCTACAATCCTTCAGGAGCATTTTTACCAGGAGATCAAAATGCCTTGGAAAATGATTTTAAGAAAGCGTTGAAAAGTGATTTTAATATCGATTTTCATCATTTATTTGCCATTACTAATTTACCAATTAGTCGGTTTTTAGATTATTTAATCGCTTCTGAAAATTACGAAGACTATATGATTTCTCTAGTAGAGGCTTATAATCCAAAGGCAGTGGCAAATGTAATGTGTACAAACACGCTCTCTGTAAGTTGGGATGGATGGTTGTATGATTGCGACTTCAATCAAATGTTAAATTTAAAAGTTGCTAGCAAAGTAAAACACATTTCAGATTATAATGAAGAAATCTTACAAAACAGAAACATCATTACCAACCAACATTGCTATGGTTGTACTGCTGGTGCAGGAAGTAGTTGCCAGGGAGTTGTGGCATAGTGATAAAATAAAAACTACAAATAATTTCTGAATTCGTATTAAAAATAAAGACATGAGTTATTTAGAAACCACACACAATGTATACAAAGAAGCTGCGTTAACCCCAGATATTGGTCTGTGTTGCACAACCAATCCTATTTGGGAATTGCCCGGTTTAAAAATTCCGAGAATTATGCAAGAAATGAACTACGGTTGTGGTTCTACAGTGCATGCAAGAGATTTAACCAACAATCCAAAAATACTATATGTTGGCGTTGGTGGCGGCATGGAATTGCTACAATTTGCCTATTTCAACAGAAATAAAGGGGGTGTAATTGGGTTGGATGTAGTAGATGAAATGTTAAAGGCTTCTCGTAAAAACTTTAAAATTGCGGAAGAACAAAATGAGTGGTTTCAGAGTGATTTTGTAGATTTAAGAAAAGGAGACGCCATGAATTTACCTGTAGAAGATAATTCTATTGATGTTGCTGCTCAGAATTGTTTGTTCAATATTTTTAAATCGGATGATTTAAAAAAAGCAATTGAAGAAATGTACCGTATCTTAAAACCCCATGGAAAATTAGTGATGAGCGATCCTACTTGTGAGCAACCTATGAATGCCGAATTGCGAAATGACGCTCGTTTGCGTGCTTTGTGTTTAAGCGGAAGCCTCTCGATTAACGATTATGTAAAAGCGTTGACAGATGCTGGATTTGGAACCATTGAAATTAGAGCTAGAAAACCCTACCGGATTTTAGATCCAAAACACTATCCAACTGATGAAATTATCTATATAGAATCTATAGAAGTGGCGGCAATTAAAGATCCAATGCCTGCAGACGGACCGTGTGTTTTTTCAGGAAGGGCTGCTATTTATTTTGGGGAAGAAGACTATTTTGATGATGGCCTAGGGCATACTTTATTAAAAAACCAACCCTTGGCAATTTGTGATAAAACAACAGCTGCTTTGCAAGCTTTAGAAAGAGACGATATTTTCTTTTCAAAACCTACTTTTCATTACGATGGAGGTGGCTGTTGCTAGTATTTGTAACAAAAACAAAAAAAGTTATCCGGTCTAAAATGAGAAGTATGCTTTCTATGAATAAAAACCTTTTACTTATTTTTACTAGAAACCCAGAATTAGGAAAAGTAAAAACACGTTTGGCCAAAACAGTTGGTGACGAAACTGCGCTAGAAATCTATAAATTCTTACTACAAAAAACCAGAGAGATTTCATTAAAAGTAACTTCGGATACAGCAGTGTATTATTCTGTGAAAGTTAGATCTAATGATCTTTGGGACTCAGAAAACTATCAAAAGTACCAACAAGTTGGAGAAGATTTAGGAATAAGAATGCTAAATGCATTTAAAGATAGTTTTAGCGCAGGATATAAAAAAGTAGTGATCATTGGTAGTGACTTGTATGATTTAACATCCGAAAACATAGAAAAAGCTTTTACTGAATTAGATGATAATGATGTGGTTCTTGGCCCCGCACAAGATGGTGGGTATTACTTACTGGGGATGAATTCTTTGCATTCAAACATCTTCAAAGACAAAAATTGGGGAACAGAGACGGTTAGAAAAGATACTTTAGCAGATTTAAAAGATAAAAAAGTACATTTGTTAAAGGAGCTGAACGATATAGATGTCTTTGAAGATGTAAAAGATCACCCCTCCTTTCAGCAATTTTTAAACGAATGAAAAAAAAACAATTACAAGAAACAATCCGTTTTTTAAAATCAGAAGGAATTACAAATCCAGAAATAGGAATTGTCTTAGGAACGGGATTAGGAAAACTAGTCAATGAAATTTCTATTGAAAAAGAAGTTGCTTATGCACACATTCCTAATTTTCCGATAGCAACTGTAGAATTTCATTCTGGCAAATTAATTTACGGAGAATTATCAGGGAAAAAAGTACTCGTTATGGTGGGGCGCTTTCATTTATATGAGGGCTATACACCGTGGGAAGTAACCTACGGAATTAGAACCATGCACGGTTTAGGAATTCAAAATTTATTAATTTCAAATGCAGCAGGAGCCATTAATTTATCCTACAAAAAAGGCGATTTAATGCTCATTGAAGACCATATTAATTTACAAGGAAGTTCTCCTTTAGCCTTTCAGGATGCTGGTGATTTTGGAACTATTTTTGTTGATATGTTAGCACCCTATTCTAAAAAAATAAATGCTACAATTATTGAAATTGCCAAACAACAAAATATTCTGCTACACAAAGGTATTTACGCCAGTGTTCTTGGACCTCAATTAGAAACTAGGGCAGAATATAGAATGCTGCAAATTTTAGAAACAGACGCTGTAGGCATGAGCACTGTTCCGGAAGTTATTGTTGCCAAGCAACTGAATCTTCCCTGTGTTGCGATTTCTGTTTTAACAGATGAATGTGACCCTAAAAACTTACAACCTGTAAATATTAGTGAAATTATTGCCATTGCTGGTGAAGCAGAACCTAAAATGATTGCACTATTTAAACAAGTAATTAAAGAAATCTAACATCAAAGACTAAAAAAAGTTTCTTTAAAAACAGCACAGACAAAAGTAATTTCTTGTTTCTTTAATGAGAATCCTTCGGTTATACTGCCCTGTCAACAACAACTTAAAAAAAACCAACAACTCTAGAAAAGAACTGTTGGTTTTTTGTTTTTTTTTAATCGACCACTTGCATCGTAATTTATAAATATAACATTGTTAAACCCGCTTGCTATCGGTAGTCAAACCTAGCGTTGGTTGAGCAGATTTTTAAAAAGACCGAATGGGACGCACATAGTATTCGTTGTTCTTTGATTTGACATGTCTTATCCCATTCGAATTACCAGAAAATTGAATTGCCAGCGCATTATCTTTATCATTCTCATAAGAACTCCAATAGTATCCATCTTCCTTTAATTGCATCTCAGTATAATCTCCTAGCTTTTCATAAATTCTATTCACCTCATGTTCTGAAGGTAAATACCAACCTGTGTAACCATCACCAGTATCATAAAGAGTTGCCTGATAGGCTGCATAGTTTTTGTCTACACCTAGTTGGGCTGCTATAATTTTTTCAGTATTCGTTTTACCAGAAGCCATTCTATAATCTGTTCCCGTCACTTGCTGCGCACCATCAGGACTCCATTTATATAAACCCTCTAAATCATTTGGAGCACAAATCAACCCGTGTGTTTCTCCATATTCATAACCCGGATCGACAGGAGTTAAGATATAAAAAACTTTACCCTCAAAGAGCATATCACCTACTTCGGGACCAGGAACTACATTTGAAGATTCACTAGAAAGGCCAGTGTCTACCTCATTGGTAGCAGTAACCGTAAAAGTATAAAATGTATTCGCATCCAATCCTGAAATCGTTATACTCCTACCTTCTGTCGCTTCTATAGTTTTCGAAAGTTCACCAGGGTCTGAAGTAGCTGTATACTGAGTGATTGTTGAGCCTCCGTCATTATCTGGAGCGTCAAAAGTAACAATAGCTTCTCCATTTGAAATAGTGGCTTGAACACCTATTGGAGCACTTGGACCCGAAATTATTTTCGTCAAAGCTTTCCATTCTTTACCGTTATAAAACATAACTATTCCTCTTGATCCTTCAAAATCTGTAACATAAACCTGTAATCCAGCAGCTGGAGGATCAATAGCAAGACGCTCATCATTAGTCATTCTTGGCATCAAAAAACCTTTTACAGTACTGTCTAATTGTAAAATAGCTGATGAATTTAATTCTTTATCTTCTTTATCACTAATCAATACTTGGGCAAATGATGAGACTGAAATAAAAATACTAAGGAAAATAAATATTAATTGTTGTTTTTTCATTTTTTTGCTCTTTTTATTAAAGTTAACAAAAAAATTGAAGTTTACAAAATTTTAATAGTTTTTTAAATTGAAATAAAAAGTTTCTAAAAATAGCACAGGCAAGAGTACCTTCTGGTTTCTATGATGAGATGGTTTAAATTACACTTGTCCTTACATAACACCATAAAAAAACCAACAACTCTATAAAAGAACTGTTGGTTTTTTTTTTTAAGAATCGACCACGCGTGGTAATTTATAAATATAACATTGTTAAGCCTGCCTGCTATCGGTAGGCAAACCTGGCGTTGGTTGAGCAGATTTTTAAAAAGATCTAACGGAACGAACCAAGTAGGTTTCGGACTTTAACTTAAAGATCGCACCTTGTATGGGGAATTTCCGAGCATGAGAATATTCATTGTTACCAGTAAACTCCGTAGAACTCCAGTAAAAAGAACCATCACTAAATGATTCACCGTCATCTCTTTCTTTTGCTGCGGAGTTTATCTTTGAACTATTTTTACACATTAGATTTAACTCAGCATCTGAAGGTAAAAACCAATCAGAATAACCACCATCAGTACATGCTTTTGCCAAGCCTGCTGCATAGTCTGTTTCTGTTGCTCCTTGTTCGCTTATAATAGCATTTGTATTGTCACTTCCTGAGCCTACATCTAATTTTGTTGCCCCTGTACTAATATTACTACCATTATACCATTGCATTCCACTACTTTGGTCTTTTATAGCACAAACCAACCCGTGTGTTTGTTCAGGATCGTAGCCTTCTTCTCCCTCTTGTAAAAGATAAAACACCACACCACCTTGGTAATAATCACCTATTTTTCTAATATTTATTATATTAGAAGTAGTACTCAATGCACTGGAACCTATTGCATTAGTAGCGGTAACCCCAAAGGTATAATTACCGCTTAATAAGTCATTAAACTCTATTATTAAATTCCCAGATTGATCTTCTTGTAGCGTATTGGCTGCAATGGAATCAAAGGTTTCTCCGGGTGATGCTTCTGAGCTTAAGTTAACTGCATAATGGGTGATTGGTGAACCTCCGTTATTCACTGGTGCTTTAAAAGTAATAATAACTTGTCCTTCTTCTGAACTTAAGGAGGCTATTACGTTTGTTGGAGGATCTGGCGAATTTAGTCCGACAATATTTATTGTACTTGAAGTACCCATCTCACTGGAACCTATTGCATTAGTAGCGGTAACCCCAAAGGCATGATCACCGCTTGATAAACCATTAATCTGTATACTGCCCTCTCCTGATAAGTCGACGGTGGTGGTGGTACCGGTTTTTCCATCTTTATTTGAGGTAGCTGTATAAGAGGTGATTGGTAAACCTCCGTCCTCTTCTGGAGCTTTAAAAGTAATAATAGCTTGTCCTATATCTGAATCTGAGGAGGCTGTTACCTCTGTTGGAGGATCTGGACGCGAACTTAGTTGCGTGAAAACTTTCCATTTTTCATCCTCATAAAACATAATTGTTCCTTCTTCACTATTAAAATCTGTAACATAAACCTGTAATCCTTCAACTGGATTTGCAATCATACGACGCTGTACATTTGTCATTCTTGGCATTAAAAAACCTTTTTCAGTACTGTCTAATTGTAAAATAGCTGTTGAATTTAATGCTTCTTCAACATCTTTACCACTAATCGATAATTGGGCAAATGATGAGACTGAATTAGCAAGGCTAAGAGAAACACAAACGCATAATAATTGTATCTTTTTCATTTTTTTTTCCCGAATTTACAAAATAAAATAACGATTAAAAAAATATTCATCATTTTTTAGAAAAAATAAGTTACGAATAAGGATATTTGAGATACTATCAGAAGTCTTTATCAATAAAAAACTGGGGAATCTCCACAGTAAGAAAAAATACAATATGAAACTTAGAAAAAGTTAATGTACATTTGTTATCAATTTAGAATTATATAGATGTTATTGAAGAGATAAAATATCGTCCTGCTTTTTCTAAATTTCTGCCCTTCTAAGAGGAAGGTATCATTTATAAATACGGAAACTAGTTCAAGAACAATAAATTGAGCATGCATGAAAAAACAACCAAGTCTTATAAAATGGGGATTAAAATATTCTTTAACTGCAGCTCTAGCAGGAATTCTTTGTTGTGTAGCACCTGCAGTCTTATTTATGTTTGGACTCATGGGGGGGGTGTATGCGATTTCTTTTGCAGATTTCTTCTATGAAGAGGACGGAAGTTCTGGGACCGGGTCATTCATTCTTAAAGCAATTGCTTTTTGTATTGGAGTTTACGGAATTTACTCCTTTAGAAAAAAGCAAAATCAATGCTCTATAAAACCAAAAAGGAAGCGTACTAATTTAATACTCCTAAGCTTAACAATCCTTATTTTGGGCGTTGGAATTTTTCTTACATTAGAAAAATGGTCTTCCTGGTATTTTGACAAGTATATTGTTCCGGAACAACAAAAGGAATTAAAAATGACTCCTTGAACCTAAACAAATAATTTTTAAGAAATGGCTTAATTTTATTGAATGAAACAACTTATTAAAGTTATTATTCCTGCATTTAATGAGCAAGACGCCATTGCAAATGTTGTGAATGAGATCCCTAAAATTGTTGATGAAGTTATTGTTGTTAGTAATAATTCTACAGACAATACTGAAATAAATGCAAAAAATGCTGGTGCAACAGTGCTAAAAGAGCATCGAAAAGGATATGGCTATGCTTGTTTAAAAGGTATGGAGTATATTGCTAATTTAGCTCTAGAAAAACAACCCTATATTATTGTGTTTTTAGACGGTGACTACTCAGATTATCCTGCACAATTAATAGAAATCATTGACCCTATTATAAAAGATGACATTGATTTTGTGATTGGATCTCGAGTAAAAAGATTAAGAGAAACTGGCGCAATGACCCCACAACAAGTATTTGGAAATTGGTTAGCTACTTTTTTAATGACGTTGTTATTTAAAGCCAAGTTCACAGATCTAGGGCCTTTTAGGGCAATAAAGTATCAAAAATTACTTGCTTTAAAAATGGTGGACAAAACATATGGGTGGACTATTGAGATGCAATTAAAGGTATTGAAACACAAATTAAGTTATGTAGAAATTCCTGTAAAATATAAAAATAGAATTGGAGTCTCTAAAGTTTCAGGTACCATAAAAGGAACTATATTTGCAGGAGTAAAAATACTAGGTTGGATTTTTAAATATAGTTTTAAATAGTGGTTCTAGAATACCTTATCATAGTCATATACTCAATAGCTTTATTGCTTATTTTTATGTATGCAATAGCGCAATTAAACTTGCTTTTTAATTATTTGAAAGCAATTAAAGAAGAGGATAATTCAGTGAAGTTTGACTTTACAGATTCCAATAAAATTCCTTTTGTTACCATACAACTTCCTGTTTATAATGAATTGTATGTGATGGAGCGTTTGTTGAAAAATATTGCCAAATTAGAATATCCAAAAGAAAAATTAGAAATTCAAGTACTCGATGACTCTACAGATGAATCTTTAGAGACCACCTCTAAACATATAAAAATAATTCAGAAAAAAGGGATAGATATTCAGCATATAAGAAGATCTAACCGGCAAGGTTTTAAAGCTGGTGCATTAAAAGAAGGCTTAAAAACTGCAAAAGGTGAATTTATTGCCATTTTTGATGCCGATTTTTTACCAAAATCTGATTGGCTATTTCAAACTATACCCTATTTTAAAGACCCAAAAATTGGCGTTGTTCAAACGAGATGGAGCCATATTAATAGAAATTATTCTACCCTCACAAAAATTCAAGCTTTTGCATTAGATGCACATTTTACATTAGAACAAGTTGGAAGAAATAGTAATGGACATTTTATTAATTTTAATGGTACCGCTGGCGTTTGGAGAAAAGAATGTATTTATGATGCAGGCAATTGGGAAGGAGATACTTTAACAGAAGATTTAGATTTAAGTTATAGGGCTCAATTAAAAAATTGGAAGTTTAAATATTTGGTAAACGTAGAAACACCCGCAGAATTACCGATAGTGATTAGTGCTGCAAGATCTCAACAATTTAGATGGAACAAAGGGGGTGCAGAGAACTTTCAAAAGATGATGAAACGGGTCATAGCGAGTAAGACAGTACCTTTTAGAACCAAAATTCATAGTTTATTGCACTTGCTCAACAGCTCAATGTTTACTTGTATATTAGTAGTAGCCATTCTGAGTGTTCCAATGTTATATATTAAAAATGAATATGCACATTTAAAAAACTATTTCTATGTGATGAGCTTCTTCGTTATCAGTTCTTTGATCTTTTTTGTTTGTTACTGGCATATGTTTAAAAGTATTTACGGGGGAGGTTTTCTAAAATTCGTCAAATATATCGGTTCATTTTTCACCTTCTTTTCTATTGCTATGGGTTTTTCTTTGCACAATACAATTTCGGTTTTAGAAGGACATTTAGGTAAAAAAAGTGAATTTGTGAGAACTCCAAAATTTAATATTAATTCCTTAAAAGACAGCTGGAAAAAGAATATATACATCAAGAAAAAACCATCTATCCATGTTGTTTTAGAAGGCCTATTAGCTGTGTATTTTATTTTTGGAATGTACAGTGCTTTTATTGTTGGAAATCAAGGAGGTGATTTTGGCTTATTCCCTTTCCACTTTATGCTTTTTGTTGGATTTAGTTATGTGTTTTTTAAATCAATATTTTCCAAAGCTTAATGTCTTTTTTTACAAAATATAAAGATGTGCTACTCATACTGATTAGCGCTGTACTTTATTTTGTGTTTGCATATTCCCTAGAGAGAACTGAATTTAAAACATTGCTTTTTTTGTGGTGTACCCTTTTTGGTTGTTTTTATCTCTTGATAAATAGTAAAACGATTGGTACTTCAACCTTAATTGCATCGGTGCTTTTTTTTAGGATTCTCTTTCTCTTTGCAATTCCTAATTTATCACAGGATTTTTATAGGTTTATTTGGGATGGGCGAATTCTTTTCGAAGGGTTAAACCCCTATTTATCATTACCTGAATCGTTCATTAATCAGGGCACACAGCCTATATCTGAGACTTATAGGTTATATGCTGGAATGGGAGAAATGAATGGAAGCCATTACACAAACTACCCCCCGATAAATCAACTTTGTTTTTTGATTGCTGCATTGCTTTCCAGCAAAAGTCTTTTTGGCTCTATAATTGTGTTAAGAGTCATCATTATAATGGCAGATATTGGAATTTTATTTTTTGGAAGAAAACTTTTAGCAAGCTTAAACCTGCCTAAAAAAAATATATTTTGGTATGCTTTAAATCCATTTATAATAATAGAAATGACGGGAAACTTACATTTTGAACCTGTAATGCTCTTTTTCTTAGTTTGGAGTTTGTATGAATTACACAAACAAAAATGGATTTTGTCTGCACTACTTTTAGCGTGTTCGATTTCAGTAAAATTGATTCCATTGATAATGCTCCCTTTATTTTACCAATGGTTTGTAAGAAAAGATCAAAATTGGAGTACAAGTTTTAAAAAATTAAGTCTTTTTTATACAATTGTTTTATCAACTACATTTCTTTTGTTTTTACCTTTCTACACTCCAGAATTCTTAAAAAACTATAGCAATTCTATAAGTTTGTGGTTTCAAAATTTTGAATTTAACGCAAGCTTTTATTACATCTTTAGAAAAATTGGATACTACTATAGTGGGTATAATGAAATTGCTATTATTGGAAAAGTAACTTCCCTCCTAACATTTATATTTTTAATGATAGTAACTTTTGTTAGAAAAAACAACACAATGATAGCATTTATCACTGTTTCATTATTTGGATTCTGTTTTTATTATTTCACAGCATCAACTGTGCATCCTTGGTATCTGGCAACTCCTTTATTTTTATCAATTTTTACAAAATACCGTTTCCCAATTATTTGGACGATCGTTGTTATTTTTAGCTATCAAGCATATTCAAATATGCCCTTGAAAGAGAATTTGTGGTTTGTTCTTTTAGAATACTTTATACTCTACAGTTTCTTTATTTTCGAACTTCGTAAAACATCTAATATTATAAAATTATAAATGCTTAATTTTTACTTTTATATTAGAGAGATTTTTGTAATTTAGAGGCTAATTTGTGAACTAGATTATGAAAAGACTCACTATAAAGGACATTGCAAAGGAATTTAATGTTTCTATCTCTACGGTGTCTAAAGCACTGAATGATAGCTATGAAATTAGTGTAAGCACAAAAGAAAAAATTAAGAAATATGCAAAAGCAAACAACTACAAACCTAATTTTAATGCTTTAAGCTTAAAAAACAGGCAAACAAAAACAATAGGAATTATTATTCCTAACATGCTAAACTATTTCTTCGCTCAAGTTTTTAATGGAATAGAAAAAGTAGCAAACAATAGAGGCTATAAAATAATTTCATGTATTTCTAATGAATCCTTTAAGAAAGAAGTAGAGACTATAGGAATGCTTTCTAACGGAAGTATAGATGGTTTTATTTTATCTCTAGCAGAAGAAACTGTTTCTAAAAATGATTTTAACCATTTTAAAGAAGTATTAGATAACGGAACACCTATTGTTATGTTTGATAGAGTTGCAGAAAATTTAAAATGTGACAAAGTAGTCACCGATAATTTTGACAGTGCAAGAAGTACGGTTGCATACTTGGTTAAATCTGGACATAAAAACATTGCATTTATTTCAACTATAAATAACTTAGAAATTGGAAGAAGAAGGCAATTAGGTTATTTAAAAGGATTGGAAGATTACAACATAAAAGTCGAAAAGAATCTAATCATAAATATAGATGATAATTATAAAAATTATGAAAAAATCCTAGAACCTATTTTTAAAAATAATAATATAGACAGCGTTATTGCTACAGATGAATCCTCTGCAATTGCGGCCATGAAAGTTGCCATTAAAAAGGGGCATAAAATTCCTGAAAATTTTTCTGTTATTTCTTTTTCTAATGGGATTTTAGCAAGACACTCAAGTCCAAGAATGACAACGGTTAGTCAGCATGGAAAAATTATGGGAGAAAAGGCTGCTGAAATGCTTATCAATAGATTAGAAGACAAATCTGAAGAAAAAAAGAAACCCAACACAATCGTTGTTAAAACTGATTTGGTAGAAAGAAACTCCACCAAAAAAATCTTCTAATTTTCCTCAAAACATGAATCTGTCTAAAGTAAAATTAGTGGTTTCTGATATGGACGGGACTCTATTGAATTCTAATGGAGAGGTTAGTGATGTCTTCTTTACATTATTTGATCAATTAAAAAATAAAAATATTCATTTTTGTGCTGCAAGCGGAAGACAATACAACAGCATCGTTCATAAATTAGCCTCCATAAAAGAGGATATCTTTGTAATCGCTGAAAATGGTGGAATTGCCAAAAAAGGAGATACATTATTAGCCTTAAATTCTCTGTCTGCAGAAAAAATAAAAAAAATAATTCCTATTTTAAGAACTATAGATAATGCGCACGTAGTTTTGTGCGGAAAAAATGAAGCCTTTATAGAGTCTAAAAACAAACAATTCATAGACTTATTCCAAGAATACTATCACAGCTATAAAATAGTATCTGATTTGACAAAAATAGCAGATTGGGAAGACTTTTTAAAAATTGCAATTTATCATTTTACTTCATCAGAAGATTTTATTTACCCAAACCTAAAAGAATTTGAAGATGAATTACTCATTAAAATTTCTGGTAAAAATTGGTTGGATATTTCTGATAAAAAAGCGAATAAAGGAAATGCATTAAAGAAAGTGCAAAGACTATTGAATATTACCAAAGAAGAAACACTTGTTTTTGGAGATTATCACAATGACATAGAAATGCTAAAAGAAGCCGATTTTAGCTTTGCAATGAAAAATGCCCACGAAGACATTCTTAAAATTGCAAATTATACCACAGAAAGTAATGATAATTTTGGTGTAGAAAAGGTGGTTGCACTTTTAATATAAAACAACTCAATTTGAGCGCTTTTAGTTTGTTAGCAAATGTTGCCCTATAGCAATTGTATTGCTTTTTAAGCCATTTAATTCTTTAATTAAAGCTATCGTTGTGTTAAACTTTTTCGCAATAGAATACAATGTATCCCCTTTTTTCACCTTGTAATAATTTTCAATTGTATTCTTTGGCTTTATCTCTTTTTTTGTATTCTTTTTAATTTTAAAATCTTTTCTTTTTATTTTATCAAATTCATATAATTTATAGTTTTCGATAATTTTAATTAGCTTGTTGGGGTATTTTTTATCGGTTGCATATCCTGCCTTCTTTAATCCTTTCGCCCATCTCTTATAGTCCTTTAAACCGTATTTAAATAAAAAAGAATATCTTTTTCTTTTCGATAAAAATGCAGAGTGATCTTCATAAGAAGTTTGCACATATTGGTATTTTCTAAAACACTCTCCTTTTTCATCATCGTCATGATACACTCGAGCCCCTTTCCATTGTGTATGACATTTTATACCAAAATGATTGTTAGATTTAAGTGCAAGTTCGCTTCTTCCCCTCCCAGACTCTAAAATCCCTTGTGCCAAAGTTATACTTGCGGGAATTTTACTTTCATGCATTTCTTTTACTGCAATTGGTGCATATTTTCTTATATATGCTATTGTATGGGCATTTAATTTAGGATTTTTCTTTAACAATCTTTTTGTAAATTCTTTTTGATTTACAGAGGGTAATTTTTTGGGTTTTAATTCATTTGAAACAATACTTGGGTGCTTCTTATTATAACTTAGCTTTTTACGTGAACCACAGCTAACAGCAACCAAAAAGAGAACACAATACAATACAACCTTTAACCTCATAAAACCTTAATTATTTCCTGATTTAGTTTTTTTAATTTTTGATTAACCCCTTCTATTCCTTGAATTCCTCCTGTATGAATTGCTAAAATTTTTGTGCTTTCGCTAAAATGTTCTTTTCTAATTAGATCTAAAATACCAAACAACATTTTACCAGTGTAAATAGGGTCTAACAAAATACTTGTTTCTTCTTTAAAAGTATTAATAAAATCAACTAAATGGTCATTAAATTTTGCATAACCACCAAAATGGTAGTCTTTTATTAAACTCCAATTGTCATTCTTAATTGTATATTTTTTAATTTCTTCCGATAAAAAATTCCCTTTTAATGCTGGAAAACCGATAACTTTCTGATCCTTCTTAAGGGATTTTATCAATCCAGAAATTGTTCCTCCTGTTCCCACAGCTGCACAAATATAATTGAATTGTTGATCTTCTTTTGTTAAAATTTCTTCACAACCTTTAACGGCTAAATAATTAGTACCTCCCTCTGGAATTAGATAAAAATCACCCCATTTATTTTTCATCTTTTCAACAAAGCCAAATGATGATTTTTGCCTGTATTGTTCTCTAGAAACAAATTGAAACTTCATCCCATTTTTATGGGCTTCTCTCAAGGTTGCATTTTCTTTTAAGGTTTCCTCAAGGTTTTTACCCAACTCATCTCCTCTGATAATTCCAAAAGTTTTAAAACCAGCTAGTTTACCCGCAACAGCTGTTGCTAAAATATGATTAGAAAATGCGCCTCCAAAAGTAAGTAGTGCATTTTTTTTTAGTTTTTTAGCTTCTTGTAAATTGTATTTTAATTTTCTAAATTTATTTCCAGAAACAAAAGGATGAATTAAATCTTCCCTTTTTATAAAGAGCTCAATTTTTTTTTCTTTCAAGATTGGAAGAAAAATTTGCTGATTTTTAGTTTCTATGATTGTGTTAAAGTTCATTATTTGTCGTTCCTATTTATAAAGGAATCGATGATTTAATTATCTATCAGTTTGAGAAGTTCTAAAGCAAATACCATCTCAAGTTATTAAAAAATATTCATTATTACTTTAAAAATTAAAAAAGAGAAAATTATAATTTTTACTATTTTTCTTTACACACACAAAAAAAACTTAATTAAAATTAGAAACTTCAGCTTCTATCTTTTCCCATTCTTCCATTAGGTTGTCAAGTGTTGCTTTGTCTGATTTGTATTTTTCAAAGAAATTTGGCCTTGCAGAAACCTCCTCATAATTCTTCGCTAACTCTATATCTATCTTTGCTATTTGAGTTTCTATATTCGCAATTTGAGCTTCTATCTTAGAGCTTTTATTCTTTAGTTTTTTCAACTCTTTTTCTCGTTCTCTAGTCATTAGATGCCCTTCTTTTTTATCCGAAGTCTTATCTGTTTTTACTACTGTTCTTTTTTCTGCTTCTCTAAGGTTCTCAATTTTGTGTTGTTCTAAAAAATAATCTATATCTCCTAAATATTCTTTAATTACTTTGTCTTTAAAACCATAGACAGTTGATGTTAAACCTTGTAAAAAGTCTCTATCGTGTGATACTAAAATTAACGTTCCATGAAAACTTTTTAACGCTTCTTTTAAAACATTTTTTGAAGTTATATCCAGATGGTTTGTGGGCTCATCCATTATTAGTACATTAAAAGGTGACAATAATAATTTACACAATGCCAACCTATTTCTTTCACCTCCAGAAAGTACTTTTGCTTTTTTATCAACCGCATCTCCACCAAATAAGAAAGAACCTAACATATCTCTCACACGCATTCTATTTCCATCATTTGCAGCATCTTCCATGATTTCTAAAACCGTTTTTTCTGGCGGTAAATGTTCGGACTGATTTTGTGCAAAATATCCAACTTCTACATTATGACCGAGTTTTAAATGACCTGAAAAAGGGATTTCACCAACCATCATTTTTGCCAACGTAGATTTTCCTTGTCCGTTCTGACCCACAAAAGCAATCTTACTATTCCTTTCAATTAATAAATCTACATTTTCTAAAACATGCTTATCACCATAACTCTTGCTTAATTTTTCTGCTTCAACAATTATTTTACCCGGTTCTTTAGAGATTGCAAAACGAACATTCATTGCTTGGTTGTCATCTTGATCAACTTCAATTAACTCAACTTTGTCTAGCTGCTTCATTAAAGATTGTGCCATAGATGCTTTACTAGCCTTTGCTTTGAACTTATTAATGAGATGCTGTTTTTGCTTAATTTCTTTTTCTTGATTTTTCTGAGCTTGTAATTGCTTTTCTTTAATCTCTGCTCTTAATAATAGGAACTGTGAGTATGGTTTTTTATAATCATAAATTTGACCTAATGATATTTCTATGGTTCTATTAGTAACGTTATCTAAAAACATTTTATCATGAGAAACCAATACGATAGCACCAGAGTATCCTTTCAAGAAATTTTCTAACCAAATAATAGATTCGATATCAAGGTGGTTTGTTGGCTCATCTAATAATAAAATATCATTATTCTGTAAAAGTAGTTTTGCCAATTCGATTCGCATTCTCCATCCACCAGAAAACGTATCGGTTAGTTTGTTAAAGTCTTCTCTTTGAAACCCTAAACCTTGTAAAATCTTCTCAGTATCTCCCTGGTAGTTGTACCCTCCAAGAAGCTCATAACGTTCAGTGAGATCTGTTAAATCAAGAATTAATTGACTGTAAGCTTCACTTTCATAATCTGTTCTGATAGCGAGTTGTTCGTTAATAGCATCTAGCTTTAGTTCAATTTCTTTAATTTCTTCAAAAGCTTGATATGCTTCTTCTAAAATAGTTCTTCCTTCAACAAAATCGATATCTTGTCTTAAAAAACCAATTTCTATATCTTTATCAAAAGCCATTGTACCACTACTTTCTATATCTTTAGAAAGCACTTTTAAAAGCGTAGATTTTCCGGCACCATTTTTACCAATGAGACCAATTCGATCTCCTTTATTTAATTTGAAAGTAATTCCTGAAAATAAATCAGTTCCCATAAAGGAAACTGACAAGTTGTGTACGTTTAGCATGAAATATAATAAGTATTACTTAAATAAAAGTTTAAAATTTTATATTTACAAAAGTATACAAATTTATATTTTATATGTTTAAAAAGGGGAGCAAGTTATATAGTATTTTTAAAGGCAGATGTCCAAAATGCAACGAGGGAAAATTCTTCAAATTTTCGATCTCTTACAATCCTCGTAAGGTTACCAAAATTTTCGATCACTGTTCTAATTGTAACTTAAAATATATGATAGAGCCTTCTTTTTATTTTGGAGCAATGTATATTAATTACGGAATCACAGTAGCGATATCTATTTTTATTTTTTTAATATCTAAATTAGTTTTTGATAGTACCTTATTACAAAGTTTTGCTGCAATCATTTTTTCACTTGTAATATTAGCGCCTTTTAATCTTCGTTTATCAAGAATCATTTGGATACATATGTTCGTGAATTTTGACTCAAAAACATCTTAAAAAGTTAATTTTCAGCTATTCATAAACAAATAGTACTACAAAATACATTTTAATGCGTATATTTAATTGACCTTATAAAAATTTTTATGAGACCAAAAAAAATATTGCTGCTGTTCCTTTTGATAATAACGCAGATTAATTGTCAAAAAAAAATAGACTCCTATAAGAGTATTATTAAAGACACCTCTGATAAAAAATTAAAATTAGCGATACTCGATAGCGTATTTCATTTTTATAAAAATACGAATGAAATAGAATCTATTCAGTACGCAGAACAATATGTGAATTTAGCTTTTGAAATGAAAGAATATGAAAAAGGCATAAAAAGAAGTATTGATGTTCACTCTTTTATAACTGATAAATTGAAACAACCAAAGCGAGCTTTTCAACTTATTGTTAATAGTGAAAAACATCTGAACAAAACAAATAACACGTTTCTTCAGGGTAGCGTATACCTTAAAAAAGCAGCTACCAACTCTAATAGAGGTGATTTTTTAAAAGCTGTTAAAAACTATTCACTTGCTATTACTAAATATGGCTCAAACGATTCTATATACAAAGCAGATGCAATCTATTCTAGAGGGCAATCTTATTTTGAAACAGATGCTTTTTTTAAATGCATAACTGATTATTTGTTGGCATCAAAATACTATGAAAATTTAGGGAATCAAAAAAAATTTTTGAAAGCGATGCAAGGAGTTATATATGTATATGGAATTATTGGATTTACAGAAAAAGCAATTGAAGAAAGTAATAAACTAATTACTAAAACTAGTAAGTTAAATATTGATAAAGAATTTTTGTCGAGTATTTATTACAACCAATCTAATTTTTATAATAAAATAAATAATTTCGAAGAACAAGAAAAAACCTTGTTAAAAGCATATCATTATCGAACTTTTTTTATCAAATCAAATTATAATTATATCATTGAGTCTTCACTGTCTAAATTCTATTCTAGTTCTGATTTAAAAAAATCCAAACAGTTTCTGGAAGAGGCAGCCATCATTGAAAAAAATAGTACTGAAAACAGAAATGGTTTTCAAGAATTTAGAATTGCTAAGGCAAATTATTTATTTAAAACTGGTAAAATTAATAAAGCCATTGAGATTTATCTATCTTGTTTAAGGGTTGCAGAAAAAAAGGGAGATTACATCAACGTTATTAGCATTAGCAAAAATCTTTACGAAGTTTACAAAGTAAAAAATGATTTTAAAAATTCTTTGAAATATTTTGAATCTTACAACACAAAAAAAGATGCAATTTTTGATTTAAAAAAAACAAATGCAATTTCATATTATCAAACACTATATGAAACTGAAAAGAAAGAATCGGAAATATTAAAACACAAAAGTGATATTAAAGTTCTTGCTGCTAAAAATGAGGTTAAAATACAATGGATGCTTTTTGGTGGGATTGGTTTAATTTTAATTTTTGGTGTTTCCTTTTTGTATAGGAATAGAGTGTACCATAAAAACAAGAATAAGTTGAAAACTTTTTTTACACAAAATTTATTAGTATCTCAAGATAAAGATAGAAAAAGGATTTCGAAAGATTTACATGATAGTTTAGGGCAAAGTCTCATGCTTATAAAAAATAATATTTCAAATGAAAACAAAAATGCAAAAGACCTGTTAAATGCAGCAATCGAAGAAATAAGAACCATTTCTAGAACGTTACATCCATATCAATTAAAAGAAATAGGAATTACATCGGCAATTAACAATCTAGTTCGTGAATTAAATGAAAATTATCCTGACACTTATATTTTTGGAGACATCTATAATATTGACGGTCTTTTAACGAATGAGCAAGAACTAAACCTATATAGGATTGTTCAAGAATGCTTTTCTAATATTATAAAACATGCTAAGGCAAAATCTGCAAAAATTCATTTAGAAAGGATTCAGAATAAAATCATACTAGTTTTACAAGATAATGGTATTGGTTTTAATTTTTCAAAAAAATTAAAAAACCCCAAGAGCATGGGACTAAAAACAATCAAAGAAAGAATCCGATTTATAAACGGAAATCTATTCGTAGAAACGAATGATAAAATTGGTTCTAAATTTAAAATAACAATACACACTGTATAATGAAACCATCTATATTTATTGCAGATGACCACCCTATATTGATAAAAGGGTTAAATGATCTTCTTTTAGAAAAAGGATATAATATCATCGGCTCTTCTACAAACGGACAAGCTGCATTGAATTTTATATATAAAAACCTTCCAGATATTGCAATTTTAGATGTCGAAATGCCTCTTAAAACAGGAATTGAAGTTGCAAAAGAGTGTTTGAAAAAGAATCTTAAAACAAAAATTATTATTATTACAATTCATAAAGAAGTTGAATTGTACATACAAGCAAAAAAATTGAATATCTATGGTTATTTATTAAAAGAATTTGCATTAGAGGAGATAGAAAAATGTATTCAATCTGTTATATCTGATATTCCATATTTTAGTGAAGAGATAAAAAAAATGTTGGGCCACACGGATGAATCTAAAAAAATATTTAAAACTCTAACCTCTAATGAAATGAGAATTTTAAAAAAAATTGCGAATTATAAAACAAATAAGGAAATCGGACATTTATTATTTATCTCTTCTAGAACTGTAGAAAAACATAGAAGTAATATCATTAACAAACTTAATATTGATAGAAAAACAGGAGCTTTAACTACTTGGGTACAAAAAAATAGACATCTTTTTCTTTAATCTATTCAATTTTGGGTATTGATACGTATATCTATTTTAGTATTATTTTGTTACTTTGTGTAAGTGAAATTGTTTATTACACAGTAACAGATGTTAAAAACATATTCGGGGGGATATATTAACACAGTTCAATTTTCATATTTATGAACAACTGTTACGAAAAAAGTCTCATTCTAACGAATGAGACTTCTTTTCGAATCTTATAATATTAATTTCTTCATGTAAAACAGCTCCCTTTTCTAAGTGATTATACAAGTTTTTTGCAGCTGTTGGAGCAATCATAACACCTCTTGTTCCTAAGCCGTTTAAAACAGCTAATTGAGGGTATTTGGGATGAATACCAACTAAAGGTCTTCTTCCTGCAACTGTAGGTCTTATCCCTGCCGATTGAGAAACAATTGTATAAGGTACATTAACTACTTTCTTTAATTTGTCTTCCAATTCCTCTTTTCCTTCTTCAGTAGGTATTGATGTTTTATCAGTCCAATTAAAAGTAGCACCAACTTTATAATAATGATTTCCTAAAGGAAGAACAAATAAGGTTGATTTTAATAAAAAATTGATATCTAATTCTGGGGCAAATATGGTAATTAATTCACCTTTTGCTTCATTCAACGGTAAATAATTGAAAAATGGATTTTGTACAATTCCATAGCCTTCACAAAAAACAATTCTATCTGCAATAATATCGTTATAATCTATTTGATTTTCTTTGAACTTGATTTGATCATACTGAAAACTTTGAAAACGGATAGATTTTATTTCTTTAAGATAATTCCTGTAGGATGCTACGAGTTTTTTTGTATCGATTCTACCGGCTTCATTTACATTTCCAAAATTAAAATCAGCCAATACACCTTTATAAGATTGAGTATCTAATTCAGAATTTAAATATTCTGATAATTGGGGGTTATCCATAGCGGAAAACCAATTATTTTGATCTTCTACAGACTTAAAAACTTTTTTAATCACAAATTTCTCATCAACTTTTATATTTAATTTTTCTTCTAAATTTTGATAAAATGGAAGTGCAATTTTTAATTGTTCTTTGGCATTCCAAACAGGAGTGTACCTCTTTAAAATAACAGGATTATAAACGCCACTAGCTACTAATGAAGAAGTTTGAGAGTCGTCTTCAAAAACTAAAAATGTTTTTTTCGCTGCGATTAATTCTTCAACAAAAGCCAAGCCTGCTAATCCTAAACCAACAATAATATAATCTACTTTCATACTTCAAAAATAGTTTTTTTACAATAAAAAAGCGTTCTAAAATTAGAACGCTTTTTTATTAATTATGGTGTAAGGGTATTAATAATTCCACATATCCATTTCTTTATTTCTAATATCTTCTTTAATCTTATTTGCTTCTAATAATTGAAATAAAGAATTCCCTCTTACATAATCAGAAATTGCTCTATTGCCATAAATATTCTCTTCTCGAACAATTACGGAATTAAACCTTCTGGCGTTTAATAGATGATCGAATGAAATTGATTGAACTGCATTTTTAGGATTGAATACTTTTGCAACATGCAATACTTCTCTAACAGATGGAAAGAAAACCCAAAATAACTCATATAAATTTTCATCTTCAATTTCAGATACACCCAGAGTTTGAACATCTCTACCCATTGGTGCTAAAGCTAATAATCTATATTTTAATTCACCTTGACGCTTATCAAAATACCAAATTCCTTTGATCATATATCCTTCTACGTCTGGTGTTTGTATTCTAAAAGTATCTTTATATCCATCTTCTTCACGTATATTTACCAAACGACTGTCCATTTCTTTTTGAGTAATTTTTGAAGTAAAAAAAGAATCTGAATATACTTCAGCAATTTTTCCTTGTTTAATTCCTTTTAACAGAGTATCAAATAAAGATCTTCTATTTGTGGAAATGTTTGTAGTGTCAATAGGAAAGTAATAGGGTAAATTTATTTTTTGATTTAAATCTATAAATTCCCAGACCACCTTAGACCACAAGACATCTCTGTCATCAACATAACCGTAAGGAATAGGGGCATCATTATCCGCCGCAAGTTGTTGCTCGCTTATCTTTCCTATTTGGCTTACAGTTTTTGAGTTTAGTAAGTTTGCTTGTGCATGAATTGAACCACTGAAGATATAAGCGAAAAGTACTATTAAACAATTTTTAAACATATTATATTTATTTTCTTCTAATTAGTTATCTCTATACTAACAGGCAATACCTTTTGTAATTTATAAGATGAATTACCAATAATTGATGCATTGATATCAAAAACAGTCACTACATCTCCTCTTCTTGCTTTTGACAATGCTTTCTTTGCTTGCAAATTAAAAACATTCCCTTTAACTAGTACAGTTACTTGACCTGGAACTTTTAATTTAAAGCTATTTACTTTTAATTTTAAGTCAAAAACAAAATCCGGTAATCCAGCACCTATTGGAGTTCTCCCCAAACTGGTTTTTGGCATTCTTACCACACCATATTTTCCTCGAGCACTTGCCATTGCAGGTGGAATATCTTTAATTCTAAATTCTTTTTTTGAAGTAACCTTTTTTCCACTACTTAATTTTGCACTTACATTTATAGTTGCTGTTTTACCTGCACCTGGACTTAAACTATATGTGCCTTTTTTACCAGTCAAACTTCCTCCAACTGCAGAAACATTTAAATCAGTATCACTTACTCCCGGTAAAGAGACAGAAATAGGGTTTTGCAAACCTCTATATACCACATTCATTTTATCTGCAGAAACAACAGCATTACTCGGTTCAGGAATTACAGAATAAGAACTTTCAAAATCTACATTAACAGGTTTTTCATCTTGAGTAAACGTTATTTGCCCTTTGATATCATGACTCCCTACATTTCCTGCAGGCATATCAATAATAACTTGACCTGCTTGAATATTTTTATAGTCTCTTCCATTTAGAACAACATTATCAGGGATCATTGTTGCATCATAACGTCCCAAAACAATTTTACCTGTAACTTTTTCACCTGCAAAATAAGCATTCTTATCTAAAGCAACGATTCCTTTATAATTGTCTAAGGATAACGCTTCTTCTAATTTACCTCCTAATAAATCTGCCACAATATCTGCTTCTGTATTTTTAATATCAGCTTGCATTTGTGTTAAATTTGTAATTGAAGCTACCAAAGGAAATCCTTTGAACCTATATTCTAACCATTTTATTGTTTTACCGTCTCTATTTGTTTCGTCACTTGTGGAAAACCTTTTTTTGAGTATCGATAAAAATTTACTATCCTTTCCTAGGACACTTGATACATCTGTTCTATACCCATTAATTTTGTTTAAAAACGCTTCACCTTCTGAAGTAAACTTATCTCCTTTAAAGAAATATTCATCTAAAAAAGCCGTTTTATCCATTGCTTCATAGTCTTGTTTATCTTCGATATCTAGAGTCATTTTTTGTTTCAATCCTTCTAAATAGGTGTAAAATTCTAAGGAATACGATTTAATCTGGATAGCTTGGTTGTTTAACTCCTCAAATTTTGCAGCCTGCTCGTTTGCTTTTGTGGCTAAATTAGCATAAGCTTCATTATTTTTCAACGTTGTTGAAATGTTATTTTCAGTCAACTTTTCATTCATAAAACCAAATGCAGATAAAACTTCTTTACTCATATTCATTGCTAGCATTGCAATAAACACTAGGTACATTAGATTTATCATTTTTTGTCTTGCGGACATTTTTCCTGCTGCCATTCTAATTAGTTTTTTAAAGTTAGTATTTGGTATTTAGGTTAACTAATTATTATTTTGACATTGCAGAAAGCATACCTCCATAAACTTCATTTAAAGAGGATAAATTTTGTGCTAAAGACTCCATTTGCTCTTTTAATTTTTCTGTATTCTCTGCAACTGATTCATTTAAAACAAATTGATTGTTTGCATTTTCAACCTGAACTTTATACAAGTTGTTTAAATTTTCCATTTGAGTTGCAGCTAACGACATTTGCTCATTATAACTATTTGTTGAAGAAATAGATTCTGAGGCAGCAGATAATCCTTCAGCAGCACCTTGAAAATTCTTTATACTCGCACCTAGGCTTTGCATTAAGCTAACATCTATTTTAGCCTCTTGTAATAAAGAATCTAATTTTTGAGCTAATAATCCTTGTGTATCTTCTTCTTTTTCTGAAGTTAAACTTGCATCTCCTAACTCAGGATATACCTTAGACCAATCTAAATCGTCTTCAGGTGTGTCAAAGGCTGAAATTGCAAAAACAATAGCCTCTACTATCAAACCTATTGTCAACATTAAACCACCTGTAATTTCAAAAAGCCCAAAAACATTTAAATTAAAATGCTGTATTTTAAATAGTGCTCCAATAATTACTACTGCTGCTCCCATTCCGTAAACAAAATTCATTGTTTTTTTGTAAGTTCTTGTCTGTGACATATTTTTAGTTTTTGTTTTTAATTATTGATTTTTCCTATGTAGTCCTGCACGGTTCTAAAACCAATGTAACTTCTTGCAGTATCTGCATATTCATAATCTCTAGAGCTTACCTCTAAAAAATATGCGATATCTTTCCAGGACCCCCCTCGAATAATTTTTCTTTTATTTTTTGTATCCTCCAAATTAGGACTCATTGTTGAAGCCACATAATAAGATGATAAATTATATGTTGTATTTGTCCATTCTGAAACGTTCCCTGCCATATTATACAATCCGTAATCATTTGCGTTATATGACAATGCCTCCATTGTGTAAAGTGCCCCATCTACTGCATAATTACCTCTTACAGGTTTGAAGTTTGCTAAGAAGCATCCTCGATCACTTGTTGTACCTCCTGTACCCCAAGGATAAGTTGCAAATTCTAAACCACCTCTTGCAGCATATTCCCACTCTGCTTCTGTTGGAAGTCTATAGTCTGGAACTGTTGTTGGATTTTTCTTACCTTTTAAATAATCATTTTTCTTTTTTGTTCTCCAATTACAAAAAGCCTTTGCTTGCCCCCAAGAAACACCTACTACAGGATAATCTCCATAAGAATGATGGTAAAAATAATCTTGATGCATTGGATCATTATAAGAATAGTTAAAATCTTTAAGCCAGGCTGTTGTATCTGGATAAATGTTTAAAATTTCTGTTTTTAAAAAGTCTTTTCTATTCCCACCTTTTCTGATAGCATTGTCTTTGTCAAACCAAGAATATCTATATTTTAAAAACTCCACATTGAAGGATCTAACACCGTCAACGGCCTTGTCTCTTTGAATGAATAAAGAATCCATTACTTCAACATAATCTGCATCTGGAAAGTCTTCTTTTTTCCAAATAATCTCAGTACTCCAGTCCAAAGGTTTTGTAGAATTTATTCCTTCACCTAAGTCATAATAATTGTCGTACATGTATTTGTAATAAGGATTTGAATTTATAGTGTCAGACGCGGCAAATTTATAATCATGAATTCCACCCGACAAAGCTTCTCCGTCTGGAGAAGGTGAAGCAATTAATTTCGCAAATTCTTGTTGATTTCCGAGTCTAGTTCTAACGATAGAATCTCTTACCCAAAAAACAAATTCTTTATACTCGTTGTTTGTAATTTCTGTTTCATCCATGTAATACGCTTTCACAGAAACTGTTTTAGTCGGTGCGTTCATCGCTCCAATAATATCTTGATCTTGTTTCCCCATTGTAAAAGAACCTCCTGGGATTAGAACCATACCAAATGGTTTTTCTGAAAACCATTTTTTCTTATAATTAACACCTATTAGTTCTCCTCTATCATTAAAGCCACAACTGTAAAAAATAACTATTAAAAGGGCTAATATTACTGTTTTTTTCATGTTCTAAAATATCTATACTATAAAGTTCGTAAACCTATTATTATTTTTCATAAAAAACAATTTTATATTTGTTTTTTAGTCTTCTAAAATTTAATTTTTTCCGATCACACCACTTTGCTCATTGCTTTGTACCATTTTTCTGGAACAATCTGGTTTGTTGCACCTATATAATCTTCATGAGTACATGGTATTAACGCATGTCTTTTGTATTTAGTATCTGATAAAATTTTTATCTCTATCCACCACCTTCCAGATTTATTACTTTTGTAAAATATTAGTGGATCATCATCTTCCAATAATACGGTAAACTTTTGATAATTCTCTTTTGCTGAAAAAGGATAATCTTTAACTCTAAAACTAACTCCTTCAATAAAATACCAAATCATTTGGGAAATTAAATTTGCTGTTTGATGATGGGTATCGTATTTAGAATTGTATTCATAAATTCCAAAAGAAGATACCTTATCGCTGATACCAGCATATCTGGAAATTGCACAAATTTCATCACCATAAAATCCATTGGCGGAAGTGTTCTTATTTCCGGGGGCTTCACTTTGCCGAACAGAGCCTATATCAATAGAAACAATATCTGCATTTCTAAATACGGGTTCAATATTTTCTAATTCCTTTGCATTTCCAAGCCTACAAGTGTCAAAAAATAAATTATCTAATAATTGGATCTCTTCTTTTGAGTTGAAATAGGTTTGATAGCCAACATTACTAAAATTAAACAAATTATTTGGCTCTTGCATAATTATTTTACTCAAATAAGACTTCGATGATAATTCATCATCTAAATTTCCTAAATCAAAGCGACTATCAACGGCAGCAATATTGACTGTTTGTTCTAGAGAGTCATAAGCCCTGTAGTTTACATATGTAATATCTTGACCTCCTCCAATAATAATTGGGATGATATTTTTCTTAAGTAAAATTGTTATTATTTCAGAAACTGCAAAATAAGTATCTGAAACAGAATTGCCTTTTAAAACATTCCCTAAATCAGCAATTTGATTCTTCCAATTACCAGGATATAACTCATATAATTTTGTTCTGATAACATGTAAATTTTCTCCACAACCATAATTATTTTCTGAATTACGATCTTCTTGAACCCCTAAAATTGCAATTTGTACATTTTCTAAGCTAGGAAAACCCTCTTTACGTGAATGAATTCTCATTGTTTTCCCCAAACACAAAGGCGACAGTAACTCTAAATGAGTTACAACCGATTCTTTTACAGGTGATATAAAATCTTGGATCATCAATTTCTTAAATATAGAGAAAATATAGTAAACTATTATTTCTTTTTGGTAGTTTTTTTAGCGGTTGTTTTCTTTTTTTTAACTTTTTTTTTCGGTGTTTTAGCTTCTATCATTTTTACAGCTTCAGCTTTAGAGAGTTTTTCTATTATAGTTGTTTTTGGTAATTCTATCTTGATTTTTCCTTTCAAAACGTTGAATCTGCCCCATCTAGCTTTTTCAACACGAATCCCAACATCTTCCCAATTATGAATTACTTTGTCAATTTCTTTTTGTTTTTTAACTTCAATTAGCTCTACAATATCCTCATATGAAAGTGTGTCAAAATCGTACTTTTTACTAACGTTGATAAAAATAGAATTCCACTTTATATAGGGGCCAAAACGTCCGACTCCTTTTTGAACTGGCAATTCCTCATAATGAGCAATTGGTGCATCCGCTTTTTGTTTGGCAACTATTAATTCTTGAGCTCTTGGCAAATCAACCTCCATCGGATTTTCACCTTTATCAAGAGAAACAAACATTTTTCCAAAACGAATATAAGGCCCAAAACGTCCGTTAGAAACAATTACCTCTTCCGCTTCATACATCCCTAAAGTTTTTGGTAATAAAAATAATTCTAGAGCTTCTTCTAAAGAGATGGTTCCTAAATTTTGAGAAGTATTTAAACTAGCAAATTGCTTTTCTTCGTCCTCTGGAGCCCCAATTTGAGCTATGGGACCAAATTTCCCTAAACGAACCAAAATGGTCTTTCCAGACACTGGATGTTTCCCTAAAATACGTTCACCACTTTCTCTTGCTGCATTCTCCTTTACATCCTCAACAGTTTCATGAAATTTATTGTAAAAACCTTTGATCATTTCTGTCCAGTTTTCTTCCCCTTCAGAAATATCATCAAAAGAAGATTCTACTTTGGCTGTAAAACCAAAATCTAAAATATTAGAGAAGTTAGCCACCAAAAAGTCATTGACAATATTTCCGATATCAGTTGGGACTAATTTGTTTTTATTAGATCCTGTTTTCTCTAACAATGATTGAATTTTAACTTGCCCTGCTGCTAAAATCATTTGTTCGTAATTTCTTTCTTCCCCCTCATTTTGTCCTTTTTCTACATAGCCTCTTCTCTGAACTGTAGAAATTGTTGGCGCATAAGTAGAAGGCCTACCAATCCCTAATTCTTCTAACTGCTTTACCAAAGATGCTTCTGTAAAACGATAAGGCGGACTCGTAAATCTTTGAGTTGCATTAATAAAAATATACTCTAATTTTTCACCAGCTTTTAGAGCTGGTAGCATTCCTGCTTGCTCTTCATCTTCATTGTCATTACCCTCTAAATACACTTTTAAGAAACCTTCAAACTTTATCATCTCACCATTTGCTGTGAAGATTTTTGAATTTTCAGAATTCTCAATTTTCATATTTGTTCTCTCTAACTGCGCATCACTCATCTGAGAAGCTAAGGTTCTTTTCCAAATTAAGTCATACAACCTGTTTTGATCATATTCTGAATCTACAGAATGCATTTTCATGTTTGTAGGTCTGATTGCTTCGTGGGCTTCTTGAGCTCCTTTTGCTTTCGATTTAAAAACACGTTGTTTGCTGTATTCTTTTCCGTAATAATTCGTGATTTCTGCTGCCGCTGCATCTCTTGCATCTGCAGATAGATTCACACTATCTGTTCTCATATAAGTAATCAAACCTGCTTCGTACAAACGTTGTGCAACTTGCATTGTCTTGGCCACAGGAAAACCTAATTTTCTTGAAGCCTCTTGCTGAAGAGTTGATGTGGTAAATGGAGCTGCTGGAGATTTTTTAGCTGGCTTTTTTGTTAAATCTGTTATTGTAAAATCTGCATTTGAACATGATTTTAAAAACTTTTCAGCTTCATTTTTAGAATCAAAATTCTTAGGAATGGTCGCTTTAAAAGTTTTCCCTTCAATATTAGAAAATTCTGCAGCAACTTTGTAATGTGATTGGGTTGTAAATTCTTGAATGCTTCTTTCTCTCTCTACAATCAACCTTACTGCAACAGACTGCACTCTTCCTGCAGACAAACCTCCCTTTACTTTTCTCCATAAAACGGGTGATAATTCGTACCCAACAAGTCTGTCTAAAACTCTACGCGCTTGTTGTGCGTTTACCATATTATAGTCTATATCTCTAGGATTTTCAACTGCTTTTAAAATAGCGTTTTTTGTTATTTCATGAAAAACAATACGTTTTGTGTTTTCATCTTTTAACCCTAATTGTTCTTTTAAATGCCACGCAATCGCTTCTCCTTCTCTATCCTCATCACTAGCCAACCAAACAGTTTCTGCTTTTTTAGCTAAAAATTTCAACTTTTTAACTACGGGTTTTTTATCGTCTGAAACTATGTATTTTGGACTAAAATCGCCTTCTACATTGATGCCTAATTCTTTTGATGGTAAATCTGATATATGACCATAACTCGATTCTACTTGAAAATCTTTTCCAAGAAATTTCTCAATGGTTTTTGCTTTTGCTGGTGACTCTACAATTACTAAATTCTTTGCCATTTTTCTTACTTTTGTCGCTATAAACGTTCTGAAACGTCTTATTTTTGACTGCAAAAGTAGTCAGTTTTTTGTTAAAAAAAATTATTTCATCAATTTTCAATAAATAATTTTTAGAAATCCTGAATTATTTTTTCTGCCAAATTGTCATATAAATTCAAATTTGGTTGTATCTTTGTAAACCTTTAGATGATAAATTTATAGATGGAATACGTAGAAAAAGTCATAGACGAAAAAATACAAGGAAAGGCTCTTGTAACAGAAAACAAAAGGCAAAACACTAAAAAATTATTCATTGAAAGCTATGGCTGTCAAATGAATATGAATGATAGTGAGATTGTTGCTGCTATCCTAGACAAAGAGGGCTACAACACAACTCAAATCCTAGAAGAAGCAGATTTAGTGTTAGTAAATACTTGCTCAATTAGAGAAAAAGCAGAAACTACAGTTCGCAAAAGATTACAGAAATACAATGCTGTAAAAAAAGTAAATAAAACTATGAAAGTAGGCGTTTTGGGCTGTATGGCAGAACGTTTAAAAGAGAAATTCCTAGAAGAAGAAAAAATAGTTGATTTGGTTGTTGGCCCAGATGCCTATAAAGATTTACCAAATTTACTTGAAGAAGTTCATGAGGGTAGAGATGCTGTAAATGTAATTTTATCGAAAGAAGAAACCTACGGGGATATTTCTCCCGTAAGATTAAATTCTAATGGGGTTTCTACATTTGTATCTATTACAAGAGGTTGTGACAATATGTGTACTTTCTGTGTAGTTCCTTTTACCAGAGGACGAGAAAGAAGTCGAGATCCAAAAAGTGTTTTAAATGAAATTAAAACAATGGTAGATAAAAATTTTAAAGAAATTACACTGCTTGGTCAAAATGTTGACAGTTTTTTGTGGTTTGGTGGGGGATTGAAAAAAGATTTCAAAAAAGCATCAGAAATGGCACAAGCAACAGCTGTAGATTTTGCACAATTGTTAGACATGTGCGCTACAGAATTTCCAAAAACACGGTTTCGCTTTTCTACGTCCAATCCTCAAGACATGAGTTTAGACGTAATTCACACCATGGCAAAACACAAAAATATTTGTAAATACATTCATTTACCCGTTCAAAGTGGAAGCAATGCAATGTTAAAAGCAATGAACAGACAACATACACGTGAAGAATACATGAAATTGGTTGATAACATCTATAAAATTATTCCTGAAATGTCTTTATCACAAGATATGATTGTTGGTTTCTGTGGTGAAACTGAACAAGATCATCAAGACACCTTAGAATTAATGAACTATGTGAAATACGATTTTGGTTTTATGTTTGCGTATTCTGAAAGACCAGGAACTCTAGCTGGAAACAAAATGGATGATGACATTCCTCATGCTGTAAAAAAACGCAGATTACAAGAGGTTATTGATTTACAACAAAAGCACTCCTTGTATAGAACACAACAACATCTTGGAAAAACCGAAGAGGTATTAATTGAAGGAACTTCAAAAAAGAACTCGAACGAATGGAAAGGTAGAAATACACAAAACACAGTAATCGTTTTCCCAAAAGAAAACTACAAACTAGGAGATTTTGTAAATGTAAAAATAGAGAATTGTACTTCTGCAACCCTCAAAGGGACTGCAGTTGGCTATTCTGATAATAATTAAAAAAACAAGAGAACAAAATACCTTCATATTTTTTCTCTCTATTCTCAATAAAAATGGAAAACTTACAAGCATTAAAACAACGTTTTGGAATTATCGGTAACGATATTCACCTTAACAGAGCTTTAGAAAAAGCAGTAAGGGTTGCTCCTACTGACATTTCTGTTTTGGTTACTGGTGAAAGTGGGGTTGGTAAAGAAAGTATCCCTAAAATAATACACTCATTATCTCACAGAAAACATGCAAAATATATTGCTGTAAATTGCGGGGCCATTCCCGAAGGCACCATAGACAGTGAGCTTTTTGGTCATGAAAAAGGGGCTTTTACAGGTGCAACACAAGACAGAAAAGGGTATTTTGAAGTGACCGATGGAGGGACCATTTTTTTAGACGAAGTTGGAGAACTTCCTTTAACAACTCAAGTCCGCTTGCTTCGTGTGTTAGAAAATGGTGAGTTTATAAAAGTAGGTTCCTCTAAAGTATTAAAAACAAATGTTAGAATTGTTGCTGCTACCAACGTAAACATGCAGTCTGCAATTGAAAAAGAAAAATTTAGAGAAGACCTATATTATAGGTTGAGTACCGTTGAAATCCATTTACCCGCTTTGAGGGATCGGAATGAAGATATTCATTTACTCTTTAGAAAATTTGCTTCAGATTTTGCACAAAAATACAGAATGCCTTCCATTCGATTGGATGAAAATGCTGTGACTATTTTATTAAACTATCGTTTTCCTGGAAATATTAGACAATTAAAGAATTTAGCAGAACAAATTTCTATAATTGAAGAAGAAAGAAGTGTTTCAAGTTCCAAACTTAAGCAATACTTACCGAGTAATAATGGAAATTTACCGGCAATTATTGGTGGTGAAAAAGAGACTGATTTTTCTAATGAACGTGATATTATGTACAAGATCTTATTCGACATGCGTAATGACATCAATGATCTAAAAAAATTAACCTTAGACTTGATAAAAAATGGAAACTTGGAAGAAGTTCAGGAAGAACATCAACAGCTAATTAAAAAGATGTATGAAAATAAAGAAATACAGGAGAACAATGTTGAAGTATTAAATATTCCTCAAAACTCATCCACAGAGAAAGATTATGATTTTATTGAGACCATAGAAGAAGATGAATCTCTATCTTTACAAGACAAAGAAATTGAAATGATTAAAAGATCTCTAGAGAAAAATAATAATAAACGAAAATTAGCTGCCAAAGAACTTGGGATCTCTGAAAGAACATTGTACCGAAAAATCAAACAATACGACCTTTAATTTATGAAAAAAATTATAGTATCCGCTTTATTATTAATTAGTTCAGTTTTATTGATCGCTTGTGGTGCCTATTCATTTACAGGAGGAAGTACTGGAGATGCTAAAACACTACAAATCGATTTTTTTTCGAACCAGGCTCCCTTGATTGAACCAACCTTAAGTCAGCGTTTTACACAAGATTTACAAGATTTATTTACACGTCAAACAAATTTAACACTAATCAAGTCAAATGGTGATTTATACTTTAGTGGAGAAATTACGGGTTACAGAGTAAATCCTATGAGTGCTACAGCGGCTCAAACTGCAGCACAAAACAGACTCACTGTCACCATTAACGTCAGATTTGAAAATAAATTGATAGAAAAAGATAATTTTGAGAAACAGTTTTCTTTTTATTCAGATTTTGATGCAAATGCACAACTTACAGGTGGCGTTTTAGAAGCTGCTTTGGATGAAATAATTGAGAGAATTACACAAGATATTTTTAACGCTTCAGTTGCAAAATGGTAGTTTCAAAATTTATATCAATGATAGAAAAAAAACAAAATATCCAGCAGTTTGAAACTGCTGAATTAAAAACTATTATTGAAAAATACCCCTACTTTCAAGCCGCTAGAGCATTGTATTTAAAGGGGTTAAAAAATCAAAATAGCTTTAAATATAATAATGAATTAAAAGTAACAGCTTCTTTCACATCAGACAGAACTGTTTTATTTAATTACATAACATCGAAAAATTTCGAGAATCCTCAAAAAGAGTTGCATCAACAAATCTCTGAAAAAATTTTAGAGCAGAACCTCGTAGAAACCTCCTCTAAACCGATCACTAATATAACAGAAAGGCATACTGATGTAAAAAAAGAGCTAGGAATTGGTTTGCCAATTTTATTTTCGTCAAAAGAGAATCATTCTTTTAATGAGTGGATGCAAATTTCAACTAGAAAACCAATCAAAAGAGGTCTTGAAAAACAAGCTCAAAAGCCTGTTGAGAAAGAAAAACTAATCAATACGTTTATCAAAAACAACCCTAAAATTCAAAGGTTGTCAAAAGAAAAAGTAGCGATGGCACCTGTTGTAAAAGACAAACAAGACTCTTCTTTAATGACTGAAACTTTAGCCAAAGTGTATTTAGAACAAAAAAAGTTTGAAAACGCAATACAAGCATACAGAATTTTAAGCTTGAAATATCCAGAAAAAAGTGGTTTCTTTGCAGACCAAATAAAAAGAATACAAATTTTACAAAAAAATAAATCATGAATTATACTGCATTTCTAATTCTAATTTTGATTGTAGCCATTGCATTAATCCTAATAGTAATGGTACAAAATCCTAAAGGTGGAGGATTATCTTCTTCTTTTGGAGGTGGCGGAGGACAATCTTTAGGAGGGGTTCAAAACACAAACAACTTTTTAGATAGAACAACTTGGACGCTAGCTATTGCTATGTTTGCATTAATTCTATTAGCGAACTTCGCAATCCCCAGAAATGGAGACAATAATTTCAATTTAGAAAATACTTTGGAAGGTATAGAATCCAGTGCACCAATTGAAAATACAATTCCTAAAACCAATGATACTTTAAAATAAGAGTCATCTAAAAAAATAAAAAAATGCCAATGAAAATGACACGTTGGCATTTTTTTATACCTATATTTTTAAAAAAAAAATCATTCAAAGAAAAATTGTCAGTTTTATTTACATGGCACAATTTCTGAACGTCTTATGAAAAGAAAACACAATTTAACCAATTAAAAAATATAAAATGGGCCTAAACATCAAACCTCTAGCAGACAGAGTTCTTGTAGAACCTGCTCCAGCAGAAACAAAGACAGCATCCGGATTAATTATACCAGATAACGCAAAAGAGAAACCTCAGAAAGGAACAATAGTTGCCGTTGGAAAAGGAAAAGTTGACGAACCTTTAACTGTAAAAGTTGGAGATACTGTTTTGTACGGTAAGTATGGAGGTACAGAATTAAAATTAGAAGGTATAGATTATTTAATGATGCGTGAATCTGATATTCTAGCCATCATATAAGGCGCATTCCCTTTTGAATATTCATCACTAAAAATCAAACCTAACATAAAATACAAATCATTTTAGCGAAAAAGTAAATAGCTAAAATCTAAACCTAAAATAATGGCAAAAGATATAAAATTTGATATTGAAGCAAGAGACGGATTAAAACGTGGAGTTGATGCTCTGGCAAATGCAGTAAAAGTAACATTAGGCCCTAAGGGAAGAAACGTAATTATTTCTAAATCTTTTGGCGCACCAACAGTTACTAAAGATGGTGTTTCCGTTGCAAAAGAAATTGAACTCGAAAATGAACTTGAGAATATGGGAGCTCAAATGGTGAAGGAAGTTGCTTCCAAAACTAATGATTTAGCTGGAGACGGAACCACAACAGCAACTGTACTTGCACAAGCAATTGTAAAAGAAGGTTTAAAAAATGTTGCTGCAGGTGCCAATCCTATGGATTTAAAACGTGGTATCGACAAAGCCGTTTCAGCCATCGTTTCTGATTTAGACAAACAAGCTAAAAAAGTTGGAAATTCGTCAGAAAAAATAAAACAAATTGCCGCAATTTCTGCAAACAATGACAATACTATTGGTGAATTAATAGCGACTGCTTTTACCAAAGTTGGCAAAGAAGGTGTAATTACTGTTGAGGAAGCAAAAGGAATGGAAACCTATGTAGATGTTGTTGAAGGGATGCAGTTTGACAGAGGGTATTTATCTCCCTATTTTGTTACTGACGCAGATAAAATGATTGCTGATTTAGAAAATCCATATATTTTATTATTCGATAAGAAAATTTCTAACTTGCAAGAAATTCTTCCAATTTTAGAACCTGTTTCTCAATCTGGAAGACCTTTATTAATCATTGCTGAAGATGTAGACGGGCAAGCATTGGCTACTTTAGTTGTAAATAAATTACGAGGTGGATTAAAAATTGCTGCAGTTAAAGCACCAGGGTTTGGTGACAGAAGAAAAGCAATGCTAGAAGATATCGCCATTTTAACTGGTGGAACTGTTATTTCTGAAGAAAGAGGGTTTTCATTAGAAAATGCAACCTTAGATCTTTTAGGAACCGCTGAAACAATTACAGTTGATAAAGATAATACAACCATCGTAAACGGTTCTGGAGATGCTTCAACAATCAAAGCAAGAGTAAATCAAATTAAAACTCAAATTGAAACGACAACTTCAGATTACGATAAAGAAAAATTACAAGAACGTTTGGCTAAATTGGCTGGTGGTGTTGCAGTTTTATATGTTGGTGCTGCTTCTGAAGTAGAAATGAAAGAAAAGAAAGACAGAGTTGATGATGCACTTCATGCCACAAGAGCTGCTGTTGAAGAAGGCATCGTTGCAGGTGGTGGTGTTGCATTAGTTCGCGCTAAAAAAGTACTAGAAAAAATAACAACTGAAAATTTAGACAAAACTACAGGTGTACAGATAATTAATAGAGCGATAGAAGCTCCTTTAAGAATTATTGTTGACAATGCCGGAGGAGAGGGATCTGTTGTTTTAAATAAAATTTTAGAAGGTAAAAAAGATTTTGGGTATGACGCTAAATCTGATGAATATGTTGATATGTTAGAAGCTGGAATTATAGACCCTAAAAAAGTAACTAGAGTTGCATTAGAAAATGCTGCTTCAGTTGCTGGTATGATTTTAACTACTGAATGTGCTTTGATAGACATTAAAGAAGATGCTCCTGCTGCCGGAATGCCGCCAATGGGTGGTGGCGGTATGCCAGGAATGATGTAGAAATGTGTTTTCGGAAGTAAAGACTTCTTGTCTTTATCATGAAATAATAAAAAATCCGATAGAACTTCTATCGGATTTTTTACTTTCAAAAGAAATAATTTAATCCTGTTTTTGCTGCTTTTTCAAACCACCTTCGTGGTCTAAAACAATCTCTTCATCTCTATATTTACAACAAGGATGAACAGAATTATAAGCTTCTTCTGTTGCCGTTAATTTTTCTTTGTCTAAACCCACAATATCGTGACCTACTTTTAGAATATTTTTTTGCACTGTTGAAACATCCGTTTTACGCGTATCCATGATTAGATTTAACTGATGTGTTTTCACATCCCATGAGGCGAATTTTACACCTTTTGTTTTTAAAACTGAAGTCTCTATGCGCTTTTTACACATTCCACAAATACCGTCTACCTCAATACTGATTTGTAAGTTTTTTATCTTTTTAATTTCTTGTGATTGCAGTGAAAATCCAATCAAACACCAACTGAAAATAAATATAATTTTTTTCATCTTTTTATTTTTTCTATTTAATTTTAAAACGTAATCCAGCGTACATAGTTCTACCAAACACAGGAGAATACACAATTGTAGTGTCAAAATTTGAACCAAAAGGGGCATCACTTGCTAAAATAGGGGTTTTCTGCTGAACATTTGTTAAATTTTCTGAACCTACATACACTTCAAAAGTATTGGTAAAAACTTTTGTTAGTTGCGTATTTAACAATTGAAAAGAATCCGAAAATTCTGGCAACTGATATTGAACTGGATTTAAACTTGTTGAAGGCAAACGCTGTTTCCCAATTCGATTATAAGTAATATCAAACTTCCATTGAGAACCATCTTCTTGCAACAAAGTTGCATAAGAAAGGTTTGCAAAAAACCTGTTTTTAGGTTGCAATGGTTTTTGCAAACTTCCACTTTTATAATCCGTAGAGATCCCAAAATATTTGTAGGCAGTTCTAAAATTAAAAAGCGCTGCAAGATTATAATTTACTTCCACTTGAAAACTATTTGCAATGCTTTCCCCTTCTAAATCATAAAAAGAAACTTGCTGTGGATTTTCCCAATCTACAATGACTTGATTTTGGAAATCGGTTTGATATAAATCTACCGTAATAGCACCTTTGTTTCTAAAAATAATAAATTTTTGCATGAATGAAACCCCATAATTCCAGGCAATCTCGGGGTTTAATCCATAAATAGCTCCACCAACATCATCTAAGTTTATTTCCCTTGAACTTGCAAATAATTGCTGATTTTCGGCAAAAATATTAGCACTTCTCTTCCCTCTTCCAAAAGAAGCCCTAAAAACACTATTCTTCCATGGAACATATCTTAAATGCACCCGAGGTGTGATAAAAACTCCTAATAGATTATGAGTATCTATTCTTGCACCAGCAGTAAAACTAAAATTATCTAAATTATCAAAAGCATATTCGAAGAAAGCTCCAAAAGAGTTTTCATTCCTATCAAAGTTTATACTATTTACCAATTCGTCATATGAATCATAAGTATAGTTAATACCAGTTTTAAACTTGCTTCTTGTATCGCCTATTATTGAATTAAAAATTAAATTAGTATACACGCTTTGATGCTGAATATCATATACATTTAAGCCAAAATAAGAATCTTGTTGATGATTGCTATAGGCTATTTGAAAACCGACACTTTGATATGGGGTCTCAGGAAAAACATACCCTAATTTAGCTGACGTTTCAAAACGTCTTGTGTCAATTTCACTTCCCCAGGCATTGATTGTTCCTTTGTCTAATTCCGGATTAAAAAGAATTTCTCCTGTTTGTTTTTCATCATTTAAAAAACGCATATTTACAAAACTAACCCAACCTTTTTCGGCGTCTGTATATTGCCAACGGTTCATTACGTTTACTTGTTTTGCCAATGGTACATCTAAAAAATTATCTTTGTTTTTATCAAATTTTGAACCTCTATAATTTCCATGAAGATAGACACCTGTCTGCCACTTTTTTGAAACTCTTTGATTGAAATGTAGGTTTAACTCTAATCTTCCATTTATAGAAGAATAGGTGTTTAAAAAGAACTTATCATCAGAAAAAGGTTTTACCAATTCAGCATTAATTTGACCTGAAATACTCTCATAACCATTTACTACACTGCCGGCTCCTTTTGTAATTTGAATACTTTCTACCCATGTTCCTGGTGTAAATGTAAGTCCATAAATCTGAGAGGCTCCTCTCACAGAAGGAATATTTTCTTGAGAAATTAATAAATAAGGACTTGTTAAACCTAGCATTTGTATCTGCTTTGTACCCGTTAAAGCATCCGTAAAACTAACATCTATAGACGGATTTGTTTCAAAGCTTTCTGCCAAATTACAACAAGCTGCCTTTAGCAATTCATCCGAATTAACAGTGAATACATTTGAAGTTGTTGAGAATGATTTGTAGGTTGCTTTTTTACGTGTTGTAACAGTAATCTCCTCTAGCTCGCTCTCTAGTTTTAAAAAGTGATAAATTGGTTTTAAATTTTGAATTGTAATGGTATCTGTCTTATACCCTAAATAACTTACCACTAAACTTCTGTAAGCGCTTTTGTAAGGAATGGTAAAACCTCCTTTTTGGTTTGTAATTGCGCTTACATTTGTGTGTAACCAATGTAAACTTGCCCCCTCTAACCCTAAATTATCTTTAGAATTGTTTGCAACCATAATCACCCCACTGAAAGTGGTTTGTGATACTATTGAAAATGGAATAAGTAGTAAAAAACTACCTACTATGAAATTTTTCATTATTTTTATTTTTAATTATTAACATTCGTTTCTTTTATCGAGAAACACCTTTAAATTAATAATTAAAAATCAAATTAAAAAAGATTGATATAAAACCTGATAATTTTTGGGGATATCAGGAGGGTACTGGGATTTGTAGATGATTTTATTTGATTTATTTTCAATAAATAAATCATGATAAGAAATGAATAAAGAAATTAAAAATTGTTGCTTTGAAAAATCAAAGTCTTCAAAATGAGTTTGATGTAATTCATCTTGACCTTCAAACACATGAACTTCATCTTTACAGCATTTTTTCTTTTTAGCAACTTTCTTTTCCATTTCCATTCCGCAATTATCAGCGGCTCCTGTAAAAGACACATCCATTAGAAATTCACCACAGTAATGTTTTTCTACTGTAAAAGAAAAAGTAGAAAATAAAACAAAGAGTGCCATCAAAGAAGAGGCTATTTTTAAGAGATATGTTTTCATTGTTACTGCAAAGTTACAATAAGTAAATCTAAACTTTTGTTAAATTAATTTTTAGATAAATTTTGATAATAAAATGCAGGTAAAAGTAACAACAAAAATAATGGATGAATAATAAATCTACGGACATAATATGCCAATAAATAACCTCCTTCAAAACCATCTTTTATTAAAAAATTAAAAATAAGAACAAGGGGTATAAATACGAAAACAAAGAAAAAAAAAGAAAATTTAAAATACTCTTTTCTTTCAAATAAAACCCATATTAAACCCAATGAAATAATTGAATTTATTGAATATCTAAACAACATATGTATCGTCAAACGCCAAAGGTCTATCTCCTCAAGAGATTTGTACAAATAGTCGTTCTTAAAATAGATTATTAGAGGGTCGTAAAAAAAGGATGTCTCATATGCTCTAATGATGAAAAACAGTAAAAAAAGAAATATAGACAACAGTATTTTTTTGGAACCCTTCATCTTTTAAAATTAGAAAACTTATGCACCCATAAAACCCAGAGCATAAAAATGGTTCCATAGATTATTGCAGGAAAAACCAAATTGTGTAAAACTCCAATATGAGAAGGAAATTGATAAACCAGCACAGATAATAAAGCAATTCTTAACACGTTGATTGTATAAATGAGAATACTTCCAAATAAGATAAAGAAAACAGTTGCCTTAATTGAACCTGCAAAGGCAATAATAAACGAAATAAATAAAATAATTAAACTCAGAGAATTGCAACCCTCTGTTACTCTCGAAGTATATGTATCCCTTATTAAAAGCTTAGCAGACATTTCATTTTCGTGCTGTACGAAGTGGGCATCATATCCAAAAAAAGTCAATACTTCAGTCGTTTGACTGGCAACTTTAGTCGTTATAGACGAAGTTTTAAAGATGTCTTTTTTTTGTTGAGAAGATTCTAAATAAGTATTGTAAAACAACGCTAAAATAAAGTAAGTTGTAAAAAATTTAATCAAAAAAATAAGAGTGTCTTTATACTTTTTCACTGGAAATTTTAATTTAATTTAGCTAATTATTTTAAATCTAATATACAAAAATGGATATAGATATTTTACAAGAACAAATAGACATCATACTTTCATCTATTGATTCAATAGACCAAAAGTTACAAAAAATATGTAATTATTTACAAAAAGAAGTTACGCATTACGACTGGGTTGGTTTTTATTTTAAAAATGGAAATAAAAATGAGTTAAAATTAGCTCAATATACTGGCGAGGATACTGAGCACACAATCATTCCTTTTGGAAAGGGAATTTGTGGTCAGGTTGCAGTCAGTAATGAGCCCTTTATTGTACAAGATGTTTCCAAACAAAGTAATTATATCTCATGTGGATGGAAGGTGAAATCAGAAATTGTACTACCAATTTTTGTTAATAAAAAAAATATTGGACAGATTGATATCGATTCTCATGAAATAAATGCATTTTCTGCAAAAGATAGGGAGGTTTTAGGCTATTTGTGTAAAAAATTATCAATGATTCTTTGATTTTGTTATTTTATATTTATCTTTTTGTTAAATTTGTTGAATATACAATAATTTCCTACCATTAACTATTTAACAATGCAAAAACAACAATCAACTCCCTCCTTATCCTCACGAAATCTAGAACCTAATTACAACACTTTAAAAAATGAATCTATTTTAGATAAGTTTACTATTTGGTTTAGAAATTTTTTAGACAATGCTGAGTAGCGTTTTTCTTTTGACGAAACTATTAATTTTATTAAAATGTATTGTTACTAACTTTTTATTGTAGTTCTTTCAATGTTTGTGTAATTTTGCGAGCTTAACAACACAACAAAAATGAGCAATTCAAAAACAATCAAATCTGCATTAATTTCGGTATTTCATAAAGATGGCTTAGCACCAATTGTGAAAAAATTAAATGACTTAAACATTACAATCTATTCAACCGGAGGAACAGAAAAGTTTATTAAAAAATTAGGAATAAATGTTGTTCCTGTTGATGAGGTTACTTCCTACCCATCGATTCTTGGTGGTAGAGTTAAAACCCTTCATCCAAAAGTATTTGGAGGAATTTTAAATAGACAAGACAACGAAAATGACGTTGCTGAGTTAGAAGAATTTAATATTCCACAAATAGATTTGGTTATTGTAGATTTATACCCTTTTGAAAAAACAGTTGCTTCTGGAGCAGTAGAACAAGATATCGTAGAAAAAATTGATATTGGAGGCATCTCATTGATTAGAGCCGCTGCAAAGAATTTTAAAGATACGTTTATTGTTTCTTCGATGAATCAATATGATCATTTCTTAGAGATTATATCTCAAAATAATGGAGAAACAACTTTATCAGAAAGAAAGAAATTTGCTGCCAAAGCATTTGATATATCTTCTCATTATGATACTGCTATTTTTAACTATTTTAACGAAGATGAGGTCGTTTATAAAGCCAGTGTTCAGAGTTCTAAAACGTTACGCTACGGAGAAAACCCGCATCAAAAAGGGTATTTCTTTGGAGATCTAGAAGCAATATTTGACAAACTTCATGGGAAAGAATTGAGTTACAATAACCTACTAGATGTTGATGCTGCTGTAAACTTGATTGAAGAATTCAAAGGTGAAGCTCCTACTTTTGCAATTCTAAAACACAACAATGCTTGTGGTTTTGCCCAAAGAAAAACGATAAAACAAGCTTATGTAGATGCATTAGCTGGAGACCCCGTTTCTGCATTTGGTGGTGTTTTAATTGCAAATACAGAAATAGATAAAGAAACTGCAGTAGAAATTCATTCTTTATTTTGTGAAGTTGTAATTGCACCTTCTTTTTCAGATGAGGCGCTAACAATTCTAAAAGGAAAGAAAAATAGAATTATTTTAATTCAAAAAGAAGTTGACCTGCCAAAAACAACCATAAGAACTTGTTTGAATGGTTCTTTAGTTCAAGATAAAGATAGTATAACAGATCAATTAGAGGATTTAAAATATGCAACCAATCTGAAGCCCTCCCAAAGTGAGTTAGAGGATTTATTATTTGCATCAAAGCTATGTAAAAACACAAAATCCAACACTATTATACTTGTAAAAAACAAACAATTATTAGCGGGTGGAACTGGGCAGACTAGTAGGGTTGACGCATTGAACCAAGCAATAGACAAAGCAACTTCTTTTGGCTTTAATTTAGAAGGATGTGTAATGGCAAGTGATGCATTTTTTCCATTTCCAGATTGTGTAGAAATTGCAGACAATGCAGGGATAAAAAGTGTTATTCAACCAGGAGGTTCTATCAAAGATCAGTTGAGTATTGAGTATTGTAATGATCACAAACTATCTATGGTAATGACAGGAACAAGGCATTTTAAACATTAATAAATAATATGTATTTTGCAATTATAAATTTACTAAATTTGTAAGGGTACGCAGAAATAACATACAAAAGATATTTTATGGGTTTTTTCGATTTTATGACAGAAGATATTGCGATAGATTTAGGAACCGCAAATACTTTAATAATTCACAATGGGAAAGTTGTTATAGACAGTCCTTCTATTGTGGCTAGAAATCGAATTTCTGGTCACATAATTGCAATTGGCAAAGAAGCCAATTTAATGCAAGGAAAAACTCATGAAAATATCAAAACAATCCGTCCTTTAAAAGACGGAGTTATTGCAGACTTTGAGGCTTCAGAACAAATGATAAAGGAATTTGTAAAACAAATTCCATCTATAAAAAAGAGATTATTTCCACCCGCATTAAGAATGGTAATCTGTATTCCTTCAGGAATTACAGAAGTAGAGAAACGAGCAGTTCGTGATTCTGCAAAACATATGAATGCAAAAGAAATTTACTTGATTTTTGAACCTATGGCGGCGGCAATTGGTGTTGGAATCGATATCATGGAACCCAAAGGGAATATGATTATAGATATTGGTGGAGGAACCACTGAAATTGCTGTTATTGCCCTAGGAGGTATTGTTTGTGACCAATCTGTAAAAGTTGCAGGTGACTTATTTACAAATGATATCATGTACTATATGCGTACTCAACACAATCTACATGTTGGAGAATCTACTGCTGAGAAAATTAAGATAAAAATTGGCTCAGCCACAGAAGACTTAGAAAGCCCACCAGATGAAATGTTGGTTCAAGGTAGAGATTTACTTAGTGGAAAACCAAAACAAGTTCAAGTTTCATTTAGGGAAATTGCGAAGGCATTGGATAAATCTATTCTAAGAATTGAAGATGCAGTAATGGAAACATTGTCTAAAACTCCACCAGAGTTAGCTGCTGATATATACAACACCGGAATTTATTTAGCCGGAGGGGGCTCTATGTTAAGAGGATTAGACAAACGTTTATCTAGAAAAACAGATTTACCAGTGTATGTTGCAGAAGACCCTCTAAGAGCTGTTGTTCGTGGAACAGGAATTGCCTTAAAAGAATTAAATAAATATAAAAATGTATTAATGAAATAGTGATTTTCAATTTCTAACAATGCAGCAAATTATCTATTTTTTTCAAAAGTTTAAATATTTTTTATTTTTCTTGTTGTTAGAGTTTATCGCTCTTTTTTTTACATTTAACAATCTTAACTTTCATAAAAGTAAATTTGTAAATTCTGCAAATAGAATCACTGGAAGCCTTAATGCATCTCTTTCTAATTTTTCTGAATACATTGAACTAAAATCAAAAAATGAGCTGCTATCTGAAGAAAATACAAAACTTAGAAATCAATTAGAAAAAAATCGATTAGTGCCATCCAAAGATTCTACAATTACAGACAGCACTAAATATCGTCAAAAATACACTTTTACTCAAGCTAAAATTATCAATAATAATTATTCAAAGCAATTTAATTTCTTAACGATAAATAAAGGTAAAAGTGCAGATATAGGCTCAGAGATGGCTGTTATTAATAGCCTTGGAATTATTGGAATTACCGAAAATACATCAGAAAATTATACAAGAGTTCAATCTATTTTAAATAAAAACAGTAAAATTAATGCGCGACTAAAAGGGAATTCTAGGTATTTTGGGACTCTAAAATGGAATAGCAACGATTACAACACTGTGCAATTACATGACATTCCCAGACAAGCTCCTTTAAAAATTGGAGACACTGTTGAAACTGGAGGTAAATCAACTATTTTTCCAGAAGGCATTCCCATAGGAAGGATCTCAAAAGTAAATCAAGGAAATACGACAAATAGTGAGTTAGAAGTCCAACTTTTTAATGATATGAGTAATCTTAGGTACGTTTATATTGTTAAAAATTTACATAAAATAGAAATACAATCTTTAGAAAACATAAGCAATGAATAAAAGTATACATCAAAGTTTATTTTTTTTATTTCTGCTACTTCTACAAGTTATAGTCTTAAATAATATCAACTTTCTTGGATACATTAACCCCTATCTTTACATCGTATTTGTTTTCTTATACCCTTTAAAAGAAAATAAGTTTCCGCTATTGTTTTATAGTTTTATTTTGGGTCTTTCTATTGATTTTTTCTCTGATTCTGGTGGAATTCATGCGTTTTCAACCTTATTTATTGCTTATATAAGACTTTTTTTTATTAAGGTTTATTTTAGAAAAACACCTTTAGACTACCCTTTTTTTAAATTAAAAGACGAATCTTTTGGTAAAGTTTTTAACTTCACTATAACTTTAACAATAATTCATCATCTCATTTATTTTTCTTTTGCTAATTTTAGTTTTCAAAATTTATCAATAGTTTTTTTAAATACCCTATTCTCTTGTATTTTTACATTGATTTTATTTTTTCTTGGAACCTATATTTTTACTAAAAAAGAACAATGAAAAGAAGTTTTTTACTGTATTTTCTAATTACGTTTATTGGAGTTCTTTTTATTGGAAGACTTTTTCAACTTCAAATAATTAGAGGTGCAAATTATGACCCAATTCATAATTCTGCTGTAAAAACTGTATACGATTACCCAGAAAGAGGCTATATTTATGATAGAAACGGGACACTTCTTGTGGCAAATCAACTTTCATATGACGTAATGGTGCAACCAAACAAAGTATTACCTTTAGACACTTTAGAGTTTTGTAAGCTCTTAAAAATTGATAAAAAACAATTCTTAAAGAAAATTAAAAGAGCCGAAAAATATGCAACTTATAAACCTTCAGTATTTCTAAAACAATTGGCAAAAGAAGACTTTGCTTTTTTGCAAGAAAAACTTCAAAAGTTTAAAGGTTTCTTCATCCAAAAAAGAATTATCAGAGAGTATCCGATAAATGCAGCTGCTAACGTACTCGGCTATATTGGGGAAGTAAATGAAAATCTGGCTAAAAATAATGAGTATTATCAACAAGGAGAATTAATTGGTAAAGATGGGGTAGAAAGACAGTACGAAGAATATTTAAGAGGAAAAAAAGGAAAAAAATTCTTAAACTTAAATCGATTCAATACAGTTACTGGTGCTTATTTAAAAGGAAAATTTGATACACTACCAAAAAATGGCAAAGACCTAACCTTAACTTTAGATGTGAAATTACAGGTCTATGCTCAAAAATTAATGACCGGAAAAAGAGGTGGAATTGTAGCGATAGAACCTTCAACTGGTGAAATTTTAGCACTTGTTACCGCTCCTTCTTACGACCCTAATATGCTGGTTGGTAGAAAGCGCTCAAAAAACTCCGTACTTCTTTTTAACGATACCATTAGCAAACCTTCATACGATAGAGGATTATTGGCGACATATGCTCCCGGATCTCCCTTTAAAATGATGAATGCATTAATTGGACTTCAAGAGAATGTTATTAACGAGCAAACCTCATTTAAATGTTATAATGGGTTTAAATATGGAAAAAGAGCAAACGAATTTATGGGTTGCCATTGTGGAATTATTGGAAGACCTATTCAACTAAAAACCGCCATTGCAAAATCTTGTAATAGTTATTTTTCTCATACTTATAAGAGAATTGTAGAAAAAAATAACAATCCGTCTCAAGGACTTGATCATTGGCACAAACACGTTTCTAGTTTTGGTTTGGGAAATTATTTAGGATATGATTTACCAGCAGGGCAAAAAGGATTGATTCCTAATGGAAATTATTATGATAGTCGGTATAAATATTCGTGGAATGGTTCTACAAACATATCCAATGCAATTGGCCAGGGTGAAATCTTAACAACTCCAATTCAGTTAGCAAACTTCACAGCAGCAATTGCAAATAAAGGACATTTTTATACTCCTCATATTTTAAAAGAGGTAGATCAAAATCCTATCGATAATCCAAAATATACAATTGCAAAAAAGACAACAATTGATAAGAAACATTTTTCTCCTCTTATTGAAGCCATGCACGAAGTTTTTAAAACAGGTACAGGAAAATGGAGTCAGGTAGAAGGTATTGAAATTTGTGGAAAAACCGGTACCGTAGAAAATTTCGTAAAAATCAATGGAAAAAAAACACAACTTACAGACCATTCAATTTTAGTTGCATTTGCTCCAAAGAAAAATCCGAAAATTGCCCTGGCAATTTTTGTTGAAAATGGAGGGTACGGCTCTGAAATTGCAGCTCCTATCTCTAGCTTACTTATTGAAAAATATTTAACTGGAATCATCTCTGAAAAAAATAATTACAGAGAACAAAGAATCCTAAATTTAAGTTTAGAAAAAAATTACGCTCAATTAAATTAAAAATCTCAAGAAATTGCGTCAAGAACAAAATAATATTTTTGCAGGAATAGATTGGCTTTTAGTCTTTCTGTTCCTTTCACTTGTTGGCTTTGGATGGGTGAATATTTACGCAGCTTCAAGAACGAGTGAAGACCTAGATTTACTTAATTTTTCAACAAAACACGGCAAGCAATTTGTATTTATATGTTTTACAATTCCTTTGATCGTTCTCATTCTTTTTTTTAACTCAAAATTTTATGAAAAATTATCAAGTTTGTTTTATGTAATTTCAATTGCATCTCTTATTGGTTTGTTTGCCTTTGGTAAAACAATTAATGGAGCAACATCTTGGTATAATTTTGGTGCAATGGGTCTTCAACCATCAGAATTTGTAAAAGCTTTTACAGCCCTGGCGATTGCAAAACTATTGAGCGATAGAAAATACAACTTACGATTAACCAAGAATCAAATAAAAGCTTTTATCATTATTTTTACTCCTGCCTTTCTAATCATCTTACAACCCGATGCGGGCTCTGCTTTAATTTATTTGGCATTCTTTTTGGTACTTCATAGAGAAGGCTTAACTCTAAATTACATCCTTTTTGGAGCCCTAATCGTACTTCTTTTTGTATTCATAATTCTCTTTGGATACATTTCGATTTCAATCTGCCTAATCATCCTAATTACTATTGGATTGTTGTATGCTATTTACAGAGGTGGAAAAAGATTCATTCGTTTCAATTGGCACAAAGTTTTAATGATATACCTTGTTGCCCTCCTTTTTACATTTGGAACAAATTTTACCTACAATAGTATTTTTAAACAACATCATAGAGATCGTTTTGAAGTGCTGTTAGGGATGAAAAAAGACACTAAAAATATCGGGTATAATTCCCACCAATCTGAATTAACAATTAGTTCTGGAAGCTGGACTGGTAAAGGTTTTTTAAAGGGTGATATTACCAAAGGGAATTTTGTACCAGAACAACACACAGATTATATCTTTAGCACTGTTGGTGAAGAATGGGGTTTTTTAGGAAGCAGCTTTGTTGTTCTTCTGTTCATGTTGATGTTATATCGAATTATTTATTTGGCAGAAACACATGCAAATAAATTTGGACGAATCTATGGCTACGGAGTAGCAGCTATTTTATTTTTTCACATTGTAATCAATTTAGGAATGGTAATTGGATTGATGCCAACGGTAGGAATTCCACTACCTTTTTTTAGCTATGGTGGTTCTTCGCTGTGGGGATTTACCATCTTACTATTTATATTTATAAGATTAGATGCGCATAAAAATTATGATTGGTAATTTTTAAAAAATTACAACCATTTTTTTTTAAGATCCTACCATATAACTTAGAAAGTATAGAAAATACTAATCAATGGGTTTTAGTATAAAAAAATTATTGCAGATATTTTAATAAGATGAACGCTTCCTTTCAAAACTCTCTATAATTATGAATATCACTGTTTTCCGCTATCTAAAGTCACCGAAAACAGTGACTAAAAAAAACCCGATAAATCAGTATTGCAGATAAATAATAAAGCTTTTAACTTAGCAAAGTGAATTGGATACTTGTTTAAGTATTGAAAGCGGTTAATAGATCTCTATGTCTTTAACCGTTTTCTTTTACTTCACTTTTTTGATACAAAGAGAAACATTTCAAAAATCTATTGAATGACCCATTTATATTCCATCTCCCAATCCTTTTAATTTTTGGGTGTTTTCAGCCAACATTAACTCATCAATAATTTTTTGAATATCACCATTCACAATATTGGATAAATCATACAATGTTAATCCTATTCTATGGTCTGTAACACGCCCTTGTGAATAATTATAAGTTCTAATTTTTGCACTTCGATCTCCTGAAGCAACCATAGAACCTCGTTTTAAAGCATCTTCTGCATTCTTCTTTGCCAATTCCATGTCATACAAGCGAGATCTCAATACTTTAAATGCTTTCTCTTTGTTTTTATGTTGTGACTTTTGATCTTGACATTGCGCCACCAAACCAGAAGGAATGTGTGTTAAACGAACTGCAGAATAAGTAGTATTTACAGACTGACCTCCAGGACCTGAAGAACAGAAAAAATCAATTCTCACATCTTTTGGATTGATTTCTACATCAAATTCTTCTGCTTCAGGAAACACCATACAAGTTGCGGCTGAGGTATGAACACGACCTTGAGTTTCTGTTTGAGGAACTCTTTGCACTCGATGCACACCTGCTTCAAACTTTAAAGTTCCATAAACATCAGCTCCAGACACTTCAAATTGAATTTCTTTAAAACCTCCATTTGTCCCTTCAGAGTAATCTACGGTAGATACTTTCCATCCTTTACTTTCACAATATTTAGAATACATTCTAAATAAATCTCCTGCAAAAATACTTGCTTCATCTCCTCCAGTTCCTGCACGTAATTCTACAACAGCATTTTTAGAATCCTCAGGATCCTTTGGTATTAATAAAAATTTTATTTCATCTTCTAATTGCGGAATTCTAGAATTTGCTTCCTCAATTTCCATCTTTGCCATTTCTGTCATTTCAACATCAGATCCATCAGAAATAATCTCTTTTGCTTCTTCTATGTTGTTGATTAAAGTTTGATACTCATCTCCCTTTTCTACAACACTTCCTAAATCTTTATATTCTTTCATTAATTGTGCATACCGCTTCTGATCCATAATGATTTCTGGCTGAATAATCAAATCAGAAACCTCATCATAACGTTGCTTAACAATTCTTAATTTATCTAACATCTTCTATCTTTTCTTGGAATGCGAATTTACAATTTTTATCGGAAAGTTAAAATATTTCATTTTGAGTATATTTGTATTTTTCATTACAACAATGAATAAAAAAATTAGCTCCTCTTTCATTTGTTTATCAAAGCCAAAGATCTTAATTCTGAATCATATTATTTTCAAGGAGTCCACACGAATAATGATTAAAATTTAAAAAAATGACTAAAAATATTTTACCATACCTGATAGTATTCACAGTTTTTAGTTCTTGTACCGAAGATGTAATTCCCTACAAAGATAAATTAGCAGGTACCTGGAAGTTAGGCTCAGGCAATGATAGCAAAAAATTAACTTTTACAAATAATAACTTTCAATATGACTTTAAAGACATACAAATAGGGGGCTATTTTTATATGTCTGGGAATAGCATGTCAGGAACAGCTGTTATTTACAGAGGAGAGGGTGCAACAGAGATTTACCCTGAAAATTTTGAAGGTGAACTGAGCATTTCTAGAGATTTAGTTACGTTTAAAAATTTTTCAGGAACATGGAACAACGTATTTTATGATACGTATCAAAAAGAATAAACTTTTTCTTAATATTCAAACTGCCCAAACTCACTTTTAATGGTTAGTTTTTTAGAACTTGATGGCAATACCCTCCCGATAATTTGAGCAGCTACATTATAAGATTTTGAGATAGCGATAATTTCTTCTGCAATTTCCGGAGAAACATATATTTCCATTCTGTGTCCGCAGTTAAACACCTGGTACATTTCTTTCCAATCTGTTTGAGATTGTTCTTGTATCAATTTAAATAAAGGTGGAATCGGGAACATGTTGTCTTTTACTATGTGTAAATTGTCTACAAAATGTAAAATTTTTGTTTGAGCACCTCCAGAACAATGAATCATTCCGTGTACCGTTTCAGAATCGAACTTTGATAAAATTTCTTTTATTATAGGCGCATAGGTTCTCGTAGGAGACAACACCAATTTACCAGCATCAACAGGAGCATTCTCAACGTTATCCGTTAATTTTATGTTCCCTGAATACACCAAATCAGCAGGAACAGTGGCATCATAACTTTCTGGATATTTATCTGCCAAATAGTTATGAAATACATCGTGTCTCGCAGAGGTTAATCCGTTAGAGCCCATTCCTCCATTGTATTCAGTTTCATAGCTAGCTTGACCAAAAGATTCTAATCCAACAATAACATCACCTGCCTTTATGTTTGCATTATCTATGACATCAGAACGCTTCATTCTTGCTGTTACGGTAGAATCTACAATAATTGTTTTTACCAAGTCTCCAACATCAGCAGTTTCTCCACCCGTAGAATGAATGGTCACTCCAAAACCTTTTAAGTCTTCAATTAGCGATTCGGTTCCGTTTATAATTGCTGACAAAACTTCTCCTGGGATCTTGTTTTTATTTCGACCAATTGTAGAGGATAACATAATTTGATCTGTTGCACCTACACATAACAAATCGTCAATATTCATAATTAAAGCATCCTGAGCAATGCCTTTCCAAACAGAAATATCTCCAGTTTCTTTCCAATACATATACGCAAGAGAAGATTTTGTTCCTGCACCATCGGCATGCATTATTAGACAATAGTCATCATCATTTGTTAAATAATCTGGAACAATTTTACAAAATGCTTTGGGGAATAATCCTTTGTCGATATTCTTAATTGCATTGTGCACATCCTCTTTAGATGCAGAAACACCTCTTTGTGCGTATCTTTTAGAAATTTCTTGACTCATGTTGTTATCTTGTGAGTTGCAAATTTAGTCTTTTACCCAAAAAATCCTACCGTAAAGCAGGATGTTTTTGCGCTTACTTTGTAAACAATAATTCTCGATACTTTGTGAGCGGCCATAGATTGTCATCTACCATGGTTTCTAATTTGTCACAATGGTATCGTATTTGTTCAAAAAATGGCTGAACTTTTTTACAATAATATTCTGCAGATTTTAAACCACTAAGCTTGTTTGCTTTCTTACGTTCGTCAACCATTTTATTCACTAAACTGTTAATTTCTGTGATATGATTAGAAATAATCATAATCAATTCTATTTGCTCTTTTGCAATATTCTTATGCTCGGCACCAAAAATTTCTTTGAGATTTTTGGTGTTTTCTAACAATGTATTTTGATAAATTATTGCTGTAGGAACGATATGATTTCTTGAAATATCACCTAAAACTCTACTTTCTATTTGAACTCTTTTCGTATATAATTCTAAATCTATTTCATACCTTGCCTCTAACTCCACTTTATTCATAACCGCCATCTCCTCAAATAAATTGATCACCTTTTTGGTCACTTTAACCTTTAGAGCTTCTGGAGTCGTTTTATTATTACTAAGGCCTCGTTTTTTTGCTTCCTTTTCCCATGCTTCTCCATAACTATCTCCATTAAAACGAATGGCTTTCGAATCTTTAATATACTCTCTTAAAATATTAAAAACAGCCTCATCTTTTTTAAGTCCTTTTTCATCAATTAAAGCATCCACCTCAATTTTAAACTCCTTGAGTTGTTTGGCAACGATGGTATTTAAAACAGTCATTGGTATTGCACAATTTGTCCAAGAACCAACAGCTCTAAATTCAAATTTATTTCCCGTAAATGCAAAAGGTGAAGTTCTATTTCTATCTGTGTTGTCTAATAAAATTTCAGGAATTTTACCAATAATATTCAGCTTTAAATCGGTTTTTTCTTGTGGTGAAAGCTTCCCTTTAGTAACATTTTCTAATTCATCTAAGACCTGAGACAACTGATTCCCAACAAATACAGAAATAATAGCAGGCGGAGCTTCATTAGATCCAAGCCTATATTCATTACTTGCAGAGGCAATAGAAGCTCTTAGCAATTCTTCATAACTAGAAACAGCTTTTATCGTATTTATAAAAAAAGTAAGAAATTGTAAGTTCTTCATGGGTGTCTTACCAGGACTCAACAAATTAGTTCCATTATTTGAAGATAATGACCAATTATTGTGTTTCCCAGAACCATTAACTCCTGCAAATGGTTTTTCATGAAACAAGACCTTAAATTTATGCCTACGAGAAACTTTCTGCATTACATCCATTAACAACGAATTATGATCTACAGCTAGGTTTGCTTCCTCAAAAATTGGAGCTACTTCAAATTGATTTGGGGCTACTTCATTGTGTCTCGTTTTAACAGGAATCCCTAACAACATACACTCTTGTTCTAAGTCTTGCATAAAACTCATGGCTCTTGCAGGAATTGTTCCAAAATAATGATCATCTAATTGTTGTCCTTTTGCAGGAATATGACCTAATAGGGTTCTCCCTGTAAGTTGAAGATCTGGTCTAGAAAGTGCCAATGCATCATCTATCAAAAAAAACTCTTGTTCCCATCCTAAAGTAGCGCTTACTTTATTAATATTTTTATCAAAATATTTACAAACTGCAGTTGCATGGATGTCTATGGCTTGTAAAGCTCTTAACAATGGTGTTTTGTTGTCTAAAGCCTCTCCTGTATAAGCTACAAAAATGGTAGGAATACACAAAGTTGTTTCATAAATAAACGCTGGGGAAGTAGGATCCCAAGCGGTATATCCTCTTGCTTCAAAAGTATTTCTGATCCCTCCATGAGGAAAACTTGATGCGTCTGGTTCTTGTTGAACCAACTGTTCTCCATCAAATTTTTCCATGGCTAAACTACCGTTTATAGATTCAAAAAAGGCATCGTGCTTTTCTGCAGTTGCACCCGTAAGTGGCTGAAACCAATGCGTATAATGAGTTGCACCTTTAGACATTGCCCAGTCTTTCATACTAACAGCAACTTGATCTGCAATCTTTCTATCTATTTTTGTTCCGTGCTCTATTGCGTTCATTACACTTTCATAAGCTGAACGTGTAAGGTACTGTTGCATAGCATGTTTGTTAAAGACATTTTGACCAAAAAGTGTTGATCTTTTTTCGTTCTGAACAACTTTTATGGGGTTTCTGTGCAGTGTTTCTTGTAAAGCGTTGAATCTAATCCTTGACATATTACTAATTTTTTCTACTTATATTTAATTTTAAACAAAGATACCCTTTCAAAATTAGGGATAAAATTATTTTTCAAACATTTTAAATATTTTACCCCTCTTTTTTTTGATATGAACTGAAAATATTTGATTTTTGTGGTAGAAACATCAAAAAACATTTATTTATTATGGCAAAAATTAAATTAGAATATATTTGGTTAGATGGATATTTTCCAACTCAAAATATGAGAAGTAAAACCAAAGTAGAAGAGCATGAAAATTTTCAAGGAACAATTGAAGAATTAGGTAATTGGTCTTTTGATGGTTCGTCTACAAAGCAAGCTTCAGGAGGTGCTTCTGATTGTTTATTAAAACCAGTTGCAATTTACAAAGACCCTGCAAGAATTAATGGATATTTAGTAATGACAGAGGTTTTAAATGCTGATGGTACTCCTCACGTTTCTAACGGAAGAGCTACTATTGATGATGATGATAATGATTTCTGGTTTGGCTTTGAGCAAGAGTATTTTATTATGGATACGAAAACTCAATTACCTTTAGGGTTCCCTGTAGGTGGTTATCCTGCTCCACAAGGAATGTATTACTGTTCTGTAGGTGGTAAAAATACACATGGTAGAGATTTAGTTGAAGAGCATGCTGATTTATGTATTGACGCTGGATTAAATTTTGAAGGAATCAATCAAGAAGTTGCTTCCGGTCAATGGGAATTCCAATTATTTGCGAAGGGTGCTAAAAAAGCAGGTGATGAAATTTGGATTGCTCGTTATTTATTAGATAGATTAACAGAAAAATATGGTTTCTACATTGATTACCATCCAAAACCATTAGGAAAAGACATGGATTGGAATGGATCTGGTATGCATGCAAATTTCTCTAATGAAATTTTGAGAACCTGCGGAGATAAAGATGTGTATGCTAAAATTTGTGAAGCATTTAGACCTGTTGTAAAAGAACATATAGATGTGTATGGTGAATTTAATGACCAACGTTTAACAGGAGATCATGAAACTGCTGCTATTACAGATTTCTCTTGGGGTATTTCTGATAGAGGAGCTTCTATTCGTATTCCAATTATTGCTGTTGAAAAAGGCTGGAAAGGCTGGTTAGAAGACAGAAGACCTGCTTCTAATGGAGATCCATACAAAATCGCAGGAAGAATTGTCAAGACTGTAAAGTCTGCTGATATTAGTTAATATATTTTACCCCCCACAATCATAAAAAACGTTTTCTAAATTTAGAAAACGTTTTTTTTTGCTATCTACCCCTTAAAAGCGACGAATATAAATACTGCATAAAGTACAACGATCACAAAACCCTTTATTTTATTTATTTCATTCCGTTTTGGCAACATTGCCAAAACCAAAATACTTACTGCAAATAAAAGCATCCAAAAAATATCTCTAGACAATATGAACGGTTCAGTGACTGGGATTGTTTTAATAATAGAAGTTACCCCTAAAACAGATCCTATATTAAAAATATTAGATCCAATAAGATTTCCTAAAGAAATTGCTTTTTCTTTTTTAACAGTAGCAATTACAGAAGCTGCTAGTTCTGGAACGCTTGTACCAATTGCAATCATCGTAACCCCAATAACAGCCTCAGTAACTCCAAGTTTTATAGCTATTTCTGTTGCTCCTCTTACCAACCACTCACTACCAAAATACAAAGAAACTGCGCCAATTAAGAACCAAATACCAATCTTAAAATTAGAAACAACTGACAAGGCATCATCAACTGCTTCTAGATTTATTGTAGCTTTTTTTTGACTTCTAATCAAATAAATGGTAAAAATAATTAAGGCTATAAACAATACAATACCCTCTGAAGCAACTAATTGATTGTCATTCCATAAAAAATAATACAACGCACCAGAAAACAACATCATTACGGGCCAGTTAACTTTGTAAAAAGATTGGTCTACTGCGATAGACCCAATGATGGAAGTGACACCAAGTACCAAACCAATATTAGCAATATTAGAACCCACTACATTGTTAATGGCAATTGCTGGAGATCCAGACAAAGCCGCGTTTAAACTTACTAATAATTCAGGAGCTGATGTTGCAAAAGAAACAACCGTCATTCCAATAACTATTTTTGAAATAGAAAGTTTAAAAGATAAAGCAACAGAAGATTTTACTAAAAAGTCTCCTCCAATAATAAGAGAAACAAAACCTAAAATTAAAAAAGCAATACTCATAATTAACTATTTTGTGCGAAGATATAATTTTTCATATGTTATTTGCTTAGCAATAAGAATCAATTCTATAAAACAGTAAATCTTATCTCTTCTTATATTCATAATAAGAATAATGGCTCAAACAAAATGATTGAGTTGTTTATTTTAGTAAATTTGAGGGTTAATTTACGACTAATGAAGAAACAAGCATTTAAAATTCTAGCAAAAATAAATAAATTGATCTTACCATCCTTCACAAAAAAAGGATTGGACATCTCTAAAGCTTCTAAAATGCAATTAGCAATTATTGGATGGAGAGCTTTTGTAACAAAAAAAGCACTTCATTAAAAATTATAAATTATGAAAAACCTTTATACCAAAGTATTTACAGAATCTACAATTCTTGTAAACAGACTTCACTCTTTGTTAACTGAAGCAGGAGTTTCTGCTAGATTAAGCGACAGAGTTGAATCTGCAAGACTAGGCGGTTTTGGAGTTCCATTAAACTCTGTTGAATTATTTGTCTTAAATGAAGAGATTCATAAAGCACAACCTATTATAGATTCTTTTAAAGAAGAAATAAATTCATAAAAAATCACAATAGCCTTTCTGTTTTAAAAAAATGCCATTATATTTGCACCCTCAAAAAGGCCATGTGGCGCAACTGAATAGCGCACTTGATTACGGCTCAAGAGGTTCTAGGTTTGAATCCTAGCATGGTCACGAATAAATAGTACAATTCAAAAAAAACACCAAGCTTGCTTGAGTGTTTTTTTGTTTGTACTATTTTCAAAGCGGAGCTTTGTAGGATCAGCGAAGCTAATCCTAAATGTTTATAAAACTTGCTTTTTTATTTTGAGTACTGCTGAAGTTTCTTTTTGTTGATTTTCAAGGCGGAGCTTTGTAGGATCAGCGAAGCTAATCCTGAATGTTTATAAAACTTGCTTTTTTATCTTGAGTAATGCTGAAGTTTCTTTTTGTTGATTTTCAAAGCGGAGCTTTGTAAGATCAGCGAAGCTAATCCTAAATGTTTATAAAACTTGCTTTTTTATCTTGAGTAATGCTGAAGTTTCTTTTTGTTGATTTTCAAAGCGGAGCTTTGTAGGATCAGCGAAGCTAATCCTAAATGTTTATAAAACTTGCTTTTTTATTTTTGCAATCGGGTTTACTTGGTCAGAAGGAAGCCCGGTTTTTTATTCGTTATTAGGTTGCAGGCTTATAACTCTAACAAACCCCTATAAACATGGGTTAAAATCCTTTTTTTTTTAATTATTATTTCCATCTCATTGTTTTCCGTGACGCAAAAAAAACCCCATTTTCAGTGATTGACATCCGTTGCTATTCTTTGTAGATTTAAATAAAAAAAATTGGTCAAAAATGGGTTTACCTCCCAAGCTTCGGATTATGTGAAACGTTGAACCCGAAATAAAACAAAAAGGATACCGAGATATGGATCGAAACCATGTAAAAAAAATACAAACTCGGAAAAGTCTTAAAAAAAAGATATTTCCCCTAAAAATTATTAGCTATGAAAAAAAGAAAAATGGGAATATTCCTTTTTGGAATTTCTCTATTATTATGGAATTGTACTTTAGACGAAAATACTTTAGCCCCAGAAAAAGTTGACTTTGGTAAGGTAAAAACAGTTTCGTTTAAAGACGCAATCGCTCATTTTAATTCTAAGATTGAGAAGATTCAAAAAAGAAATGTTTACTTTAGGAGTGCTGAAAATAATGTTAAAATAATACCAGACTGGAGCACATTAAAGCATAGTGAAATTGCTTATACAGAGGCAGAACTCACCACAGCAGATTCAGAGATAAACAGAAATGGAGATTATTCTAGCGAACTCTGTTTTATCAATGTTAATAATCATCTAAAAAACGTAATTCTCACTGTGTGGAAAGATGAAATTGATTCTGAAGGAAATGTAATTAATGGAAGAATCTACTTTAATGACTTAGAAGGTATGTTTTTAGATGGTTATACTATTGAAGATGGTATTTTTACGAAACGTTACGTTGTTGAAAAATCAATTAAAAAAGCTGTTTTTTTACCTTTTTTCTTTTTTCAAAGTACTACAAATGAAGAGGATGATTGTTGGAATATGGATACTTTAGGAGAATTTGATGGTGGAGTTTTAGGTGAAGTTGTTATAAGTGCACCAGGAAGAGAAAATGGCGACGTTAATGGAGATGAAGGTAGTGGTGGTAGTGGTTATGGAGATTATGTAAATGCTGCTGTTTCATGGAATCCTATGCGAACAGGCCGTGGTGTTGGTGGCGGTGGCGGTGGTCGCTTATCTTTTGGTCAAATTAACTCTGCCGCTGCTGCGATATTAATGGCTGCACCTGTTCGACCAGATAAAGATGGAGAATGTCCAGAAGGGTATGTATTTAATCCAACCACAGAAGAATGCGACCCCACATGTAAAACAGAGGGTAGATTGTACAATTCAGCTACTAAAAAATGTGAGTGTCCTAAAGGTATGGTAGAAGACAGTACTAGAAAGTGTGTGAAAAAACCTTGTAAGGGAGATCCTGTGGCAAACGTTGAAATTGCACCACAACTAGGAGCTTCGGGAATTCAGGGTGCATTACACGATACTTGCGCTAGATTTAACGAAAAATATACATGTAAAGGAGTAAGAGGAAGGAAGTGGCATAATGGTGTAGATTTAAAAAACCCATACGGTGCACCAGTATTTGCTATGTATAATGGAACGGCAAGATTGGCTACGCAGTATAAAGACGGCGTAATAGATGGCGCAGGCTATCATGTATTCATTACCTCAAACATTGATGGAAATGAGGTAAGAAATGTTTATTTTCACTTACAAAAAGACAAAAGGGTTTCGGGGACTGTTAAAGCAGGTGATATTATTGGATACCAGGGTCTTTCGGGAAATCTTGGGAATGCCATTGAACAAAATTCCACAACTTCTCATGTTCGTATTAAAACGAGTGTTAATGGAATAAAAGCAGATCCTTTAGATTATTTAGCAACCACCATAGATCCAAATACAAGAAAAATAACAAACCCTTATAACTAAACTTAAATTTTAGAAATTATGAAAAAAATATATTTAATTATCACGATCATATTCTTTAGTAGCTATTCATGTAAAACACAAAAAACACCTACCGAAGTAAGTGTTTATATCTATTTTAAAATGCTTTTTAAATGCTCTCTATTAATTTTAAACACAGGTTACACAATAAGTTCTACTTGAACCACAAGCACCTTCAGATATTAAGGCGTCATCACCATTTTCTAAACAAGCATATATAGCTTTACCGCAAGTCCATTTACTACTACATTCAACATCCTTCATTAAAGATTTAGCTACAAAATTACCTAATTCAACTTGTTCAAGTGTTTTCCCCTTTAAAGAGAATTTAGAATTAAAATACCCGTTTTCATCTATACTAATAGTTGCAGTTATATCTTCTGAGGGGATTTTATTTGTAGTAATTAATGATTCTAATATTTCAAAAGTTTTCAGTGCAAATAAATTTGCAGAAGTTTCTGATACTGCTGGAGCTACAACAATTTCTTTATTATCATTGCAGTTAAATAAACTTAAACTGATTATAAGGACAAATACTGTTTTTAATAAATTTTTCATAATTAATAATTTTTAGGGTTAAATATAAGTTATGAAAATATGTAATAAATCAATAAGTGTCAATACCCATTTATAATGAAATTATGCATCACCATAAATAGTGAAAGTAGTTTAAACAACATTTTTGTCCTAAATCTTATTATGTTAAAGTAGGTTTTTAACTACGTTAAATACAATATATTAAGTTTTAATATACTGTTTCGAAGCTATTTCTTGTTTTTTTGGGTGCAAAATGGCTAAAAACAGCATTAATCACAAAACAAGGATTAATGAAATTAGCGTGCATATTGCTAAGGATTTAGACCATCAGTTTTTATCAACACAGGTATCGATCAAAAAGATTCATGGAATTACTTTTTTAACTGGAAATATTAAAAACTACATCAATGCATGGGACGAATCAGGGGCTCCTTTGAAGTTTGTATTAAAGAAGAAAGAAGCTTTTGCCAATAGCGAACAAGATACTTCTCAACAGTTTTTAAATTATTTTAGTAGAAATATCAGTACAACTTTTAGGAATGAAATCAGGTCAACATATAATATTCTGCAGAAATTTGAGTAAAAATTATTTGGAAATAACAAGGGTTTTGCAAGAACTAATGGACTTAAAAAAAAGAATAGCGGAATGAAAACCTCAATCCAAGTATTGCTTAATCGCAATGCGGTGTTCTGGTATACTTTTATCGTAATTTTGCACCAAACTCTCTAAAATTTCTGGTTTTTTAACACCAATATCCTTTTTTTGAAGATATTTAGAAACATATAAGTTGTAAGAGGTATTGTTTTTTTCAAAAATCAGAAAATGTGTATCATTCAATTCGGTATAACTTATTTCGTTTCCAGAAAAAGCATCTGATAGATCTTTAAAAAAAGCTGAGAATTCGTAATACTTAAAAATAGTTTCCATAGTTAGATCAATTCAGCCGACAAACCTAGTTGTAACAACTTAGAACACCTTGGTTCTAAATCTTTGTATTCTCCAGATTTAACAGTGCATTTTCCTTTGTAGTGAACCAATATAGTGCATTGCTCAGCTTGTTCAAAGGTGTGTTCACAAACACGAATCAATGACTCAATTACAAAGTCAAACGTGTTTACTTCATCGTTGTGCAATACAATTTCATGTTGATGTGCTTTTTGTTCCAAGACATCAACTTCTTCTTTAATTTTTTCTTTTCCACTCATCATCGCAAAATTACAACTTATTGTATTTCAATGCAACCCAATTATTTCTCTCAATAAAAGTCTCTAATTTTAAGTTGTATTTAGAAACTTCAGCGTCTATAATGGAAATGTCTTCTTGATAAAAACCGCTTAATAATAAAACGCCTTTTTCTTGAATACAATTTGCATATACTTCCATATCCGATAGCAATATATTTCTATTGATATTGGCTATGATTACCTCATACTTTTTATTTGTTAAAAGAGCTGAATTTCCCTTAAACACTGAAATATGTTCGCAATTATTACGTGCTACATTTTCTATAGAATTTTCATAACACCAAGTATCTATGTCTATTGCATCTATGGGTTGTGCTCCTTTCATTTCTGCAAAAATTGCTAAAATTCCGGTTCCACATCCCATATCTAAAACTTTCTTATGTTCTAAATCTAATTGTAATAAATGCTGTACCATCATGTGCGTAGTTTCATGATGTCCGGTACCAAAACTCATTTTTGGTTCTATTACAATGTCATATTTTAAATTTGGATTTTCGTGAAATGGTGCGCGAATACTAACAATATCATCAACCTGTATCGGCTGAAAATTTTTTTCCCATTCTGCATTCCAATTTGTTTGTGCCACTTCATTCTGTTTGTATGCTATTGAAAATTCATCAGACTTTAAAATAAAGACCTCTTCAAGAATAGCAGTATTCCAATCTTTTTTTTGAATATAACCTGTTACTCCATTTTCATTTTCAACGAAACTCTCAAATCCAACACTTCCCAATTCTGCTATTAAAATTTCAATTGCTGGCTCTTTTGGATTAACTGTAAAGTTATATTCTATATATATATTATCCATAAATTTATTCTAAAAAAAATGCATCAAAGTTAAAAACCTTGATGCAAATTTATTGTAAATATCTTTAAATACGATGCTTAAATAGCGTTAATAATTCCTGTAAAATCAGCTACATTTAAAGCTGCTCCTCCAATTAAACCACCATCAACATCGGGTTTAGAAAAAATTTCTTTGGCATTTGCAGGCTTTACACTCCCTCCGTATAAAATAGAAACTGCATCTGCAACTTCTTTGTTGTATTTTTTTTCTATGATACTTCTTATAAAAGCATGCATTTCTTGAGCTTGTTCTGCACTTGCTGTTTCACCAGTACCAATCGCCCAAACTGGTTCATACGCCAAAATAATACTTTTCCAAGCAGCTGCTTCTAAATGAAATAATGCGTTTTTTAATTGACTTTCTACTACGCTAAAATGATTCTCAGATTTTCTGTCTTCTAATAATTCTCCAAAACAAAAAATAGTTTCTAAATTATTTTCTAAAGTTGCATCTACTTTTGCCGCTAAAGATGCATCTGTTTCATTAAAATAAGTTCTTCTTTCAGAGTGTCCTAAAATAACCGTTTTAATTCCGATAGCTTTCAGCATATGAGCAGAAATCTCTCCTGTATAAGCCCCATTTTTTGCTTGGTGCATATTTTGGGCAATTACCTCAACCTTAGAGTCTTTTGCTGCTTTTATTGAAGAAGACAAGTTTACAAAAGTAGGAGCAACTAGTACACGGGTATTTTCTAAGTTGTCTTTTTTGATTGCCTTTTTTAAATCTTTGATAAGTTGCTTGCTTTCCTTCTTATCATTATTCATTTTCCAGTTTCCTGCGACTATTTTTGCTCTCATAATTCTAATTTTATTACCTAAAAATACGGGTGTTTGTTTGTAATTAATTTTGGTGTAAATTTAAGAAATGGATTGACAAATCCATCGAGAAAAACAAATAGTTACGATAACGATTTATATTTAGATATTGAATGCCTCTTTAATTTTTTGATCTGATGCATCTATCGCATTAAAAAGTGAGATTTTTCCTTTTTCATCAAGGACTAAATACCTCGGAATCCAACTCAAATCTAAAAACTCTACCAAATCACCATTTTTCATTCCTTTAGACATATTGTAATGTTCTCCTGATATGGCATAGCGTTTTACTGCTCTTTTCCAAGAGTCTACTTTTTCATCAACAGACAAAAATAAAAATACGACTTCAGGAAACTCTTTTTGAATTTTTTTTACTTTAGGAATTCCCTCTATACAATCTCTACACCAAGAAGCCCAGACATCAACTAAAATTTTTTTCCCTTTGTACGTATTAATTATTTCTTCAAAAGAAGAAGATACACCCTCTATACTCTCGAGGTTTTCATGGAGTGCCTTTTCAGAAAACTCTACAGGAGCTTCAAAATTACAACTCATAAAAATTAAGACAAATACTATTGATATTTTTTTTAACATCTGTTATTTTTTATTTTTAAATTGTCAAGATAAAAAAAAGACTTTCAACTTGAAGCTTTATTTAAAAAACAAAAATAAGTACTTTTGCTCAACATTTAGATAAAAAATGAGAACACAAGAACTTATTCGCCAAATTCAAAAGAAAAAATCATTTTTATGTATTGGATTGGATGTAGATGTAGATAAAATTCCATCGCATCTGCTACAAGAAGAAGACCCTATTTTTGAATTCAACAAAGCAATTATTGATGCCACTCACCAACTATGTGTTGCCTACAAACCAAATACTGCTTTTTACGAAGCATATGGTATAAAAGGGTGGACATCTTTAGAAAAAACGATTCGTTATATCAATGATACGTTTCCCGAAATATTCACAATTGCAGATGCCAAACGTGGAGATATTGGAAACACCTCTACAATGTATGCCAAAGCTTTTTTTGAGGATTTAGCTTTTGATTCTATCACTGTTGCTCCTTATATGGGAAAAGATTCTGTAGAACCCTTTTTAGCATTTAAAAACAAACACACAATTCTACTAGCGCTCACCTCTAATGAAGGTGCTTTCGATTTTCAAACCAAAAAAATAGCCGATAAAGAAGTATACAAACACGTTTTAGAAACCTCAAAATCCTGGAAAAATTCAGAGAATTTAATGTACGTTGTTGGCGCTACAAAAGCAGCGTATTTTAAAGAGATTAGAAAAATTGTTCCCACCTCTTTTTTACTGGTTCCAGGTGTTGGTGCTCAAGGCGGAAATTTACAAGATGTCTGTAAATATGGTTTGTCAGAAAATATTGGCTTGTTAATTAACTCTTCTAGAGGTATTATTTACGCTTCAAAGAATGAAGACTTTGCAAAAAAAGCAGCAATAAAAGCGAAAGAATTACAACTAGAAATGGAAGCGATTTTAGCTAAAATTTAAAGAGTGATTGATTTTAGTTTTTAACCAGCTTAAAGTTTCCAACTTTAGCATCAGTTTCTAACTTCAAAAAGTAAATACCCTTTGTTAAATTTTTGCAATCTAAATCTTGCTTTAATTCATTCATAAAAAAAGTTTTCACTTTACTACCATTAATTGAATACATTGTTCCTTTTGCTCCAATAAATGTACTTGGTGTTTTTATTGTAAATTTATCATTTATAGGATTCGGATAGATTTTTATTTCGTTTGCATGTGAACGTAAAGAAGATGCCGTAGATTCCTGATACACACGTACATAATCAATTTCCATGGTACTTTGAGAAAACGTATTTGACACCCCTGGTTCTATGGCAATATTTAAAAGTAGATACTGATCGGCATCAAAAGGCCAAGTATCAGTATTTTTTACGGGAGGATTGTATGTGTAATGAACTACTCCGTCTACACTAAAAACCATTTTTTCTGAAGACCATTCTAGTGCGTATGTATGAAATGCAGAAGACACGTTTGAAATCGATCTACCTCCATGATTCACTGTACCACCATAGCTAGAAGGGGTGTGCATAGCACTTTGAACATAATTTTGATTCGTACCCCAATGTTCCATAATGTCTATCTCACCACAAGCAGGCCACGGTAAAGTTCCATGAGAATTTGTCCAATATCCACCAGGCTCTATAATATTCTTTCCTAACATCCAAATTGCAGGCCATGTTCCAATTCCTTGAGGTAACTTTGCCCTTACCTCTACTCTTCCATACATAAATGCAAATTTAGAATTCAATCTTGCAGAGGTATATTGTTTTGTATGACCTTGATCTGTAAAAGACTCCTTTTTAGCTACTAAATTCAATGCACCATCACGTTCAAAAGAATTTATTTCTCTGTTGGTGTAATGCTGTATTTCTCCGTTGTACCAACTCCCTCCGGAAGGAAGTTTTGTTTGATGAAACCACTTGTTATTATCTATAGCTCCAGCCCCATTAAACTCATCAGACCAAACTAAATGATTAAATATTGGGTTTGAAGAATTGCCTCCATCTCCGGAGTTGCTGTCTGTTTCTTCATGCAAGACTTCATCAATATAAGCAATTACATGATCTGTATTCCCTTCTCCGTTTACCTGAATTACAACTCTATTGAAGTCTGACCTTGTTATAGGGTCTGGTGAGCTTGGATCTAAATTGATGAAGTTGTCTGTTTCAAAATTAAAAGAAACTTCTTGCCATTGATTTAAAACAATTGGTTTGATTATTTCACTCTGTGTAACCCATGGAGAACCAAGTGTACCGTCTTGTAATTTTAAAGACACACGGTTTGTTTGATTTCCTGTTATACCACTTGAAGGAACATATATTTTAAAAGAGAAGGTATTTTTAACAGAGATGTCTATACTTTCTGTAGATTCAAATCTAACATTTGCATAACTTCCACCAGTATCAACATATTTTAAAACCGTATCAGAAGTATTTATCCCCTCAATATAAGGATTAGAAAAAGCTGAGTCTAGGGCACAATCATCTCCAAACCATGAATTTATTGTCCCGTTTCCTTCAAAATCGTCTTGAATATCTACTTGAGCAGAAGAAAATAAAGAATATAATAAGGTCAAGGAAAATAAATAATATTTCATTTTAGTTGTATTGATTTTATTTTTGATCAAATAAACCACCTAATTTACAACTACAAAAAAAAAGAACCAATACATCTACTATACATCAACGAAATTGCTTGCTATTACCCTCTTTCTTAGAAATTATACAACGAACTATCTGTATTTTTATCGTAGTTATATGGGCAGTGCTTGCAACCACTTTTACAACAATGCCCTCTTTTTAAATGATACTGCTCTGTAAAGACTTTATAGCCTTGCTCATTTGTATAGTAATCCCCTTCTTCTAGAGGTATTCTTTTGTTGTACATTTTATTAACTAAAAATTCATCTATGAAAAAACACTCAATAAACAACGTTTTCTATTATTGATTATTTACCTCAGGAGGGAATTTAGCGATAATTTCATTCACAAATTCTTTAATTCTCTTCTCTTTCTTTTCTCGATTTTGGATCCGCAAAGCCCCAGTACCTATTCCTTGCCAAATTAATTCTTTTTTTGCTTTGTCTATAAAATCGATGAATAAAGTTCCTTCTGAATATTGAGAAACATTTACATTCGCATTCATATTATTCATCATCCACGGGTTCCACCCCCAACCAAAACCTACATTATTCTGACTTACATTTACCTTTTCTCTTGATTTTGCAAAAATACCCACCAACATATCTGGCGAGTCAGATTTCGTAAATCCTTTCACAAGTAAGGCTGCTTCAATGGCTCTTAAAATTCTTTTTTTATCTAAATCTGAAATTTTGGCTTTGTCAATTTCTGGTTTATAAAAAGCGAAAGTCTTATAGGCCTTAAAGTCTACTTTTGAATCGTAATCTGTAACAACTCTTATTGTATTACAAGATGACAATATAAAGACACTTAGTAGTAAAAAAATACTTTTTTTCATCATAATTAGTTTTAGGTTATGGCATCTATAAGAGCGTCATCAACTATACTAGGAATTGTAACCTGTAAGTTTTTATCAACCTTCATGGCTCTTTTAATGGCAAAAGTAGCTTCGTTATTTCGAGCCCAATTTCTCCTTGCGATTCCATTATTTACATCCCAAAAAAGCATGGATTCCAAACGCTTTGATGCTGACTTAGATCCATCAAGAAGCATGCCAAAACCACCGTTTATGACTTCTCCCCAGCCTACGCCACCTCCATTGTGAATAGAAACCCATGTTGCTCCTCTAAAACTATCTCCAATAACATTTTGTATTGCCATATCTGCGGTAAATCTTGATCCGTCGTAAATATTTGATGTTTCTCTGTAAGGAGAATCTGTTCCTGAAACATCATGATGATCTCTTCCTAAAATAACAGGTCCTATTTTTCCTTTTTTTATGGCCTTGTTGAATGCTTTTGCTATTTTAATTCTTCCTTCTGCATCTGCATATAAAATTCTTGCCTGAGACCCAACAACTAATTTATTTTCTTTCGCTCCTTTTATCCATTGAATATTATCTGCCATTTGCTGCTGAATCTCTGGTGGAGAATGTTTTTTTATTTCTTCTAAAACATCACAAGCTATGATGTCTGTCTTTTTTAAATCTTCCGAGTTTCCAGAGGCACAAACCCATCTAAAAGGTCCAAATCCATAATCAAAACACATAGGACCCATACTATCTTGTACATAACTTTGATATCTGAAATCGATTCCGTTTTCTCCCATGATTTCCGCACCTGCTCTACTTGATTCTAATAAAAAGGCATTCCCATAATCAAAGAAATAGGTGCCTTTTGCAGTATGATTGTTTATGGCTCTCACGTGTCTTCGGAGGGTTTCTTGTACTTTTTCTTTAAACAATAGCGGGTTTTCAGCCATCATGGTATTTGCCTCTTCAAAAGAAATACCTATTGGATAATAACCTCCAGCCCAAGGATTGTGTAAGGAGGTTTGATCTGATCCTAAATCAATAGGAATATTTTCAACATCAAACTTCTCCCAGACATCTACAATATTCCCTAAATAAGCAAAAGATATTGTTTCTTTGTTTTCTTTTGCTAATTTTACTCTAACCACCAATGCATTTATATCTGTCAACTTTTCATCAATCCAACCCTGATCTAAACGCACTTGTGTAATCTTAGGGTTTACCTCTGCGCAAACAGTAATACAACCGGCAATATTTCCAGCCTTTGGTTGGGCTCCAGACATCCCACCCAAACCTGAAGTAACAAACAAACTTCCTTTTGGGTCTTTTTTTATTTTTCTAAATCCGTTTAAAATGGTAATTGTTGTGCCATGTACAATTCCCTGTGGACCAATATACATATAACTTCCTGCTGTCATTTGTCCATATTGAGAAACCCCCAGAGCATTCATTTTTTCTAAATCTTCTGGATGTGAGTAATTCGGAATCGTCATTCCGTTGGTAACCACAACTCTTGGTGCATTTTTGCTAGATGGAAACAACCCCATTGGATGCCCTGAGTACATTGTCAAAGTTTGTTTCTCTGTCATTTCAGAGAGGTACTTCATAGTAAGTAAATACTGTGCCCAATTCTGAAAAACAGCCCCATTTCCTCCATAGGTGATTAATTCATGCGGATGTTGTGCCACTGCAGGATCTAAATTGTTCTGAATCATTAACATAATAGCCTTGGTTTGTTCACATCTACCGGGGTACTCAGAAATTGGTCTTGCATACATTTTGTACTCCGGACGAAAACGATGCATATAAATACGACCATATGTTTGCAGTTCTTCTGCAAACTCTGGCAACAATTCTGCATGATGTTTGACATCAAAATATCGCAACGCATTTCTGAGTGCTAATTTTTTTTCAGCAATAGATAAAATTTCTTTGCGCTTTGGAGCATGATTTACTTCTAATTCATAGGCTTTTTTAGTTGGCAAAACCTCTGGAATTCCTTGCTGAATTTGAGCTTTAAATGTCATAAAAAATTCATATTAATGTCTAAAACAAATGTATTTATTTTTTTCCTACTGTAATTAACTATTCAAAAAAATTGATATTATTTTAAGAATTTCGTAAATTGAAATCCTATTTTAATATAAAATTTACGAATGAAACAAATTAAACCTTATAAACCTAACTATAAAGTAAGAATCGTAACTGCTGCATCTTTATTTGATGGACATGATGCTGCCATTAATATTATGCGTAGAATTATTCAAGCTACCGGTGTTGAAGTTATTCATTTAGGGCATGACAGAAGTGTTGAAGATGTTGTAAATTGTGCCATTCAAGAAGATGTTAATGCTATTGCAATAACCTCTTACCAAGGAGGTCATAACGAGTATTTTAAATACATGTACGACTTATTAAAGGAGAAGAACGCTGGTCATATCAAAATTTTTGGTGGTGGAGGTGGTGTTATTTTACCAGAAGAGATCAAAGAATTAATGGAGTACGGAATTACACGCATATATTCTCCAGATGATGGGCGTAAATTAGGCTTGCAAGGAATGATAAATGACTTGGTAAAAAGGGCAGATTTTGCCATTGGTGATGTCTTAAATGATGAAGTAAGAGGGCTAAAAAAAAGGGAAAATGCCAGTATTGCTAGAATTATCTCCTCTGCTGAAAATTTTCCTGAAATTGCTAAAGAATCTTTAGCTAAAATACATAAGAAAAACAAATCAGCTACCACCCCTGTTATAGGAATTACAGGAACTGGTGGTTCTGGAAAATCTAGTTTGGTTGATGAATTGGTTCGTAGATTCTTGATTGACTTTCCAAAGAAAACAATTGGACTTATTTCTGTAGATCCTTCTAAACGTAAAACCGGAGGTGCCTTATTAGGAGACCGCATTAGAATGAATGCTATCAATAACAATCGTGTTTATATGCGTTCTTTGGCAACTCGCCAATCTAATTTAGCATTGTCTAAACATGTAAATGAAGCCATTGAGGTTTTAAAAGCTGCAGAATTTGATTTGATCATTCTAGAAACCTCTGGTATTGGGCAATCAGACACCGAAATCATTGAACACTCTGATACTTCGTTGTATGTGATGACTCCTGAATTTGGAGCGGCAACTCAGTTAGAGAAAATAGATATGTTAGATTTTGCAGACCTAGTTGCCATTAATAAATTTGACAAACGTGGTGCTGTAGATGCTATTCGTGATGTAAAAAAACAGTATGTGCGTAACAATAATTTATGGTATTTACATACAGATGATCTGCCTGTTTTTGGAACAATTGCATCACAATTTAATGATCCAGGAATGAATTCGCTGTACAAAGCAGTAATGGATAAATTGGTAGAAAAAACAGGTGTTGATTTAAAATCCAATATGAAAATTAATGAAGGAATGACCGAGAAAATTTTTGTAATTCCTCCTGCAAGAGTTCGCTATTTGTCTGAAATTGCTGAAAGTAACAGAGGGTATAATAAAAAAGCAACCGATCAAGTAGCAGTTGCTCAAAAATTATTTGGAATCTACAAAACAATAGACTCTATTATAAGTATTGACTCAACTTCAATCAAAACTTTAGATATATTGACTAAAGCAGGTTTAGATCAAGAAAAAATATTACAATATACTTCAAAAGACGAAGTACCTTTTATAAAATTATTATGCTCTCAGTTTGACAAAATAAAAATGGATTTTGACTCTCACAACTGGGAAATTATTCTCAATTGGCAAGAAAAAATTCAACGCTATAAAGACCCTATTTACACATATAAAGTAAGAAATAAAGAAATTAATTTAGAAACACATAGTGAGTCTTTATCGCATTCTAAAATCCCTAAAATTTCCTTACCCAAGTATGAAGCTTGGGGCGATATATTACAATGGAATTTACAAGAAAATGTGCCCGGAGAATTTCCTTTCACTGCAGGCTTGTATCCTTTTAAAAGAACTGGCGAAGACCCAACCAGAATGTTTGCAGGTGAAGGCGGACCAGAGCGTACCAACAGACGTTTTCATTATGTAAGTTTTGGGTTGAAGGCCAAACGGTTGTCTACTGCTTTTGATGCTGTTACTTTATACGGAAACGACCCAGGAGTCCGACCAGATATTTACGGTAAAATTGGGAATGCTGGTGTTTCTATTTGTTGTTTAGATGATGCTAAAAAGTTATATTCTGGGTTTGATTTAAGTCATCATATGACCTCAGTTTCTATGACAATTAATGGTCCTGCTCCCATGCTACTCGGCTTCTTTATGAATGCTGCCATAGATCAAAATTGTGAGAAATACATCAAAGAGCACAAGTTAGAAAAAACAGTGGAAGCAGCATTTAAAAAAACATATGATGATAAAGGGTTAAAAAGACCTCTTTATCAAGGAAAATTACCAGAAGGAAATAATGGATTAGGCTTATTATTACTTGGACTAACAGGTGATTTAGTTTTGCCAAATGATGTCTATGCCAAAATTAAAATTGATACTTTAAAACAAGTTCGCGGGACTGTACAAGCAGATATTTTAAAAGAAGATCAAGCGCAAAACACCTGTATTTTTTCAACAGAATTCGCATTGCGATTGATGGGTGATGTTCAAGAATACTTTATAAAACAACAAATAAGAAATTTCTATTCGGTTTCAATTTCTGGATACCACATTGCTGAAGCGGGTGCCAATCCAATAACACAGTTGGCACTCACCCTTTCTAACGGGTTTACCTATGTAGAATATTACCTGTCTAGAGGTATGGATATTAATAAATTTGGACCCAATCTATCCTTTTTCTTCTCCAACGGACTAGACCCTGAATACGCAGTTATTGGACGTGTAGCAAGAAAGATATGGGCCAAAGCATTAAAGTATAAATACCGAGCAAATACAAGGGCACAAATGCTCAAGTATCATATTCAAACTTCTGGTCGCTCCTTGCATGCACAAGAAATTGATTTTAATGATATTAGAACTACACTTCAAGCTTTATATGCTGTCTATGACAATTGCAATTCATTACATACCAATGCCTACGATGAAGCAATTACGACACCTACTGAAGACTCTGTGAGAAGAGCCATGGCTATTCAGTTAATTATCAATAAAGAATTGGGATTAACTAAAAATGAAAACCCATTACAAGGTGCTTTTATCATTGAAGAACTCACAGATTTAGTTGAAGAAGCAGTCTTGTTAGAATTTGACAGAATTACAGAAAGAGGAGGTGTTTTAGGAGCGATGGAAACCATGTATCAACGTTCTAAAATACAAGAAGAAAGCCTGTATTATGAAATGCTAAAACACGATGGTGAATTCCCTATCATTGGAGTAAACACTTTTTTGAGTTCTAAAGGCTCTCCTACCGTTCTTCCTTCAGAAGTAATTAGGGCAACTGAAGAAGAAAAGCAATTTCAAATTCAAACAAAAGAGCTGTTAAACAAAGCGAATGCTATTAAAGTTAAAACTCAAATTGCAATTTTACAAAAAGCTGCTATTCAAAACGAAAATTTATTTGACAAGATCATGGAGGCAAGCAAAGTATGTTCTTTAGGACAAATTACTGGTGCCTTATTTGAAGTTGGCGGACAATACAGACGAAATATGTAGCTTTTATGAATCTTGAAACCATATAGATTTTAGGTGATTAAAAACCAATTTACCAACAAAATAGTAACCAACTTGAGTTTAAAACATAAAAGGAGCTGCAAATTTATGTACCCCTTTTGTGAACTTCACGTGAATGGTCTATTTCTTTTAGTTCAGTATAGACAACAACCTCTCTAGGCGCTCTAATCTTTTTTCCTGCTCTTTTATTTTACTATCTTGTTCTTTGATGGCATTGACAAGAACAGAAACCAATCCTAAATAATTTACAGCCAACATTTTATTAGAATCTTCACTGACCAATTCTGGAAATACTTTTTGAATATCTTGAGCCAAGACACCAATCTTTTGTTTGCCGTCTTTTTTCATAGTATAAGACTTACCATCTATCAATAATAATTTGGCAAGCGTAGCACCCAATGATACGATGTTTGCTTTGAGTCTTGCATCTGAAGAAACGACAATATCACCATTTACTGTTAAATGACTGCTTACGGTTGTCTCTCCGTTAAATAGTACTTTAAAAGCATCGTTCTTTGCATTAGACGCTGTTCCATTACCAATAACAAACGCAGTATTTGCAGGGTTATAGTATGTTGCACTGCTGTTTGGAATAGTCTCCGTTGAACCCGCATCATTGTATTGCCCAATCACTAAAGAAGCATAATCACTAGCTGTTGTAGATTTTCCCATTACTGTGGAAGCAGCTCCCATTGATAATGTTCCATGGCCCATTGCTGTGGAACGGTCTCCACTTGCTGTTGTAGATTCTCCCATTGCTGTGGAAATATGTCCAATTGCTTTTGTATCATAGCTCATTGCTATGGAATAATTTCCAGTTGCTTGTGCAGAATAACCCAATGCTGTGGAAACTCGTCCAGTTGCTTTTGTTAATAAACCCATTGCTGTGGAATACTCATTACTTGCTAATGTTCCATGCCCCATTGCTGTGGATGTCGTTCCACTTGCTGTTGTTTGTTTTCCCATTACTGTGGAAGCAATTCCACTTGCTGTCGTTTCGTTTCCCATTGCTGTAGAAGATTCTCCAGTTGCTTTTGTTAATAAACCCATTGCTGTGGAATACTCATTACTTGCTAATGTTCCATGCCCCATTGCTGTGGATGTCGTTCCACTTGCTGTTGTAGAATTACCCATTGCGGTGGAAACAGTTCCACTTGCTGATGTTAAAAAACCCATTGCTGAAGATATCGTTCCACTTGCTGTTGTTTGTTTTCCCATTGCGGTGGAAACAGTTCCACTTGCTGTTGTATAACTTCCCATTGCTGTAGAACGATCTCCAATTGCTGTTGTAGATTCTCCCATTGCGGTGGAAACTCGTCCAGTTGCTGTTGTAGATTCTCCCATTGCTATAGAAGATTCTCCACTTGCAGTTGTTAGATAACCCATTGCGGTGGAAACAGTTCCACTTGCTTCTGTGATAGCTCCCATTGCTGCGGAATAGTATCCACTTGCTAATGTTTCAGAGCCCACTGCTATGGAAGCTGTTCCACTTGCTTCTGTAGATTTTCCCATTGCTGTGGAATAATTACCTCCCGCTATTGTTCCATCTCCCATTGCTGTGGAAGATTCGTGACTGGCTGTTGTTGATTGACCCATTGCTGTAGAATAATTACCACTTGCTGTTGTTCCTTTCCCCATTGCTGTAGAATGATCTCCAATTGCTACTGTTAAATAACCCATTGCGGTAGTGAAAGCTCCACTTGCTTCTGTGATAGCTCCCATTGCTGTAGAATAGTGTCCACTTGCTGTTGTAGAATAGCCCATTACTGTAGAATAAGCTCCAGTTGCCTGACCTTGTGTTGATAGTGTAATTAGAAATATTAAAATTATACCCCCCTTTTTCATTTTTATTTATCTGAAGTGAATCTACTATCTAGTTATAACTAGGAAGTAAAAAATAAATTGATGGGGGGGAAATTTAGAGGCAATAAATTTATACTCTAAGTTACAAAAAAAAAAATTACACAAAAAGTTATCAATATAATATGCTGAAAGGCTTCTAAATAATACTCTTTTGAATTGCTTTATAATATCAAGATTTAACAGCACTAATAAAGCCCAAATTAGAAATTACATGTAGCTTTTATGAATCTTGAAACTATATAGATTTTAGGTGACTAAAAACCAATTTACGAACAAAATAGTAACCAACTTGAGTTTAAAACATAATAAAGAGCTGCAAATTAATACACCCTTTTTATGAACTATACTTGAACGGTCTATTTCTTTTAGTTCAGTGTAGACATCAACTTCTCTAAGCACTCTAATCTCTTTTCTTGCGCTTTCATTTTACTATCTTGTGCTTTCATTTTACCATCTTGCTCTTTAATAGCATTGACAAGAACAGAAACCAATCCTAAATAATTTACAGCCAACATTTTATTAGAATCTTCACTGACCAATTCTGGAAATACTTTTTGAATATCTTGAGCCAAGACACCAATCTTTTGTTTG
>Ga0228644_1000010_pt1 | contig 166894 bp, 162 predicted proteins | sample 56DmetaG_FD_186020 | JGI IMG/M metagenome (GOLD analysis project Ga0228644, IMG submission 186020) | Seawater microbial communities from Monterey Bay, California, United States - 56D | ecosystem: Environmental > Aquatic > Marine > Coastal | place: USA: California | collected 2016-11-09
AGCTACAGAAGCCATTATTGTCGCAAAAATTTTGAAGAAAAAACAATAATAAAAAATAGCGCTAAAAAAGGTTTGTAATTTTGAATTATTCCATATCTTTGCGCCGAATTTAGAAAGCGTATTTTTATAATGAAGGTTGCACAAAAAACAATCAAATTTCTTTTAATTGCAGTTATAGCCTTGTTTTCCACAACAAGCTTTGCTTCAGAATCTGATAAAAAACACGACAATCAAAATGATGGTGGGCGTATAAATACAAAAGAAGAGGTAGAAGCTTATATTCTTCACCACATCAAAGATTCTCATGACTTTTCGCTATTTTCATACACCTCTGATGAAGGTAAAAGAAAACATATTGGTTTCCCTTTGCCAGTTATTCTTTGGTCAAGTGAAGGTCTCGTTACTTTTATGTCTTCAGAATTTCACCACAACGACGATGGACATGTAATTGTAGAAAAAAAAGGATTAAAATTTGCAAAAATTCACTCTAAAATCTACGAGTTAGACAAAGGAGCAGCAACCCTTTCTTTTGATGAAACACATCATGCAACAAACGCACACAAAACATTAGATTTCTCAATTACAAAAAGTGTTGTAGGAATTCTTTTAATTGGGACCCTATTATTGTTTTGGTTTTCAAGATTAGCAAAACAATACAAAACAAAACAAATCCCTACTGGTTTTGCCAGAGTTTTAGAACCTTTGGTTTTATATGTTCGTGACGAAATAGCAAGACCAAATATTGGTGAAAAACATTACAGAAGATTTACCGGATATTTATTAACGGTGTTTTTCTTTATTTGGGTATTGAACTTAGCAGGTTTAACTCCATTAGGGTTTAATGTAACAGGACAGTTAGCAGTAACCGGTTGTCTGGCAATTTTTACCCTAGTAATTTATACAGTAAGTGGAAATAAAGACTATTGGATGCATATGATTTGGATGCCAGGTGTTCCTGCTTTGATTCGTCCGGTATTGGCAATTATAGAATTAGCAGGTGCTTTAATTATCAAACCATTTTCACTATTAGTACGTTTGTTCGCAAACATTTCAGCAGGTCATATTGTGGTAATGAGCTTAATTGCAATTATGTTTACTCTTAAAGAATCCTTAGGGGTTGTTGGAGCAACAGGGTTGTCTTTAGTATTATCATTTTTTATAACATTAATTGAGGTTTTAGTAGCTTTTTTACAGGCATATATCTTTACAATGCTTTCAGCATTATTTATTGGTATGGCAGTAGCAGAGCCTGAACATCATTAATACAAATTTGTTTAATTTAATATAAATACAATTATTATGTACAATTTAATTGGAGCAGGATTAATCGTAATCGGAGCAGGAATTGGTTTGGGTCAAATTGGTGGTAAAGCAATGGAAGGTATTGCAAGACAACCAGAAGCAACTGGAAAAATTCAAACAGCAATGATTATTATCGCTGCATTATTAGAAGGTTTGGCATTTGGAGCTTTATTCTTAGGAAAATAATCCAAACAAAAACAAAAAATAGTGTTCTGTAACGGTTGGTTACAGAACCTATTTTTAAAATTAAACATTAAAAAATTAAACATTAACTAGTTTATAAAATGGAAACTTTATTAAACGATTTTTCACCTGGGTTATTTGTAGTTTCGTTAATCTTATTATTGGCGTTGATCGCTCTAATGGTAAAATTTGCTTGGAAACCTATTTTAAACTCTTTGGAGGAAAGAGAATCTGGTATTAAAGACGCTTTGGCATCCGCAGAAAATGCGCGCAGTGAAATGGAGAACTTACAAGCAGATAATGCAAAATTAGTAAAAGAAGCAAGAGCAGAAAGAGAGGCAATGATGAAAGAAGCAAGAGACATTGCAGACAATATAGTTGCTGAAGCTAAAGAAGATGCAAAAGAAGTAACAACAAAATTGATTGAAAACGCACAGGATGCAATCATTCAAGAAAAACAAGCTGCTTTGGCAGAAATCAAAAAAAATGTGGCAGAATTGTCTATCGGAATTGCAGAATCAGTAATTAAAAAAGAGTTGTCTAATAAGAAAGAGCAACTAGAGTTAGTTGAAGGGATTTTAAAAGATGTTACTTTAAATTAAGTAAAAGATGAAAAACGCAAGAGCAGCAATACGGTATGCAAAAGCACTTTTAAATCTTGCCAAAGATTCTAAAGAAGAAACTGCTGTAAATGACGATATGTTATTCATAACAACTACAATTTCTGAAAATGAAGAATTTGAAGTAATGTTAAACAGTCCTATCGTTAAGTCTTCTGATAAAATAAACGTGTTAAGCGCTTTATTTAAAGAAAAAGTGAATACGATTACACTTGGCTTATTTCACTTATTAAAAGACAATAAAAGAATAGCAATGCTAGCATCTATTGCAAAACAATATGCAATCATTTATGATTTTGACAAGCATATGCAGGTAGCTAAAGTTACAACAGCTGTTCCTTTAACTGCAGAAATAGAAAAACAAATTTTAGCAAAAATTGTAACCTTAACAGGTGAAAAGGCGAGTCTAGAAAACGAAGTAAATCCGGCTATATTAGGAGGATTTATTTTGCGCGTAGGAGATGTGCAATATGATGCAAGCATCTCTAATTATTTAAATGAATTGAAAAAGGAGTTTGACAATAGTCATTACATTCCAAAAATTTAATAATACATCAAATTATAAAAGATGGCAAGTATTAAACCAGCTGAAGTATCAGCAATTTTAAAGCAACAGTTAACAAACTTTGAGGCTAAGGCAACTTTAAACGAAGTAGGAACTGTTTTACAAGTAGGAGACGGAATTGCTCGTGTTTACGGTCTTTCCAATGTTCAATATGGAGAATTAGTAGAATTCGAGAACGGATTAGAAGGGATCGTATTAAACTTAGAAGAAGACAATGCAGGTGTTGTATTATTAGGAGCTTCTACATCAGTTAAAGAGGGTTCTACTGTTAAACGTACTGAGCGAATTGCTTCTTTAAAAGCAGGAGAAGGAGTGGTTGGTAGAGTATTAGATACTTTAGGAAATCCTATTGATGGTAAAGGACCTATCTCAGGTAAGACTTATCAAATGCCTTTAGAACGAAGAGCTCCTGGAGTTATTTTTAGAGAACCTGTAACAGAACCACTTCAAACGGGTATCAAATCTATTGATGCAATGATTCCTGTTGGTAGAGGTCAACGTGAGTTGATTATTGGTGACCGTCAGACTGGTAAGTCTACAGTTGCTATTGATACAATCTTAAATCAAAAAGAGTTTTTCGATGCTGGTGAACCCGTATATTGTATATATGTTGCAATCGGTCAAAAAGCTTCAACAGTAGCTGCAATTGCAAACATGTTAGAAGAAAAAGGCGCTTTAGCATATACCACAATTGTAGCTGCAAATGCATCTGATCCTGCAGCAATGCAAGTTTATGCTCCTTTTGCCGGAGCTGCAATTGGAGAATATTTTAGAGATTCAGGAAGACCTGCTTTAATTATCTATGATGATTTGTCTAAACAAGCAGTTGCCTACCGTGAAATTTCTTTATTATTAAGAAGACCTCCAGGGCGTGAAGCATATCCAGGAGATGTTTTTTACTTACACTCAAGGTTGTTAGAGCGTGCTGCAAAAGTGATTAATGACGATAAAATAGCAAGTGAAATGAATGATTTACCAGATTCCTTAAAAGGAATCGTAAAAGGTGGAGGTTCTTTAACAGCATTGCCAATTATTGAAACTCAAGCTGGTGACGTATCTGCATACATTCCAACAAATGTAATTTCAATTACAGATGGTCAAATTTTCTTGGATGGAGATTTATTTAACTCCGGTGTTCGTCCAGCAATTAACGTGGGTATTTCTGTATCTCGTGTTGGTGGTAACGCACAGATTAAATCAATGAAGAAGGTCTCTGGTACTTTAAAATTAGACCAAGCACAATATCGTGAATTAGAAGCATTTGCAAAGTTTGGTTCTGACTTAGACGCAGCTACAATGAGTGTAATTTCTAAAGGTCAACGGAATGTTGAAATTTTAAAACAAGCTCAAAATGATCCTTACTCGGTAGAAGACCAAGTTGCGATTATTTATGCTGGTTCTAAGAACTTGTTAAAAGACGTTCCTGTAAATCAAGTAAAGAAATTCGAAAGAGATTACATCGATTACTTAAACGCAAAACACAGAGATACTTTAGATGTATTAAAGTCTGGCAAATTAACGGCAGAAACAATTGCTGTTTTAGAAGCAGCTGCTAAAGAAATTTCTACTCACTTTGCATAAAAAATAGTTGAAATTCCTGCGAAAGCGGGAATTTCAAAATTAGATTAGAATGGCAAACTTAAAAGAAATACGGAATAGAATTACCTCCATTAAATCAACAATGCAGATAACATCTGCCATGAAAATGGTATCTGCTGCTAAGTTGAAAAAAGCACAAGATGCGATCACTGCAATGCGTCCTTATTCATCTAAGCTATCAGAATTACTTCAAAATTTAAGTGCAACTTTAGACAGTGATGCTGGTGGTGTGTATTCAACACAAAGAGAGGTTTCTAAAGTTTTAGTAGTTGCAATAACTTCAAATAGAGGTTTGTGTGGCGGTTTTAACTCTTCAATAACAAAACAGGTTCTTAAAACTGTAGAGGAAAAATACAGTGCTGTTGAAGTAGATTTGTTTACAATTGGTAAAAAAGGTGGAGATCTATTGTCAAAACAATTCAATATTGCAGGTACAAAAAATGATATTTATGACGACTTAACTTTTGATAATGTTGCTGCTATAGCTCAAGAGTTAATGAATTTATACGCTGAGGGAACCTATGATAAAATTGATATCATATACAATCAATTTAAAAATGCGGCAACTCAGATTCCGCAAGTAGAACAATTTTTACCCATAAAACCTATCGAAGGTGGAGACCCAAATGCAGTAAATTCTGATTATATTTTTGAACCTTCTAAATTAGAAATTGTTGAGGCTTTAATACCAAAGTCTTTAAAAACTCAGTTATACAAATCTATCAGAGATAGTTTTGCTTCAGAGCACGGAGCACGTATGACCGCAATGCACAAAGCAACTGACAACGCAAAAGAATTAAGAGATGAATTATTGTTGACGTACAACAAAGCACGTCAAGCAGCAATTACAAACGAAATTCTAGAAATTGTTGGAGGAGCGGAGGCATTGAATAATTAAACAAAGCGATAGCGAAGTTAAATGATCAATAAGCAGAAGCTCTAAATAATTAAAAAATATAACTTTTTAATATTTAAAAAGCGAACCAATTGGTTCGCTTTTTTATTGTTAAAAACTTCATTTGTATAAACCTGTTTTCTAATTTTTTATATCTTGGTATACTTTTTGGATCATACGTATTAAATATAAAAAATGAGGGCCACAAAACTTATTTCAATAACTCTAATTATAATCAGCTTTTCTCTGTGTAAGAGCATAAATATCGAAAAGGAGGCTCCTTTTCAATTAGAAAAATCAGCTTATAATAGTTGGGTTGGTGGGCAACCAGGGGTCAAAGGGATTCAGTTGGTAATCGCGTTGAAAGAAAATTCAACGATTGCTTTTGATTCATTGTTTTTTCATAAAAAAGCAACGAAAGTAGAAATCAATATGGTTGGTGAAAAAATGCTTTTAATAGGTCATTTTAATACATCAAGTCGGCTGAAAAGTGATTTTATTTTAGATATAAACGTTGCTAAAGAAATAAAAAATCCAGTCCCAGAATTAAAAAAATTTCCCTTTGAATTAAAAGATAACGAAGCTGTTCTAAGTTATAGGTTAGGTGGTAAAACCAACTATTTCAAAATTAAAAATATAGAAAATTCGAAACCTATTTTTTTTCCGAAAGCAAATAAAAATTAAAGAATCAATATGAAACTCATCCTAATTAGAATGAGTTTTTAGAAGACAATTTGTTCGATATATAAAGGGTAAAAAGTCTAAAAAAGAAGCGGAAAAAGTTGAAGGGAAAGAAGCCAGAAAACGCACTAAAATAGGGAGAAAAAAATGGTTCTAAGAAATTCTTAAATAACGTTTGGTTGGTTGATTTTTTAGTTGACTATTTCCTATCAATCAATTGAAAAGAAAACAACTCTGTAGATAGAACGGTTTTTTGTTTGTTAATAATTGATGAAAACTTCATATTATAAAAAAGCATTGGAACTAGTAGTTTTTTTAATTTTAAAAGACTAAACTTCAAAATTAAATGAAAACTACCGCATTTATAACTGGTGCAACCTCAGGTATTGGAAAAGCGACTGCAGAAATTTTTGCTAAAAATAATATAAAATTAGTGCTCTGTGGAAGAAGAACAGAAAGATTAGAAAAACTTCAAGAAGCCTTATCAAAACTAACAGAAGTAACTACTTTACAATTCGATGTTTCTAAAAGGGAAGAAGTAGAAATTGCAATAAAATCTGTTCCAGAAGGGTTTAAAAAGATTGATATTCTAATCAATAACGCAGGAAATGCACACGGTTTATCATCCATACAGGAAGGGAATATTGACGACTGGGATGCAATGATTGATGGAAACGTAAAGGGCTTGTTGTATGTTTCAAAAGCGATTATTCCTCAAATGATAGAAAAAAATAATGGCTTTATTGTAAATATAGGCTCTATTGCAGGTAAAGAAGTATACGCTAATGGAAATGTATATTGTGCCTCAAAGTTTGCTGTAAATGCTCTAAATAAGTCTATGAGGTTAGATTTAAATCAATACAATATAAGAGTTGGAGCAATTCATCCTGGTTTGGTAGAAACAGAATTTTCTGATGTTCGATTTAAAGGGGATTCTAAAAAAGCAAGGACCGTTTATTCTGGGTATAAAGCTTTGCAAGCAGAAGATATTGCAGATATTATTCATTTTGTGGTAACCAGACCTTATCACGTAAATATTGAAGATCTAGTAGTGTATCCTACCGCACAAGCAAGCGCAACAATTCTTAATAAAAAGTAATGATAAACAAACGCTTATTGATTAAAAACCTCCTTTCTCATAACGATGAGAATAGTTTTTTTGATAAGAAGCAGAAATTATCATTGAGTTCAAAAGACGGAAAAGCAAAGTTTTTAAAACATATTTGCGCGCTTTCAAACTCCAATCCAATGAATAATTCTTATATCGTAACTGGTATTGAAGATGAAGAAAATAAAATTATTGGAGTCGATTTTTTTGATGATAGTAAAATTCAGAACTTGGTAAATGCCTATTTAAAAAACCCTCCCAAGATTGAATATGAAAATGTTCCTTTTCCAAGATTACCTCGCCATAAAGTGGTTGGCTTAGTGTCTATACACCCTATTAATAAAGTGACTTCACTTTTAAAAAATGCCTGGAAATATAAAAAAGGAACTGCTTTTTACAGACGCGGAAGCAATTCTATGCCAACACCTTTAAATTTTGAGCTACAAAGCACAAATAAAGAAATTGTTACTAGTATTGAAAACAATGCTCGTAATAATATCAAACTCACTTTAGACGGCGTTTTTGACTTCATAAATAGTCATAAAGCGCAATACAACCCAAAATACAAAGTTTTTAATGAGCAATTTGTAATCTGTTGGGCAGGAGAAAAGAGAATTTTAAATGGTAAAGAATTCTATTCTAGAGTAGACATTGAATTAATTAATGAACAAGTAAAATTATTTTTTTCTGCTTTAGATGATGTGCAAATTAGATATAATAATGATTCTTTTATTGTGACTGAGTACATTGTTTTAGGTTTGGAAGAAAAAGAAAAACACTATCCTTTAGAAAAAACTATTATCAATTTTAAAAGAAACGGAAAACATGATATTGTTAAAGAGTTTTTATTCATTCCTCCAAAATTTGATGATGAAATCATTCAACACATCTCTAATAATTGTAATGCCATCGTTAAAAAAATTGAAGAAAATATTTCGCTTTCTGTAATTGAACATGAAGACATTTTACGCCTACCGACAAACTGTCTTATTTGCTTTTTACATGGTTTTACTGAAATTTCAGAGCAGTTAAAAAAAGCAAAAAATTATATAAAAAATTTAGAAAATAAGACTACATATATCAAATACAAAGAGGCGTTGCGTATTATTAGAAAAGTAACGTACAATTAACGCTTCTTTTAATTCTTTTTCAAAAAATTATCATACAAAATTTAACTTAGAGAACGATTTATTTAAGATTGCCAAATCGTCTACTTCAAGCCATTTATCTAGAATAGTTGCATAAATCTCTCGAAAATCTATCTTATATTTAAGGTTCCCATTTTTATCTAAATCCTCTAAATTAGGTAAATTGTTGTAGAGGCCTTGTTGATTTAAGTTTTTCCCCATTACAAAAACATTGTTTGCTGCTCCGTGATCAGTTCCTTTAGATTCATTTTGTTTTACACGTCTTCCAAATTCAGAGAAAGTTAAGATCAGAACGTCGTCAAACGTATTATTTTTTTGCAAATCTTCAACAAAAACCTCCATACTTTCTGCATATAATTTTAGCAATCTTGCTTGTGTGTTTTTTTGATTTGCATGGGTGTCAAAACCACTTAACCCTGCGTAATATACCTGAGTTTCTAAGCCAGAATTTATAAATTGAGAAATTGTTTTTAGTTGTTTTCCAAAAATATTTTTAGGGTATTCTGCAGAAGTGCTTTTTGTCATAGTTTTCTCGTGAATATGTTTTGCAGAAGATTTAGCATCAATCATTGTACTGTACAAATAGCCTAAATTATGTTCACTTAAATGGGCATCTTTGTAATTGGTTTCAACAGTATTAAAAAATGGTGAACGCATCGAATTGTAAAACATTTTTGAATCTGTAACCGCCAAACCGTTTTGTGTTTCCCCTTTCAACATTAAAGATAAAATTTCATCAACTTCAATCGCCTTATAAGGGCTCCCTTTAATAAAATCTAAATAACGACCCACCCAACCATTTTGCAAATATTCATTACTGTCGCTTGCTGTTTGCCAAATATCAGTAGCTCTAAAATGTGATAAATTGGGATTTGGGTACCCAACATTATTTATAATGCTAACAAATCCCTTGTCGTATAAATTCTGAAGAGGCTGTAGGCTTTTGTGAAGCCCTACCTCATCAGAAATTTTAAATAAATCGCTTTGTTTTAAAGCAATATTTTCTCTCTTTTGATAGTAAATATCATTGTTGAAAGGAACAACCGTATTCAATCCATCATTTCCTCCTTTTAACTGAATAATTACCACTTTTTTATTGCTATATGTTCTAGTTGGAAGTTGTTCAAAAGCTTTTAAAAACTGAGGTACAAAAAACATCCCAGAAGCAAGGCTTGTCTGTTTTAAAAAATCTCTTCGTTTCATAATTTATTAAATTTAGCAAAGTTGGTATTCTGGCAAACTCATTAGTTGGACTACAAAGCTTTGTTTAGAAAGCTTTAAGTTTCCTTCTAACATTTTTGCTGTCCCTTTATTTAATTTTGTGGTAATTATTTGATGTATTAATTGTTTGTTGTCTTTGTTTTTAAAATTTTCTTCAAAATTATTCCAATCTGCAGAAACTTTTATGAAAGCCAGTCTTCGTAATTTTCTTTTATTAAAATCTGTTATCAATGTTTCTTCATTGCCAATTTCTGAATAGGCAATTTCAGCATTATTTAATAACATAGAAGGCAGACGTAAACGTGTTACAATCGTATTGCTGTTTATCCAATTTCGTCCTGTTTTCCACCCTGCAACATTTGGCGGACTTGTTAATACTTGTCCTAATAGTCTTTGAATTAAAATTATTTGTTTTGGTTTTTCTATTTTGTAAGGGACTATTGTATTGATTCCTACTAAAAATTCAATTGGTGATTTTATTTTGACTCCTATATTTTCTTCAGAATAAAACCATTTAGAAAGCAATACAAAACGCATTAATTTTTCAATGTTATAATCTTTATAGAAAACTTCCACCATTTCATTTACATGTTTTGTATTGATGGTTTCGTTTACAAAATAAGCGTAAATTTTTTCTGAGATAAATCTTGCACATTGTTTTTTTTCAAGAATAAGATCTATGATATCATCAGCATTAAAATTTCCAGATTTCCCAAAAAAGATTTTTTCATTTTCATCATGCTGCTTTTTTTTAAAGATAAATTTACCTTTGAAATTATGACTATATCCTGTAAATGATCTCGCAGACTCTTTAATATCTTTCTCAGTATAGTTTTTTTGACCCAATGTAAAAAGCTCCATTAATTCGCGTGCAAAATTCTCATTGGGACTTTTTTTTCTGTTTTGTTTATTATTCAAATAATTAAGCATTGCGGCTTCTTTAGAAACAATTTTCGTGAAATCTCTAAAATTTCCCAAAGCATTTTTACGCAACATATTGTTGTAGCTCTCTACATATAAAATATTTTTATTCTCGCAAACAAAATGATTTGTCCAAAATAAAGTCATTTTTTCCCTTAAAATTTCTGAAGGATTATTTAATCTTTGAAACCAAGCTAAGGAAAATTCAACTACTTTTTTTCTGCTTATTTTTTGAAATGCCTTCCTCTTCTCTCTGTTTTTAAAATCTTTGAACGTACTTTCTTTTAAAAAAGAGGTGTCTACGGATAAGTTGGTTGATTTTTTTGAGAAAAAAAATAACTCGTTTACTACCTCTTTTTTACTTTTCTTGGATAACCGTAAAAGTTTATTTGGTTCAATACCAAAACCAACCCTGTTATATAAATGTTGTATGTGTTCTGATTTCATAAATGTTAGACTAAAAAAAAACAAGATAGTTTAATTATAATTTTTATCCTCTATTTTTTTTGAAGACCTATCACATTCTTTATTTATTTTTTTAGGTTATAATTCCTTTTCAATGAATAATATTAGATTTAATTTATTTATCAAAAAACCCAACTCTAAAAAGTTGGGTTTTTTAACATATTAAAGATTAGTATCTATTAAAGATCAAACTTAATTCCTTGTGCTAAAGGTAACTCATCAGAATAGTTAATTGTATTTGTTTGTCTTCTCATATATACTTTCCATGCATCAGATCCGGATTCACGTCCGCCACCAGTTTCTTTTTCACCACCAAAAGCGCCACCAATTTCTGCTCCTGAAGTTCCGATATTTACATTTGCAATTCCGCAATCTGAACCAGCATAAGACAAGAATTTTTCTGCCTCTTTTAATTCATTGGTCATAATTGCAGATGATAATCCTTGTACAACACCATTTTGTTTGTCAATAGCATTTTCTACTTCGCCAGTATATTTCATTAAATATAAAATTGGGGCAAAAGTTTCGTGTTGTACAATTTCAAAATCATTTTCAGCTTCTATAATTACAGGTTTAACGTAACATCCACTTTCGTATCCTTCTCCTTTTATGACTCCTCCGTCTACCAATACATTTCCACCCTCTGCTTTTGCTTTTTCAATGGCCGCTAAATAAGTGTTCACTGAATCGTGATCAATTAATGGCCCAATGTGATTTTTTTCGTCTAACGGGTTTCCAATCGTTAATTGCCCATAAGCACCAACAATGGCATCTCTTACTTTATCATAAACAGATTCGTGAATAATGAGTCTTCTTGTAGATGTACAACGTTGCCCGCAAGTTCCAACAGCACCAAAAACAGCCCCAGGAACTACTACTTTTAAATCTGCAGTTGGGGTAATTATAATAGCATTGTTACCGCCCAATTCTAATAAAGATTTTCCAAAACGTTCAGCGACAATTGCACCAACAATTCTTCCCATTCTGCTAGAACCTGTAGCAGAAACTAATGGCACTCTACGATCGGTCGTTATCATTTCGCCAACTTTATAATCTCCATTAATAATACAAGAGATTCCTTCTGGTAAATTATTTGCTTTTAAAACATCTGCAATGATATTTTGACAAGCAACTGAACACAAAGGAGTTTTTTCAGAACCTTTCCAGACACATACATTACCACAAATCCATGCTAAAGTTGTGTTCCATGCCCAAACGGCAACCGGAAAATTAAATGCAGAAATGATACCAACAACACCAATTGGATGCCACTGCTCTCTCATTACATGTCCAGGTCTTTCAGACGGAATTGTTTGTCCGTTTAATTGTCTTGAAAGTCCAACAGCAAAATCACAAATGTCAATCATTTCTTGAACCTCACCCAAACCTTCTTGGTATGATTTTCCCATTTCGTAAGAAACCAATTTTCCAAGAGCTTCTTTTTTTGCTCTTAATTTATTTCCAAACTGACGAACAATTTCTCCTCTCTGAGGAGCAGGCATATTTCTAAAAGAAAGAAAAGCTTCAGTAGCTGTTTCCATCAGTCTTTCGAAATCTTCTTTTGTAGTCGCTTTTACTTTACCAATCAATTTTCCATCAACAGGAGAATGGGATTCAATAATTTCGCCATTAGAAAAATTATTAGAACCCGAAGAAGTACCCTCATTTATATCTTTTATGCCTAATTCCAGCAGCGCTTCTTTAATTCCAAAATCTGTCATTTTGTAGTTTTGTTTTTGTTAAAATTCAAAAATACAAATAATTTCAATGGTTTATAAATTTAACAAAAACAATTGTTATTGTTTGTTTTTAAACATTTAAGTTTTGTTTATCTCAATAACATTGATAATGGTTAGTTGGTGCTCCTCTTTTTTGTCATAACATTGTTTTGCAAAGGCTTTTGTTTACTGTTTCTAATTTACAGGAACAACCACTTCTTCAAAAATATCTGAACCAATACTATCTTTTCCTTTAAAAAATTTAAACAGATAGTCTTCCTTTTGAGTGGCTCTTACGGTAAATTTAGCTTCCTCTTGAATGAGTGCCTCGGTACAAGGCATGTCCAATTCGACAATTGCTGAAACGGCAACAACCCTTGTAGTATCAATCACTTCATAATAAATTTGGTCAAATGAATAACAGCCATTTGGCAAAAAATATGTGAGAGTAATCGTATCTATTTCACCGAAAGTAAAACTTTCAGGAGTGATTGCTGAGTCTATTGGTAGGTATTCAAAACGATAGTTCGGAGCCTCCTGGTTGTTATCGAAACAAGAGTGAAAAAGTAGTAATCCAAAGAAAAGTATGAAATAATTTTTCATTTTTTTTGTTTTTTGTTTTTTGGGTTATTTATTATATAGATGAAATAATTTTAAAAGGTTGCGCGTAATAATGCTATTTTTGCAAAAGTATATGCAAAATAACGTTTTTAACATCAAAAACAAAGAAGATTTTAAGCAAATGGCTTTCAGTGTTTTTAGACATCAGTTTGAAAACAATAAAGTATACCGTTCTTTTTGTGACTTATTATACATTCATCCTTCAGATATTCACTCCCTTGAACAAATTCCTTTTTTACCCATTCAATTTTTTAAGAATAAAAAAATCATTTCCTCTCTAGAGGAAGTGCAAGAGGTTTTTACAAGTTCGGGAACTACAGGAAGCATCACAAGCAAGCATTATGTAACAGATATTGAATTCTATAAAGAAAGTTACTTAAAAGGGTTTGCTCATTTTTATGGAAACATAGAAGACTATGCTGTTTTAGCTTTATTGCCTAATTATTTGGAAAGAAAGGGTTCTTCTTTGGTTTATATGGTAGCTGATTTAATAAAGAGGTCTAAAAACAAAAAAAGTGGATTCTATTTAAATAATATTGGTGAATTGGCCAAAAAACTGATTCATCTTGACAAAAAGGGCCAAAAAATCTTGTTGATTGGAGTTTCTTTTGCGTTGTTGGATTTGATTGAAAAACACAAATTTCAATTAAAAAACACAATAGTGATGGAAACGGGTGGCATGAAAGGAAGAAGAAAAGAGTTGGTTAGAGATGAATTGCATCAAATTTTACAAAACGGATTTGGTGTGGATGCAATTCATTCAGAATACGGAATGACAGAATTATTAAGTCAAGGATACTCTGAAGGAAATGGCATTTTTGAAACACCTTCTTGGATGAGAATTTTAACGCGAGATACTGAAGACGCATTAACTATTTTACCAACAGGAAAAGCAGGAGGAATCAATATAATTGATTTAGCCAATTATAATTCTTGCTCTTTTTTAGCAACTCAAGACTTGGGGAAAGTCCACCAAAACGGAACTTTTGAAATTATTGGCCGTTTTGACAACTCAGACATAAGAGGTTGTAATTTAATGGTATTATAAAAAATGGACTGATTTCTCTTTAGTGATCCTTTAAAGCATTCCACCCTTGCGCCTTTAACTCTATTTCTTGATTTGCTCTTGTTACCAAATTTAAGCCTTGGTTCTCTGAAGTAACGTGGCCAATAATAGAAAAGTTAGGATTCCCTTTTATTTTATCAAAATCAGCAATAGGTATTGTAAATAAAAGTTCATAATCTTCACCTCCACTTAGGGCAACCATTGTAGAGTCTAACTCAAATTCTTCACAAGCAGAAATTACTTGAGGATCTAATGGCAACTTCTCTTCATAAACTTTACATCCTACCTTACTCTGTGTACAAATATGAAAAAGCTCAGAAGACAATCCGTCAGAAATATCTATCATAGAGGTTGGTTTTACGTCCAATTCTTTTAACAAACCCACAATATCTTTACGGGCTTCTGGTTTTAATTGACGCTCAATTAGGTAGGTATAATTGTCTAAATCTGGTTGATTCTTTGGGTCAACCTTAAAAACTTGTTTCTCTCTTTCTAAAACTTGCAATCCTAAATAGGCTGCTCCTAAATCTCCAGTAACAACAATTAAATCGGTTTCCTTTGCCCCATCTCTATAAACAACCTCTTCTTTATTAGCTTTCCCTATTGCTGTAACAGAAATCAAGATTCCTTTGTTAGAGGAGGTGGTGTCTCCACCTATTAAATCTACTTTATATGTTTCACATGCCAACTGAATTCCAGCATACAATTCTTCTATTGCTTCCAAAGGAAACCTATTTGATACAGCGATAGAAACTGTAATTTGCGCTGCAGTTCCGTTCATTGCAAACACATCTGAAAGATTGACCATCACCGCTTTGTACCCTAGATGTTTGAGAGGCATATAACTTAAATCAAAATGAACCCCTTCAATCAACAAATCTGTGCTAACCAGCGTTTGTTTTTCTGATGCATCTAGAACAGCTGCGTCGTCACCAATTGCTTTCACGGTTGATGCATTTGCAACCTTAAAATATTTTGTAATATGTTTGATCAAACCAAATTCACCAAGTTCGGCTAATGAGGTCTTTTGTGTATTCTTATCTTCTAACATGTTGCAAAGGTAAGGACATTCTTAAAGTTTACAGAGAATATTTAAAAGAGATCTTTATCAATTTTTATTGGATGTTAAAAATTTAATTGCTTTGACAAAAATTGGTTACCTAAACTATTTTTAAAAAACTTTAACTTTGGTAATTCATTGTTGAATCCCTAAAAGATTAACATTATTTTTTATTGTAAACAATTATTAATCATTATTTTTAATTAAAAATCAAAATCCCTATGATTATCACTATTAGAATATTCCTTTTTACTTTTTTGTTAACAATATTTTCTTGTTCTTCCGACGAAAAAATTAATAATGACAGAGATGACGACCAAATAGTTAACTCTTTTGACAACTGCCCAGAGACACCCAATGAAAACCAATTAGATACCGATAATGATAAAATAGGAGACCTTTGTGACGATGATGATGACAATGATGGTATTTTAGATACTGACGATAACTGCCCTTTAATTGCGAATCCGACACAAACTGACACAGATAATGACAGCATTGGTGATGCCTGTGATGATGACGATGATGACGATGGTATTCCAAATGGAGCCGACAATTGTCCTAAAACGGGAAACCCTGATCAAAATGACAACGATAATGACGGAATAGGAGACCTTTGTGATGATGATGATGACAATGATGGTATTTTAGATACCGATGACAATTGCCCAAGTATAGCAAATCCAAATCAAGAGGATAAAAATAATGACGGTTTTGGTGACGCTTGTACTCCAACAAATAAATTTGTTTGTGAAAATGGAATGGCAAATGGCTTCCCGTGTAATGATTATGATTTACTATTGAACATCCCTTTAGCTACTTTTTTCGCAGCGGAAGGAAACGATTCTTGGGGTTGGACAGATCCCATAAATGGAAAAGAATACGCTATTATGGGATTGAATAGCGGCACCGCTTTTATAGACATTACAGATACAGAAAACCCTGTATACTTGGGTAAATTACCCACAGCATCTGTAAATAGTAGTTGGAGAGACATTAAAGTTTATAAAGACCATGCTTTCATTGTTAGTGAGGCTTCCAATCACGGAATGCAAGTATTTGACTTGACTAGATTAAGAAATGTTCCTAATACTCCTGCCCAGTTTTCCGCAGACACAAATTTTATCGAATTTGGAAGTGCCCATAATATTATAATTAACGAAACGAGTGGTTATGCATACATCGTAGGGGCAAAAGGGGGTAATGCATACAACGGCGGACCCATATTTATAAATATTCAAGACCCAAAAAACCCAATGAGTGAGGGTGGTTTTAGTGAAGGAGGGTATTCACATGATGCACAGGTAATTACATATAACGGGCCTGACTCAGAGTATACCGGCAAAGAAATTTTAATTGGAAGTAATGAAAATGAAGTGGTCATAGCAGATGTTACCAACAAAACAAACCCATCTATAATTTCTACAATTAGCTATTCTAACGTGGGATACGCTCATCAAGGGTGGTTTACTGAAGATTTAAACTATTTTATTTTAGGAGACGAATTAGATGAAAGAAATTTTGGAAACACTACAAGATCCATCATTTTTGATTTTACAGACTTAGACAATCCGGCATATCATTTCGATTATTTTGGCAGCACAGCTGCCATAGATCATAATGGTTATGTGAGAGACAATATTTATTATCAAGCAAATTATACTGCCGGTGTAAGAATGATTGATGTCTCAAATGCAGAAAACAAAGAATTTACTGAAGTTGGATTTTTTGATACGTACCCAAATAATAATAATACCGCTTTTAACGGTGTTTGGAATGTGTATCCTTATTTTGCCAGCGGAAAGATTATTATCAGTGATATAAATAATGGATTTTTTGTGATTAAAAAAAGTAACCCGTAAAATAAATGACTAAGTATTGGTGCTTTCTGGGCCTTTTTGTTCTTTTCAACTGCTCTAAAGAGAACGTGTATAGTGCCCCTGAACTAATCGAAACAACCATTGAATTAGACTTTGCTCAAACACTTGGTGGGTCTAAAAATGATGCTTTTTATTCCGTAAAAAGAACAGCAGATGGTGGTTATATTACTGCGGGCTATTCTCAAAGTAATGACTTCGATATTAATTTTAAAACAAATGAATCATTTGATATTTTAGTGGCAAAATTTTCTTTCGATAACACCTTAGAATGGCAAAAAACTTTTGGTGGGGCAGAAGATGATAGAGGGGCAGAAATTGTGCAAACTTTAGATGGTGGTTTTGCTGTTTTAGGCTTCAGTAAAAGCGCAGACAGAGATGTTTCAGCAAATGCTGGTGCTCAAGATTTTTGGCTGGTAAAACTCTCAAATAATGGAACATTAGTGTGGGAAAAATCATTTGGATTTTCAGGTGCAGACTATGGTACAACACTTTTAGAAACTGAAGAAGGTGGATTTCTTATTACTGGTGTTTTAGATGTTTCTGCTTCTGGCGGACAAGGAAATGCAAAAACTACTATTGTAAACCATGCAGGAGGAGATTTTTGGGTATTAAAACTTAATCAGAAAGGAGAGTTAGAGTGGAGCAAATATTATGGCGGATCATTTACAGATACTCCTTTAGGTGTTGTTAAAACGGCTGATAACGGGTTTATTTTGGTAGGTTCCTCAGACAGTAACGATGTAGACATTAAAAACAACAAAGGGTCTTACGATTTTTGGGTGATTAAAATATCTTCTAAAGGGGTTCTTGTTTGGGAAAAAAGCTTTGGAGGCTCAGAAATAGATGAAGCTAGAGCAATTAGTGCTTCACATGACGGAAATTTTATAGTGGTAGGAGATACAAGAAGTTCAGACGGAGATGTCAATTTAAATAATGGAGCTGCAGATATCTGGATGCTTAAAATATCTTCAGAGGGAAGTCTCATTTGGGAAAAAACAATTGGCGGAACCAGTTTTGATGCTGCGCGCTCAATTTCTATGACACAAGACAATGGATTTATTATTACAGGAAGTTCTCGAAGTTCTGACAATGGCTTTACCAATCAAGGTCAAAATGATGCTTTAATTCTTAAAGTTAGCTCTGAAGGGGATTTAGAATGGCAACAAACAATTGGTGGTTCAGAAATCGATTTTTTATATGATGCCGTTGAATTGGACAATAAAACAATCATTGGCGTTGGAGAAAGCAGCAGTTTTAATGGTGACATCTCATTAAACAAAGGCTTTTCTGATGGATTAATTATCAAAATTAAATAAAAATGAAAAAATTAGTACCTTTTTTATTAGCAATCCTTTTTCTTTTATTTTCGTGTAGTAAAAATGAAGAAAATTTAACCGTTACTCTAAATTTTACACAAAATTGGAATGGAGTTTCTGTAACGAATCAAGATTTCAATACTTTTAAATTCACAACGGCTAATGGAGAGAATATCAGTATAGAACGTTTGAGATACCTGATTTCTAATATTAGTTTAATCAGCGGTGAAAATCACTTCCTCATTGATGTTGGAGAAAACTCAGGCAATCTAATTGCCATCTCTGATGTTTATCCGGGCAACTACAAATTAAAATTTACCTTCGGTTTATCAGATCTAGAAAATACAGATGGCAGCTATCAAGATTTAAATTCTGTAAACTTTAATGTACCACAAATGTTAGGTGGTGGCTATCATTTTATGCAATTTGACGGAAAATATAAAGACACAAACGGTCAAGACGCAAATTTTAATTATCATGCAATTAGAGCCGTGGATAAAACAGATCCAACGAATTTAAAGTTCGAAGACACTTCTTTTAGGGTAGATTTAGGAAATATAGAAATTAAAAACAATGCAACGATCGAAATTACAATGAATATTGCAGAATGGTTTACAAACCCAAAGACCTGGAATTTAAACGAATTAAATACGGTTTTAATGCCAAATTTTGAAGCGCAAAAAATGATGAGTGCAAACGGAAAAACAGTCTTTCGTTTAGGCGAAACGAATCCATAAGAAAATTAATGATGCTGTATAAATAAGTTTTTCTATTTTTACAATCATAAATAAGACGTTTTTTGATTTCAATAACTTCCTCAGAAAATAAAAAAATATACTTTGCTTCAGACCAGCATTTGGGTGCTCCAACCCCAGAAGCGAGTCTTCCTCGTGAAAAAAAGTTTGTCGCTTGGCTGGATAAAATAAAAGAAGATGCAGAAGTACTTTTTTTATTAGGTGATTTGTTTGATTTTTGGTTTGAATATAAAACCGTTGTTCCAAAAGGGTTTGTTCGTGTTTTAGGAAAGTTAGCAGAAATCAAAGACCTCGGAATACCTATTTATTTTTTTGTGGGAAATCATGATTTATGGATGCAGGATTACTTTGAAAAAGAGCTAAACATCCCTGTTTTTCATTCTCCTCAAGAATTTCTCATTAATGATAAAAAATTCTTAATTGGTCATGGAGATGGGTTAGGCCCTGGTGACAAAGGCTACAAACGGATGAAAAAGGTGTTTACATTTCCCTTATTTAAGTGGCTGTTTCAATGGCTTCATCCAGATTTAGGGGTAAAATTGGGGCAATACATGTCCGTGAAAAATAAATTGATTTCTGGTGATGAAGATGCTCGGTTTTTAGGGGAAGAAAAGGAGTGGCTGATTTTATACTGCAAACAAAAGCTTACGAAGAAGCATTGTGATTATTTTATTTTTGGCCATAGACATTTGCCTTTAGAAATTAAACTACAAGAGAACAGCACCTATATAAATCTAGGAGATTGGATTCAGTATTTTACTTATGGAGAATTTGATAAAAAGACCTTTAAACTTCTAAAATATAAATCATAAAAAAAGCGGCCATTGCCGCTTTTTATTAAATATAAAAGAGCAGCTTTTCAGCTGCTCTTTTGTATGTATACATTTAGAATTATTATCGTGCTTAAAATTGGTAGTTGATACCAACACTATAATTTGTTCCTAATTGTCCTAATTGTTGTACTTCCGAAGAATACATGAATCGAGAACCTGCTTGAGATGTATTTGTAGACGCTAAAGTTACATCTGGATACACATCAAAAATATTGTTGATGTTTGCATTGAATGTAATTTTGTCCGTTAATTTATATCCAAAACCTAAATCCGTAGAAATTTTAGCAGCCAATACTTGGTCTGTCCCACTAGCTGGTGCTGTAACGGTAACTTCTCCAAAACGGCTGTTGTTAAAAGACATGTCCCACTTATCACCAACATAATTTAGTCCTAAAATCATTTTAGATCTTGGTCTAGAATTGGTAATTAATCCCTGCTCTTGTCTGTCAAAGATGTCATAACCTGCATCTTTTAAAACTTTAGGGGTATTAATCGCATCAATGGTTGTTTTATTAAAGTTTGCAGCAAAACTTGCATGCAGCTTCCCTTCTCCCATTTCTATATTTCTGTAATTTAAAACGACATCTAATCCTGTTGTTTTTGTGTCTCCAGCATTGATAAAGTACTGAACAGCAGTTACATTATTATCTATTAAAATTTGCTCTACAGGATTAATGTCGGTTAATAGTTCATTTCCTGTAACTTTACCATCAGCATCAAGATCTACATCACCAGCATCTTTTTTATACCCTTGTTGTGAAGAAAATAATACTCTATCATCAACATTAATTTGGTAAAAATCAACTGATGCAGAAAAGTTTCTATCAAATTTATACGTTAATCCAGCAGAAAAGTTTTTAGAAATTTCATGTGTTAACGTTGGGACTCCTAAAGCTTGCACTGCAGGACTGTCATTTGCTAGTGTTCCTTGTAATAAAGGCTCAGAAGAACCAGCTACAATGATGTACTGACTTAAAGTAACATGAGATTGGTGTAAGGTTGGTGCTCTAAACCCAGTACTGTATGAAGCTCTTAACGCTCCTTTAGAACCTAATTTATAACGTCCGTTTGCTTTCCAAGAAAAATTAGACCCAGCATCTGTAAAGTCTTCATATCGTCCAGCAACCCCTAATAATAGGTTTTCACTCAAATCATAATCCAATTGTGTGTACAATGCTAAGTTGTTTCTAGACCATTTTCCTGCTTCCTCTGGTTTGATACCAGCAAAAGAGTCTGAGTTACCAGGAACACCAGAAGCTATAACTACTGGATCACTTGATAAATAATATGACATAGGATCTCCTTCAATTGCTTTGAAACTTTCTTGTTTAAATTCCATTCCAAAAGCAAGACCTACAGCATCTGATAATTGACTATTTACATCAAAATTACCCACTACATTGGTAAAGGCATATCCACCTGGATTGAATGACCTAGGCGATGTTCCATGATCTGCAAGATATTGTCTATTTACCGAGTTATTAACTGTAACATCTACATCATTTGATCCGTAAGTAACAGAGGCATCTGCATTCCAGCCTTCTGCAATTGGAAATTTCAATCCAATAGCATTGATGTAATCGTTTATTTTAGTTTCAAAGGTTGGTTGATATCCAGCAAAATTATTTGAATCTCCAACTAAAAAATTTGCATCTGCTACATCATTTCTCCAGTATGGAGCTCTGTAATAAGCAAAACTTTGTCCAGTTCTTGTGGTATAACCATGAAAAGAGTATAATGTTGAATTGTCTCCAATTGGGTGTTCCATATTTACAAAAAGATCTTTCTTTTCCATTTCTGGTTGTCCCACAGTCATTCCTGCTCTAGGATTTGCGGCCAACCAAGCAATATCTCTTGGCGTACTACCTACATCAGCAGCGATACCAGCTCTATTGGTTATTTCCTGCTTATAATACCCTAAAGTAACATTTACAAAACCACCATCTCCAAAGCCAAATGCAGTATTAAAATCAGATGATAAGTTGAATCCGTCTTGTTCAGAGGTAATCCCTGCTTTCGTGGTAAAAGTTGAATATTCTACATCCTTTTTTAAGATGATATTCATTACACCAGCAATGGCATCAGAACCATATATTGCAGAAGCTCCATCTCTTAAAACCTCAACTCTTTCTATAGCGGCAGTTGGAATACTCTTTAAATCTACCCCAACTTCTCCTTTTCCTGGAGTTCTATTTAAATATACTTGCGCACTTTGGTTTTTACGTTTTCCGTTTATTAAAACCAAGGTTCTACTTGGTCCTAAACCACGTAAATCTGCCGGATCATAATGCGCCGTTGCATCTGAAATTGCTTGATTCTGAGAATTAAATGAAGGAACCTTAAAGGTTAACATTAGATTTAATGTTGGTTGTCCACTATTTTGTAGTTCTGCCACATCAATATTATCTATTGGCACAGGAGAATCTAAAATTGTTCTTGGTTTGTTTCTAGAACCAGTAACAACAACCTCATCCAAAGCATTGTCTTCATTCATCACAATTGTTAGATAAGAAGCATCTGATACATTTACGGTTTTTGTTTCAAAACCCATAGAAGAGACTACTAAACTTGCTGGTAAGCTTTCTACGGTAATGGAAAACTCTCCATTATCATCAGAAACTATTCCGTTTGAAGTGTTTCCTTTTTCAACAACATTCATGTAGGGCAATCCCTCACCAGATGAATCTGTTACTTTTCCTTTTATTGTCTGTGCCGCCAGTGATGTTGACAAAAACAGTGCAAAAGTAAAAGTTAAAAACTTAAGTAATTTTTTTAATTTCATATGTAAATTATTTAGTATTAAAAAACAAATATTGCGATTTTTATTGAAATTAACAAGTAAAATTATTTAAATTAAAAAAAAACACCTTTTTTTTATGAATTTCGTAATTTTATTGAGTGCTTATTTCCCAATAAGAGTGGGCATCTTTAACCTTCTTTTAACAAAAGTCTTTTTGTTAAAATTGTAGCTTTGTTTCACAAAAAATAATACTTAACAAAATAACACAATGGATATAGATGTAAGAGCTATCAATGAAAAAATTGAAAGAGAAAGTGCCTTTTTAGATATTCTTACTTTAGAAATGAATAAAGTAATTGTTGGACAAAAACAAATGATAGAAAGCTTATTAATTGGGCTTCTTGGAAATGGTCATATCTTACTAGAAGGAGTTCCTGGGTTGGCAAAAACACTCGCAATAAACACCTTATCTAAAGCGGTACAAGCAAGTTTTAGCAGGGTTCAATTTACTCCAGACCTACTTCCTGCTGATGTTGTTGGGACCATGATTTACAACATGAAAGAAAACGATTTTGCCATCAAAAAAGGACCCATTTTTGCAAATTTCGTATTGGCAGATGAAATTAACAGAGCACCTGCAAAAGTACAATCTGCTTTACTTGAAGCAATGCAAGAACGTCAAATTACAATTGGTGACACTACTTTTAAGTTGGATGAGCCTTTCTTAGTTATGGCAACTCAAAACCCTGTAGAACAAGAAGGAACCTACCCATTACCGGAAGCACAGGTAGATCGATTTATGTTAAAAGTAGTGATTGATTATCCAAAGTTACAAGATGAACAAACCATCATGCGTCAAAATTTATCTGGAGGATTTGCAACTGTAAATCCTGTAGTTTCTGTGGACCAAATTTTAAAAGCAAGAGAAGTTGCAAATGAGGTGTATATGGATGAAAAAATTGAAAAATATATTCTTGACATCATTTTTGCAACTCGGTATCCAGAAAAATACAATTTACCTCAACTAAAAGACTTGATTAGTTTTGGAGCTTCTCCTCGTGGAAGCATCAATTTGGCTAAGGCTGCAAAATGTTATGCGTTTATCAAACGAAGGGGTTATGTAATTCCAGAAGATGTTAGAGCTGTTGTTTTTGATGTTTTACGACACAGAATAGGAGTTACCTACGAGGCTGAAGCTGAAAATGTAACTTCTGTAGATATTATCAATTCTATTATCAACGAAGTTGAAGTTCCATAGAAAATTATCTAAAACCACTAACCGATCCTTTTAATTGAACCAATGGAAACCAAAGAAATTCTAAAAAAAGTCCGTAAAATAGAAATTAAGACAAAACGATTGTCTAATGATATTTTTGGAGGTGAATATCACTCCTCTTTCAAAGGGCGTGGTATGACTTTTTCTGAGGTAAGACAATACCAATTTGGTGATGATGTTAGGGCTATTGATTGGAACGTTACTGCCCGTTATAATGAACCTTATGTAAAAGTTTTTGAAGAAGAACGCGAATTGACAATGCTTTTAATGGTGGATGTTTCTGGTTCTGAATTATTTGGGACATCAACACAATTCAAAAAAGAAACGGTAACAGAAATTGCTGCTACATTGGCTTTTTCTGCAACTCAAAATAACGATAAAGTGGGTTTGATTTTGTTTTCTGATGACATCGAGCTTTTTATTCCTCCAAAAAAAGGAAAAAGCCATGTTCTTAGAATTATAAGAGAGCTCATAGAATTTAAGCCAAAGAGTAAAAAAACAAACATTTCTATTGCTTTAAAATTTCTGTCAAGTGTCTTGAAAAAAAGAGCAATTGTTTTTATGTTATCAGATTTTATGGATGATAATTACGAAAAAACACTCAAAATAGCAGGTAGCAAACACGATTTAACTGGCATTAGAGTGTATGACAAACACGACGAAGAAATCCCTAATTTAGGAATGGTGCCAATATTAGACTCAGAAACAGGGAAAGTTCAATTAATAAACACCTCTTCAAAATCTGTAAGAACAAGTTACAAAGGAAATGCATCACACTTGTACAATTACTATCTAAACGTATTTAAGAGAAGTGGTTCTGGGACTGTCAACACAAGAGTTGATGAAGATTACGTGAAAAAATTATTAGGCTATTTTAAACATAAAGGAAAATAGAAACGACCCTACTTTTGTACATGAAAAAACAACTATTCTATCTATTATTATTTATTTCTACTATTGGTTTTGCTCAAAAACCAATGATAAAAGCAGAAATTGACACCACAAATATTAGGATTGGTGAACAATTCAATTTACAAATATCTGTTGGTGAAATACAAAACGTTATTATCCCAAAACTTGAATTAAAAGGATTGGAAATTATTGATTCAACCAAAATAGATACCCTTAAAAATTCCTTAATAAGAAGGTATATTCTAACAGGTTTTGATAGTGGATCCTTTTACATACCACAACAACAAATATTTGTTAAAAATCAGGCTTTTTTGACAGATTCTCTTCTGGTAAACGTTGCTACAATTGCTATAGACACAACCAAGGTGAAAAAATTTCCTATTAAATCGATCAAAAGTGAGCCCTTTACTTTTGATGATTTTAAAATATATGCATACCTTCTTATAGCCGCTTTGGCAATTATAAGTTTTTGGATTTACTGGTTTGTTGTCAGAAAACAAAAAGAAAATGAAGAAGAAGCAACTTATAAAGCGATGCCTCCTTATGAAGAAGCTATTTACAGGCTGAATGAATTGGACGAAAAGCTGTTGTGGCAAAACAATAAAATTAAAGAATATTACAGCGAATTAACTGAAATAATAAGGGGGTACATAGAACGAGAACTAAAAGTTCCTGCGCTAGAAAATACAACAGATGAAGTTTTAGATATGCTAAAAGATTTTAAAGATTCGGATGCAATTCATACCTCAAAAGAAACTCTAAAAAAGTTAAAGGAATTGTTGCGTGAAGCTGATTTGGTTAAGTTTGCGAAATCAAAACCTTTGGCCAATGAAATTGAGGAAGACAGAAAAGATGCAGAAGAAATTATAAGTAATTTAGCCCCTAAACCAATAATTGGTAAAGAAGATGATGGATTGGAATAATTTTGAATTTCATAATACTGGATTTTTATGGTTGCTAACTCTCATTCCAGTAATAGCGCTTTGGCATTTTTTTATGCGCAAAAAAGACGCTGCAGTCCTAACAATGTCAAGCACAAGAGGCTTCAAATCGGTTTCTTTTTTATCAAAATGTAAGCCCTTCTTATATCTATTAAGGCTGTTGGGGATAGCAGCTATTATTATTGCCCTAGCCAAGCCAAGAAATGTTTCTGTAAGCAGAAAAACAAAGAGTAATAAAGGAATTGATATTGTAATGGCAATAGATGTGTCTGCAAGTATGTTGGCAAGGGATTTAAAGCCAAATAGACTAGAAGCTTTGAAAAAAGTAGCGGTTAATTTTGTTGATAGAAGGCCAAATGATCGAATAGGAATTGTAGTTTATGCAGGCGAAAGCTTCACCCAAACTCCTATTACTAGTGATAAAGGAATCATTAAAAGAACCATTTCTGAATTAAAATGGGGGCAATTAGAGGGAGGAACTGCAATTGGTATGGGATTAGGATCTGCAGTAAATAGACTCAAAGAAAGCACCGCAAAAAGTAAGGTTATTATTCTATTAACGGATGGCGTAAACAACTCCGGAAATATAGATCCAAGAACGGCAACAGAACTCGCTAAAGAGCTTGGGATTAAGACCTATACAATTGGAATAGGAACAAATGGAATGGCTGATTTTCCTTGGAGTAGAGATCCTCGAAACGGAAAATTACAATTTAGAAAACAACAAGTAGAAATTGACGAGGCTTTGTTAAAGGAAATAGCTTCTGAAACCCAAGGAAAATACTTTAGAGCAACAGATAATAGCTCATTAAAAGAAATTTACGACGAAATTGACGCTCTTGAAAAAACAAAAATTGAAGAGTTCAAATACTATAATTATCAAGAAAAATTTAGACTTTTTGTCTTCTTAGGACTAGGATTTTTAGTCTTAGAATTTATTTTAAAAAATACAATCTTTAAGAGTTTTATATAGAAATGTTCAGAATAGAAGAGCCCGGTTACTTTTACTTTTTAACAGTCATTCCTGTAATGATTGTAATCTTTCTATTTGTATTGTGGTGGAAAAAAAGAACCCAACGTAAATTTTCAGATTTAAATTTGCTAAAAAAAACAGCCCCAAACACATCTACTTTTAAACCGACTTTAAAATTAGTAATTTTTCTTTTGGGAATCACTTTTTTAATTATTTCATTGGTAAATCCTAAAATGGGAACCAAACTAAAAACAGTAAAAAGAGAAGGCGTAGATGTGGTGTTTGCATTAGATGTTTCTAAAAGCATGTTGGCAGAGGATATTGCACCTAATAGACTCGAAAAAGCCAAACAAATTATATCTAAGACTATTGATAAATTAGGGTCAGACAGAGTAGGGATTATCATTTATGCAGGGAACTCATATCCGCTTTTGCCCATAACAACAGATCATGCTGCTGCGAATATGTTTTTACAAAACGCAAATCCAGATATGGTTTCTAGCCAAGGAACAGCAATTAATGAAGCTTTAGAGTTGGCAAAAACCTATTACAACAATGATGAGCAAACAAATCGTTTTTTAATTATTATTTCTGACGGTGAAGACCATCAAGAAGAAACAAAGCAAGTGGCACAAAATCTAGCAAATGAAGGAGTAAAAATTTACACAATTGGTATTGGAACAGAGAGTGGTAGTCCAATTCCTATGCGCTTAAATGGCTCTATGATTGGGTACAAAAAGAATAGAAAAGGAGAAACTGTAATCACAAAACGTGTGCCAAAAGTTTTAAAAGGAATTGCAGATGCTGGTAAGGGTGAGTTTATCGATGGAAATATTACCGAAAAACCCGTAAAAGTAATGGCTGATATTATTGCAAATGCCGAAAAAAACGAATTCGAAACAAAACAATTTGCGGATTATAAAGATCAATTTCAGTGGTTTTTAGGAATTGCATTGCTCTTTTTAATAATAGATGTTTTGCTCTTTGATAAAAAAACAAAATGGTTGCGTAAAGTTGATTTATTTAATGAAGAAAAAAATAAAAAATAATATGAAGAACGTACGATCTCTTTTTGTCATTTTCACGATTCTCTTCTCATCAAAAGAAATTTTAGCACAAAAAGATTCTATAGCGCTGCAACGAAAAGCAAGAAAACTACTAAGGCAAGGAAATGAATTGTATCAAAAAAAACAGTATACAGATGCATCTGTTGCGTATCAAAAAGCCCTTGGAAATAATACTAAATACGAAAAGGCGTCTTATAATTTAGGAAATGCTTTGTATCAAAATAAAAACTTTAAAGAGGCCATTCCTCAATATGAATTAACAGCAGAAACTGCAAAAGACAAATTCACAAAAGCAGAAGCGTACCATAACATCGGAAATGCTTTAATGGAGTCTAAAAATTACCAAGGAGCTGTTGATGCATTTAAAAACTCTTTAAGAAACAATCCGAATGATGACGAAACTCGATATAATTTAGCCGTTGCTCAAAAATTATTAGAGAAAGACGAAAACAAAGACAAAGACAAAAACGAAAACAAAGACAAAGACAAAAACAAAGACAAAAACGAAAACGAAAACAAAGAGAAAGACAAAAACGAAGACAAAGACGAAAACAAAGACGAAAACAAAGACAAAGACAAAGAGAAAGACAAACGAAAGCCTCAACAGGGAAAGATGACTCCTCAACAAATTAAACAATTATTAGAAAGTTTAAATAACGAAGAGAAAAAAACCCAAAAGAAAATGAATGCGAAAAAATCAAAAGGGCAAAAAGTAAAACAAGAAAAAGATTGGTAAATTAGCATCCCTTAGAAAATGAACTTGAAGTTGAAATTTTACATACCGTTATTTATAAGCTTGTTTTCGCTTGCCATATCTGCTCAAGAGGTGGCTTTAACAGCAAAAGTGAGTAAGAATAAGTTGGGTATAAACCAGCGATTAAAAATTGAATTCTCAATAAACAAACAAGGAGGAGACAACTTTTCTCCTCCTAAATTTGCTAATTTTAAAGTCGTAGGAGGCCCAAGCCAATCAGTAAGTCAATCTTGGATAAATGGAACAGTAAGTTTTTCTCAATCTTATACTTATATCATTCAACCAAAAATTAAAGGAGAGTTGGTTCTTGGAAAAGCAAGTATCAATATTGCAGGAAAGACGATAGAATCTAAACCTATAAAAATTATTGTTGTAGATGCTGTGGCTATTCCAAAAGATCCAAATGACCCAAATTATGTTGCACAGCAAAACATTCACTTGGTTGCAGAAATTTCTAAATCTAGACCTTATGTTGGTGAGGGAATTTATGTAGAATACAGGCTCTATGTTAGTGAAAATATTAGTGTTTATGACACTAGTGTAACAGAAGCTCCTCAGTATAATGGTTTTTGGAATCAAAATATTAAAATAAATGATTTCCCTGTAAAAATGGGGAAATATAATGGGGAAAATTACAGATATATTGTATTGCAAAAGGCTTTATTAGTCCCTACAAAAACAGGAAAACTGAACATCGACCCAATGAAAATGAATATTGTTATTGGAGTTCCAACAGGAAGAGCCGATTTTTTTGGGAATGCAATTACACGAAATATTACAAAAGAATTTGCATCAGCTAAAAAAACAATTCTTCCTAAGAGCCTTCCTATAGAAGGCAAACCAATGGATTTTACAGGTGCTGTTGGGGATTTTAAATTTAATGTTACCTTAAGTAAAGAGGTTTTAAAAGCGAACGAAAGTTCTCAAATAAAAGTAATGGTTTCTGGTAAAGGAAACCTTAAATTATTTGAATTACCAGAAATAACAACCCCTGTTGAGTTGGAAAAATACCAACCAGAAAGGAAAGAAAAAGTCCGTGTAAATTCCTCTGGAATTTCAGGTTCAGTTTCAGATTTATATACCGTTGTTCCTCAATATAAAGGAAAGTATAAAATCCCAAATATTTCATTCTCTTATTTCAACCCAAAAGAAAAAAAATACCACACTATCCTCGCGGAAGATTTCTTTGTCAATGTTTTAGAAGGAAAAGAGTTAAAACCAATTGTAAATTCAAGTACAGTTCTTAAACAAAATGTAGTTTCTACTGGAAAAAACTTTAGATATATTCAAACTAAAAGCAACTTCAAACCCAAAAATATTAATGATTTATTCAAATCTAACTTATTTTATGTTTTATTACTTCTGCCACTACTTACAATTCCAATTGTTATTTTGATAGCGAAAAGGAACGATAAAAAAAACAGTGACCTTATTGGAAATAAATTAAGAAAAGCAGAAAGGTTGGCAAAAAAATATTTATCTGAGGCTAAAAAACAACTCGGGAAAAAAGAGGCTTTTTATGAAGCTTTAGAGCGTGCATTGCATAATTATTTAAAAGCGAAGTTGGGTATTGAAACCGCGGACATTAGTGAAGATAAAATTACTGAAATTTTAAAAAATAAAAATATAAATTCTACAACAATTAATGAATTTGTTGAGGTGTTAAAACAATCAGACTTTGCTCGTTACACACCCATATCAAACTCAGAAATGAAAGAGGAGTTTGAAAGAGCAAAACAAGTTATCGTTGAATTAGATAAACAATTATAGAAATGAAAAAGATATTCTTTTTACTGTTGGTCATAACCAATTCTGTTACTGCAGAAAATGTGGATAGCTTATTTGTTTCTGCAAACAACTTATACAAAACCAATGATTTCGAAGCAGCAATTGAAAACTATAAAAAAATAGAATCTCAAGATTTAGTATCTGCCGAATTATATTATAATTTAGGCAACTGCTACTACAAGCTAAATAAAGTTGGCCCTTCAATTTATTATTATGAAAAGGCTTTGAAACTAAACCCTCTAAATGAAGATGTTAAAAAAAACCTGGTATTTGCAAAACGCTTGGCTTTTGACAACATTCAAGAATTACCTAAAACTATTTTACAAAAATTTAATGCCAATTATTTACAAAAACTGTCTTATAACCAATGGGCTATAGTGGTCATCGTCTTTTCGTTTGTTGCTAGTGTGCTGTTTTTAGCATTCTATTTTGCTGCAGTACCATCAAAAAAACGTTTCTATTTTGTCACAAGCATGGGTTGTTTCATCTTATTATTATGTTCTTTGTTTATTACATACAATCAACATAGCACCTCTGTTAACAATAAAGAAGCGATTGTTTTTGCAGAAAAAACTACTGTAAGAAACGCACCTACCTTAAATTCTGAAAAAGTATTTACACTGCATGAAGGCACAAAAGTTGTTGTCCTAGATCTTGTAGATAATTGGAAAAAGATTAAATTAGCAGACGGAGAAATTGGTTGGATTATTGCTACCGATATAAAATTATTAAATATTTAGATAAAAATTGATACGAATTCGAATAGCCCTTTTTTTTACCTTGCTGTTTTCAGTTTTAATAATATCTCCTGGAGTTATCTGTTTCATTGATGATACTCAAAATATTGAGTTTTTTCTTGACATGAATGAAGAGGAGGAAAATAAAGGTAAAGAATCGGCAAAGAATTTAGAAATAAAGATTCATCCATCAGAAGATTTTAGTGATTTTATATTGAATGGTATTCAAAAAAAGAAAAATATCATTTTTAAATCAAAAAACTACACATCAGAGTATTCAAAAATTACAACCCCTCCTCCAGAATTGTTTTCATAATAGCTCCGTTCATAAAAAACAAATCAACAAAATTTAACTTTTAAATTACTCTAAATAAATTTATTTAGAGACAAAATACATATATCTATGTTTAAATATATTAAAAATGACTTGCCAGCAAGTATCGTTGTTTTTTTCGTAGCTCTACCTTTATGTTTAGGTATTGCATTAGCAAGTGGCGCTCCTCTTTTCTCGGGATTAATTGCAGGAATTATTGGAGGGGTTGTTGTGGGCTCTATAAGTGGATCTAAAATAGGAGTAAGTGGTCCTGCTGCAGGTTTAGCAGCTATTGTTCTTACTGCTATTGGTACTTTGGGTGGTTATGAAAACTTTCTTGTCGCTGTAGTATTAGGGGGTATAATTCAATTAATTTTTGGTTTTTTAAAAGCAGGAATTATTGGTTATTATTTTCCTTCATCTGTAATAAAGGGAATGCTAACAGGAATTGGAATCATAATTATTTTAAAGCAAATTCCTCATTTTTTTGGATATGATATCGATCCAGAAGGGGATTTTGCCTTCTTTCAAGTAGATGGTGAAAATACATTTTCAGAAATTTTTAAAACTGTTAATAACATTAGCTTAGGATCTACTATTATTGGTCTTATCGGTTTAGGGATTCTATTACTTTGGAGTAATTTCCTATCAAAAAAAGGAAAATTTTTCAACATAATACAAGGGCCTTTAGTTGCTGTTGTTGCGGGTATTATTTATTTTTTTGTTACAGACTCTGAATCTAAATATGGCATTAGCGCTTCTCATTTAGTAAGTGTTCCTGTGCCTGATAATTTTGACTCTTTTATAAGTCAGTTTAGTTTTCCAAATTTTGGAGCAATCTCGAATCCAGAGATATGGGTTGTGGCATTTACGATAGCATTGGTTGCTAGTTTAGAAACTTTATTGTGTGTAGAAGCTACAGATAAATTAGATCCACATAAAAATGTAACGCCAACAAATAGAGAATTACTTGCTCAAGGAACTGGAAATATTATTTCTGGATTGATAGGTGGCTTGCCTATAACTCAGGTAATCGTAAGGAGTTCTGCAAATATTCAATCTGGTGGTAGAAGTAAAATGTCTGCCATAATTCATGGGTTCTTTTTATTAATTTCTGTTATTTTAATTCCGAATTTATTAAATAAAATACCCTTATCAGTCTTGGCTGCAATTTTATTAATTGTTGGTTATAAATTAGCGAAACCTGCACTTTTTAAGCAAATGTACCAATTAGGATGGAAACAGTTTATCCCTTTTACAGTTACTGTTTTAGGAATTGTTTTTACAGATTTATTATTTGGAATTGGTATGGGATTAGCCGTTGGAATTGTTGTAATACTTATTAAAAGTTTCCAAAATTCTCACTTTTTGCATATTGAAGACAAAAGCAACGGCAAACATAAAATTAAAATGACCCTCGCTGAAGAAGTTACCTTTTTCAATAAAGGAGCTATTTTAAAAGAATTAGATCGCTTACCTATTGACACTTTTTTAGAATTAGATGTTAGAAAAACCAGATACTTGGATAATGATATTATCGAAATATTAGAAGATTTTGCATTGAAAGCAAAAGAACGAAATATTGACATAAAAATAATTTCTGAGCGGGGAATTGTCGAAAATCCAGATAGTTTTATTGAGTTTTTTAAGCTAAACCCTAAAACGAATTAAAAACATATTAATAATTAAATTTAAATACATAAAAAATGAGTAATCAAATTATTTCAGAACAAGAAATCCTTAATGTACAAAAAGCATGGGGAGAAGGAATTATTAAAATTGGAAAAGTATTCCAAGAAGGAGGAGACTATAGCGCAACTGCTGAAGATCATATCAATCAATTTTATAATTATCAAGATGGAAGTGTTTTTTTTAAACCAACTCTTGCCTCTGAGAAGCAGTTCAGACCAGATTTTGAAGGAGCGTTATCTTATTTCGTTGGAGGAAATACGAACTACCCTGAAGATCACGGATTTGCAATTAAACCATGGTCTCATGTTCGTTGGGAAAGTATTGGAACCAAAATTATCGGTAACATGGCGATCGCTATGGGTAATTATTTCTTTACCCCAACAGAAGGGGGTGATGATGTAAAAGTTGAGTATTCTTTTAGCTATACTAAAAATGATAAGGGTGAACTTAAAATTATCCTTCATGGGTCGCATTTACCTTATTCTCCAGCTTAAAATAAAGTTTTCTGGAATGGAGGATTGGGCTATCAACTTGGCAAGGGGGTCAAACTTGAGCTCGGTTATATAAAGCAAGTTTTCGAAACCACTAGTCGAGATCAAATCAATATTATAGCCTTTGTAAACTTTTAAGGATATATACTCTAAAAGCCAATGAAAAATTCATTGGCTTTTTTAGCAACATAGATTATGCCTTCATAAAATTATTATCGAAAAAAATATTTTGACTTGGGGTTATTAAACTCTATTCGATCTGGTATAAAATCTATAACTTTAAATTGTAAGCTTTCTACGAAAAGCTTTTTGTAATTTGTAACACCAGCATAGGAAAGGGAAAACTTCTTAAATCAAAACTCTATTTTGTTTATTTCTTGTCTATTTTTTTTCGTTTTCTCCATTTATAATGGACGGGAAAATAGTGGGAGCTATCTTTTTTACAGGACTGTATAAAATTGATTCTTCTAGTGTTTGTTTTTCTATAAAAGGAATAGTGTCATTCATCTTTCCAAAAAAAATAAAAACAACACTTAAAATTAACCCTATTTTTAAAACACCAAAAACACCTCCTAATATTTTATTGATAATTCCAAGAGATGCAAAATTAGCTATTTTAGTCAACGCTTTCCCCAGAAGAGAAATCACTACAATAATTACGATAAAAGTAATGGCGAAAGCAGCTAATGAAATGTATTCTGTATTCCAAGCTACATATTCTTTTAAAAAATTGGAAATGAGGTAAGAAAAATGAATCGCTCCGTAAACACCTCCGATTAATGCGGCCAAAGATGCCACCTCAACAAATAAGCCTTTTACCAGTCCTCTTACAAAACCGAAAAGCAGTAAAGCCGTTATAATAATATCAAAAATATTCATGAAACTAATTTTTTCAAACCTACATATTTTTTTTCACAATATTAAATTGTCAATTGTATCTTTACATTATTATTAAATAACCACTATGCGAAAAATTAGCTCTCTAAAAGAAAAATGGGAAGTATTAGTTGCCAAATTAACTCATCAATTTGCAGAAGGAGATGAATTAAATATGGATGGAATCATCTATTTAATAGGGGTTCAAGAATTAGGGCAAAGCCATCGAGAATTTAAAAAAGACGAAAAAGTAAACTTAATGCATATTGCAATCTGTAAACTTTTAGAACCCTACGGATATTACGAGTTTGATTATTTTGATACTGATCATTGGCCACACTACAAAATTCTCACCGAACTTCCCAGCTTAAAGCCTGGAGAACAAACGGTGCTCATGAAAGAAGCAATTATTAATTATTTTGAAGACATTTCTTATTTTGAATAATCTAAGTAACCCTTAATTTTCTAATCATTTTTGAGAACAACATAGGGCACCATCGTTTCACATATACTCCTAACTTTTCTTTTGTACCAGCAATATAAACTTCTTCTTTTTTATTTTTAATCGACTTTGCCATCAATTTCGCAAAACGTTTAGGGGAAATTCCGTTGGCGGTTGCCACATCCATTTTTTCTTGGGGAGTACCATTTCCTGTTAATGCATTCAAGGAAATATTGGTATTAACAAAGCCAGGGCACACCAGTGTTACTGCAATATTATTTTTATGATTCTCTGCGCGCAAACTATCAAAAAAACCGTGTAAGGCGTGTTTGCTTGCGGCGTAGGATGAGCGCAAAGGTGTTCCAATCTTACCAACAATACTTGTAGTTACAACAAATTGTCCCTTTTTATTTTTTATAAAATAAGGCAATAACGCTTTCGTCAAAGCAACAGTGCCCAAATAATTAATTTCCATAATGCGTTTGTCTACAGAAACTTGGGTATCTTCAACAAGAGAGCGCTGACTGATTCCGCCATTATTTACTAATATGTCAATTCTATCAAAATAAGTAATGGCCTCATCAACCTTTGGTTGTAAATGTTCATAATCTTCTAAATCTAAGGTAATAATTTTAACTTCTGAGGGGTTTTTACATTCATTTTTCACCAACTCTAACCCTTCTTTTTTTCTTGATGAAAGAATTAATCTTGCATTTTGATAGGACAATTCTATTGCTAAGGCTTTTCCAATTCCGGATGAAGCGCCAGTAATCCAAACAACTTTATTCGTATAACTCATCGTTTAATTTTTTTAACATCTCTTTTTGATAGAGAAATATTACTTTTGGAATACTTGTTTATAATTTAACAAGGAAAAAATAATCTTTGAAAATGAAAAATATACTCGCTTTTATCTTATTAATTTCTCCTTTTATTCATGCACAATATACAATTAATGGCACGATGAATCCAGCAACAGAGAGTGAATGGGTAATATTATATAAAATAGAAGGCACAAAACAACTATTTATTCAAAATTCAGAAATTAAAATAACTGAAACTACTGTTCAAGGAGAAAAACAAAAATTAGGAAATTTTAATTTTACAATGCCCAAAGATTCAAAAACAGGCTCCTATAGAATTACATATTCTTTAAATAATAAAGGATATGTCGATTTCATTTTTAATAGAGAAGATGTCCGTTTTAATTTTCATCCAGATTTCCCAAACGAGTCAGTAACTTTTTTAACTTCTAGGGAAAATATTTTGTACAGAAAATATGTAGATGAAATTTCTAAAGAACAAGAAGTTTTAGATTCTATTCAAGTCCGTGTGCTACAAAACCCGGGTTTAAATTTAAAAATTGCCTATACATCTAGTTTAAATAAAATAAATACTGTTCAAGAAAAATATATAAAAGTCACTAGAGAAATGTATATTTTGCCTTTTATAGAAGCTTCCTCTAGAAAAAATCCTTCAGAAATTATAGCCACTCCTCAAAAGTATATGTCTTACATGGTTGATACTTTTTTTGACAATATCGATTTTAATAATAAAACACTTTTAAATTCTTCTTTTTTAATTGATCGAATAACAGATTATGTTTTTTATATTAATTATTCTGATGATACAGCTACTCAACAAAAACTTCTAAAAGAGTCTATTGATAAAGTACTGTCTAAAGTTGAAAATAATTTCTTTAAAAAAGAGGTTATTCAGTTTTTAATTACTCAGTTTGAGGGATCTATGAACTTAGAGTTAATAGACTATTTATTCGGAAACCATTACAATGCATTGCCTTTACATGTTCAAGATAAGAAATTTAAGGAAGAAAAAATGGGCTTGTTTGCCACTGAAGTAGGAAGAAATGCCCCGAATTTTTCTTGGATAGAAAAAGGAGAAAGGCAATCGCTATCAAAATTAAATGAAGGATTGTATTATGTGTTGCTTTTCTGGAGCACAGAGTGTTCTCACTGTTTGCGAGAAATTCCTCAATTACACGAGTTTTTAAAAGAAAATAAAAAAATTATCGTGATTGCCTTTTCTCTGGAAAAGAATGATTTTAGTTGGAAAAATTACAAGAAAAAATTACCGAATTGGCACCATGTTTTGGGCTTAAAAAAATGGCAAAATAAAATAGTAAATACCTATAATATAAATGCAACACCAACTTATTTTGTTTTAGATTCTACTAAAAAAATCATAGGAAAACCGAATGAACTAAAAGAGCTAAAATCCTTTATAAAGAAGCTTTAAAAAATATTTTCCTAATTGTATTGTTAATTAATCTTTGTATATTGAAGACCTAAAAAAAAATTCATGAACACTAAAAAATTAGTATTGCTCTGTACAATACTTGTCACCTCCTGTAATATTTCTTATTTAGACAATGAGGTTGATGTGAAATGGTCTGGAGACCTTAACATGCCGATTGGTCAAATCAACTACACCCTCACAGATTTATTCCAAGAATTGGATATAAATGATATCAACGAAGATACAGCGGGAAATTTATCTTTTAATTACATAGAATCAATCTCCGGGAGTGAAAACACGAACTATGACGTTGTCATCGAGGACATTTCAACTTTTATAGAAATTAAATCCCCTCTAACCCCTGCTGTTTTCGATGCAGCAGGAGTTAGCTCTCCTCATACGATTGTAGCTTCTGAAATAGCACCTGGAATTCCTAACCCACTACTTGGGCCGCAAAATATTAGTGAACAAAAAATACAAAAACTTGAGTTGAGTAAAAATCTCACAGGAGCTTCTTTCAATGGTGGAGAATTGACTCTTAATATTGTTTCAACATTTTCCGTAGATGTTAATATAACGATAGAAATTCCCTCTCTAACATCAAAGTCGGAAGGAACAACTTACCAAATATCCCAAATAGTTAAAAACACTGGAGCGCAACTAAAAATTCCACTAGAAAATTATAATGTTGATTTCACTCATAATGGTAATAATTTTGAACAAGCAACAAATAACGTCGTAATCAATTTTTTAGCAGAATTTGATTTTAAACTGGGAGACACTGTAAAAGATGATGACAAAATTTCTCTTTCAGCCAATTTAACCGGCGCGGAAACAGAGGTGATTTATGGTGATTTTAAGCAGGAAAGCTTTTCTTTTTCATCACAATCATTTCCTATCGACTTTTTTGATAATTTTGGGCAAGGTGCAGTTAGATTTGCCAACCCTGAAATGAAAATTAAAGCCACAAATGGCTATGGTTTCCCTGTCGGTATTAATCTTTCAAATATTAAGGCAAAAAATAAAACAAGTTCTTTAAATTTGAGGTATGATGGGGATCAAAATCAAGAAAACACGATTATTATTGATGGAATAGAAACCTACTCCTCATCCGCAACTCCTGTAATCACCGAAATCATAATTGACAAAACCAATTCTAATTTTTCAGATTTAGTATCTCTAAAACCCTCAGAAATTATTATTGATGTTATTGGAAATGCTAATCCAATAAATACCTTTCCGAATTTGAATTTTTTTGCATCAATAAACAGTGGTTTTCAAGCCGAACTAGAAATTGAAGTTCCTTTAGAAGTTAAATTTGAAAATATAGAATTATCAAGAAGTGTAGAATTTAACAATGGCGAGGACATGGAAAATTTGGTCGACCTTATACTCGTTTTAAATACTGAAAACAGTATTCCTTTGAGTGGTAATTTGGAGGTTATATTCCTCAATAATGGTGTTGATTTAAATGTTGCGAAATCATTTATAGCATTTGATGCTGCAGATACTGATTCCAATGGAAAATCTAACGGATATAAAACAACTTCAACAGAAGTGACGTTCTCAGAAAATGATCTTGAAAAAATCAAAATCGCTACCGAAATTGATGTTAAATGTACCTTAAACAGCCCTGAGGACAAAAACGAAGTAAAATTATTGGGAATAAATGATGTCATTGTAAATATTGCTACCAAAGCGAACGTAAAACTTTAGTTAAAAAACATATGAAAAGATATACTATCACACTAATAACTCTTCTTTTTTCTGTAATAAATAGCACAAAAGCTCAAAATACGATGTCTTTTTACAACTTAGGGGATAATGTCGCACAAACACAAAATGTTTCCGCTGTTTATTTACCTAAAAATAATTTTACATTCGGTTTACCAGGAATTGGGTTTAACATAAACAATCCTTTTAAGCTGAATGAGTTTCTGGTTAAAAACAATGCAACAAATAAATTAGAAACTAATTTTGAGAATTTATTACTGAATACAAAAGCATTAAATCAATCAACAATGCATATAAACGCAAGTATTTTTATGCTTGCATTTAAAACAAAAAAAGGATCCATTTCTTTATTTGCGAATTCAAAATTAGCTAATAATGTACAATATACCGATCAATCCGTAAAGGTTGCAGCAAATGGAATTAATGATTTTGATCTAAAAAACAATCAATTAAACACAACAGGTTATCATGAAATCGGACTTGGAATTACACAACAATTCCTAAAAGACAGGTTGGCAATAGGTTTGCGTTTAAAATACTTAAATGGAATTGCACACGCTTCTCTTAAAAACAATGCCTCTCTTAGCTTGGTCATTGATGATGCGAATCAAAATTGGAATATAACCGCTGAAAACGCTTCGCTAAGAACATCTGGTATTTCAAATGAAGAAAAATCCTTTTTTACAGGGAACAGTGGTTTTGGAATAGATATTGGTGCAACATATCAAGTTTCTGAAAAATGGGCTTTAGAATTTAATATCAATGATATTGGAACTATAAATTGGTCTGAGAACAACACAAATTACAATATCAAAGATACTGCAGGAACAATTTATAACGGGGTAGACCTAGATGTAGATGGAAGTATTCAAGATGAAATAGAGAGTGCTTTAAACACTGTTTTTAATGCAACTGAAACAATTGAAAATTTCTCTACAAAACTAACGACAAAAACCTATTTTTCTGCAAAATATTACGCCGATGAAAAAAATGTTTTTAGTGCTGTATTTGCGAACAGTCCTGTTTTTGAAAAATCCATGACAAATTATGCTATTGGTTACAATAGGCTCCATAAAAAAGCCACTTACGGACTTTTGACAAGCATAGATAATCAAGATAAAAAAATTAAATTAGGTGGAAATGCAGCCGTTAATCTGGGTGTTTTTCAAATGTATGTGGCTACAGATAATTTTTTTAATACTTTTAAAAAAGTGGAAGAAATTTCACAATCAAGTATCTCTCTGGGAATAAACCTTACGTTTTAAAAAAATAAAACCCTTTAGAAATAGAGAAAAGCATCTTTTAAATGCACTAACTTTTTTTTCTTTTTCTGATGAATAATAGCAATTATATCAAAACGGACTTCAACATCTAAGTCTTTTTCAACGACATAATGATCGATTGCCGAAAGTAGGAGTTTAATTTTCTTAGGGTTTACAAAATCCTGTGGATTGCCAAAATAATCAGTAGATCTTGTTTTTACTTCAACAATTGCTAAAACAAGTCCTTTTAGAGCAATAATATCTACTTCTGCTTTTTGAAATCGGTAGTTTTTTTCTAAAATTTTATAACCCGCTTTCACTAAAAAATCGATAGCGAACTTCTCTCCTTTTTTACCTAACTCATTATGATTTGCCATTTTTATTTTTTAAAAACGACTGAATAGTGATTATTGATAATCGCTAACTCAATTCTTCTTCCAAAAATCAATGCTCTATTTTCTGATTCATGACCCGCTGGAAAATCGAATAGAACAGGAGTCTCTTTTGGTAAAACATCTAAAATTAATTGTTCAATAGTACTACCCCAAGACGTTGTATTTTTCTTTACATTACTCATATCTCCAACGATTACTGCTTTTAGATTTTTAAAATACCCAGCACGTTTTAAACTTTGTAACATTCTATCAATAGCATATTTATACTCCCCAATTTCTTCAATAAATAAAATCTTACCATCTGTATTTAGTTGACTTCTAGAACCCAGCATCGAAGTTAATAGGGCAAGATTTCCTCCAACCAATTGTCCTTTTAAAACTTTATTATTTTCTAAAACAGCAGTTCTATTATAGTCTGATAATGGGATTTTATATGAAATTTGTTCTCCAAAAAGAACTCTTTTAAAAGATGAAATTGTTTCAATAATTTCTTCTGGCTTCTCTTCTATGCTGGTGGCCATCATACCGTGAATCGTTTCCACTCCGAGATTGTGAACCTGACTGTGAAAAGCCGTAATGTCTGAATAGCCAACAATCCATTTTGGCTGTTTTAAAAAAGCAGAATACTCTAACCTGTCTATAATTCTAACACATCCATACCCTCCTCTTGCAGCCCAAATTGCTTTGATATTTGGATTGTCTAACGCTTTTTGAAAATCAGTTGCTCTTTCTTCATCTGTTCCAGAAAAATGATTGTTCTGATGAAACAGGTGCTCGCCTAATACCACTTTTAAACCCCAACTTTCTGCCAATCTTTTTGCGCTCTCTATTGTTTCTACTCGGTTTTTTAAAACCCCTGCAGGAGCTACAATTGCAATAGTATCACCTATGTTCAAATAAGGCGGAGTTTTTAATTTTTCTTGCGCAAATACGAATAAAAAAGGCAGTAGAAAAAAGGACGTAAATAAAATAGGTTTCTTCAAAATAAATCTTGTTTCTTGGTTCTAACAATTTAAAAATCTAACTATTGTAAATGTATCAAATTTCAATCGTTTTTAAAACTCGGTTTTTTGTACTTTTGTTGAGCAATAATCAAACCGAAAATTAAATTAAGGAAAATTCAATGAATACTCCAAAAAGATATACAATTACAGCAGCTTTACCTTACACTAACGGCCCAATTCATATTGGACATTTAGCGGGTGTTTACGTTCCTGCAGATATTTACGCTCGTTACTTGCGTTTAACCGGTAAAGATGTTGCCTACATCTGTGGTTCTGATGAACATGGTGTCGCAATACCCATGAGAGCTAAAAAAGAAGGCGTTTCTCCTCAAGATATAATCGATAAATACCATGGAATAATCAAGCAATCTTTCTCAGATTTTGGAATTTCTTTTGATAATTATTCAAGGACCTCCTCTAAAATTCATCATGAAACTGCCTCAGATTTTTTTACAAAAATGCATGAAAGTGGTGATTTTATTGAGGAAACTTCTGCACAACTCTATGATGCCGAAGCAAATCAGTTTTTAGCAGATCGTTTTGTGTTGGGAACTTGCCCTAAATGTGGCTTTGAAGAAAGTTATGGAGATCAATGCGAAAACTGCGGAACCACTCATAATGCAACAGATTTAATCAATCCAAAATCTGCTATTACCGGAAACGTACCGACTGTAAAAGAAACAAAACATTGGTTTTTACCTTTAGATAAACATGAAGATTTTTTAAAAAAGTGGATTTTAGAGGGTCATAAAAAGGATTGGAAACCGAATGTTTACGGACAAGTAAAGTCATGGGTAGAAGACGGCTTAAGGCCCAGAGCTGTAACTCGTGATTTAGATTGGGGAATACCTGTTCCTCTTGAAGGTGCAGAGGGAAAAGTGCTCTATGTTTGGTTTGATGCACCTATCGGATACATCTCATCAACCAAAGAATGGGCGGCAAGAGAAGGTAAAAACTGGGAGGATTATTGGAAAAAAGACGATACTAAATTAGTCCATTTTATAGGGAAAGATAATATTGTTTTTCACTGTATTATTTTTCCATCGATGCTAAAAGCCCACGGAGATTATATTTTACCTGAAAATGTACCTGCAAATGAGTTTTTAAATTTAGAAGGAAATAAATTGTCAACTTCTAAAAATTGGGCCGTTTGGTTGCACGAATATTTAGAAGAATTTCCAAACCAACAAGATGTATTGCGATATACCCTAACTGCAAATGCACCAGAGAGTAAGGACAATGATTTTACTTGGAAAGATTTTCAAGCAAAAAACAACAACGAATTGGTTGCAATTTTTGGTAATTTTATTAACAGAGTTGTTGTTTTAACGAATAAATATTACAATGGGGTTGTTCCAACTCCAAATGATTTTACAGAGATCGATGAAGACGTTTTAGCTGCTGTAAAAGAGTTTCCGAATATTATTGGAAAATCAATTGAAAGATATCGTTTTAGAGAAGCATCTCAAGAATTAATGAACTTGGCAAGACTTGGAAACAAGTATTTAGCAGACGAGGAACCTTGGAAGGTTATAAAATTAAATGAAGAACGCGTAAAAACGATTATGTATATTGCTTTGCAAATCTCTTCTGCGTTGGCAATAGTTTCTGAGCCCTTTCTACCTTTTACTTCAATAAAATTAAAAGATATTTTAAATATTGATGAAAAACTATCATGGAAAAATGTCACTGAAACAGCTGATTTATTACCAACAAATCATCAAATAAACAAAGGTAAATTGTTGTTTTCTAAAATTGAAGACAAAGCTATTGAGGCTCAAATTGAAAAACTTCAAGCAACTAAAATTGCCAATGAGCAAGAGAACAAGGTTCTAGAACCACAAAAAGAGACCATAAATTTTGAAGATTTTACCAAACTAGACATTAGAATTGGTACTATTTTAGAAGCAGAAAAAGTGGCTAAGACAAAAAAACTCTTGAAATTACAGGTTGATGTTGGTATTGATACAAGAACCATTGTTTCTGGAATTGCCGAAAGCTTTTCCCCTGAAAGTATTATCGGTCAACAAGTGTCTGTATTAGTAAACTTAGCACCAAGAAAAATTAGAGGGGTAGAAAGCCAAGGAATGATTTTAATGACAGATACACCAGATGGAAAGTTGGCTTTTGTTGAGCCGGAAAAGGCAGTTAAAAACGGACAAGAAGTTAGTTGATGCTAAAAATAGCATTCCATCCAATTTACAAACACGAGTTGCCAGTAGGTCACCGTTTTCCAATGGAAAAGTATGATCTGTTACCACAGCAATTAATTTACGAAGGAACCTGTATAGAGGAAAATTTCTTTGAACCTGAAATTCCGAATAACAAACATTTCTTTACAGTTCACGACCCAGAATATTTTTTCGATTTATTAAATATTACGCTCTCCCAGAAAGAAGCTAGAAAAATTGGGTTTCCCCTTTCTGAAGTACTCGTCGCAAGAGAAATGATTATTGCAGACGGAACGATAAAAGCCTCTGAATTTGCACTGAAAAACGGAATTGCAATGAATATTGCTGGTGGAACACACCATGCATTTTCAAATCGTGGAGAAGCTTTTTGCATGTTAAATGACCAAGCAATTGGAGCAAGGTATCTTCAACAAAAAGGGTTGGTAAATAAAATTCTAATTGTAGATTTAGATGTGCATCAAGGAAACGGAACTGCAGAAATTTTTAAAAATGATGCGTCCGTTTATACCTTTTCTATGCACGGAAAAAGCAATTACCCTTTCATAAAAGAAGCCAGTGATTTAGACATTCCTTTAAAAAATAACACAAAAGACGATGAGTATTTATCTATTTTAAAAAAAACACTCCCAAAACTCATCAATCAAGAAAAACCAGATTTTATCTATTATTTATGTGGTGTTGATGTTATTGAAACTGATAAATTAGGCAAACTGTCTTTATCAATTGAAGGTTGTAAAGAAAGAGATCGTTTTGTCTTACAAATGTGTCGTGATTTTCATATCCCTGTAATGTGTAGTATGGGTGGAGGGTATTCTCCGATTATTAAGGTTATTGTAGATGCCCATGCCAACACGTTTCGGCTCGCTCAAGAAATTTATTTTTAACTTTTTTCTGTAGTCAGATGATTGCTTTAAGACCCTTTGATTTTTCTAAATATAAATTCTAAAAAACCTTAAGGTTGTAACATTTTGAAGGAATTAGTTGATAATTAAAAGTTATAGCACTCCTATTTAGTGCACTTTTTTACACAAATACTTCAAAAGAAAAACGACAGCTTTGCACGTTAAAAAAAGCAAGGCTAACATTCTGTTAGCCTTGCTTTATCTTTTCAAATAGCATTCTATTTTCCCACTACTTTTTTCCAAGCATCAATAGTTCACTTACAACAACCTCTGTTACATATCTTTTTTCGCCTTCTTTGGTTTCGTAACTTCTAGAGGTTAACTTTCCTTCAACAGCAACTTCACTCCCTTTTTCTAGATATCTCTCTATAATTTCTGCTGTTTTATTCCATGCGACAACATTATGCCACTGTGTGTCTGTTACTTTTTCTCCCTGAGAATTTTTATAACTTTCATTTGTAGCAATAGAAAATTTTGCTACTTTTTTTTCACTTTCTAAAGTGATAATCTCTGGATTGTTTCCTAAGTTTCCAATTAACTGTACTTTGTTTCTTAACGTACTCATAAGATAAGTTTTTAAATTATTATTATTGTTTGTCAATTCGTTTTGACTCTGCAAAGTTCCGATACCATTGCAGTTTTATTCGGTTAGAAAACAATTACTTTCGGTTGTAAGTATTTGTAGTCGTTTGTAAATGGATAAAATTTACTACATTTAGGTTATGGAAAATAAAGAATGTTTAGAGTGTAAAGAGCCTTTAAGAGGAAGGATAGACAAGAAATTTTGTTCCGATTATTGCAGAAACGCTTATAATAATCGTGTCAATAAGGACTCTAAAAACCTTATCAGGAATATTAATAATCGACTTCGAAAAAATTATAAAATTTTATCTGAATTAAATACTTCAGGAAAAACTAAAGTAACCAGAACTAAATTATACGATAAAGGATTTGACTTTCAATTCTTTACTTCTATTTATAAAACTAAAACAGGAAACACCTATTTTTATGTGTATAATGAAGGCTATTTGTCTCTTGAAAATGAAGTTTTCTTATTAATTAAAAAGGATTTATAATCAGGTTTGACATTTTATGTGTGATTTGTTGCGCCTGCCTGGCGAAAAGCAGGAATTAATTTTAAACTCCTTAAGTTAGTCTTTTAATAATAATATCACAGACCAATTACTGATAAAGTCATCGTTTTTAAAAACTTGTATAAATCTGTAAACCTGTAAAACAAAAAATACAGAAAATCGTTTCAAAAAATAATTGTTTTAATATTTATTGAAATATCTCCTTATATTTGCAGTATGAATACTTCCTTTTTATTTATAAGTGGTCCCGAAATTATCGTTATTATGTTAATCGTAGTAATGGTTTTCGGTGCAGATAAAATTCCTGAAATTGCGAGGGGTTTAGGCAAGGGAATGCGTCAAGTAAAAGACGCCACGAACGATCTGAAAAAAGAAATTAAAGACAGTTCTGAAAAAAACAAAATTGACACAAACATTGCCAAAGACTTGAACAAAGAAGTTGCCGCTGTAAAGGATAATATTGAAGATATTACTGGGCCAATAAAAAGAAGTATGTAGGTTATTTTTTTACCCTACTTATGGTTAAACCATCTCTTATTGGTAATAAAACCGTTTCTATTCTGTGGTCTTCATTCAAAAGTTTATTGTATTCTAAAAGTATTTTTGTGTCGTTGTCTTTAGAAGCTAAGGTTTCTACAACTTTTCCACTCCAAAGAACATTATCTGATAAAATAATTCCTCCAGGGTTCATTTTATCTATCACTAAGTGAAAATAATTAATATAATTAGATTTGTCAGCGTCAATAAACACCAAATCAAACCTCTCGGGAATGTTTGGAATAATATCCAATGCATTACCTATAAATTGTTTTATCTGATTTCTATATCCTGATTTCACAAAGTATTTATTTTGAAGTGTTTGTAATTCTTCATTTTTATCTATGGTGAAAATTTTTCCTTTCTTTTGGAGTCCTTCTGCTAAACACAAAGCAGAATAGCCGGTATAAGTTCCTATTTCTAGGATGTTTTTAGGGCTTACTAATTTAGAAACCATAGACAACACCCTTCCCTGAAAAGAACCGCTTAGCATTCTTGGGTTTAATACTTTTTGCCAAGTTTCTCTACCTAATTCTTTCAGGGTTTGAGGCTCTTGCTGCGAGTGTTTATTTATATAATTATCAATGTTTTCTGGTAAAAAATGCATGCTAAAAATTTATTAAATATTAAACGTTTTTGAAAGCATATGTTTGTGTAAACTAATATTTAAAATTACGTACATAAAGTACGCGTCTTTATCTATCCTCTTATAGTTAATTCAACTTGTTTTTATGCATTTTTCGAAATATAAACAAATGTAATGAAAAGCACTATAAAAAATTATTGAATACTGTGTAAAGGTTTATTTAAATTACACTATGTTCTTTTTTTAATGACTTACAGTTGCTAAAATATTAACTTGTTTTATATCTAATGATATTTCTTACATTTACATCATTATAAAAAACAAAAAAGTATGTCTGCAGCAAATAAAGAATACAAACGGGTAACTGTTAAATCTTTGATAGAAATGAAAGCAATCAAAGAAAAAATCTCTATGTTAACTGCTTATGATTATACCATGGCAAAGATTTTAGATGGTGCTGGAGTCGACGTTCTTTTGGTTGGAGATTCTGCATCGAATGTTATGGCTGGTCATGAAACAACGCTTCCTATTACCCTAGATCAAATGATCTACCATGCAAGCTCTGTTGTAAGAGCAATAGACAGGTGTTTGGTTGTTGTAGATTTGCCTTTTGGAAGCTATCAATCTGACCCCAAAGAAGCGCTCCGCTCTGCGATAAGAATTATGAAAGAAAGCGGTGCTCATTCAATAAAACTAGAAGGCGGTAAAGAAATTAAAGAATCTATAAAACGTATTTTAAATGCCGGTATTCCTGTAATGGGACATTTAGGGTTAACTCCCCAATCTATCTACAAATTTGGAACATATACAGTAAGAGCAAAAGAGGAAGAGGAAGCAGAAAAACTAATGGAAGATGCTTTAATGTTAGAAAGAATTGGCTGTTTTTCATTGGTGCTAGAAAAAGTTCCTGCAAAATTAGCAAAAAGAGTTGCGGAGGCGCTTACGATTCCTGTAATTGGTATTGGTGCTGGAAACGGGGTTGATGGACAAGTTCTTGTTACCCATGATATGATTGGAATGACACATGAATTCAATCCTCGGTTTTTACGAAGATACTTAGACTTGTACAAAGACATGACCGGAGCTTTCGAATCCTATATAGACGATGTAAAGAGTGGTAATTTTCCAAGTGAAAAAGAACAATATTAACTTAATAATTGATCGATTATTTTGACTATTCTCCACATAGATTCGAACCACCCTCTTTTGATAAACGAACTCAATGATTTAGGGTTTGTAAATGAAGAAGATTATACGTCCTCTAAATCTGAAATTGAAAAAAAAATTCACTTATATGACGGATGCATTATTAGGAGCCGGTTTTCAATTGATAAAGAATTTTTAGACAAAGCCACGAAGTTAAAATTTATTGGACGGGTTGGGGCTGGTCTAGAAAATATTGATTGTAAATTGGCTGCTGCTAAAAAAATTGAACTAATTGCTGCTCCAGAAGGAAATAGAAATGCAGTTGGCGAACACGCTTTAGGAATGTTGTTGTCGCTTTTTAATAAGCTAAACAAAGCGGATAAAGAAGTTCGGCAAGGAATTTGGTTGCGTGAGGAAAATCGCGGCGTGGAACTTGATGGAAAAACTGTTGGCATACTTGGATATGGCAATATGGGCAAAGCTTTCGCAAAAAAAATTCGTGGTTTTGATGCTACCGTTTTGTGTTACGATATAAAACCTTCTGTGAGCGACGAAAACTGCAAGCAAGTTTCTTTAGAAGAACTGCAAAAAAGAGCAGACGTATTAAGTATACATACGCCAGAAACAGCACTGACTAAAAACATGATAAATGATAATTTTATCAATAATTTTAAAAATAATTTTTGGTTCTTAAACACTGCTCGTGGAAAATCTGTAGTAACTAAAGATTTGGTTGCAGGTTTGAAGTCTGGTAAAATTTTGGGAGCAGGATTGGACGTATTAGAATATGAAAAATCGTCGTTTGAAAACCTATTTTCTAGTGATAAAATGCCTGAGCCTTTTCAGTATTTAATTGATTCCGACAAGGTGTTGTTGTCACCACATGTAGGTGGGTGGACAATAGAGAGTAAAAAAAAATTAGCACAAACAATTGTTGCTAAAATTAAAGTAAAATTTAACTCGCCAAAAAAGCCTCTGAACAGCTTTTAATCAGTTTGTTGAAACATTATCGACCTCTCTAACAATCACTAAATACCTCTTTTTTAAAAATTAAGTAAAAGTAACAATGAAAGGCAAGAACGCTAAAGTGCTTTTTAAATGGTTCAAAAAAAGGTATTAAATTAGCAAACAAAACGAACATACGATTCGTTTTCTTATCAGAAAACAAATAATAATAATAATCAAAAATTAAAAAATGAAGATCCTATCCAATCATCCAACTGAAATATTAATATTATTATTTTTAATTGTTACGTTTATGCAATCAGGGATTGATAAAATAATAGATTGGAAAGGGAATGTAGAATTTATAAAACATCATTTTAAAAGTTCTCCTTTTAGAAATAGTGTTCCTTTGCTGTTAGGAATTATTTTAATACTTGAAGTGGTGGCAGGTATTTTAATGATCGTTGGAGTGTTTCAAATTTACACCTCCGGTGAAAAAGAAATCGCGCTTTTAGGAATAGCACTTTCTGGAATCACTTTAATATTTTTGCTTATTGGTCAACGTTTGGCAAAAGATTATGCAGGCGCCATGTCTTTAGCTGTCTACTTCATAATTTGTCTTTTAGGAGTTTTCTTGTTAAATAATTAAAATTGATATAATATTGGTGTTTAAATAGATATTATTTATGGATAAATCGACTCAGAAAACTGTTTTAAGCCCTTTATTGGTTCTATCAACATTCGTAGCCTAAGTTTTAAAAAAACGGCTTTAATCGTTGTTAAAATCGTTTTTGATCGTTTTTAATCACATAAATTAGTGAAGAAAACTCTGAAGTAGACCTTGCTTTTAAATTTGAAAGAAATCCTCTGTAAAAAGCATTGATTAAATTCATTTTTTTTGTTTTGTACTTTTCACTTAAAAGAGAGACATAATAAGAATCTAATTTCATTGGTATTGTTCTTTCAACATTCATTTGTTCTTTCAAAAAAATCTTATGAATAGATTGTTGAGAAAAATGCCATAGATGTCTGGGAACATCAAATGCAGCCCAAAATTCTTTATAATATTTTGCGTCGTAGCTTTTATAATTAGGAACCGCAATAAACAACCTTCCTTCATCAGAAAGAAGTTGTTTTAATGTAAAAATATAGTGAGACAAATTTTCTACGTGTTCTAAAACATGCCAAAGCGTTATTATTTCAAATTTTTGGTTTGAAAATTTTGATAAATCTTTCTGAAGTACAATTCCTTTTTTAGCGGCAATATTTCTAGCATTATTATCTGGCTCTGTTCCAAAAATATTCCAAGAATTATTTTTACAAACTTTTAAAAATTCTCCAGTCCCAGCACCAACGTCTAAAATATTCTTTTCTGGTCTAGACAAACTATTTTGAAGGCGTAAGCATTCATTAATTAATCCTAACTTCTTTTTAAGAGTAATGCTTTTTACGGCTTGATATACTTTATCGAAAAATGTTTTTTTAGAATCTGTGTGTGAAATATAATCCGCACTTTTATAATATTTTTCAAGATCATCCGGAACTGGAGAAGTTACTAACATCTCATAACCTGGATTAAACAACACCTTATAAGACTCTCCTGATACAGTATAGTCTTTGCACTCTAAATAGGGTTCAAGTTTATTTCGAAAGTCACTTTTTTGACCCATAACTTTTTTTCGTTATTGAATGTTCCACGAGGAACATCTGAGTTTTTGAACCAATCTATCTGCCCATATAAACCAATAAAACAGAAATATCACTTGGAGACACTCCGCTTATTCTGCTTGCTTGAGATATAGAGGTTGGCTGAATTTTGCTTAATTTTTCTCTAGCTTCGTAGGATAGAGATTTTACTTTTTGATAGTTGAATGAAGAAGGAATTATAACATTCTCTAGTCTGTTAAGTTTGTCTGCGTTGTTTTTTTCTTTTTCGATATAACCAGAATATTTTAAATGAATTACAGCCTGCTCAATAACTTCTTTATCAATAGAATTTTCAGTAATAAACATTGATAATTTTTGAATGTTTTTAAAATCAGAGAACTCTAACTGTGGTCTTGCGGCAATCTTATAAAGCTTCATTGATTGATTGATTAGAGAAAGGTTTTTTTCTTTTAAAATTGGATTTATCTCCGCTTGATGAACACTAGTTTCTTGCAGAAACTTAATTAATAAGTCGGTTTTTTCTTGCTTTTCTATGACTCTATCTAATCTTTCTTTAGACGCTAAACCTAATTTAAAACCTATGGGTGTTAATCTTAAATCAGCATTATCTTGTCTGAGTAGGGTCCGATACTCTGCTCTTGAAGTAAACATTCTATAGGGTTCCTCAGTGCCTTTGGTGATTAAATCATCAATTAAAACTCCAATGTATGCTTCATTTCTCTTTAAAACAAAAGGTTCTTTATCTTGGGTTTTTAAAGCTGCATTTACACCTGCCATTAACCCTTGTGCAGCGGCCTCTTCATAACCTGTTGTACCGTTAATTTGACCTGCAAAAAATAAATTTTTAATCAACTTTGTTTCCAAAGAATGTGTCAATTGTGTCGGTGGAAAATAATCGTACTCAATTGCATAACCATACCTTAAAAACTTTACGTTTTCAAAGCCTTTAATTGAACGAATTGATTTGTCTTGAATATCTTCTGGTAAGGAAGTAGAAAAACCATTTACATACATTTCAACTGTTGTCCACCCTTCTGGTTCTACAAAAATTTGATGCCTCTCTTTTGTTGCGAAACGATCTATTTTATCTTCTATTGAAGGGCAATATCTTGGCCCTGTAGACTGTATTCTTCCATTAAACATTGGCGACCTATCAAAACCTTCACGAAGAAGCGCATGGACATCTAAATTAGTATAGGTTAAATAACAGGACCGTTGTTTTTGCAAAGGCTTCGTTGTTGGTAAATAAGAGAATTTTTCTGTGACATCGTCACCTGGCTGCTCTATCATTTTGGAATAATCCAATGATCTTCCATCAACCCTTGGGGGTGTTCCGGTTTTCATTCTGCCGGACTCAAAACCTTTAGAAACTAGATCTTCTGTGATTCCTGTAGAAGAACCCTCACCTGCTCTTCCTCCACCAAAACTTTTATCACCAATATGAATTAAGCCGTTTAAGAAAGTTCCTGCGGTGATAATAACTGTCTTGGCTTTTATTTCTAAACCCAATGCTGTTTTCACACCTATAATTGTGTCTCCGTTAAACAACAAACCATTCACTGAATCTTGATAAAAATCTAACAATTCAGTTTGTTCTAAAACTGTTCTCCAACATTCTGCGAATTGCATTCTATCTGATTGTGCCCTGGGGCTCCACATTGCAGGGCCTTTAGATTTATTCAACATTTTAAATTGAATTGCAGTTTTATCGGTTACAATTCCACTGTAACCACCCAACGCATCTATTTCTCTTATAATTTGACCTTTTGCAATACCTCCCATAGCAGGGTTACAACTCATTTGTGCTATATTCTGCAAATTCATTGTAATTAAAAGAGTGTGGGCACCCATATTAGCAGCTGCAGCAGCTGCCTCACTACCCGCGTGACCTCCACCCACAACTAAAACATCGTATGTTGTTGAAAATAAACTCATTTTTTTATAGTTCCACGTGAAACAATTAGTTATTTATTTGATAATCAGTTACTTAATAAAAACAAGGCGTTGTCCTCTTCTTTTCTCATTCTTTTTTTGTCAACAATGGACTTGTCTTTAAAACCCATATAATGTAAAACTCCATGAATCATTACGCGATGCAACTCATTAGTAAAGGAAACCTTATAATCCTTAGCATTCTCAACAACCCTCTCTACTGATATAAAAATATCACCCCCGATTAATTTACCAAGTGTTGAATCAAAACTTATAATATCAGTTAATGTATCATGCTGTAAAAAATCTAAATTCAACTTATGAAGATAGGTGTCATCACAGAAAATATAATTGATTTCACCAATTGTATATCCGTGGGATAAAACAATCGTATTGATCCAATCGTTTAAAAAATTTTCATTTGTCAGTTCAAATGAAGTTTCATAGTGAAACGCAATCATCTTTATTCTTTATTAATATCAGAAAAATAAGCTCTTACTTTCTTTTTATAATTTTGATGCAAAGGTAATGATTGTCTGTTTAATATTTCAATTTGATTGTAAAACTGCTTATTAAAGTTGATTACTTTTATAGCTTTTTTCTTATATTCTCTCGAATTGGTGCTCGATTGTCGTTTGTTGTCCATTCCTTGTTTTAACCCGGCTTTTTTTAATTTTAAAAGTTGATAATTTAAATGTTGCATTTTCTGAAATGTTGCAGAATTAAACCCTTTTTCTAAAATTTCATTTTCTAGTTCTTCCATGGTTTTTAGGGCTTTTCTTGCTTCTGTGTTATTGTTAAGGTTGCCATTAGAAATTTTATTTAGTTGATTTTGCAATTCTTGCCTCAAGATACTTTGTTGTTTGTAAATTTCATAGAGTTGCCCATCTAAATCATCTTTTTTTCCACCATTAGAATTTCCATTTTCTCGAGTATTGTCTCCCTTTTTAGTAGCTTTTCCTTGTGTATTTCCTTGAGCGTCGCCTTTTTTACCTTTAGTGCCTTTTTTTCCTTCTCCAGGACCTTTTCTTTTATTGGTTCCTTTCGACATCTTTTTTGATAATTCTCCTTGCTTTTTAATTAAATCTGGCAAACTAAAACCGCTTCCTTTTCCTTTTTTTCCCTTCCCTATTTTCATGGACATGGAATTTTTCATACTGTTTAGTATATTGCTCAAATAATCAGCTAGATTATTAACAGCAGTCATAACATAGCGTTGATTTGAGACTCCGTTTGGAAATCTATTCTCAGCAAAATTCTCAAGAGATTGATCTAAATTATAAAACGTTGTTGATATATCTTCTTTTATTTTAGCAGAAATTTTAGGCATGCGCATGGATAAAACATACAAACTATCATCAATATGTTCAAAGTAGGTTTTTAGTTGATTTTGCCTCTTTAAGTCTTTCCCAAAATCTGGATGAGCTGTAGAGATAACATCAAATATATTCATCAATTGCTCTTGCTTGAAAGAAAATATCACAAGGTTGTCTAGAATCTTACGAAGATCATCCATGTTTTCTTCAATAGATTCTCCTTGCATTTCCATCATCTTGTTTTGCATTTTAATACTCATTTCTTTCATTTTCTTAGCAGCCCTATTTTGATGATTCTTTTTTTCTAAAGATGTCTTTTTAGAAAACATCTCTTCCGTTTTTTTGAGTTCAAGATCAACGTCTTCTTTTTCGTCTTCAACGTCTGGAAGGTTCATTGGGTCTTTTAATTTTTCATTATCCTCATAGAGCTCTTTGAATTCTTCTTTAATCGCATTAAATTTTTGCTTTATCTCTTTTTGTTCTATAATAGAATCTTCTTTTTTGTTGGCTAATTCTTTCTGTTTTTTAGATAAATTATCAATTTTTTGAGCAATTTGCATTGTTTTCTGTTCTATATAAAAACGCTTTGTTAACTCTAAAATACGCTGCAGGCTTCTCTCTTGTTGCTTATTTTGCTGTGCAAATTCTTTTGTTTTTTTTAATAAATCTTCTTTATTAAGCTTTGTCGCCAGTTTCTGAATTTCGTCTAAAAGTTGTTGTTGTTTTTGAGTTTTTTTTAATTCTTCTATTCTTTTTTTTAACAACTCTTTTTTATTCTGAAGAACCTTGCTATCTGATTTTTTTTCATCTAAATTTTGAATCAGCCTCTCTATTTGACGCTGCATCATTCTATGATACGTATTCTGACGGTCCGTAAGTTTTTGAAACTTAATTTTATCGTTCCAATTGAGCTTCTTTTTAAGCTGGAGGTCGTTTTGAACCCGTTCCAAATTTATTTGGTTGTTTTGCTGATTTATAAGTGCCTTTTCAATAGTATGAATCGTATTTCTTTGTTCCTGGAATAACTCCTGACGTAACTCTAGAGATGTTTTATTTCTTAAATTAAAGATCTCACTCTTTGCTTTTTTACTTCCGTTTACAGCATCATTGTCAGAAACTTGAAAGAAAAATTCATAATTTTTTCCTTCATCAAGAGTTAATCCGTCTGGAAATTGATAAAAAAAACTTTGAAATGTATTAGTGGTTAGTGGTAAATCTATTTTTTTTAGTGAACGAGGGTAATTTTCTTCGTAGTAAACAACTTGAAACTGTTTTATTCCATAATCATCTGAAATATGACCCGCAAACTGACCAGGCTCAAGAGTGTTCAAAGAATTATTTGTTTGAACTGTAATTTTAGGAAATTCATCCTTAATAACATCCACATAAAACTGTAAACTTTCATAATCTTTTAAATATGTATTAGTAGTAGAAATTTTATAATTAAACTCTCTTATAATTTTTTTGGAATACGTAAAATAATTCTCCGACACCCTTTTAAAATAATCTCTTTTATCTTGTTCTACAAAAGATATTGAATCTGTTTGATTTGCATATACATTCCATAAAATTTGTGTTCCTTCTGGAACCGTAATATTTCCAGAACTTGTCAATTTTTCATTTTGTTTTCGAATGTATTTGGGGTATACTAGATCTAAAGATATATTGTTGATTGTTGGTGTGTGTAGGAGGTTAATAGTATATTTTTTTGATTGAACACCTGAAGATTCTATAAAAAAAGTAAGCGGTTTTTGAACGTTAAAAAAAGTAAATGAAAATGTTCCATTTTTATTATTTTGTAAATAATATTGTTGTGATTCATAATGTATTTTGGCGTCATTAGGAATGACACTTCCCTTTACTTTAATCAATATAGGCAATGATTTTCCTTGCACAGCTTTTAATGAAATAGTATCTAAATAAAATGAAAATGGTGCTGGTGGTACATAAGTTGTCCTGTAATTTACAAAACGTTTTAAGCTTTTTTTTAATTCTCCGTCAACACCTATAAACAAGGTTAAGCCCCAAATTAAAAATGGGAAAACAGCATATTTTAAATATTTAATATTTTTCTTATAGTTTACTGCTTGTCGAAATAAAAAGGGTTGTAATTCAATAGATTTCTGATGTATGCTTGCAATCAATAAATCGGATTGATTGTTATTAGCTTGCTTTAATTGTAAAACGTTTAATAACTTATCTTGAACTTCTGGAAAGAAAGCCCCTATTATTTTTGAGGATTGAACATCGGTTATCCCTTTTTTTAATCCCATAAGTTTAAAAATAGGAATCCCTATAAAACGTATTAAAAAAAAAGATTCTATGAGTAAAAATAACCAAAACAAAATAGTTTTTACAAATGGTTGGAACCATAAAAAATACTCTAAATAAAGAGTAAAAAATAGATATACCAACCCAAAAGAATGAAATAAAATTACTCCTTTTAGCAACTCACTCGTATAATATTTACGGGTAAATTGATGTAATTTTTTTTCAATATTTTTAAACGTTTCCATAATAATACTTAAAAATACTACTTTTACAATAATACACCATTAAATAATTACTAAAACAGTTTTGAAAGCAAATAACCAACTTTTTCAAAACTTGTAAAGGATATAGAAATGAAGAAACTTTCTAAATTTTTGAAAATTTATAGGTCTAATTAATTACTCCAAAGCCTTTTGGTAAAGACTTTTTTTTGTGCTTGTAGAGAAGTATCTTTACAGCTTTAAAATGAATTAAAATGGAATCTAATGTTCGTGTACGTTTTGCACCTAGCCCTACAGGGCCTCTTCATATTGGTGGTGTAAGAACGGCTTTATATAATTATTTATTTGCCAAAAAACACAAAGGTACATTCATCTTAAGAATAGAAGACACAGATCAAACTCGCTATGTTGCTAATGCTGAAAAATACATTATAGACTCGCTAAAATGGTGTAATATTCCTTTTGATGAGGGTCCAGATAAAAATGAAAAATTTGGTCCTTACAGACAGTCTGAGCGAAAAGAATTGTATAAGAAATATGCCGATATACTAATTAATTCAGGATGGGCATATTATGCTTTTGATACTTCTGAAGAATTAGAAGCACATAGAAAAGGTCATGAAAAGGAAGGAAATACATTTATCTATAATTGGCATAATAGAAAAAAAGGTCGTTTGGTAAATTCTTTAGTTTTATCTAAAGAGGAGGTAAAGAGAAAAATTAATACTGGAGAAAATTACGTAATACGCTTTAAAACCCCGCAGGATGAAATCTTACAAATAGAAGATGAAATTCGTGGAAGTATTACCATAGACACCAATACTTTAGATGATAAGATTTTATTTAAAAGCGATGGAATGCCAACCTATCATTTAGCAAATATTGTTGATGACCATTTGATGGAAATCAGTCACGTAATTCGGGGTGAAGAATGGTTGCCATCAATGCCTTTACATGTCTTATTATACCGAGCTTTTGGTTGGAATTCTCCCAAATTTGCTCATTTGCCTTTGATTTTAAAACCGATTGGAAAAGGAAAATTAAGTAAAAGAGATGGGGATAAATTAGGGTTTCCAGTGTTTCCTTTAGCCTACACAAACGAGGTTACAAAAGAGATCTCAAGTGGGTATAAAGAAGATGGTTATTTCGCTGAAAGTTTCATAAACATGTTGGCTTTTTTAGGATGGAATCCTGGAACAGAGCAAGAGATTTTCTCTTTAGAAGAATTAATAACTTCATTTGATTTAAAACGTGTTAGTAAATCTGGAGCAAAATTCAATCCAGATAAAACAAATTGGTTTCAACAGCAATACATGCAAACCAAGGATGATACTGAGTTAACAAAAGTATATCAAACAATTCTTAAAGAAAAAGGAGTTTGTAGAGATCTGGTTTTCATTAAAAAAATAATTTCCATTATTAAAGAAAGAGCTGTTTTTGTAAGTGATTTTTGGGGATTATCTTCCTTCTTTTTTGAAACACCGCAGAAATATAATGAGAAGGCTTCTAAGAAAAACTGGAAGATAGGAACAACTGAGCTAATGAATGAATTAATCGAAATAATTAGTAATATTCAAGGTTTTTCATCGGAAAATATAGAAAAAATAATTAAAGAGTGGATTACGACAAAAGAAGTTGGTTTTGGAAAAGTTATGCAGCCTTTAAGATTGTCTTTGGTTGGAGCGCTTCAAGGACCTCATTTGTTTGATATTATAGAAATTATTGGAAAAGAGGAAACGATTAAAAGGTTAAAAAACGCAATCGATATTTTATAATTATGAAAAAAATACTTTTTTATTTTATTTTAGTGAGTGCTTTGACCGCTGAGGCTCAATACATGAATGGTCTTGGAAATGGTCAAAGACAGCAGCGTCAAATGCAAATGACTCAGGCTCCTCAAAAAGCACCAGAACCAAATTTTAAAGTAGAAGAATATATAGGACTTGTGTTCTATGACATAAAAAAAACATTAAAGAAAACGAGTATAAAAAAATCTTCGGAAGAAGGTAGAGAATTTTCTAAACTTTTAACCTCCTACAATAAATCTTTAAGGGATATGGCTAGAATTAATAGTTTTTTACTTAAAAACACAAAGATAATGGTTGAAAATTTTCAAAAAAATTCAATGAAAAGTGGTGATTTTTCTGAGCAACCTAGAGTTCTGAAAAAAATGAATGAAAACTTAAAGCCAATTTCTAATTTTCTTAAAGATGAAGATTTAAAATTAAATACAAAATTGAAGATTTTACTTTCAACAAAACAATATAAGAACTGGATTAAATATAATAAAAAACTCAATAAAAGAATTCCAAAACAATAAATTACAAAGTCATAATAAATTATATTTTAACTTTTTATTTAAAAAATAAATTCTAAAAACTCTTATATTTACGTGTATAGAATTTATAATTTATAAAAAATCTGCTATGACATCTATTTTTCCTATTATTATTGGCCTTTTATTATTGGTTATTTTTACCGCTTTCTTTACTGTTAAACAACAAACTGCTGCTGTTATTGAGCGATTTGGAAAGTTTAGTGCTATTCGGCAGTCTGGACTGCGTTTTAAAATTCCGCTTATTGACAGAATTGCCGGAAAATTAAGTTTAAAAATACAACAACTTGATGTGATTATTGAAACAAAAACATTAGATGATGTTTTTGTAAAATTAAAAGTATCTGTTCAATATAAAGTTATTTACGAGAAAGTATATGATGCTTTTTATAAATTAGATTACCCACACGATCAAATAACATCTTATGTGTTTGACGTTGTAAGAGCAGAAGTTCCAAAAATGAGATTAGACGATGTTTTTGTCAAAAAAGATGATATTGCAATTGCTGTAAAATCAGAGTTGAATGAAGCAATGATGACTTATGGTTATGATATTATCAAAACATTGGTAACTGATATAGATCCTGATGCACAAGTTAAAGAAGCGATGAATAGGATAAATGCGTCAGAAAGAGAAAAAGTTGCCGCACAATACGAAGGTGATGCCCAGCGTATTTTAATAGTAGAACGCGCTAAAGCAGAAGCAGAAAGTAAGCGTTTACAAGGGCAGGGTATTGCAGATCAGAGACGAGAAATAGCACGCGGACTAGAAGAGTCTGTAGAGGTTTTAAATAAAGTTGGTATCAACTCACAAGAAGCATCCGCTTTGATTGTAGTAACACAACATTACGACACCTTGCAATCTATTGGTCAGGAAACGAACAGTAATTTAATTTTATTACCCAATTCCCCTCAAGCGGGAAGCACAATGTTAAATGATATGGTTGCTAGTTTTACTGCAAGTAATCAAATTGGTGAGGCTATGAAAAAGACAAAAAACAAGAAATTAGACACGTAGCACAAGACTTTATATTATATAAAACCAAAAAAACTCAACTTATTTAATAGATTGAGTTTTTTTGTATTTTAACGTTGTAATAAAGTTATTCTTTCTCTTCAATTTTTTCTTCTGACTCTTCTTTAGCAGCATTTTTAAACTCTTTAATTCCGCTACCCAAACCTTTCATTAATTCTGGTATTTTTTTTCCTCCGAAAAAAAGTAAAACAACAACAACAATTATAGCGATTTGCATTCCTCCTATCATTCCAAAATATACAGATAAACCATTCATCTTTTTTAATTTTTATTAATTACAAATATACAAAAAAGGTTAGTACTGTATATTACTAATTTCTTTTTTGAATAATTCCGCCTATTACTTTTTTTTCTTTTACAATTTCTGGGTTTCCTTTGTAAAATATAGAGCCACCAAAGTTTACTCTTGCACTTAGTGTTTCACCTGCTAAAATTTCTGCTTTTGCTCCTGTTCCAGCAAACACATCAGAATTTCCTGCTATTTTCATAGCAAAACCATTATACACTCCATATAAATCTATATTTACTTCTTGATTCTTAGCGGTACCTGAGAGTTTTATGATTCCACCTGAAGAAACCCTAACTTTAAGATATGACACTTGTGATGTTAAATTTATAAACGCTCTTTCTTGGGAATTTACTTCTAATTTCGATTGGTTAAAATCTTTTCCTGTAATCGTAGATCCTTCATTTGCATCTATAATATCGATGTTATTATTGTAATATAATTTAATTAAAACTTTACCATCTGCTAAATTATTTTCTGGTTTTAACGAAAAAGGTAATGATAGTTTTAAAGTATTATTAACACTCTTAATTTTAACCATTTCGGCCTTTTCTCCTGAAATTTCAAGCTTTTGTTCTTCAGATTTAATTAATTCTACATCTATTCCATTGTAAACTTTTAAAATAGAATAATCTCCTATATTTTTTATTATTGCGGTTTGTGTAAATGCCGTGAAACTTATTATTGTGAGACAAAAAAAAGCGACTCTTTTCATATTTTTTTTATTTTTATTAATAACGTTTAATAAATAGGTATATTATTATAAAGGGTTTTTTATGTTTTATTTTTTTAATTATTTTTCTATCAGAGTAAAATCTAAATGTTTTCGTTCTAAATCTGTATGTTTTACTTTTACTTTCACATCGTCTCCTAATTGATAAAGGTATTTTGTAGATTGACCAACAATCGCATATTGTTTTTCATCAAAAATATAATAATCACTTTTTATATCTCTAATTCTAACCATTCCTTCACATTTATTAGCTTTAATTTCAACATAAACTCCCCATTCTGTTACCCCTGTGATTACTCCCTCAAATTCTTCATCTTTATGATCTTGCATATATTTAACCTGCATGTATTTAATAGATGCTCTTTCTGCTTTAGAAGCCAATTCTTCTCTATTAGAAGAATGTTTACACTTTTCTTCGTAAAAATTGGATTTTGGAGTATCTCCTCCATCTAAATAGTGTTGTAACAAACGATGTGTCATAACATCTGGATAACGTCTTATTGGAGATGTAAAGTGGCTATAATAATCAAAAGCTAAACCATAGTGACCAATATTTTGTGTGGTATAAACTGCTTTAGACATTGTTCTAATAGTTAATGTTTCAATCATATTTGATTCTGCTTTGCCTTGAACATCACTTAATAATTGATTTAGAGAATCTGAAGTAGTTTCTTTTGTTTCTGTGTTTATTTTATATCCGAATTTGCGTATTATATTTTGTAAAGATGCTAATTTTTCTACATCAGGTTCATCATGAATTCTGTATATAAAAGTTTTGTTCGTTGCTTTTCTTTTTGATAAACCAATAAACTCAGCAACTTTCCTATTTGCTAATAACATAAATTCTTCAATTAATTTATTAGCATCTTTGGATTGTTTGAAAAAAACACCTACGGGATTTGCTTCTTCATCTAAATTAAATTTCACCTCTACCCTATCAAAAGAGATAGCCCCTTCTTTCATTCTTCTTTTACGAAGAATTTTAGCTAATTCATCTAATTTTAAAGTTGCTTCTACAATCTCTGGAATAACCTCGTATTCTTTATCAATAATAGAAATATCTGATGGCATTGTATACGTCTGAATAGGATCTGATAATTTGCAGTTTTCTATAACAGATTGTGCTTCTTCATAAGCAAAACGTTGGTCAGAAAAAGTAACTGTTCTTCCATACCATTCATTTATAATTTCTGCTTTTTTATTTACTTCAAACACAGCGGAAAAAGTTAATTTTTCTTCATTAGGACGTAAAGAACAAACTCCATTACTTAACATTTCTGGAAGCATTGGTACTACTCTATCAACTAAATAAACAGATGTTGCTCTCTTATAAGCTTCTTCATCTAAGATGGTTTTTGGCTGTAAATAATGAGAAACATCTGCAATATGAATTCCTATTTCATAATTGCTGTTTTCTAAATTTTTGAATGACAATGCGTCATCAAAGTCTTTCGCATCTTTAGGATCTATAGTAAAAGTTAAGTCTTTACGCATGTCTCTTCGTTTAGAAATCTCTTCTTTTGTAATTTCTAAAGATAAATTTTCTGCTACTTTTTCTACCTCTTTTTCAAATTCAAATGGTAAATTATATTCTAATAAAATAGAATGCATTTCTGTATTATGATCCCCTGGTTTTCCAAGAATTTTTGTTATTTTTCCAAACGGATTTTTAGAATCTTTAGGCCAATCAGAAATAGTTGCTTGTACTTTATCACCGTCCTCTGCACCATTTATTTTATTTTCTGAAATAAAAATATCTGCATACATTTTATGATTGTCTGGAATTACAAAACCATAATTTTTAATTTTATTTTTATGTAAAACACCAACAAATTCTGTATTTGCTCTTTTTATAATTTCTACAACTTCTCCTTCTAATTTCTTTCCACTTCTTTTTTTATAAACGTATGCTTTTACAGTATCTTGATGTAACCCTTTTCCAAGATTTATGTTTGGTATAAAAACATCTTCTTCATAATCCTCTGTAATAAAATAACCATTACCGTTAGAAGTAATATCTAATGTACCTAAAGAATATTTTCTATCTGTATTTAATTGAAATTTACCTCTTCCTACTTCTTTAATTTGTTTTGAAAAGGCTAATTCTGCTAATTTTTTAATTATTTGTGATTTTCCATCTGTGTCTGATATCTTTATTTTTGCAGCAATTTGTTTATAATTAAAAGAGGTATCAGGATTCTCTTTCAAAATTTTAAATATATTTCTTGTTAAATCTTTTACTATATTTCCTTTTTTTTTAAATATTTTTTTTTTCTTTCTTGTCATTTGTCGTAGCTTCTTGTTAGATGATACCAAATTACAATTATTTACTGTGATTGAGTCTTTTTAAAATTATCAATCTATATTATTGTATTTTAGTTATTTTAAATTATTTTACAATGTCTGATTCTTGGTTTATAATTGCAAATCCTATAGCTGGTAATCATAATTTTTCTAAACAATGGAAAAAAATAAAACAATTATTTAATAATAAGAACATACACTTTTCTTTTGCTTTTTCAAACTATTCTAAACATGAAATTGAATTGGTACAAAATGCTATTCAAAAAGGTTTTAGAAATATCATATCGATTGGTGGTGATGGAACACTTCACCATGTAGTTAATGGAATAATGTTACAAAGGTATGTAAAAACATCTGATATAACTATTGGTGTAATCCCTTTAGGAACAGGAAATGATTGGATTAAAACATATAAAATACCTAATAATATTGAAAAAGCTATAGATATCATATGTGAAAAAAAAATAATTCTTCAGGATATTGGAGTTATAGAAACAAAAAATAAAACAAAAACTTTCTTTAACAATGTTGCGGGTTTAGGTTATGACGGATACATTGTTTACAAATTAAAAAAATTGAAATACCTTGGTTCTATAGCTTATTTATTAAGTGGATTGGTAGGATTATTATTTTATAAAAAAAGTGTTTTAAAAATTAATTTTAATAACAAAATAATAGAAACTAAATGTTTGATGACTTCAATTGGTATTTGTAAATTTTCTGGAGGAGGAATGCAATTTTCTAAAGAAGTAAATACTACTGATGGTTTGTTTGATATTACCATTGCAAAAAACCTAACCTTTTTAGAATTGATTTTTAATATTCATAAACTGTACAATGGAAAAATTGTGAATCATAAAAAAATAGAAACGTATAAAACTAATAAAATTAATATAATTGCTAAAAACTCTAAACCTTTTATTCAAGCTGACGGAGAATTAATAGGAAAAGGAAAAATGAAAGTAGAAATTATAAAAAAAGCTATAAAATTTATTATTTGTAGGAATTATTAACAATATATATAATACTAATAATAATTTAAAAATTAAAAAAAAAACATTAATGTTTATAATAGTGTGTTAATAAACGTTATAAATTTTTATTTTTTTATTTTTTTATATGACTTATTAAAATATATATACATTTTATAAAGCACTTAAATGGTTAAAAATCAAATTAAAATTAAGGTTATTAACAATATATATAATTACCTATTAACTACTTTTTTTTAATATAAATAATTTTATTAATGTAAATAAAAGTAGTTTTTTTTGTTGACAAGCTTTTATGAAAAAAAGATAATAAAAGTTGTGTATATTAATTTTAATTCTCTTTATTATTATTTTTAAAACTACCTAAAAAACTTATAAGAAATTACGTTTAGTTTTTAACATTTTTCTAATACAAGTAAAACCTTAAAAATTAAACTTTTATCAAAATATTTTAATTTTTAGGACTTTATAACTGTTGATAACCGTTAGTTTCTGTATTTTTGTATAGAAATAAAAATAAAAAATCTTATATGATAATAGCGATAGGGAATGATCACGCAGGGACAGAATATAAATTCCAAATTATAAAACATTTAGAAAAAAAAGGACATACTATTCTAAATTTTGGAACAGATACAAATGATTCTATGGATTATCCTGATGCTATTCATCCAACAGCAGATGCTGTAGAAAAAGGAAAAGCAAAATTAGGTATTATTCTATGTGGTTCAGGAAATGGAGCACAAATGACAGCAAATAAACACAAAGGAATTAGAGCTGCATTATGTTGGAATAATGAATTAGTTGCTTTAACACGACAGCATAATAACGCAAATATTTTAACCATACCTGCTCGTTTCGTTTCTTTACAACAAGCTATTGGTTTTGTAGATATTTTTCTTTCTACAGAATTTGAAGGAGGAAGACACGGAACAAGAGTTGATAAAATTTCTTGTGCTGGTTAAACTTTATAAATTTATAGAAAAATTTCATTTAATATAAACGAAAAAAATAGACTACGTTTGTATTTTGATAATTTTAATATATTTTTAAAATGAATTTTACAACCAAAACTTTTTCAGAATTAACAACTAAAGAATTGTATAAAATCCTTCAATTACGTTCTGAGGTTTTTGTTGTTGAGCAAGATTGTGTTTACCAAGATTTGGATTTTAAAGATCAAAAAGCATTGCATGTTTTTGGTAAAAAAAAAGACACCATTATTGCTTATACTAGAGTTTTTAAAAGCGGTGATTATTTTGATAAAGCAAGTATCGGAAGAGTAGTAATATCTAATATCAATCGCAGATCTGGTTTGGGGCATGATATTATGAAAGCATCTATAGAAACTATAAAAACTCATTTTAATGAGGAAGAAATTACTATTTCTGCTCAAAAATATTTAAAAAAATTTTACGAATCCCATGGTTTTTCTCAAACAGGGGTTGAATATTTAGAAGATGGAATACCTCATATAAGAATGGATAGAAATTAATATTAAAATTCGATAAATATTAGATTAAATGATCAACTTCAAGAACCCCTCCAACACTTAAGTTTTTTAATTCTATCTTACCAATTCTAACACGAATTAAACGCAATGTAGGAAAACCAACCGCTGCTGTCATTTTTCTAACTTGTCTAAATTTTCCTTCTCTTATAATTATAGAAACCCAACTAGTAGGTCCGTGCCTATCATCTCTTATTTTTTGACTTCTTAATGGAAATTTTGGATCTTCAATTAAAAAAGCACAACCTGGTTTTGTTTTGTATTTTTTTCCATTAAAACCTATTTCTACGCCTTTTTTTATTTTTTCTATAGCCTCTTTATTTATAAGACCGTCTAACTGAACGTAATATTCTTTTTCGTATTTATTACTTCTAATTTTTGCACTTACTTTACCATCAGTTGTTAATAAAAGGAGGCCTTCAGAAGCAACATCTAATCTTCCAATTGCCATAGTTCCTTTTGGAAAATCATACAATTCACCTAATAATTTTTTTTTTCGCTTCGCGGGATTTATAAATTGAGAAATACATCCCCAAGGTTTGTGAATTATAAAATGACGGTGTTTATCTGACAATCTATAAGATTTTAATTTGTACTTCAAAAATCTCTTTTCCCCTAGATAAGCGCATATTTTCTTCTGAGAATTTTTGATCTGTATAAGATGTATATTGTGTTATTGGTTCTATACAAAGCATGTTGTTTACTTCTGTCCAGAGCATGAAATTTTCAAAACCTTTAGTGGAAATTTCTAAATCTTTTTTATTTATATTTTTCAATGTAATTTTATTAGAATTTAATACAGGAAAAGCTTTCGATCCTGCATTGTAAACATCCTCTAAAGAAATACATTGTTTTTTTGTTTCTAGACTCTCTTTACCTGAGTTAGAGAGTAAAAAAGCTGGATGGTAGCCCAACATAAAAGGCATTCCTACTTCAGAATTAATAATAAATTCAATTTTCAAAATATCACGTTCTAATTTAAAATTTTTTTCAAAAGAAAAATCAAAAGGCCAGAATAGATTTTCTTCAGAAGATTTTAATGGAAATTTACTATTTTTAATTTTCGTTTTTTTCTCGTATTTTTTTATAAAATTAGCACTGTCTTTGTGAGCAGAAACCAAGCGATAATTTAATTCACGTAACAAGCCGTGTTGATCTTGTTTTGCGTTCCCTTTTTTTGTGTGAACAATAAAATTATTTTCAAAAGTTGGCCCAATAATAGGAAACATTTCATCATCAGAATTTCGCCAACCTTTACTTCCTTTTTGATGAATAAATTCAACCCCTTCTTTTTTAAAACTTAGCAACTCACCATTTGAAATAATAACCGAACTGTTTAAATTTTTTAAAAGGATTTCTGATTTCATTTTCAATAATTAACTATCACAATAATACAAAAATGTAGTTTATTTTTTTGTAACTTGTGGCACTTATTTAAAATAAAAACAGAAATATTCATGGCAGTAGATAAAGAAAAAGCAGCAAAACAAAAAGCACTACAACTCACTTTAGACAAACTAGATAAAACATACGGAAAGGGTTCAGTAATGAAATTAGGAGATGTTGTTACAGAAGAGGTTGATGCAATTTCCTCAGGTTCTCTTGGATTAGATTTAGCGTTAGGAGTTGGAGGGTATCCAAGAGGAAGGGTAATAGAAATTTATGGCCCAGAGTCTTCCGGTAAAACAACCTTAACATTACATGCAATTGCAGAAGCTCAAAAAATGGGAGGTATAGCTGCTTTTATTGATGCAGAACATGCTTTTGATAAATTTTATGCTGAAAATTTGGGGGTAGATATAGATAATTTAATAATTTCTCAACCAGATCATGGAGAGCAAGCTCTAGAAATTACAGAAAACCTAATTCGTTCTGGGGCAATAGATATTGTTGTAATTGATTCTGTTGCTGCTTTGACACCAAAGTCAGAAATTGAAGGGGAAATGGGAGATTCTAAAATGGGCCTTCACGCCCGCCTTATGTCACAAGCTTTACGTAAACTAACAGGGACAATTTCGAAAACAAATTGTACAGTAATTTTTATCAATCAATTAAGAGAAAAAATTGGAGTAATGTTTGGTAATCCAGAAACAACTACAGGTGGAAATGCTTTAAAATTTTATGCTTCTGTACGTTTAGATATAAGAAGAAGAACGCAAATTAAAGACGGAGATAAAGTTATTGGAAACAGCACTAAAGTTAAAATTGTAAAAAATAAAGTAGCGCCTCCTTTTCAAATTGCAGAATTTGATATTATGTACGGACAAGGTATTTCTAAAGTTGGCGAAATTTTAGACATTGGTGTAGAGTTAGGAATCGTTAAGAAAAGTGGTTCTTGGTTCAGTTATGGTGAAACAAAACTTGGCCAAGGAAGAGATGCGGTTAAAGGATTGATAAAAGACAATCCTGAATTAGCAGAAGAACTAGAGGGTAAAATAAAAAAAGCTATTGAAAATCAAGAATAAAAGTATTTAAAAAGGGCCTAATTATTATAAACTGCTAGAGATATAATTATCTGTAGCAGTTTTTTATGATACCACAAAATGATTCAAATTTCAAAACATATTCAATTAAAATACATTCAAAACTCAGACTTTGAATCTCTTTTTAAATTGATGAAAGAAATATATTCTTATACCTACAGCCATTTTTGGAAAGATAAAGGAGATTGGTATATAAATTCTCAATATTCAAAAGAAAACCTTCTAAAAGACTTATCAGAGAAAAAAAGCGACTATTATTTTATTATTTACAAGACAGAGATTGTTGGTAATTTTAGAATTATTTGGGATGAAAAACTAAAAGGTTGCACTAAAGAAAACCAGGTTAAATTACACAGGGTTTACTTGAATCCAAAAACACATAGAAAAGGAATAGGAAAAAAATTGATTTCCTGGTTAGAAAAAAAAGCATTAGAAAAAGGGTATCAAATTATATGGTTAGATGTTATGGATGCACAACCACAAGCTTATAAATTCTATAAAAAACTAGGTTACAAGTATTTTTCTCATGAACGTTTAACATATAATTTATTATACAATAAGGTAAGAAAAATGAGCCAGTTTTATAAACTTCTAAATAACTAATTTTATGAAACACCTGTACTACCAAAACCACCAACCCCTCGCTCTGTGTTATCTAAAATAGCGACTTCTTCCCATTTCAAACGTTCGTGTTTTGCTATAACTAACTGAGCAATTCTTTCCCCATCATTTACCACAAAATCTTCGTTAGATAAGTTTACTAAAATAACACCAATTTCTCCTCTATAATCAGCATCTACAGTTCCAGGAGAATTTAATACTGTAATTCCTTTTTTAGCAGCCAAACCACTTCTAGGCCTAACTTGCGCTTCAAAACCAATAGGCAATGCAATATATAAACCAGTTTTTATAATCGCTCTCTCTAAAGGTTTTAATGTTACTGCTGCATCAATACTTGCTCTTAAATCCATTCCCGCTGACCCTTCTGTTTCATAGGAGGGAATTGGGTGTTTGGATTTGTTTATAATTTGTATTTTCATAAGTGTTTATTTAGAGAAATAACTTTTTTAAGAATATTAAAAATAGTAAAAAGTCATGATATACCTAGCTTTCTAATGAGAAAAATATAATAATAAGCAAAAGCATTCATCTATAGATAATAGTTTTATTACTTTTGATGATATAAATTAATCATAGATGAACGAACAAAATAAAATTGCAGTCTTAGGAGGTGGAAGTTGGGCTACTGCAATTGTAAAAATGTTGAGTGAAAATTTAGAGACAATTGGTTGGTATATGAGGAGTGAGCAAGCAATAGAGCACATTAAAGAAAATGAGCACAATCCTAATTATCTTCGTTCTGCAGAACTGAACGCACAACAACTCGACTTATCAAGTAATATAAACTTAACAGTTGCTAATTATGATGTTCTTATTATTGTAATTCCATCTGCTTTCTTAACCAGTGAATTAAATAAATTAAAGTCATCTTTGGAGGGAAAAATAATTTTTTCTGCGATTAAAGGTATTGTTCCAGAAACAGGATTGATTATTGGTGAGCATTTTCACAAACAGTACAATATTCCATTTGAAAATATTGGTGTAATTACAGGCCCTTGTCATGCAGAAGAAGTTGCTATGGAGCGTTTGTCATATTTAACAATCGCTTGTCAAGATGAAATTAAAGCTAAGAACATAGAAAAATATTTACAAAGTTGGTACATAAAAACGAAAACATCTGATGATATTATTGGTACCGAATATGCGGCCATGTTAAAGAATATTTACGCAGTTGCCGCCGGAATGGCCCATGGTTTAGGGTACGGAGATAATTTTCAGGCAGTTTTAATGAGCAATGCAATCCGTGAAATGAAAAGGTTTATTAAAAAAGTACACAAGATGAAGCGAAACATTAATAACTCCGCTTATTTAGGGGATTTGTTAGTTACTGGGTACTCACTTTTCAGTAGAAATAGACAATTTGGAAATATGATTGGCAAAGGGTATACAGTAAAATCTGCACAAATAGAGATGAGTATGATTGCAGAAGGTTATTATGCGACTAAAAGCGCTTTTAAAATGATAGAAGAAAAGAATATGAACACCCCTATTATAGATACTGTTTATTCTATTTTATACGCAAACAAAAACCCTAAAAAAGAATTCAAAAAGTTGACAAGTAAATTGGATTAAATGTTTAATTTTGAACATTGATATAACTTATTAAACAACAATAATGAAAACAATACAAGAAGTTGTCGAAAGTACTATTAGAAAAACACCTTTTATTGAGGAGGCTTTAAATGAAAAGTTAATTAATGTTTCTTCTTTAGCAAGGATTATCTTACCAGAAGTTTCGCTAGTGTTAAAGAAAAATGTCAAGGTTGGTGCTGTTATGATGGCGATTAATAGGTTGTCTCCAGCAAGTGAATTACGCATTAGAAAGAACATTAAAAAACTCGCATTGGATTTGGGTGATGTAATTGTTCGTTCAGATTTGTGTGATTTTACTTTTAAAAACACTCCTTCTTTGCTAAAAGAAATAGCAAAAATTTTAACAAAATCATCAGAAAGTTCAGATTATTTTTTAACTGTTTCTCAGGGAATTTTTGAAACAAATATTGTTACAAGTAAAAATTTACTACCTTTTGTTTATGAAATTTTTGAAAAAGAAACGCGAACTCACAGCATGCTTGAGTTGGCTTCAATAACAATAAAATTACCCAAAGAAAACTTAGAACAATCAGGAATTTATTATTTTATTTTAAAACAATTAGCTTGGGCAGATATACCTTTGCAAGAGATTATTTCTACTACAAATGAAATGACAATTGTTGTAAAAGAGGGTGATATTAATCAAACGTTCTCTATTCTAATGGACATGAAATTAAGCTAATAGATGGGCAAACAAGACCCGTATGCGGCGCTTAGGATTAAAGAGTTTAATATTTTCTTACTTGTTAGATTTCTTCTTGTTTTTGGTTGGTCTATGCAGTTTATTGTCATTGAGTGGCAAGTGTATTCTATTACTAAAGACCCCCTATCTTTAGGAATAATTGGTTTAATGGAAATCATTCCTGCCTTTTCAATGGCCTTATTTGCAGGTCATATTGTAGATAACAATGAAAAAAGAAATTTATTAGCTATTTGTACAGCTGCTTTTTCTTTTATAAGCCTTGGGTTGTTTTTATTAACCTCAAAAAGTATCGTTGCAAACTGGTCAACAAATGTTATTTTATATTCTATTTATGGGCTGGTTTTTTTTGGAGGTTTTTTACGCTCATTCTTTGGTCCAACAATTTTTTCTTTAATAGCGCTATTAGTTCCTAAAAAAATATACCCTAATGCCGCAACATGGAGTACTAGTACCTGGAAAACCGCAGCTGTTTCTGGAGCTCTCTTTGGTGGGTTTTTTATCAGTTGGATTGGAGTTGACAAAACACTATGTGTTGTTTTTATTCTAGTAATTTTATCATTTATTGTACTTTTTCAAATAAAAAAGAAACCTATTTTAAATAAAAAAGTAGGTGAACCAATGTTAAAAAGTTTAAAAGCAGGAGTCAAATTCGTATTTAAAAATAAGGTTATTTTAGGGGTGTTAACCCTAGACATGATTGCTGTTTTATTTGGTGGAACCGTCGCAATTTTATCAGTTTTTGCCCAAGATATTTTAAATGTTGGTCCTGAAGGTTTTGGTATTTTAAATGCATCCATATCTTTAGGTAGTATTGTTACGATGTTTCTAACAACATACATTCCTATCAATAAAAATACAGGTAAAAAAATGCTATTGTCAGTTTTTATTTTTGGGTTAAGTATTATCGTTTTTGGACTTTCATCCATTTTCTGGCTGAGCATTTTAGCACTATTTATAAGTGGCGCAGCAGATGGAATTTCTATGGTAATTAGACAAACGATCTTACAATTAAAAACACCTGATGATATGCGGGGAAGGGTTTCTTCTGTAAATTCAATGTTTGTTGGTTCTTCAAATGAATTAGGTGCTTTTGAAAGTGGTTTAGCAGCCAAGTTGGTAGGTCCGGTAATAGCAGTAGTATTTGGGGGAATAATGACATTAATTACAACTATTGCTTCAGGAGTATTAAACCCTACTTTGAGAAATTTAGATTTAACCGAAGAGATAAAATCAAAGGAAGAAGAGTAAAACAGTTTAATAAAAGAAACTTTTGAAATAAGGTCTTTTGAATTAATTCTTACCTTTATAAAAAATATTTTTATGGAATATGGTTTTTTCTCAATAATACCTCCAATTATTGCCATTATATTCGCCTTAAGAACAAAGCAAGTGTATGTTTCTTTGCTCTTTGGTATTTGGTTTTCTTGGCTCATCATAAAAGATTGGAGTTTTTTAGAGGGAACTATTGCCACGATTGAGGGAATGGTGAATGTTTTTCAATCTGCGGGAAATACAAGAACAATTATGTTCAGTGCCTTGGTAGGTGCTTTGCTTATTTTTATTCAATACTCCAGAGGAGTTGAAGGGTTTATCAATATTTTAAACAAGCAATTGGAAACATTAGAAGCGAAAAAATCAGGCTACAGTAGAATAATGGTTCAAGTTTTGGCAACTGTAACAGGATTACTATTGTTTGTAGAAACAAGCATCAGCTCTTTGACCGTAGGAACTTTATACAGGCCAATTTTTGACAAATTAAAAATACCAAGAGAAAAGTTGGCTTACATAGCAGACTCAAGTTCTGCACCCTCGTCTATTTTAATTCCCTTTAATGCTTGGGGTGCCTTTATAATGGGACTGTTATTAACACAGGGAGTTGACAAACCTTTTTCTGTAATGATGGCTTCCATTAAATACAACTTTTATCCTTTGTTAGCAATTGTTATTGTTTTCATTATCATTTTTACAAAAAAAGATTTTGGGCCAATGAAAAAAGCTGAGAAAAGAACGAAAGAAACAGGTCAATTAATGAATACAAATTCGAAACCAATGGTTTCTGATGAAGTTACTTCATTTCCACCAAAAGAAGGAATTCCAGCAAAAGCGTACAACATGATTGTTCCCTTATTAGTGATGGTTTTGATGATGCCAATCAATTTAATATATACAGGATGGGATTCTGTGAAAACAACCACTTCATTTTTAAACCATGCGTCATTGGCAATTGGTGAAGGTTCTGGGTCTTCATCTGTTTTATATGCAGTAATCACCTCTCTTTTGGTCGCTTTGGTTATGTATTTTATTCAAGGAATTATGAAACCTAAAGAAGCGGTAACCCTAACTCTAAAAGGAATTAGTGAGTTAATACCACTGGCTTTATTGATGTTGTTGGCATTTGCAATTGGTGATGCTTGTAAAGAGTTAGAAACAGGAACGTATGTAGCAAATGCAACGAAAGAATGGTTGTCGCCAGAATTATTACCAGCAGTTGTTTTTACAATTAGTTCCTTTATTGCATTTTCTACAGGAACATCATGGGGAACCTTCGCTATTATGATGGCAATTTCAATTCCAATGGCAAATATTCATGGAGCTGACCTAACGATTGTTGTTGCAGCCACTTTAGGAGGAGGTATTTTTGGAGACCATTGTTCGCCAATTTCTGATACCTCTATAATCTCTTCTATGGCGTCTGCAAGTGATCATATAGACCATGTAAAAACACAATTACCCTATGCGTTAATTGGAGGTGTAATTACTACTATTTTATATTTAATTATTGGTTTTTTAGGATGATTCAGATTTTTTATAAAAAAAATATTAAAAAAGAGTCAAAAAAAGCCCCCCTATTTTACAAGGTTTCAATTAGCCAAAACACCTTGTTTTTTTAATTCAGGAATGATACGCAAAGCAGTCTCTTTAATTGTGTTTTCTTTAAAAACAAAGGTTTTCTCATACAAGGTGTTTCCTTCGAAAAATGTAACTTGAAATCGGTTGTTGAGTTTAAATAAATCAGGCTGCATGAATTCAATTTTAGCAAAAGAGTTTGCAGGAAGCTTGTTTAGTTTTTTACGCAATAAAGAAGTGGTTTTTGTTTCAGAAAAACCTTGAGAAACAATTACCATCATTTCTAAATCAGTATTTTTATTGTTGATGACATATACATTCCAGTCGTTCGTTTTGTAAATTTCATTGTATTCATATACAATTGCAACGTGAACATTTTTAACTTCCGGTATTTGAATGTCTTTTTTCATATATATTGAGTTTGTTTTCGTCTCAAAATTGCGAAAAGGAATTCATTAAATCACAGATTTAAATTGTTCTAAAAAACGCTTGTCGTTTTCATAAAACATTCTAATGTCCGGAATCTGGTAGAGCAGCATGGCAATGCGTTCAATTCCCATACCAAATGCATACCCAGAATATTTAGCGGGATCAATATTTGCGTTTTTCAGGACATTAGGATCCACCATTCCACAACCCATAATTTCCAACCAACCAGTACCTTTGGTAATTCTATAATCCGTTTCAGTTTCTAGCCCCCAATAAATATCCACTTCAGCACTTGGTTCTGTAAAAGGAAAATAAGAAGGACGCAAGCGTATTTTAGATTTTCCAAACATCTCTTTAGTAAAGTATAAAAGTGTTTGTTTTAAATCAGCAAAAGAAACGTCAGTGTCTATATATAAACCTTCTACTTGATGAAAAATACAATGCGCTCGTGCAGAAATATCTTCATTTCTAAAAACCCTACCTGGAGAAATTGTTCTTATAGGAGGTTCATTTTCCTCCATATACCGAACTTGAACAGATGAAGTATGGGTTCTTAGTAAAATATCCGGATTTTGCTCAATAAAGAACGTGTCTTGCATGTCTCTTGCAGGATGGTATTCAGGTAGATTCAAAGCTGTAAAGTTGTGCCAATCGTCTTCAATTTCTGGCCCTTCAGAAACGGTAAAACCAATTCTGTTAAAAACATCAATAATTTGATTTCTTACCAGTGAAATAGGGTGGCGAGAACCAAGATTAATAGGTTCTGATGGACGAGTTAAATCTCCATAAAAAGAGCTTTTGGCAGTTGTGTTTTCCAAAGCTTTGTTCAATTCAGCAACCTTCTCTTCAGCAGCTTTTTTTAAGCTATTTAAGGCTTGTCCAAAATCTTTGCGTAAGGCAATGTCTACATTTTTAAATTCCGAAAATAAATCTTTTAGCAAGCCTTTGCTTCCTAGGTATTTTATTCTAAACGCCTCAACCTCATCTTTTGTTGTTGCATTAAATGAAGTTACATCACCAATTAACTCTTTTACTTTGTCTAACATTTTCGAAGATAATTAAGAGGCAAATTTAATCTTTTTTAAAGAGTTTTATATTGTATTTATCAAGAAAACCACAACAGCAACCGAAATCGATTGAAATAAGGGCTTTCCTTAAAAATATTTTAATTATTTTAATTTTGTGATATTGAAAATTAACTATCTTTACGGCATTAAATTTTTATCAATATCACAAAAAAGCATGGAAATAAGTATCAAATCTAAAATAGATGGATTCATGGAATTGGTTAAAACAAGAAATAACCATGAACCAGAGTTTTTACAAGCTGTAAAAGAAGTTGCAGAGACAGTAATACCTTATATCATTAAAAATGATATTTATCACGGCAAAAACATTCTTTTAAGGATGGTAGAACCAGAGCGTTTACTATCTTTTAGAGTTTCTTGGGTTGATGACAATGGAGAAATTCAGGTCAATAGGGGTTACAGAGTTCAAATGAATTCTGCAATTGGCCCCTATAAAGGAGGTTTGCGTTTTCATCCGACAGTAAATGCAAGTATTTTAAAGTTTTTAGCATTTGAGCAAGTCTTTAAAAACTCATTAACAACACTTCCTATGGGTGGAGGAAAAGGGGGCTCTGATTTTGATCCTAAGGGAAAATCAGACAATGAAATTATGCGTTTTTGTCACGCTTTTATGAGTGAATTATTCAGACACATTGGTGCAAATACAGATGTTCCCGCAGGAGATATCGGAGTTGGTGGTCGTGAAATAGGGTTTATGTTTGGAATGTATAAAAAATTAAAGAACGAATTTACTGGCGTTTTAACTGGAAAAGGAGCTTCTTGGGGAGGCTCTTTAATAAGACCAGAGGCAACGGGTTACGGAACGGTTTATTTTGCAGAAAACATGTTGAAACGAGCAAAAGATACTTTTGAAGGAAAAAAAGTAGTAATCTCTGGTGCTGGAAATGTTGCTCAATATGCAGCTGAAAAAGCAATTGAATTAGGAGCAACTGTTTTAACATTATCGGATTCTAGTGGATATATTTTAGACGAAGAAGGAATCAATAGAGAAAAGTTAAAGCATATTATGTTTATTAAAAACGAAAAAAGAGGCAGAATTGAAGAGTATATAGAAAAATACCCAAAAGCAAAGTATATATCTGGACAAAGACCATGGTCTGTAAAATGTGATATTGCTTTGCCTTGTGCAACACAAAATGAACTGAACGGAGAGGAGGCAAAAGCATTGGTTTTAAGTGGGTGTATGTGTGTGTCAGAAGGAGCAAACATGCCTTCTACACCAGAAGCAATTCATGAATTTCAAAAAGCACAAATTTTATTCGCTCCTGGCAAAGCTTCTAACGCTGGTGGTGTTGCAACCTCTGGCCTAGAAATGAGTCAAAACTCATTACGCCTTAGTTGGTCCCGAAAAGAAGTAGATGAAAAACTAAAAGATATTATGGAAGATATTCATGACTCTTGTGTAAAATTTGGAGCAAATGAAGACGGTACTGTAGATTATATTAAAGGAGCAAATATTGCAGGTTTTGTAAAAGTGGCAGACGCTATGTTGGCACAAGGAGTTGTGTAAAAAGTTTTTTTTAAATAATTGAAAATTATAAAGAACATAAGGATTAACGGAAAACACAATAAGCCGATTTTAACAGATCTTTTTTTTAAGGAAAGCAATCAGTTAAAACCAATCCTTATTTTTTGTCACGGCTATAAAGGGTTCAAAGATTGGGGGGCTTGGAATTTAATGGCAGAAAATTTTGCAAATGCTGGGTTTTTCTTTGTAAAGTTTAATTTTTCTCATAACGGAGGTACTGCTGAGCAACCAATTGATTTTCCAGATTTAGAGGCTTTTGGAAATAATAATTATTCTAAAGAATTGGATGATTTAGGCAATGTGATCGATTGGGTTTCTGAAAACTCAGATATCAAAAATGAAATTGATTTAAATGAAATATATTTAATTGGTCACAGCAGGGGAGCAGGCATTGTTTTGTTAAAATCAGATGAAGACTCAAGAGCAAAAAAGGTAATTTCTCTCGCTGGAGTTTCTGACTATAAAAGTAGGTTTCCTAAAAATGAAAAATTACAAGAATGGGAAGAAAAAAAGGTTTATTTCGTAAAAAATGGACGAACTCATCAAGAAATGCCTCATTTTTACCAGTTTTTTAGAGATTTTGAAAAAAATGAAAAAAGATTAAATATCAAAAAAGCTACTCAAAATTTAGAAATTCCATTGTTAATTATTCATGGAAATAACGATACTTCTGTTTCAATTAACGAAGCGAAAAATTTACACAAATGGAATTCTAAGAGTATGTTTAAAATTATTGAAAACTCAAATCATGTTTTTGGAACATCTCATCCATGGGACAAAGAAAGAGTTTCTGAAGAATTATTAGAAGCGATAGAAATAGCGATTGCTTTTTTGAAAGGATAATTACAAAAAAACACCAACAAATTCCGTATTTTCGAAAGATGGAATTGCACCCCCCATTTCGTAAAATTATTCATGTAGATATGGATGCTTTTTATGCTTCAGTAGCTCAATTAGACAATCCTGAGTTAAGAGGCAAGGCCATTGCAGTTGGAGGGAATGAAATTAGAGGAGTCGTATCTGCAGCAAGTTACGAGGCTAGAAAATTTGGTGTAAAATCTGCAATGAGTGGTTTTTTAGCAAAACAAAAATGTCCACACCTTATTTTTGTAAAAACAGACTTTGCCAGGTACAAAGAAGTATCAGCAAAAATTAGAGAAATTTTTTATACCTACACAGATTTGGTAGAACCCCTTTCTTTAGATGAAGCGTATTTAGACGTAACAGTAAATAAAAAAGGGAATCCCTCAGCAAATAGTATTGCAAAAGAAATCAGGCAAAAAATTTATGAAGAAACAGGTTTACGAGCTTCTGCCGGCATTTCTATTAATAAATTTATAGCGAAAGTAGCTTCAGATATTAACAAACCTAATGGTCAAAAAACAGTTCACCCTGAGGAAGTTATAAAATTTTTAGAGGAGCTTCCTGTTCATAAGTTTTATGGTGTAGGAAAAGTAACTGCAAGTAAAATGTATAATTGTGGTATTTTTACAGGGAATGATTTAAAGAAAAAAACAGAACCTGAATTGGTCAACTTATTTGGCAAAGCAGGGACACATTATTTCAATATTGTTCGTGGAATTCACAACAGTTCTGTAAAGCCAAATAGAATTCGAAAGTCTATTGCTGCAGAAAGAACGTTTGCTGAGAATATTTCATCGGAAATTTTTATGATAGAACGGTTAGAAAAAATTGCAGAAGAGCTAGAAACAAGAATGGTAAAGAATGAAACAAAAGGAAAAACCATAACGTTAAAAATAAAATACTCAGACTTTACACAACAAACACGAAGTAAAACCAAAGCATATTTCATGCAGTCTAAAAAAGAGTTTTTTCCGGTAGTGAAAGAGTTGGTATATCAGGAAAAATTAAAAAATTCTGTACGATTATTAGGAATTTCTTTTGGGAATTTAGATACCCAAAAAACAGCTTCTTTTTCGGTGCAATTGAAGTTTGATTTTTAATGGTATAAATTTTTTAACCTTTTCTTATTTAAGAAGGAAGCCGTTTCTAAAAATAGATATAAATGAATTACAGTTATTGGGAATTAAAGGAATGGTTTACCAACATTGATTTTACAATTGTTGGTAGTGGAATTGTAGGTCTAAATTGTGCTTTACATTTAAAAAAAACCTACCCTAAAGCAACTGTTTTAATTCTTGAAAAAGGAATGTTGCCGCAAGGAGCAAGTACAAAAAATGCAGGTTTTGCTTGTTTTGGTAGTTTGTCAGAATTGATAGATGACCTAAAAACACATACTCCGGAAGAGGTTTATAATTTGGTTGATAAACGATGGAGAGGTTTGCAATTATTGCGAGAAAACTTAGGAGATAAGAAGATTGATTTTCAGCAACACAAAGGATTTGAATTATTTGAATCTAAAGAACTTTTTGAAGACTGTTTGACTGAGAAAGATACTTTAAATAAGTTGTTAAAACCGATGTTTAAAGAAGATGTTTTTTCGGTCACAGAGAATATTTTTAACTTTCAAAACAGCTACAATAAATACTTTTCAAATAAATTTGAAGGTCAAATAGATACAGGTAAAATGGCTATTGAATTAGTCGCTAAAGTTCAAAAACTAGGGGTTAAAATTCTCAATAACATTTCAGTTGAAAGCTTTATTGAAAATGGCAATAAAGTAGCAATAGAAACCAATAAAATAGCTTTTAAAACCAATAAATTATGTATTGCTACAAACGGATTCTCAAATCAACTTTTAGATGAAAAAGTAGCTCCAGCAAGAGCGCAAGTTTTGATTACGAAACCGATAAAAAACCTACATATTAAAGGAACATTTCATTTAGATAAAGGGTATTATTACTTTAGAAATATAAACAATAGAATTTTGCTTGGTGGTGGAAGAAATATTGATTTTGAAACAGAAAAAACCACTGTATTTGGTCACACAAAAATCATTCAAAATAAATTAGAGCAAATTTTAAAAGACATTATTTTATATAATACTCCCTTTGAGATTGAACACCGGTGGAGTGGTATAATGGGGGTTGGAAAGCAGAAAAAAGCACTAGTAAAACAAGTTTCTAGCAATGTTTTTTGTGGAATTAGACTCGGGGGAATGGGAGTTGCTATTGGTAGCTTAGTAGGAAAAGAATTGGCAGAATTGGTAAATTAATGAAAAAACATTTTTTAATTCTTTTTATTGTCATACAATCGCACAAAAAACGAATGACAGATTCGCTGTTTTTTTTGTAGATATGCCAGAGACTGTAGATTGTGAAATCAAAAAGAGACTTCAGGAGTTAACAGGTGTTTTGGTGGAACAAATATCACAAAGGAAATCTTCTGTTGGCGCTCCATTGTATTATCAAAAAGAAAAAATAGTAACAAATTCATGCTCAATTTCACATCATGGAAATTATGGTGCTTTTGCTTTTACCCTTCAAAAATGAATCTTAAAGAAACCCTTTTTAAACAATGTGTGCTATTTGTAAATAAGAGATTGCAAACAATAGAAGAAGTTCTATCTTCGAATCAAAAAGCACTTCAGGCTGAAACAAAAAGTTCAGCTGGAGACAAGCACGAGACTGGCCGAGCGATGCTACAATTAGAAATGGAAAAAGCAAGTCAGCAACTCAAAGGAGTATATGAAATGAAAATAACATTGACCAAAATAGACGTCTGTAAACAACATAAAACCGCCCATTTAGGAAGTATTATCGAAACAAACCAAGGCAATTATTTCTTATCTATTTCTGCAGGGAAACTAACCATTTATGATAAAAATTATTTTGCTGTATCCATTTTTTCACCAATTGGAAAACGATTGCTTGGAAAAAAAACAGGGGAACAATTTACGTTCAATGGAAGTACAACTAAAATAATTGCAATAGCATGATGCACTAGATTATAAAATGATATTTTTTAACACAAAAAAGAGTGCTTTTATCAATTCTACGTGGGATTTATTTTCAATCATTTTAAAAAGTTGATTTTAGCAACTATGAGCTATAAAAAAGCATGCGGTGTATTTTATTTAAAATAATTCTAAATACCATCGAAAACGCTTTAAATTCTTTGTTTTGCTTCTTGTTTCGTCGTATTTTTGTGGTCTAAAATTTTAATTAATTATACAATGAGTGGGTTTTTTAAATCTTCAATTGGAAGAAAAGTAGCAATGGCGCTTTCTGCATTCTTTTTAATGTTTTTCTTGCTTCAGCATTTAGCAATTAATATTTTATCGGTTTTTAGTCCTGAGACTTTTAACGAAGTTTCTCATTTTATGGGGACTAACCCATTGGTGCAATTTGCCCTTCAACCTGTCTTAATTTTTGCAGTTGTTTTTCACTTTGTAATGGGCTTTATTTTAGAACTAAAAAACAGGAGTTCTCAAGGAGTTTCATATGCTAAAAACAACGGGGCAGCAAATTCTTCTTGGTTTAGTAGAAACATGATTTACAGCGGAATTACAATTTTAGCTTTTATCGTTTTGCACTTTATTGATTTTTGGTTTCCTGAAATCAATACAAAATTTATTCAAGGCAATTGGTCTGGAACACTAGAAGGCCTGGATGGTTTTCGGTATCATGAAGAACTGGTTCACAAATTTACATATCCAGCAAGGGTCATTGCTTATGTTTTAGCTTTTGTGTTTTTAGGACTGCATTTGGCACATGGATTTACATCTGCTTTTCAGTCTATGGGTGGAACCGCTGGAAGAAAGAAAACACTACAAAATATTGGTAAGGCATATTCAATTATAATTCCTTTAGGATTTATTTTTATTGCTATATATCATCACTTAAACCATTAATCTTAAAAAATATGGCTTTAGATTCAAAAGTACCAAAAGGTCCAATTAAGGATAAATGGACAGATTATAAAAATCATATTAATTTAGTGAACCCCGCAAACAAGCGCCATATAGATGTCATTGTTGTTGGTACTGGTTTGGCAGGTGGATCAGCTTCTGCTACGTTAGCAGAACTAGGGTACAATGTAAAATCATTTGCATATCAAGATTCACCAAGAAGAGCACATTCAATTGCTGCCCAAGGAGGAATTAATGCCGCAAAAAATTATCAAGGAGACGGAGACTCTACATACAGATTGTTTTATGACACTGTAAAAGGAGGAGATTACCGATCTCGTGAATCAAATGTATATAGATTGGCAGAAGTTTCTGCAAATATTATAGATCAATGTGTGGCACAGGGAGTTCCTTTTGCACGAGATTATGGAGGTCTTTTAGACAATCGTTCTTTTGGAGGTGTTTTAGTTTCAAGAACTTTTTACGCAAAAGGACAAACAGGGCAACAATTATTATTAGGTGCCTATTCAGCAATGAATCGTCAAATTGCTCGAGGTAAGATTGAAATGTTCAATCGTCATGAAATGTTAGACGTTGTTCTTGTTGATGGGAAAGCCCGAGGAATTATCGCACGTAATTTAGTTACAGGAGAAATAGAGCGTCATTCTGCTCATGCCGTTGTGATTGCTTCTGGAGGTTATGGAAATGTTTATTTCTTATCTACCAACGCAATGGGTTCTAACGTAACTGCGGGTTGGAAAGTGCATAAAAAAGGGGCTTATTTTGCAAACCCTTGTTATACTCAAATTCATCCAACATGTATTCCGCGTTCTGGAGATTATCAGTCAAAATTAACGTTGATGTCAGAGTCACTAAGAAATGACGGTAGGATTTGGGTTCCAAAAAACATAGAGGATGTAAAAGCAATTCGTGAAGGACGAAAAAAACCGACAGATTTGTCTGAAGACCAAAGAGATTACTATTTAGAAAGAAGGTATCCTGCATTTGGTAATTTAGTGCCTCGAGATGTTGCTTCCAGAGCAGCAAAAGAACGTTGTGATGCTGGTTATGGGGTGAATGCAACTGGGGAAGCAGTGTATTTAGATTTTGCAGCATCTTTTATACGTTATGGAACAGAGCAGGCAAAGATTCAGAACATTGCAAATCCTTCGGAAGCAAAAATTATAGAATTAGGGCAAAAGATTGTGAAGGCAAAATATGGAAATTTATTTCAGATGTACGAGAAAATCGTAGATGAGAATCCGTATGAAACACCGATGATGATTTATCCTGCGGTACACTATACAATGGGTGGTGTTTGGGTTGATTATAACTTGATGACAACCATTCCTGGTTGTTACGCAATTGGAGAAGCAAATTTTTCAGATCACGGAGCAAATAGACTAGGGGCTTCTGCATTAATGCAGGGTTTAGCAGATGGTTATTTTGTATTGCCATATACAATTGGAGATTACTTGTCAGATGATATTCGTACTGGGAAAATCTCAACAGATTTACCAGAATTTGAAGCTGCAGAAAAAGAAGTTTCGGAAAGAATAGAATTCTTTATCAACAATAAAGGATCGCATTCAGTTGATTATTACCACAAAAAATTAGGAAAAATTATGTGGGATAAATGTGGAATGTCCAGAAATGCAGACGGTTTAAAAACAGCAATTGAGGAAATTTCCACTCTAAGAAAAGACTTTTGGAAAAATGTAAATGTTCCCGGAACAGCTACAGAGTACAATGAGCAATTAGCAAAAGCAGGAAGAGTTGCAGATTTCTTGGAATTAGGAGAATTATTTGCAAAAGATGCTTTGGTAAGGGAAGAATCAGCGGGTGGTCATTTTAGAGAAGAACATCAAACAGAAGAAGGAGAAGCAAAGAGAATTAAAGAATTCCAATTTGTTTCTGCTTGGGAGTATAAAGGAGCTCCAAAAGATGCTGTTTTGCATAAAGAAGAATTGGTTTACGAGAACATAGAGGTAAAAGAAAGAAGTTATAAATAAAAAAGACAAGATGAATTTAACACTTAAAATTTGGAGACAAAAAGACTCAAGTTCAAAGGGTGAAATGGTAGATTATAAAGTTACTGAGATTTCAGAACACATGTCTTTTTTAGAAATGATGGATGTCTTGAACGAACAATTGGTAAATGCCGGTGAACAGCCAGTTGCTTTTGATCATGACTGTAGAGAAGGGATTTGTGGGATGTGTTCTATGTATATCAACGGAGAAGCGCACGGTCCAGATAGAGGTGTAACTACATGTCAGCTTCACATGAGAATGTTTAAAGATGGCGATACAATTACTATTGAGCCATTTAGAGCAGCTTCTTTTCCAGTAATTAAAGATTTAGTTGTAGACAGATCTGCTTTTGATAGAATTCAGCATGCTGGAGGATATATTTCTGTAAACACATCAGGAAACACACAAGATGCAAATGCGACTCTAATCGCAAAGAAAGCAGCAGACGAAGCAATGGATGCTGCAACTTGTATTGGTTGCGGTGCTTGTGTTGCAACCTGTAAAAATAGTTCTGCAATGTTGTTTGTGGGGGCAAAAGTTTCTCAATATGCTTTGTTGCCACAAGGGCAAGTGGAAGCTGCAGACAGAGTGAGAAACATGGTCGCACAAATGGATTTAGAAGGCTTTGGAAACTGTACCAATACAGGTGCCTGTGAGGTAGAATGTCCGAAAGGAATTTCTCTAGACAATATTGCAAGAATGAATAGAGAGCTAATAAAAGCGTCGGTTTAATTTTTTTCTAAATAAAAAGCCATAATAATACACTGTTATGGGGTTTTTATCAGTGCTTCAACAAATTACACAGTACTTTTATTTTAGAAACTGCTAGAGCATATCTCAAAATTGTCTAGCACCTGTCTCTAAACAAATCATTTTCATCATTTTCATCCTTTTTTACGGGGAACTTCAACCTTCATAAGAAAAATAAATAGTGTGTGGAATTCAACTTTCTTGATTGCTTAATTCATCTAAAAGAAACAGTTTTATTTCCTCCCAAAATCTGCAGGAATTTCTCCCCAAGCTTTTGTTTCCCACTTTAAAATAGGGTTTTTAAACGTGTTTTCTTTTAGCCAATTTTCCGCTCTTTTTATTAGAACTAATAAATCTTTGTTAGAAGCATCAAAAGTTATATTTGTTCTACAGGCTTTCTTTTTCACCCAACTCATCGCAATTCTAGAATCAGAATAAATAGGAACATCTTCTTTTTTTTTATTTTTTAAAAGCGCAATTCCATGCACTAAAGCCAAGAATTCACCAATATTATTGGTGCCTCTTTCGTATGGGCCTTTTCTAAAAATTTCTTTTTTATTGTGTGTTAAAACACCTCTGTACTCCATTTTACCAGGGTTTCCACTGCAAGCAGCGTCTACAGAAATACTTTCTAAATTGGGAGAACCATATTTGGTTTTTTCAGAAGAAGATAAGATCGGTTTTTTAGTGTTTTTACCTTTGTAGTCTCCGTAGTTTTTGGTGGAGGCTGTTTCAGCTTCATTTAAATCTGCAAAAGATTTATATTGAGCACCTTCAAAACCATCGATTTGTTGCTTGCAGACTTTCCAAGAAGTAAAAACGCCTTTTTTACGACCCTTCCAAACTACATAAAACTTTTTTTTACTCATTTTTAGATAAAATTACATCTTCAATAACTTTGGGAAAGTATTTCTGTTCTAAAATATGAATTTTTTCTGCGATACTTTCAGGAATATCTTCTTCTGACAAAACTGCTTTTGCTTGAAAAATGATGGCTCCTTCATCATAATTAGCATTTACATAGTGAATTGTAATACCTGTTTCCGATTCTTTATTTTCTTTTACAGCCCTATGAACGTGCATCCCATACATTCCTTTTCCACCATATTTTGGTAATAATGCAGGGTGAATATTAATGATACTATCAGGGAATTCAGAAATAATTTTTTTTGGAATCTTCCATAAAAAACCCGCTAAAATGATGAAGTCTGCTTCTTTTTTTAAAAAAGATAAAATATTTTCAGAAGAATAAAAGTCATTTTTATTAAACAGCAAACAATCAATTTTTAATTTTTTACATCTTTCAAAAATAAAGGCGTTTTTATTGTTGCATAGTACCTTGACCACTTTCGCGGTTTGGGTACTGTTAAAATATTTGATAATATTTTCTGCATTCGTTCCAGAACCAGAAGCAAAAAGAACAATACGCTTCATAGAGTAGTTTTAATTAGGTACAAAAAAAAGAATAATTATTAACAATTTAATTATTTTAAAGGAAGATTAATTTTTTTATTTACTTTTAAGAATCATTTTTTAGGACAAAAATTAGTTATAATTAATAAGATTTGTATTTTTGCCTCGATTTAAATTTTAAAAAACAAAAAAATTATGTCAGACATTACATCAAGAGTAAAAGCTATTATCGTTGACAAATTAGGGGTAGACGATAATGAAGTAACATCAGAAGCTAGCTTCACAAACGATTTAGGAGCAGATTCTTTGGATACTGTTGAGTTAATTATGGAATTTGAAAAAGAGTTCGATATTCAAATACCAGACGATCAAGCTGAAAACATCGGTACAGTAGGTCAAGCAGTAAGCTATATAGAAGAAGCAAAAAAGTAAATTTTATATGCAATTAAAACGAGTTGTAGTTACTGGACTTGGAGCTTTAACGCCCATAGGTAATAATATTGAAGAATATTGGAATGCTTTAGTTAACGGAGTTAGTGGAGCAGCGCTTATTACGCATTTTGACGCTTCCAAGTCCAAAACTCGTTTTGCATGTGAAGTCAAAAACTTTAACCCTACCGATTTTATCAATAGAAAGGACGCTCGTAAAATGGATAAATTTACGCAGTATGCAATGGTTGCTTCAGACGAAGCGATAGCAGATGCGAATTTAGATTTAGAAACCATAAATAAATTACGAGTTGGAGTTATTTGGGGGGCAGGAATAGGAGGTTTAGAAACTTTTCAAAATGAAGTTCTAAACCATGCCGCAGGAGATGGAACTCCAAAATTTAATCCTTTCTTTATTCCTAAAATGATTGCAGATATTGCACCCGGCCACATCTCCATAAAACATGGTTTTATGGGACCAAACTACACAACTGTCTCTGCATGTGCCTCATCGGCAAATGCGATGATAGATGCTCTAAATTACATACGTTTAGGTTATTGTGATGTTATTGTTACTGGTGGAAGTGAAGCTGCAATTGCAACCGCAGGAGTTGGAGGGTTTAGCTCTATGCAAGCCTTATCCACAAGAAATGAAACTCCAGAAACCGCTTCAAGACCCTTCGATGCAAATAGAGAAGGTTTTGTTTTAGGCGAAGGTGCTGGAGCAATTGTTCTAGAAGAATACGAATATGCCAAAGCAAGAGGTGCAAAAATTTACGCCGAAGTAATTGGAGGAGGAATGTCTTCAGACGCATACCATATTACAGCTCCTCACCCTGAAGGAATTGGAGTGATTGCGGTAATGAAAAGTTGTTTAGAAAACTCTGGAATTAAACCAGAGGAAGTAGATCATATTAATACACACGGTACCTCTACCCCTTTGGGAGATGTAGCAGAATTAAAAGCAATTTCTGCTGTTTTTGGAGACCATGCGAAAAATATTAATATTAATTCTACAAAGTCAATGACAGGTCATTTATTAGGCGCTGCAGGAGCCATAGAGTCTATTGCTTCAATATTAGCAATGAAACACGGTGTTGTTCCGCCAACAATAAATCACTCTACTGTGGATGAAAATATCAATCCAGAATTGAACTTAACTTTAAATACTGCTCAAAAAAGAGAAATTAAAGTAGCAATGAGTAATACTTTTGGTTTTGGTGGGCATAATGCATGTGTTGCATTCAAAAAATTAGATGAATAATTGCCTATGAATCTTATTCGTAAAATGGTGAATTCCTATTCTGAAGAGGACGCACAATTTCATTACGAATTAAAAAAACTTCTCAATTTTTCACCAAGAAAAATAAATAAATATAAGAAAGCTTTTACGCACAGGTCCATTCAAATTACTGATAAAAAAGGAATTCCTATAAATTATGAAAGATTAGAGTTTTTAGGAGATTCTATTTTAGGCTCTGTAATTGCTGCTTATTTATACAAAAAAGTACCAGAGGGTTCTGAAGGCTACTTGACAAAAATGCGCTCTAAAATTGTAAGTAGAAAGCATTTGAATGAGCTTGGAAAGGATTTAAATTTAATTCGTTTTGTAAAAAGTAATATAGATCAAGCAAAAGCAGGTGATAATATTCATGGCAATATCTTTGAAGCATTAATAGGGGCAATATATTTAGACAAAGGTTACAAAGCATGTCAAAATTTCATAAAAAAAAATGTAATCATTCCTTATGTAGACATTGAAAAATTAGAAGGGAAAATCACTAGTTACAAAGGTTTAATTATAGAATGGTGTCAAAAGAAAAAAAAGAAATATTCATTCAATACTTATGAAGATTCCGGAAATGAAACAGTGAAACATTTTAGCGTAAAGATTTGTATCGATGGAGAACAAATTGCTAAAGGAAGAGCAACTTCAAAGAAAAAAGCCGAAGAGCAAGCCTCAAAAAGAGTTTACTTCGCTTTTCAAAAACAAATAAATTTAACTTAGTGAACGATAACGTTTTCGTTAAATTTAACACTGAGACTCATAAACAATTAGTAATTTAGCACTCTCATGAAAACAATGATTGGCTATAATTTATGCAGGTATACGCTTTAGAAATGAATGATTTTTGTGAAGAGGAATATTCTTTAATTGGAATCCATTCTACACTAGAAGACTACAAACTTGCCTACTTAATCAATAAAAAGCTCAACACTCGGTTTTTTAAAGCAAAAGAAGATTTACAATTTACACGAGAAAAAAAGAAAGCTTCTTTTTCTATTTACAATTATGAAAACACAAAATATGATTTTGATTGGTTTTTAATAGCGAATAGTTACAGGAGAGAAAATCAAACAGTTTCTAATGAGTTATTATTAACCTCAGAAACAAAAACCTATTTAATACCAGAAAAGAAGAAAGTAGATTTTTTTTTAAAAATTTGTGGGGAATCAGAATATGATTTTGTTATGAAAACAATAAATAGCATAAAAAGTATTGAAAATATAATCACAGCATATTTAATAGATAAAAACACCTTAAAGTCAAAAGACTTTTTAATATTTTAAAAATGAACGATTACAAAAAAACAAAAATAGTTGCCACTTTAGGACCCGCAACAGACAGTAAAAAAACATTAACAGAATTAGCAAGAGAAGGCGTAAATGTATTTCGTATTAATTTTTCTCATGCAGATTATGAAAATGTAAAAAATACTGTAAAAACCATTAGAGAGATTAACGAAGAAAATAATTACAATGTTGCCATCCTAGCAGATTTACAAGGTCCAAAATTACGTGTTGGGGTTATGGAGGAAGGTGTAGTTTTAAATGATGGAGATCTATTTACATTCACAACAGAACAATGCGTAGGAGACAGTAAAAAGGCATTTATGACGTATCAACGTTTTCCTAAAGACGTAAAAGTTGGTGAGCAAATTATGGTAGATGATGGTAAATTATTATTCGAAGTAGTTTCTACAGATAAAGAGAAATCCGTAGTTGTTAAAACAATTGTAGGAGGACCTTTAAAGTCTAAAAAAGGAGTAAACTTACCAAATACAGCTATTTCCTTACCCGCTTTAACAGAGAAAGACAAAGAGGACGCTGTTTTTGCTTTGGGGTTAAACGTTGATTGGATCGCTCTTTCTTTTGTTAGAACTCCAGAAGATTTGAGAATGTTACGTGATTTAATTGATCAACATTCAGAATATAGAGTTCCTGTAATTGCAAAAATTGAAAAACCAGAAGCAGTTGCAAATATGGATGCATTAATTCCTTATTGTGATGGATTAATGGTTGCTCGGGGAGATTTAGGTGTTGAAATACCGATGCAGGACGTGCCATTAATTCAGAAAAAATTAGTGAGAAGAGCAAAAAGAGCAAGAATTCCTGTAATTATTGCCACACAGATGATGGAGACAATGATAGACAATTCTGTGCCAACAAGAGCAGAAGTTAATGATGTTGCAAACTCTATTATGGATGGTGCAGATGCGGTAATGCTTTCTGGAGAAACTTCTGTTGGAAAACACCCAGTAAGAGTAATTCAAAAAATGGCCGAAATTATCAAAGCTGTTGAAAACTCTAGAATGATAAAAGTACCCCACGAGGCACCTCATATTAGAACCAATAGATTTATTACAAAATCGATTTGTCATCACGCAGCTTTAATGGCAAATGATATAAATGCTTCTGCAATCTCTACGTTAACGAATAGTGGATATACTGCTTTTCAGATTTCCGCATGGAGACCTCAGGCTAAAATATTAGCTTTTTCGTCAGAAAAAAGAATTTTAGGAAAACTAAATTTACTATGGGGAGTGAAGGCTTTCTTTTACGATAAAAATTTAAGTACAGATGATACTGTTGTAGACATTAATAAAATATCTAAAGCAAAAGGCTTTCTTAAAGAAGGAGATTTAATGATTAACTTAACTTCTATGCCTGTAGAGGCTAAAGGAATGGTTAATACATTAAGAGTTTCTGAAATAGACTAAACAATTCATTACATTATATTTCAAAAAAGCATCCTACAATTATAGGATGCTTTTTTATTGGTTAAAATTCACGAATTGCTATTTTTAGCATCCCGAAAGTTTAGTTTTTAATGATGTAGAAAATAAAAAGAAGTTGTGTTACTTCTTTTAAAGGGTAAAAAAGACTAACTTTAAATGAATTTAAAACAATGTATTATGGCTATTAAAAGTTTTCAAGGTAAAAGAGATTCTAGTCAAGGGAAAGAGCAAGCATTAACTTTAGTATCAGATTATATGACAAAAAAACTGATTACTTTTAAAGCTCATGATACCCTAGACCATGTTATTGCACAATTAATTGCCTATAACATTTCTGGTGGGCCCGTTGTAAATGATAAAAATGAATTGATAGGGATAATTTCCGAAACAGATTGTATTAAGTACATCTCTGAAAGTAAATATTACAACATACCAGTAAAAAATAATAATATTGTTGAAAAACATATGGTTACAGATGTTGATACTATAGATAAAAATATGAATATTTTTGACGCAGCTTCAAGGTTTATTAGTTCACGAAGGAGAAGGTTTCCTGTTGTGGAAAACGGGAAATTAATAGGGCAATTAAGTCAGAAAGATGTTTTAAAAGCCGCAAATAAAGTGAAAGGAAATACTTGGAAATAATTTTTTGTAGATAAAAAAGATGTCTTCATCTAATTATCTTTAAACTCTTCAAAAATAGATTCTTACAACTACTTCGTTGTATTTTTATAGACCATAGTTTTTAATTTAAATTCAGTCGGAATTGATCAGACTCAACCTTCTGTTTTTCTCGACGAGTATCTAGTTTATTTTCCACTTTAAGTCGTTATTGCAAAATTTTTATTGAATTTTAAATGGGTTGTTAGCCCTTATTTTAAAATGCGTTTTAGTTTAAATAATTGGGTGCTAGTACGTATTTTTTATCTCAAAAAGTCTATATATCTTAGTGTAGAAATAATATAAGACTGATTAATTAATAATAAAATTTAAATTTATGAAAACCCCTAAACTCTTATTATCGATAATAACTTTGTTAGTGATTGTATCATGTTCAACACAAGAAGAATCTGTTGTTCCAGAAGAAGTTGCTCCAGAAGAACAAGACCAATTTTTTATAACAATTACAGAAAATGTTCAAACATTAAGTATCAAGGCATCTTCTTATACAGAGTATCAACAGTATAAACTTATAGAACAGACTGCATTTCAAAATGGAGAAGAAATCGGAAAATACTATCCAGCTATAATTGATGGTGCTACACTTTATGGAATAGAAAAGATCTCTGTTCAAAGGGCTTCGTCTAGTATGTCCATGTGGTCAAATCACGGAGAAGTTGAAGTTGCGAATTTTACTATAGATATTGAATCGTCTAATGAAAAAGATGTGATGTATGATCAAGAAGATATAACAAGAGAACTTTTTCAGATGCAAAATAATGTCTATCACCCGGTAGATTTGGGAGAACAAGAGGGTGGTTTAAATTTAATTAAAGAAAATTTTGATTTGGCGCAAATCAATATATCGTACAGTTTTAAAGACCATACATACAAATCTTTTCGCTATTATAAATCTTGTTGTGATTCGGCTGATGCTTTTAAGCAACCAGCAGAAAGTTTCTTCAATGTTATTTCTGTTACAGAAAAACAGCATAGAGCAGAAGACAGCTCTTTTTCTACGTATAATTATGATTATGTTATTGAAGGTAACGGTAAGGTAAGAGTGTTTAATGAACATGATCCAGAAAATGATTACAAAGATCTAGAGTTTACATTTAAGATTCCATCTCGTAGACTAGTCCCTATTACCTTATAGTAGAATTTGAAGCTTACGAAATCAATTTTTTTATAAATAATGGAAGTAGCGAGCTGTGAATTTAAACTTGAGAATTGGCTATCGATTTTAAACGGAATAAAAAAACGTTTTACCGCCTATAATTTATTGCTGGCTTCTTGCCTACTTAAGAAAGTCCGCGAGGACTTTCTTTGTTCGTAATTACTTACTAAATTAGTTGGTTGAAATATGCAACAAACCATATACATAAACGTTAATGATTGTATAGCCCCGTCCTGAAATAAGGCTACACAATTTCAAACATACTGTATACAAACCTTACTTTTTAATTAACATTCGCTTAATTTCATTCAATTTCATAAGCGCTTCAATAGGTGTTAATGTATCAATATTGGTGGCTAAAATTTCTTCTTTGATATTTTCTAATAAAGGATCATCTAACTGAAAAAAGCTAAGTTGCATTTCTTCGTGTTGTGTTTGTTTTAAAACCTCTTTTACTTCTGAGTTTTTATTGTTTTTTTCTAATTTTGATAATATTTTATTCGCTCTGTGAACAACTGCATTTGGCATGCCTGCTAATTTAGCAACATGAATTCCAAAACTATGGTTGCTTCCACCAGAAACCAGTTTACGCAAGAAAATAATACTTTCTTTTAACTCTTTTACAGAGACATTAAAGTTTTTAATACGTTCAAAAGTAGCGGTCATTTCATTTAACTCATGATAGTGTGTGGCAAACAATGTTTTTGCTTTTGAAGGGTGCTCGTGTAAAAATTCTGAAATTGCCCAAGCAATTGAAATACCATCATAAGTTGAGGTGCCTCGTCCGATTTCATCTAAAAGTACCAAACTACGTTCAGAAAGATTATTTAGAATGGAAGCAGTTTCGTTCATTTCTACCATAAAAGTAGATTCGCCCATAGAAATATTATCACTTGCGCCAACTCTGGTAAAAATCTTATCTACAATTCCGATTTTTGCGTTTTGTGCAGGCACATAACTTCCCATTTGCGCCAATAAAACAATCAATGCTGTTTGTCTTAAAATTGCGGATTTACCAGACATATTAGGCCCTGTAATCATGATTATTTGTTGCTGAGTTCTATTCAACACCACATCATTTGCAATATACGGCTGATCTATTGGTACTTGTTTTTCAATGACCGGATGACGCCCGTTTTTAATTTCTAAATCACTGCTTTCATCCATTTGCGGGCGCACATAATTATTGTCAATCGCCAAAACTGAAAAAGACAATAAACAATCAATTTTTGCAATAACTTGGGCATTTTCTTGCACAATTGGCACAAATTGAATGATGTATTGCAGTAATTTTGAAAAAATAGTTTGCTCTAATTTTTGAATTTTTTCTTCTGCTCCCAAAATTTTAGCTTCGTATTCTTTCAGTTCTTCAGTAATATAGCGTTCTGCACTTACCAAAGTTTGTTTCCGAATCCATTCTTCAGGAACTTTGTCTTTATGAGTATTTCTAACCTCTATATAGTAGCCAAAAACAGAATTGAAAGAAATTTTTAAGCTAGAGATTCCTGTTTTTTCAGTTTCCCTTGCTAACATTTCATCTAAATACTGTTTTCCTGAAGATGAAATTGCTCGTAACTCGTCTAATTCTTGATGAACTCCAGTTGCAATTGCATTTCCTTTGTTGATATTTACAGGGGCATTGTCAAATAAAGTTTCAGAAATTTTAGTGATTAAATCAGTACAAGTATGTAATTGATTCCCTAATTTTATTACGATTTCATTCTTGCTTTTTTCTGCGGACGCTTTAATGGGTAAAATTGCTTTTAGAGAGTCTTTTAACAAGACAATTTCTCTTGGGGAGGCCTTACCGGTAGCAACTTTAGAAATTAATCTTTCTAAGTCTGATATTTGTTTAAGTTGATAGCTTACTGTCTGCGAAAAATCATCTGAATCTATAAAAAATTTCACCAATTGATGGCGTTTTTTAATTTCGTCGAGATTTTTTAAAGGAAGTGCCAACCAGCGTTTTAGCAATCTTCCACCCATTGGTGAAATGCTTTTGTCGATGACATCTAAAAGCGTAACCGCATTGATAGAATTTGGAGTGTATAGCTCAAGATTGCGAACGGTAAAACGATCCATCCAAATGTAATTGTCTTCTGCAATTCTTTGAATATTTTGAATGTGTTTTAGCTGATTGTGTTGTGTTTCTGATAAATAATACAATACAGCTCCAGCGGCAACGATTCCGTTTTTAAGATCTTGAATTCCAAAACCTTTTAAGCTCTTAACCTCAAAATGATTTTGTAAAGTTTCATTTGCATATTCAGGTTGAAAAACCCAATCATCTAGATAAAAGGTATAATACCTGTTTTCAAAAAATTCTAAGAATTCTTGTTTATTTTGCTTTTGAACTAAAACTTCACTTGGGTTAAAATTCTGTAATAATTTATCAATATATTCAGCACTCCCTTGTGCAACAAGATACTCGCCAGTAGAAACATCAAGAAATGAAATACCGAGTTGTTTTTTATTAAAATGAACAGCGGCTAAGAAATTATTGGTTTTGCTTTGTAAAACTTCATCATTTAAAGAAACGCCAGGAGTAATTAACTCTGTAACCCCTCTTTTTACGATTGATTTAGTCATTTTTGGATCTTCTAATTGATCGCAAATGGCGACACGCATTCCTGCTTTCACCAACTTTGGTAAATAGGTATTTAAAGAATGATGAGGAAAACCGGCTAAAGCAGTTTCTGTTTCACTTCCTGCACCTCGTTTTGTTAGGGTAATGCCTAAAATTCCAGCTGCTTTTTTAGCATCATCTCCAAAGGTTTCGTAGAAATCTCCTACCCGAAAAAGCAACATTGCATCAGGATACCTTGTCTTGATTGCGTTGTATTGTTTCATCAAAGGAGTTACCTTTTTAGGGATTGATTTTGCCACGTTTTTGGAAATTTTCAATTAGTTTTGCTAAGATAGAAAAAAGTGATTGGTTGTTCATTTTTAGTTGTTAGGGAATTATCCACAAATTATGAGAAAACTTAGAAATAACGAGTTAGGAAGAATTACAGTAGAGGAGTACAAATCGATTCAAAAAACACCCTTAATAGTTGTTCTAGACAATATTAGAAGTTTAAATAATATTGGTGCTGTTTTTAGAACATCGGATGCTTTTTTAATTGAAAAAATATACCTCTGTGGTATTTGTGCAACTCCTCCTAATAGAGATATTCATAAAACAGCTTTGGGCGCAACGGCCTCTGTGGATTGGGAATATGTGGAAGATACTTTAACAGTAGTTGAAAAACTAAAAAAAGAAAAGGTGCAAGTTTTAGCCATTGAACAAGTAGAAAATAGCACAAAATTGAATGCTTTTTTTCCTGAAAAGAATCAGAAATATGCCATTGTGATGGGCAATGAAGTAAAAGGAGTGCAAGACGAGGTTGTTGATGCTGCTGATTTGTGTATAGAAATACCTCAATTAGGCACCAAGCATTCACTAAACATATCGGTGTCTACTGGGGTTGTTTTATGGGATTTGTTTCAAAAAATAAATTCATAAGTAAGAAGCATTATTTTTATAACAATTCTTTGGTATTTTTTAAAGGAGCTTAATCCAGGAGGTGTTTTTTCAGAACCTTAAGTAGTATTTAAAAAAAGGAGGGTGTTTTAGCCCTGATTGAACGGTTTGTTTGAGCTCTTTGAGGAACGAAAAAGCGAGTAGTGAAAGCAGGAAAAAGCTGCTAAAATTAAATTCCTAGAATTAATCGGGCGATCATAAAGTAAATTAAAATTCCAAAAATATCATTGCTTGTTGTTATAAACGGTCCGGTAGCAATTGCTGGGTCAACACCTCTTTTATTTAAAAAAAGGGGTACAAATGTTCCAATCAATCCGGCAACGATAATCACAACCACCAAAGAAATCGAAATAGCCAAAGCGGTTTGTATGTCTCCTTTAAAAATCCAGATAAAAATAAAAAGGAATACCGCCAGAATAAGACCATTTAAAGCCGCTAGGAACATTTCTTTAATTAGTCTGCTATTGATACTTCCTTTAACATCATCATTTGCCAAACCTTGAACAATAATAGCAGAAGATTGCACACCAACATTTCCTGCCATGGCTGCAATTAGTGGGGTGAAGAAAAATAAGACAAACGCATCACCTTTAAACGCTACTTCAAAGCCTTCCATTATTAAAAAAGCACCAATCCCACCAATTAAGCCTAAAAATAACCAGGGCAATCTTGCTTTTGTGAGTTCTACAATACTATCGTCAGAATCTACGTCTTGAGTTAAACCTGCGGCCAATTGGTAATCTTTATCTGCTTCTTCTTTTAAAACATCAACAATATCATCAATGGTAATTCTTCCTAATAAAACATTGTTGTTATCAACTACAGGAATTGCTTCTAAATCGTATTTTGCCATGATTTTTGCAACCTCTTCATCCTCTTCATTCACACTTACAGAATCTACTTTATCGATATAAATTTCTGAAATTTTCTGTTCGTTTTTAGCAACAATTAAATCTTTTAAAGAAAGTCTTCCAACGAGTTTTTCTTCTTTGTTTACCACATAAATAGAATGAACCCGAGTAACCTCTTTTGCTTGCGCTCTGATTTTTCTTAAGCACCCAGCAACCGTCCAAGTTTCATAGACTTTCACTAATTCTTTTGCCATTAAAGAACCCGCTGAGTCCTCTTCATAAGAGAGTAATTCTTTAATGTCTGCGACTAATTCATCATCTTCTAGTGCAGAAATTACGCGCTCTTGACGTTCTTCAGAAAGTTCCCCAATAATGTCGGCGGCATCATCAGAATCCATTTCTTCAACTTCTTCTGCAATTTCTTTCGCAGATAAATTTTTTAAAATTTTCTCACGAATATCCTCGTCTAATTCCATGAGAATTTCAGACGTTTTCTCACTGTCTAAAAGCTTAATGATATAAATGGCTTCATCAAAGCTTACTTCTTCAAGAACTTCTGCAATATCTGCATAATGAACCTCTATAAATAAATTTTTAATTTCAGATTCTTTGCCATTGTTGACATAGTCAACAAGTTTTTCTAAAAATTTAGTAGTAATTTCAAATGCCATTAGATGCTATTTTTTGCGTCAGTGAAATAAACTCATGTACAGATAATTGTTCAGGTCTTTTCGCAAATATAGGCTCTTCTTTTAAACAATCCGAAAGATTCAAAGATTTTAAGCTTGAACGCAGCATTTTTCTTCGTTGATTGAATGCTGTTTTGACAACTCTAAAGAATAATTTTTCATCAACAGGGAGAGAAAAATCTTTTTTTCGTATCAATCTAATCACTCCAGAATCTACTTTTGGGGGTGGGTTGAATACCGATGGAGGGACGGTAAATAAATACTCGACATCAAAAAAAGCTTGTGTTAGAACAGAGAGAATTCCGTATACTTTGCTGCCTTCTTTTTCTGCAATTCTCATCGCTACTTCTTTTTGAAACATGCCAGCAAATTCCGGCACATAGGCTCTGTTTTCAATCGCTTTAAAAACAATTTGAGTAGAAATATTATAAGGGAAGTTGCCAATAATGGCGACTTGTTTTTTGTTAAAGATCTCTTGAATTTGTTTTTTTAAAAAATCACCTTCAATAATATTAAACTTTTCTTTAGAGGTATTCAAGCTGAGGTGTTCTATTGGAAAAACATCTTTTAGGTATGCAACAGATTCTCGGTCTAATTCCATTACCGTAATTTTTGGTTTTTTTTGCAATAAATACTTAGTTAAAACCCCCATTCCTGGGCCAATTTCTAAGACATCAGTATACCCGTTTTCTGTTAGCGCATCGGCAATATCTTTTGCGATATTTTCATCCGTTAAAAAATGTTGCCCTAAATGTTTCTTTGCTTTTACAGACATCTTTAGTGGTTCGTTTTTAGAGGATAAAATTCTTTTATTAACTTTAATTCTGTTCTAAAGGTTAACATTTTATCGCTGAATTTTTTAAGACCTTCTGCTTGTAATTTTTCGGCTTCATATTTATAGTAATGGTCTAAATCTTCTCTTGTTTTTGCAGAATACTGAACCGAATAAGTTTTTCCTCCCATTTCTTCTTCAACTAGAACTTCTGTTAGTTTTGCAGTTGTAAATTTTCCCGTATTTAATACGGCAATAATATGTGTTTTCATCCAATCGAACCATTCATCATGAACACTGTTATCAATATTTATAGTTACGTTGTATATGTACATTTTTAGAATTGTGGGTTTTTGTACTGTTTTTATAGTTTTCGTTTTAAAGGCTGTCTCCTCTAATTATTCGATATTTTTTTCTTGCTTCTACCAAATAAATACTAGAAGAGTAATCAAAAATAATCTTTTGATAGTATTTTGAAGCTTTTTCAGGTTTTTTTAAATAATTATTGAACAATTCAGCCAATTCATAATAAGCATCATCAATTAAAACACCCTCAGGGTTTAAGGCGATTACTTTTTTAAAGTTTGTAATTGCAGCCTCAAATTCATTTAGCTTTAAAAAAAGTTTTGCTTGTTTAAAAAGGGCTTCATCTTCAATTGGCTGCCCTTTATAACGTTTGCTTATCACGCTTAAAGTATCTATGGCCTCTTGTGTTTTATTTTGAAAGTCTAATACTACAGCTTTTGAATATTGTGATAATCCGGAAGGAATACCGTCTACAGGTTCATTGTCTGTAATCATTAAATATAAAGCCACGGCATCATTGGCAATACGCTGAGAAGTAGCGCTTTTAAGTACTTTTAGTTGCGTTTTCGCCCAGGTGAAATCACCTTTAAAATAACTTGTTTGTGCCACTTTAAATCGGGCCAATTGTGCGAGTTCATGATTTTTTAACTGCGTTTGAATTTGAGAAAAATAGCGCAATGCTTTGTTAAATTTTCCAGTAAATACGAAGACATCTCCTAATTTTAATTTTATTCTTGCCTTTTGAAATTTTGAGTTTGAAAAGGCAACTGCATTTTCTAAAACTTTTTTTGCTACCTCTGGTGTATTTTGTGAGAAGGTTAAAAAATCAGCATATGCAATTTGTAATTTTAGAGTACCCGTTTTTTTTCCAAATTTTTTAAACAATGACTGAAATAAAGCTTCAGTTTCAGGATTATGATTGGCAACGGCAATTTTTGCGATGTAAAAATAGGCGTCAATTATTTCTTCATTTAAGGAAGATTTTTGAGCAACAAAATTAAAACATTCTTTTGCAGAAGTAAAGTTCTTGTTTTCAAAAGCAATTTTCCCTAAACTAAAAATAGCAGATAAGTCCGATGAATTTCTTTGATACAGCGCTTTTTCTTGAACCAAGGCTTTTTCATATTCTTTTTGTTGAATAAACAGCCAACTTAACAGGGCGTTCCAAACATTTTTTGGTTGGCTTGCAGATTTTCTTAGCAGTGTTTTTTTAAATATGATATTGGCTTTGTTTTCAGAGTCATCAGTAATATATTTACTTGTAAACCCTTGAATTACGCTTGCGTATTGTTCTTTTTTATCAACCAAATCAATGCATGATTCAAACATGTTTTTGAAGTCGCCTTTTTCTCCTTGAATTTGAGCTATTTGAAAATTATAATCTGCATTTTTATTTATTGTCATTACTTTTTCATAAGCTAAAACAGCAGTGTCTAAAAGATTATAATCTTTAAAAGTACGTCCTATAATAGCTCCATAAGAAGGGTTTTTATCAATAGATTTTAAGGCCAAAGCATAATTTTCTCTCGCCAATTCTTTTTGTTGTTGTCGCTCATAATTATAGCCCAAATACACATATAGAAATCCCTGTTCAGGGTTCTTTTTAAGTTTAGAAATTAACAATTGTTCTGCTTCAGAAAACTGTTCTGTTTCTTGGTAGCAACTAACCAAACGGTTTAAATACGAGGTATTAAAAGGGCTCTTAGCGTACAATTTTTTAAACTGCTCTGTTGCTTTTTCATAGGCCCCTTCTCGGTAATAACTTTCCGCGAGCAAATAATCGTTTTGAGCGAAGCTAGCGCTTGTAACTGTAAGGAAAATAAGTAGCTGTATAAGTTTCATTTCTATTCAAAGATACTTAACATAAGTGTTATATGTTTGGGAAATCCTTCAATTTTTATCTCTTCTTTTTTTTGGCATAGAAGTTGCATTTATTTTAAATGAACTTAAATACGAATTAGATGAGAGCGTTCACCAAACACTATGAGGCTTCCAAAAAGAGGTCAATAGAATGTATGAAAAACGGACAAATTAGGGCCTATTTGGCTGCTCTTTTGGAAATGCATACCTACAAGAGGTTACAGATTGCTGTTGTTGCAAATTAATTGATCATGCTAAATCCCGTATAAGGGATCAACACTTCTGGAATTTGAATTCCTTCTGCAGTTTGATAATTTTCTAGAATCCCAGCCAATACACGTGGCAACGCCAGAGCGCTTCCGTTTAAGGTATGTGCCAATTCACTTTTTCCTTCCTTATTTTTAAAACGGAGCTTTAGTCTGTTTGCTTGAAACGTTTCAAAATTTGATGCTGAGCTTATTTCCAACCATCTGTCTTGGGCTGTAGAAAATACCTCAAAATCAAAAGTCAATGCTGCCGTAAATCCTGTATCTCCGCCACACAAACGTAAAATTCTGTAAGGGAGTTTCAACTCTCTTAAAATACTTTTAATATGCTCTACCATAGTGTTTAAAGCGTTGTATGAATTTTCTGGGTGCTCAATTCTTACAATTTCTACTTTGTCAAATTGATGCAATCTGTTTAATCCACGAACATGCGCTCCATAACTTCCTGCTTCTCTTCTAAAACAAGGAGTATATCCAGTACAGGTAATTGGAAAATCTGATTTCTGTAATAAGTTTCCCCGAAACATATTTGTAATCGGTATTTCTGCTGTAGGAATTAAATATAAATCGTCTTCAGGGCAATGATACATTTGGCCTTCCTTGTCTGGCAGTTGACCTGTAGCCATTGCAGAAGCCTCATTAACCAAATGCGGAACCTGAACTTCGGTATAGCCCGCTTGTGTGTTTTTATCTAAAAAATAATTAATAAGTGCACGTTGTAGTTTTGCCCCTTTTCCTTTGTAAACGGGAAAACCAGCACCCGTAATTTTATTTCCTAGTTCAAAATCTATGATGTTATATTTTTTAGCAAGTTCCCAATGTGGAAGTGCATTTTTTCCTAAATTCGGGATGGTTCCTTCGCTAAAAACACGTTCATTGTCGTCTTCAGAATTTCCTGCTTTTACCGAAGTATGAGGTATGTTAGGGATTTGAAACAACAACGATTGTAGGGCAGTCGTATGTTCATTTAAAGCCTCAGAAAGCGCTTTAGATTGTTCTTTTAATTGACCTGTTTTTTCTTTTAAAAGGCTTGCCTTTTGAATTTCTCCTGATTTAAAAAATGCGCCAATTTCTTTTGATATTTTATTAGATTCTGCCAGTGTATTGTCAAGAGAGACTTGAGTTGCTCTTCTTTTTTCATCTGCAGATAAAACTTCTTCAATTATAGATTCAGCATTTTCGAAATTGCGTTTTGCCAGCCCTTTTAAAACAGTTTCTTTATGATCTCTAATAAATTGTACTTGTAGCATTTTTGATATGATTTAAAGTCGCAAATATACAGTAAGCTTCAGACTTTAGCAATCTCGCTTTAGAGATTCTTTGTAACAAAGGCTCTAGCGGTTTGTTCGTCTTTTTTGAGCTGAATAATTAGGGATTCAATCGTGTCAAATTTTTCTTCATCGCGTAAAAAATACAAGAGTTCAATTTGTAGGTTTTGACCATATAAATCAGCATTAAAATCAAAAAAATGCACCTCAATCGTTTGATGATTTCCATTTATTGTTGGCCTATTTCCGATGTTCATCATTCCGTATACATTGCGCTCTTGTATCTTCGAAAGAACCACATAGACTCCTGTTTTAGGAATCAATTTATAGGTTTCTTTGACATTGATATTTGCTGTTGGATACCCAATTTTGCCTCCTAATTGTTTCCCGTTTACAACGGTTCCACTTAACATAAAGTTGTATCCTAGGTAGCTATTCGCAGTTTTTAAACTCCCTTCAGCCAAGGCATTTCTAATTTTAGTTGAACTTACAGAAACAGCATCGATGTCTTGTGCAGGAATTTCTTCAACTTTAAAATCGTATAAATGGCTGTATTCAGTTAATTGTATGATATTTCCTTCTCTATTTTTACCAAAATGATGATCATATCCGATAATTAATTTTGAAATATGAAGTTGATTTACTAAAATATCGCGCACAAATGCCAAAGCAGACATTCTAGAAAATGCAATGCTAAAAGGATGAATGATTAAATAATCCAAACCTGTTATTTCAAGCAAATTAGCGCGCTCCTCAATGGTGTTAATTAACTCTAGAGAATTGTCTTTTTGCAATACCATTCTGGGATGCGGAAAAAAAGTCAATAGCACAGACTTTCTGTTTGCTTTTTTAGCTTCTAAAACCAGCTTTTCAATGATTTTTTGGTGCCCAAAATGGACGCCGTCAAAAGTGCCAATGGTGACATATGTTTTTTCAGAAGTAGAAAAGTTAGCAATATTTTGAATTGTATTCAAATTTTTTTAAATTTTAAGCAAATATACGACAACTAAGTCGCTCTTTACTCTACTTAAAAAGAGCCGTTTATAAAATTTCTATTTGGTATTTATAACCGTTATTTTTTATCAACCCCTTAATAATTTAGCCTTTTTTTTCAATAATTCAAAAAAAATTGTACTTTGCGTATAGTTAACAAATAATTTAAATTATGATAAAAAAGATTTTACTATTTACTTTTGTGGTTTTTGGAAGTGCAGCAATGTTTGCACAAACAACGATTACTGGTACCGTAAAAGACGCTAAAACAGGAGAAACACTTCCTGGCGCAAACATTAAAATTTCTAGAAAAGCTGTAGGAACAACCACAGATTTTGATGGAAAATTTGTGTTAAATGTTTCGGATACTCCTCCATTTACTATAGAGGTTTCTGTCTTGGGGTTTAAAACAAATAAAATTCAAATTACTGAAAACAATCAAAAAGTTGCTGTAGGCCTTGTAGAAAACGAGACTTCTTTAGACGAGATTGTGCTTTCGGCATCTAGAACTCCAGAACGTATTATGGAGTCACCGGTTTCCATTGAAAGAATGGATTCTAGAGCCATAAAAAACACTTCTGCTCCAAGCTTTTATGACGGCTTAGAGAATTTAAAAGGGGTAGATGTAAATACCAACAGTTTGACTTTTAAATCTGTGAATACTCGTGGTTTTGCAACTTTTGCAAACACTCGTTTCATGCAATTAGTTGATGGGATGGACAACGCTTCACCGGCATTGAATTTTGCATTGGGGAACTTACTAGGGATGTCTGAATTAGATGTTGAGACTGTTGAGTTATTGCCAGGAGCCTCTTCTGCGCTATATGGTGCAAATGCGTTCAACGGAATCATGTTTATGAGAAGTAAAAACCCTTTTGATCATCAGGGAATTAGTGTTTCTTACAAAAACGGATTAACAAGTCAAGAAGCTGCAGGAGATAATAACTATTATGATTTTAATATTAGAATGGCACATGCTTTTTCTGATAAATTAGCAGCGAAAGCAACCTTGTCTTATCTAGATGGTACAGAGTGGTATGCTACAGATTACAGAAACACAAACCTAAGCGGTGTAACAACTGGAGACAGAGCTACAGATAACAACTATGACGGTTTAAATGTTTATGGTGATGAGGTTACTACAACTTTACCATTTGGGATTGGAGATGTAAGTAGAACAGGATATGATGAATCAGATTTGATGTCATACGACGCTAAAAGCATGAAATTTGGTGCTTCTATAAATTACCGTCCTTTTGGAGATGACCGTCTCGAGGTAATATGGAACTCTAAAATTGGTACTGGAAATACAATCTATCAGGGAACAAACAGATACAACATAAAGAACTTCTTTATGGAGCAACATAAGTTAGAGTTGACAGGGAAAAACTTTTTTGTTAGAGGATATATGACAAGTGAAGACGCGGGAGATTCTTATGACACTCGTTTTGCTGCAATTAACATTAACAGAGCATGGAAATCTGATGCTGATTGGTTTGGTCAATATACCGGGGCTTTCTTGGGTTTAATTCCTGGTGTTCAAGGAGGAAGTCACCAAGTGGCAAGAGCTGTAGCAGATACAGGGAGATTCGTACCAGGAACTCCAGAGTTTCAAGAAGCTTTTGATAGAATAACCACAGATCCAGATTTAGTAACAGGATCTAAATTCCAAGACAATACAAAATTATACCACGCAGACGCAAATTATAATTTAAGAGATCTAATCGATTTTGCAGAATTTCAAATTGGAGGTTCTTACAGAAGATATTCTTTAAATTCAAGTGGAAGTATTTTTACTGATTACGATGGAGCAATTGATTATGACGAGTATGGTCTTTATACGCAAATGCAAAAAAGCTTTTTAGAGGACGATCGTTTAAAATTAACAAGTTCTATACGTTATGATAAGGCTCAAAACTTTGATGGAAACTTTTCGCCAAGAGTATCTTTAGCATATGCTGGAGGAGAAAATAAAAATCAAAACTTTAGAGCTTCTTTTCAAACAGGATTTAGAAACCCAACAACTCAAGATCAGTACATTGGTTTAAATGCAGGTAGAGCTTATTTAATTGGTTCTGCTCCAGATAATTTAGATCGTTTTACTACACCAGCATTACCTTTGAGCGAAACAGGATCTGCACTTACTGGAGGTCTTTCATCTGTTCAGGTTTCAGGAAGATCGGCATATGACAATGCATTTTCTTTGACGTCTGTTTTAGCAGGAGCGCCAGTAGCGGCAAATGTTGAATTGGTGAAGCCAGAAAAAGTAACTGCTTATGAAGTTGGATATAGAGGATTAGTAGGTTCAGAAGAATCTAAAATTACTGTAGATCTTAGTGTGTATTACAATCAATATGAAGATTTTATTGCAGGTAAAAACGTAGTGGTTCCTTTTTATGGAGACGTTGCTGGAACTCAAACTGCGCCTGTTGGACCAGGTGGTGCCCAGGTTCCATTATCACTTGTTGCTTTAGGACCTGATCAAAATGACTATACGGTATTTTCTACTTACACAAACACCTCTGCAGACATTAGTTCTTATGGAGCTTCAATTGGTGTAAACACACAGATTTTGAACGGGTTTAACTTTGGGTTTAACTATACCTATGCTAAGCTTGATTTTGATCAAGCTTCTGATCCAGATTTTGAAGCTGGGTTTAACACTCCAGAACACAAAGTAAAAGTTCAATTTGGAAAGCAGAATGTATTTAAAAACTTTGGTTTTAATATCAATGCAAGATGGCAAGATGAATACCGATGGGAATCTACATTCTTAGATGCAGACATTGCTTCAAGAACAGTTTTAGATGCTCAGGTTAATTACAGTGTTCCAGCATGGAAATCTGTATTCAAACTAGGTGGGGCTAATCTTACAGGGCAAGAGTATTTGAGTGCTCCTGGTGTAGGTGCAATAGGTTCTCAGTATTACCTATCTTGGACGATAAATAATTAAGCAGTTTGTTTTCTTTTTTAAAAGGAAACACACGGATATGATTACAAAAAAAAGGTTCTGCATTTGCAGAACCTTTTTTATTGTGTAAAAATTACCAAAGAACTAAGAAAGCATTTGTACAGCTCTTTTAAGCGCAGTAATAAATACATCAATTTCTTCTTTGGTATTGTAAAAAGAAAAGGAAGCTCTTATGGTTCCTGGAATTTTGTAAAAATCCATAATCGGTTGTGCACAGTGATGCCCGGTTCTAACAGCAATACCGAGTTTGTCTAAAATAACCCCAATATCATAGGGATGAATTTCACCAACGTTAAAAGAGATTACCGCTGTTTTTTCAGCAGTCGTTCCGTAGATTTTTAGGCCTTTAATTTTTAACAATTCTTCTGTTCCGTATTCTAATAGATCGTGTTCATAAGAGGCAATAGTATCAAAGCCTATTGAATTCATATAATCTAAACCAGTACCAAAAGCAATTCCTCCACAAATATTTGGAGTTCCTGCTTCGAATTTATGAGGCAAGCCAGCGTAGGTTGTTTTTTCAAAGGTAACCGTGTTGATCATTTCTCCACCACCTTGATAAGGAGGGAGTTTTTCTAGCCATTCTTTTTTTCCATACAATAAACCCACCCCTGTTGGTCCGCATAATTTGTGCGCAGAGGCCACATAAAAATCAACATTTAACGCTTGAACATCTGGTTTTATATGAGGGGTTGCTTGAGCTCCGTCTATTAAAACAGCAGCCCCAAATTGATGCGCTTTTTCAATAATCTCTTCAATAGGGTTAACAACTCCCAAAGCATTAGAAACATGATTACAGAAAACAACCTTTGTTTTTTCATTGACCAAAGTATGAAAGACCTCCATTTGTAAAGAACCGTCTAAGTTCATTGGAATGACCTTTAGAACAGCCCCCGTTTTCTCACACAACATTTGCCAAGGAACAATGTTTGAATGATGCTCTAAAGCCGAAACAATAATTTCATCGTCTTTTTTTAATAATGATGCAAATCCTGAAGCCACCATATTGATACTTTGGGTTGTTCCTGCGGTTAAAATAACTTCATATGCATGTGCTGCATTAAAATGCTGTTGAATTTTTACACGAGCCTCTTCGTATTTATCTGTAGCTTCTTGGCTTAAAGTATGCACACCTCTATGAATATTTGCATTAAAATTGCTATAATAATCCACAATAGTATCAATAACTATTTGTGGTGTTTGTGAGGTGGCAGCATTGTCAAAATACACCAAAGGCTTGCCGTTTACCGTTCTGTTTAGAATTGGGAAATCTTTTCGAATTTTATCAATATCTATCATACGAATCGAATTTATAATGCAAAGATAACAGATGATTTTTTAAAGTTTTTAAAAAGGCAATATGATTTTCTTATTTTCGCATAACTAAAACCTTATGGATGAAGATTTTTAAGAAGATATTCCTTTTGCTGGCAGTAGCTGTAATAGGTACACTAGTTTACAATTACCCAAAATTAAATATTTTAGCCGGCTATTCTGCAAAATATACTGCCTCTTCGGTTTTTGTAGCCAACAGAAGTTTAGCGTTCACAGACAGTACCGATACTAATTTTTCTCCGGTACATTTAGCAACCAACTCTATTGATCAAAAAAAGAAAACAGCAAGCTCTTCTGTGTTTGGATTGTTGTCTAGAAAAGCAATAATCAGAGAGGGTTTAGGAGCTGTTTTAACCTCACATTCTGCTGACAAAAACAGCTCTTATCTAACGCCTAAGAGAAAAAAATACGAGAATGACACAAATCCCTACCCTTTGGGGAATGCCCCTCAAAAAGACACGGTTTTTACAAATATAAATTACAATAAATTAAACGCAGCGATTGATGCGCTGAGTGAAAACTTTAAAACAAGAGCTGTTTTAGTTATTTATAAAAATAAAATTATTGCAGAAAAATACCTAGCTGGTTTTGATAAAGACTCAAGATTTTTAGGATGGTCTATGACGAAAAGTATCCTAAGCACTGTTTTTGGGGTGCTTCAGTACCAAGGAAAAGTAAATATACAAGACAAAGCACCGATAGCCTCTTGGCAAAATGATGCAAGAAAAGAGATTACTATTCATAATTTATTGCAAATGAATTCTGGATTGGAATGGGATGAAAATTATGATGAAATTTCAGATGCTACTAAAATGTTGTTCTTGGATCGAGATATGCGGTTAATGCAAGAACAGAAACCTTTTGTAGGTAGGCCAAATGCCTCTTGGAATTATTCTTCTGGAACTACTAATTTGCTCTCTGGAATTGTAAGAAGTCTGTTTCAAACGCATCAAGAATATTTAGATTTTTGGTATACAGATTTGATTGATAAAATTGGCATGAGTTCCATGGTTTTAGAGACTGATTTGAGTGGCAATTACGTTAGCTCTTCTTACGCATGGGCAACTGCCAGAGACTGGGGGAAGTTTGGATTGTTGTACCTTGGTAATGGGAATTGGAACGGAGCACAATTGTTTGCCAAAGATTGGGTTACTTATGTTACAAGCCCAACCCCAACCTCTAATGGAGCTTATGGTGCACAATTTTGGTTGAATACAGGAAAGCGATTTAAAGACGTTCCTGACAACATGTATTTTGCAGACGGCTATCAAGGGCAGCGCATTTACATATTACCCGATCAAGAATTAGTAATAGTCCGTTTTGGATTGTCTAATTTTAACGAAAATGAGTTTTTGAAGGAAGTTTTGGAAGCATTAGAGTAAATTTTAAAAAGAACCATATAAAAAACCACGCAATCTGCGTGGTTTTTTTATGTGAGAAGAGGTTGATTTGTTTATAAATCAAATCCGATATCAACTCCTAATTTTTTCGCAATTAACTTGGTAATTCGTTGTTTTACTTCTGGGATTTTTACACTTTCTAAAACCGTATTCGCAAAAGCATACATTAACAACGCTTTTCCTTCTTTCTTTGGAATTCCTCGTTGTTGCATATAAAATAAAGCTTCCTCGTCTAATTGTCCAATGGTACACCCGTGAGAACATTTTACATCATCAGCAAATATTTCAAGTTGAGGTTTTGCGTTAATTGTGGCTTTGTTACTAATTAAAACATTGTTGTTTTTTTGATACGCATTTGTTTTCTGCGCCTCTTTTTCAACAATAACCTTCCCGTTAAAAACACCTGTAGAGCGTTCGTCATAGATTCCTTTATAATCTTGGTGACTTTCACAATTAGGTGTGATATGATGCACTAGAGTATGGTGGTCTACATGCTGTTTTCCTTCAATAATTGTAATTCCTTTTAAGATAGAATCTATGTGCTCCCCTTTTTGATAAAAGTTCAAGTTATTTCTTGTAACATTTCCTCCAAATGAAAATGTGTGCACAGAAACGATGCTATTCGATTGTTGTTCTATAAAAGTATTATCCACCAAAGAAGCATTGGTTTTGTCATTCTGAATTTTATAATAATCTACAAAAGCTCTTTTGTCTGCAAAAATTTCTGTTACTGCGTTTGTTAAAACAGGATTGGCTGTTAAGCTCTGATGACGTTCTATAATTTGAACATGCGCATTTTCTTCAACTACAATTAAATTTCTTGGTTGTAACATTGTTGCCGCTTCAGAGCCTGTAGTAAAATTGATAATCTGAATTGGTTTTTTTACCTCCACATTTTTAGGAATATAGATGTAAGCACCTTCTTCTGTAAAAGCAGTATTGAGTGAAGTTAAATTGTCTTGTTTTGCAACTTTATTAAAATAATTTTCAATAACTGCCTTGTATTTTTGCTTGCTTAATGCAGCAGACATAAGGCAAACATCAAAATTATCATGTGTTGTTTCTGAGAGAAAAGAATTGTATTTACCATCAACAAAAACAAGCTTATAGGCATCAATATCGTGTATAAAATATTTCTTAACATCAGAAAGTTCAATATTATTGTCTTTATTCGGAAATATGCTGTAATCTGGTTTTAAAACAGCATTCAAAGAAGTGTATTTCCATGCCTCTAACTTTTTCGAGGGAAAGCCTAAATCTTCAAAATTCTGGAATGCTTTTGAACGAATTTCATGTACATCAGAATTGGTGTCTACGCGGTTTTCGAACGCTACGTATGATGATAATATTTTATCTTTTAATTCCATCTTTTTAGTTTGTGGATTACACTAATTCTTGCTTGATCCAATCGTACCCTTTCGCTTCTAATTCTAATGCCAAAGAAGCGTCTCCTGTTTTTACAATTTTACCATCGTGCAAAACGTGCACAAAATCTGGAACAATATAATCTAGCAATCTTTGGTAGTGTGTAATTACGATTATCGCATTGTCTTTCGACTTTAATTTGTTTACTCCGTTAGCAACAATACGTAAAGCATCAATATCTAGTCCAGAGTCTGTCTCATCTAAAATAGCCAATTGTGGTTCTAGCATTGCCATTTGAAAGATTTCATTTCGTTTTTTTTCTCCACCAGAGAACCCTTCATTTAAAGAACGAGATAAAAATTTACGATCTATTTCTAGCAATTCAGATTTTTCACGAATCATTTTCAACATGTCTTTTGCAGGCATGTCTTCTAAGCCTTTTGCTTTGCGAGTTTCGTTAATGGCTGTTTTTATAAAGTTGGTTACAGAAACTCCAGGAATTTCAACAGGATATTGAAAAGATAAAAACACGCCATTATGCGCTCTTTCTTCTGGCGCTAATTCGCTAATGTCTTCTCCATTTAATTCAATAGTTCCGGTTGTAACGTCATATTCTTCTTTACCTGCAATAATGTTAGCCAGCGTACTTTTTCCAGCACCATTTGGCCCCATAATCGCATGAACTTCCCCGGCTTTTACTTCTAAATTCAATCCTTTTAAAATTGATTTATCGTCTATGCTCGCTTGTAAATTTTCTATTTTTAACATTCTCTTTATACTATGTGCTTTAAGTTTTAACTAGAAGCGTTATTTTTTATTTGATTACCCTACAGAACCTTCTAAACTAATCTCCAATAATTTTTGAGCTTCTACAGCAAATTCCATTGGGAGTTTATTTAAAACTTCTTTGCTGAATCCGTTTACAATTAAAGCGATTGCTTTTTCAGTATCAATACCACGTTGATTGCAATAAAAAAGTTGGTCTTCACCAATTTTACTAGTGGTAGCTTCGTGCTCTATTTGTGCTGATTTATTTTTTACTTCTATGTAGGGAAAGGTGTGTGCTCCACACTTATTTCCCATTAATAAAGAATCACACTGAGAAAAATTACGAGCATTTTCTGCTCTTGAGCTTATTTGCACCAATCCTCTGTATGAATTTTGTGAGTTTCCGGCTGATATTCCTTTAGAGATGATCGTTGATTTTGTATTCTTACCCAAATGGATCATTTTTGTTCCCGTATCTGCCTGTTGATGGTTGTTTGTGACTGCAATAGAGTAAAATTCACCAATAGAATTATTTCCTTTTAACACACAAGAAGGGTATTTCCAGGTAACAGCAGAGCCCGTTTCTACTTGAGTCCATGAAATTTTTGCATTGTTTTCACACAATCCTCTTTTGGTTACAAAGTTGTAAACGCCTCCTTTTCCTTCTGCATTTCCTGGATACCAATTTTGAACAGTAGAATATTTTATTTCTGCATCGTCCATGGCAACTAATTCTACAACGGCAGCATGCAATTGATTTTCATCTCTACTTGGCGCAGTACAGCCTTCTAAATAAGAAACATAACTGCCTTTGTCTGCAACAACGAGTGTTCTTTCAAATTGTCCTGTTCCTCCTTCGTTAATTCTAAAATAGGTAGATAATTCCATAGGGCAACGAACTCCTTTTGGAATGTAACAGAAAGAGCCATCAGAAAAAACAGCAGAATTTAGAGCAGCATAAAAGTTATCTTTGGTTGGAACAACAGTTCCTAGATATTTCTTCACCAATTCTGGATGTTCTTGAATTGCTTCAGAAATCGGCATAAAAATAATCCCTTTTTCTCCTAGGGTTTTTTTGAATGTTGTGGCAACAGATACAGAATCCATGACAATATCTACGGCTACGTTGGCTAGTTTCTTTTGCTCGTCTAAAGAGATTCCTAAACGTTTAAATGTATCTAGCAATTCTGGATCAACTTCGTCTAAAGAATTTAATTTTGGTTTTTCTTTAGGTGCAGAAAAGTAAGCAATATCTTGGAATTTTGGTTTTTCATAATGCACATTTGCCCATTCTGGTTCTTCCATTTTTTCCCATACTCTAAACGCTTCAATACGCCAATCGGTCATCCATTGTGGCTCATTTTTCTTTTTAGAAATAGCACGAACTACATCTTCGTTTAACCCTTTGGCAAAGGTTTCGCTTTCTATGTCCGTATAAAAACCATATTCATACTCTTTGGTTTTTAATTCTTCTCTTAAATCGTCTTCTGTATATTTTGACATCTTTTTCTAAATTTTAAAGAGAAAACGATTCCCCACAACCACAAGTCCGATTTGCATTTGGGTTGTTAAAAACAAAGCCTTTTCCGTTAAGGCCACCAGAGTATTCTAGGGTGGTTCCTACCAGGTATAAAAAACTCTTTTTGTCAACAATGATTTTGACATCATTTTCTTCAAAAATCTTGTCGTTTTCTTCTATTTTATTATCAAATGTTAAGTCGTAAGATAGACCAGAACAACCACCACTTTTTACACCAACCCTTATGAAGTCGACGTTTGCATCAAAGCCGTCATCTTTCATTAACTCTACTACTTTTTTCTTTGCTGTGTCTGAAACTTTTATCATAGTTTTAAATAGATTAAATCTAAATAGACTACAAATATACAATATAAGTCCAACAAAAACAGTAAAATTTCATTCGGAAATCTGATAGAGCTATCGGGATTACTTATTTATTGTTAAAGTTTGGATTGTTGATAAAATCTGTATCGGAAAGCGATAGAAGAAAAGCGATTAAATCTTCTTTCTCTTTTTTGGTAAGCCCAACTCCTCCTTGACTTACTTTTTTCATTAAAGGATCTATGGTTGGTGAGGGTTTTAAGCCTTCTGAATAATGATTGACAACCTCTTCTAGGGTTTCAAATCTGCCATCATGCATGTACGGAGCCGTAAAGGTTAAATTTCTAATTGAAGGAGATTTAAACTTGCCATTATCCGCAGGATCTCCTGTTACTGCTCCTAGTCCTAAATCTGTAAAAGTTGCATCTAGGCCATTGTTATGAAATTTATGATCCGTCCAAAGAGGGTTGTTATTGCTTCCATGGCAATGAAAACAATCTCCTTTAGCTTCATCCATAAAGATCGCAAATCCGTTTTCTTCATCAACAGATAAAGTGGCTTCTCCACGCAAGTGTTTATCGAATTTAGAATTTCCAGAAATAAGGGTTCTTTCAAATTGCGCAATTGCTTTTGTTATTGAATTAGAGTCTATTTTTTCTGAGCCAAATGCTTGTTGAAATAATCCTGGATAGTCTGCATGATTTTTTAGTTTCTCAGCAACTGTTTTCCAATTTGAGTGCATTTCTGTAGGATTAGAAACGGGTTCTAAAGCTTGTTTTTCAAGACTAAATTCTTTTCCATCCCAAGCAAAGCGTTCTTCAAAATTCCAGGCTAAATTAAACAAAGGCATTGTGTTTCTTGTTCCTAAATTGCCGTCTACTCCTTCACTAAATCGCAGATTATTTGTAAAAGATTTTGATGGGTTGTGGCAGGTTGCACAGGATTGAGTTTCATTGCGAGAAAGAATATTATCGAAGAATAATTTTTTTCCAAGCGCTACCCCTTCTTCTGTTAAAGGATTATTTGTTGGGATAATTGGAGCGATTAGTTTGTCTTGAAAAAGAAGTGGGATTTCTAAAGCATAAGGAATAGGGGTGTACATTTCTTCTTCTTTAGATGAGCAGTTCATCAGAAGAAAAATGGACACAATGTAAACCCAGTTATTTTTCATGAATGGATAATATATCGTATTTTAAGATACAACAAAAAAACGGATTGCTTTCCTAATTTGAGCTTTGAAGCGTTAACACTTTTTGCAACATTTTATCATCTTGATGTAAAATTCTGTAAAAACCAACATCACCAAAAAGGGTATTTGCAATAGCTGCTTTTAGGTATTTTTTTATGCTTTGTCTTGCTTTAAAGGATTGTTTCTCTCCGATCTTACGATTTGTTAAATAAGTCTCAAGAACTGTCTCGTCTGCATCAAAATCTGAAATAAAAGCATTAAGAGTCCATTTGTCTAAGGACGTTCTATTATTATCTACAAAATTAAAAGCAAAATCATTGATAGAATTGAAGTAAAAACCAGAGAGGTAAGAGGTGGTATCTATGGCAACAAAAACATCTGGTATAATTCCGCCACCACCATACACAATCTTTCCTTTGGGTGTTTTAAATTTTAAGGAGTCTACGATTTTTATACTGTCTTTATTTAATAATTCCCCACTAGAAACTCTATGTTGGTAGTCTTTGTAGTAATTTTTATTTCCATTTTTAGAATAGGGCTTTTGAATAGAGCGACCTGTTGGAGTGAAATACCGTGCAGTTGTTAAACGAACAGCAGAACCGTCACCTAAATCCATTTCAACTTGCACCAATCCTTTTCCAAAAGAACGACGCCCAATAATGGTTCCTTTGTCGTTATCTTGAAGAGCGCCAGCAACAATTTCTGATGCAGATGCTGAGTTTTCATCAATTAAAACATATAAATCGCCTTTTTTGAAATCACCTTTAGAACTCGCAAAAGATTCTTCTATTTTATTTTTGTTGTTTTTAGTAAAAACAATCAATCTATTGGCGTCTAAAAATTCATCAACAATACTGTTTGCGATGTCTATAAAACCACCCCCGTTTCCTCGTAAATCTAACACCAAAGCTTTCATTCCGCTATCAATTAAGTTGGTTAAGGAAGATTTAAATTCTTTGAACGTATTTCTGGCAAAACGATCTAGTTTTATATAGCCCAGAGTATTAGTAACCATATATGCTAGATCCACACTTTTTATGTTTACTTTTCCACGAGTAATAGTGACTGTAAAAAGAGAATCTGTACTTTTTCGATACAATTGCAGTGCAACTTTTGTGGTTGGTTTTCCTTTTAAGTAGTTAGGAACTAGGGTTGAAGACATATTTTTACCAAATAAAGTATCTTTGTTGGCGATTAAAATTCGGTCTCCAGCTTTTATACCGGCTTTTATACTAGGGCCACCTTTTATGGGTTGAATAACAGTAACGGTGTCGTTTATCATTCTAAATTGCACACCAATTCCCACAAAATTACCTTGCATATTTTCTTTTACGGCCTGAAGGTTTTCTTTGGGTATATATACAGAATGAGGGTCTAGTTCTCCCAGCATTTCATCAATGGCAATGTCCAATAAGTTTTCTGTATTTACCGTGTCTACATATTCTTTTTCAATAAAATTAATGAGTCTTTTTATTTTTATTTCTTGCGGAGAATTTTTTGACAAAGAGAATCTATCAGAGGTATTTCCACTCATAGAAATGCCGATGAAAATTCCAAAAACAACAGCCAGTGAGAAATATATAGGAAAGTTATTTTTATTTTTCATAGGGCAAATACATAATTTCAACTCCGGCTTTTTCTAAAAAATCGATACCTGAAGTATCTTTATAGGAGTTTGCATACACAACTCGTTTTATTCCTGCTTGATGAATTAATTTACTGCATTGTTTACAAGGAGACAATGTAATGTATAAAGTAGCTCCACTTGCAGATTGGGTAGAAGAGGCGACTTTTAAAATGGCATTGGCCTCTGCGTGTAAAACCTCCCATTTAGTAGCTCCTGATTCATCCTCACAACAATTGTCAAAGCCAGTTGGTGTTCCGTTGAAACCATCAGAAATAATCATCCGGTCTTTTACAATTAAAGCCCCTACTTGTTTTCGTTTGCAATGTGAGAGTTTCCCCCATTCATAAGCCATTTTCAGATAGGCACGATCGTATTTTAGTTGTTTCTCTTTTGTCATCGGAACGAAAGTAAAAAGATTTGTATAAATAAGGCGTTAATAATTCAACAAAATTTGTTTACCAAAAAATTCTATCGAACATCATTTGTAGTGAAAAACCAATGACGATAGAGGAGCAGACCATAATCCAATCTCTTTTTGTAACACTAAAAAAGTATTGAAGAATGTTTCCTAGTATCAAAACCCCAAAAACAATTATTATTTGAGCGGCCTCAATACCCAAAGCAAATTCGAGTAGCGGAAAAAGTTTGTCTTCTTCTTTCCCGATCATCATTTTAAAATAATTAGAAAATCCCAATCCATGAATGCATCCAAAAAGGAGGCCGAAAATTAAATTTGTGTTTTCTTTTCCAGAGGATGATTTCTTAGCGTTAAAAACATTTACAATTCCTGTAATACAGATGGTCAGTGGGATTAAAAATTCAATCAAGGCCATTTTTACACTGAGAATTCCATAAGCAGACAAAGCCAAGGTAGTAGAATGGCCAATGGTGAATAAAGTAACAAGCCAGACTACTTTTCTAAACTGATTAAAACTGAAGATGACAGCTAAAACAATTAAGAATAAAACATGATCATACGCAGCAAAGTCTAACACATGGTTGAGGCCTATTTTGAAATAAAGGATAAATTCGTTCATTTTGTAAATAATTATTTCAACTACTCAAAGGTATTAAAAAGGATTCACAAATAAATTCAATATTTTTTAATTATAAGATACAGATTTCTTCCATAACTTTTTTGTTGAAAATATTTTTTTTGGGCATTGTTTTTCTAAATTAATAAAATACAGCGACTCTTTTTTTATATTAAAGACTCTTTTGAAGGGAAAGATTAGAGAAACGCGAACCTACAGAATGACAAAAGAGTATTTGTTTTCAATCATTAATTTAAAAATTTTTAACATAGAAGTTACTACGTTCAAAAACGCTCTATACTATCGATATTCCATAACTTTTTCTAAGGAGACCTTGAGAAGCTGAGGTATTTATTGTTAATGAATATTCCTAAAATCTAAATAAAAGCCATTGCTTTTTTTTTAACTAATTTTTATTTAATTTTCAAGAAATTATATTTATTCTTTAAAAGATATGATTCAGAATATCCAGAACAAAGGGAAATTTTTGAAATAGGGTAGTTTTTTGTAAACATGTATTTTGCTTTCTTGTTTCTTTCTTGTTTTATGAATTTAGCGGGTCTAAATCCTTTTTGCAGATTATTTATGGCATTGTAATCTAAATCAAATTTTTCTTGAAGACTATTTAAAGTGACTGTTGCTAAGTTTCTGCCAATAAATTTTTTAATTTCTATTACTAACTCTTCATTAGATAAACTTTTCTTTTTCATTGATTTGTAAATTATAATTAACAATGTCAAAGAAAAAAATAGGATTAGAATTTCATTTTTATAACTGTAATAATTGTTTTGAACTACATTTCGAAGAGATGAACTCTTTTGAAACTCGGTAATATTTTCAATTTTATAAACTCCATGAATACTACCAAAACTGATACCTTTTTTTGATTTGTATGTAGCGTATTTGTTAAACTCGTCAGTTATTACCCTCTCAAAGATTTCTTCAGCAGACTTTACAAATACGCTCAGGCCATCGTTACCAGTTAAGAAGATTAGATCTCCCACATCAGAAATTGTATGTGCCTCGAAACTCAATTGATACGAATTAATTAACTCGAGACCTTCTACTTGTCTTTTAAATTTTAATAATGATTTATTTTCTGTAATTCCATAAAATATATTTCCATCAATACTACATTCTAAAATGTCAATCAATTTGTGTTCAAAGTTGTCATAAACAACTCTTGTTTTTAAGTTTTTAGTATGAATAGAAAGATATTTATCATCATCAATAAAATGAAACTCACTGTTATTTAGAATCCGATTTTCTATTTTATTTTTTATTGGGATAATTTTATTTTCGTTAGAATAAATTAAATTGAAACGGTTTAATTTGTAGTTGTATGTGTAAATACCATTTGATGAAATGGCCAAATAATTTGAATTTCCAATTGAAAATATATCAGAAATTATTCCATATTTATTATTACTAAATTTTGAATTATCATTGTTGTACAGGATTTTTTCTTGACCATCTTTAAATTCTAAAAGACCATTGTAGCAAACAAATGTAACGCTATCAAATTCTCTTAATTGTCCATTGCTATAGTTTATTTTTTTTAGTTTTTGACCATTAATATATACGCCTCCATAGGTTCCAATACTATTTTTAGAAATTGATCGAACACTTTCATATGGATAAAATTTATAGGGCTCGGTTTCATATATAATTAAGTCTCCTTTCGCTATGATATATAAGTAGTTTTCTTTGTATGCAAAATCAGTCACAGTCTTTAAATATGGCTCAGGAATTGGGATTGGAGACTTTATAAAATTCACTTTAAAACCATTCAAATTTTTTGATAAGTTAGAATTTATTGTCCCTTTAATAGATTCATCATACATTATTAATTTATTAGTAAAAGAATCAATAATATACACTCCGTCATTTGAACTAACATATACCTTGTTTTCATGCAATACAACATTATAAAAAATCTTATCTGTTTGTATTTTTTTGATAACAAAATTTGAGTTTCCAAAACAATAATTGAAAATAAACAAAGAAAAAATTAAATTTTTTTTCATTAGAATGATATAAAATGTTCTGTTAGAGCCTTATCTATTTTTGGCAATGGCAGGGCGAAAAGTGCTAACTATTATTTTTTAAATATAGAATACCTTTTCTTAAATCCTCTAGATTTACTAATTGTAGATCTGACCAATCTATCTCTTAAAAAAAATTTACCATATTTTTCCATTAAATATTTTTTTCTTTCATATTTGAAGTTGGTTATCTTTTTTTCAAATATTGCCTTCATTTTTTCTGATGAAATTTCATCTATGGTGTTTTGAAGTTCTTCTTTAGAATAAAAACCATTGTCTTCAGAGTTGTTAAGCGAATTGAATAGGTGCATGTCGTCACTAATCACTAACTCCATTAACTCAATGATCTCTTCAAACTTTTTTCTATCTAATTTCATACAAAAACATTTACTGCAAAAATAGTTACATATTCTTGTCAGATAAATATTTTTTTTTTAATTTTTTGTCTAATTCCGTGAATTTTTATCCAAATAAAAATAAATATATAAATTAATGGCAAATGCAAAAAATAAAACTAGTTTTAAAAAAGGAGATTAACTATCGAAAACCGCGATTTTGTCTACATCACGTTGTAGTTCAATTATCGAACTTATTTTTACAAGATTTAGAGAAATTAAGAGGTTTTCAGAGTGTTTAAAATGGTTTAAATAGGGCGTTAGAAATTTTTAACATTATAGTTGTACTTAAAAAGCAATTTAATATTTTTGAGATATGTTTAATTAACGAACTAACCAATGAAACAATTTTATACATTTTTAGCAGTGGTATTAGTAACTTTTAGCACTTTTGCCCAAGTGGGAATAAACACAGAAAATCCAGATGCTTCTGCGGCTTTAGATATTACTTCTACCACAGGGGGTTTATTGATACCAAGAATGACAGAGGCCCAGCGTGATGCGGTTTCATCTCCATCTCTAGGTTTAATGATTTACCAAACAGATGGCACAGCGGGCTTTTATTATTACAATGGTAGTAGTTGGGCTGAAGTAGATGATACGGGTCCCGTTGGGGAAGTTGGAAACCTCTACTTCGCCAGAGTTGAATATAACTCAACAGAATCTCTTGCGGGAGTTGAATTCTTAGATCCTTCTGAAAATGGAGACTTCTTGACAGCAGGTGCTAACGTTGGAACGATAGCAGGTGATACTGTTGATTTAACTTTTACTAACGAAGCGACCCCTCCAAAGGAAATCATCGCATACGCATATCAAGCAAACAATTCTAGATACGTGATCACACAACTCGATGGGGGTGGTAATAACGCTAGCTTTTATGTATTGGATGTAAATGAGACAAACCACATATCGAGTTTCGGAGTTGGTAATCAGGTTACAACCGATATAATGACAAACTTTGGAAGTGCTAAATTGAATTTAGATCTTTCAATGTCTAATATAGATGCAGTTAGAGCGGCAGGTGGTTTCGGTCAGCAAACCAAAGAAACTCATGCATTTTTAATGTTTAGATTTTAATAACAATTTAATTTTTAAAAATAGAACCGCGTAAGCGGTCGGTTTAAAAAAAGATATCCCCAAGAATACTAATTTATTCTTGGGGATAATTTGTACTCAAGGTGGGAATCGAACCCACACTCCCGAAAGAACTGGATTTTGAATCCAGCGCGTCTACCAATTCCGCCACTTGAGCATTTAGTTGATAGTTAATAGGTTAAGAGTTATTTTAGTACTTTTTTATTGATTTTTATTTCAAAATTCGTACACCTTTAAGCATAACTACCTTTGGTACGGTTCAAAGATATAAACTCTTTATCTATTATTAAAGACCTATTTGGATTTCTTTTGATTTCGTTTAATTAAGAACATATGTATAGGAGAAATAGTATTTACATTCAATACATATTTTCCAAAATTGAATAATCACTTTTAATCAAAAAGATATTTGATTACATTTATATTTTAATCAAAACAAACAATTATTATGAGTAATATTAAAACGCCAGAAGAAATTGACCGTCTTTTAAGAGAAAGGAGAATTGATAAAAAAATAGCAGAAGAATATAAAGATGAATGGTTAGAATTGTCTACAGAAAAGCAATTAACTATTTTAGATAAAATAAATGAACCAATAATCACAGAGAGAAAAATACAAGAAAAAATATTGAGAAACCTTGAAAAAATGGAAATAGCAAATAAATCAATAAAAAGGAATGTTCAGTTTTTCTTTTGGATGGTTTTAACCCCTGCAATTCTATATATTTTATATTTAGTATTTAGTAGCGATTATTTCCTTTAAAATTTTATAATTACGTTATAACTAATATGTAATTAGGAATTGAATTATTTCTTCTACGAGATTTTATTACATTAGATAAAAAATTAAATATATGACTTTATCAATCTTTATTCCAATAATTATTTTAATTATCATTATTCTTTTAATATCAATTAATTCAAATAAAAATAAAGAAAGTGAAACTGATAATTCTGATGTTCTACAAAAAGAAAACTACAGCACAAAAAATGAAATTGAGGATATTTGTTCTATAGTTGATTCAAAATATAATCGAAGTACAAGTAAGATAATATTAGACCCAAATGAATTTAAGGGTCTATATGAAGATATTTCTGATTTGATTGAAAAAACAGAGGTTATGGTTATTGAGTATTTACAGCAAATTAGAGAAGAATCTAAACTTTATGATTATTCTTGGATATATGAAGGGTTGAATAAAAATAAAGAATGTGTTTACAAAATAATTAAGAAAAAAAATAAAAATTTTGTCGGTAATGATGATAATAATTACATCAATGATATTGAAAATCTGTCCATTATTATTGAATATTTTATGTCAAACCATAAAGGAGGAGGGTATCAATTTAAAGACGCTTATAGTGGTCGATGGGTTCAATTTGCGGAACTGTATAATAATTATTACATAGCAGAAATATATTTATTAGATGATGATGGTAATTTTATTGATGACGTTAATATAATGACCAACGCAAGAAAAATTTTTAAGGAATATGAAATTTCAGAAGAAAACGTATTCAGAAAGAATATAACCAATAGTCCAAGCGAAGGGGCCTTGTTTTTATTAGATTCTTTTTTTACAGTATTTCAGCTGAATAGAGTTAAGTTTAGTTTTAAAACCCTTATGAATGAAGAATTTAAAAACTCTAAATTTCCTTTAGACGACTTGACTTTTGTATTTGACCGTTGGCAATACCTTAATGGGTTGAGAGATGAATTTATAAATAAAAATGGATTGAGAGATAAATTTATAAATAAAAAATCGACATCAGAGTTGCCAAAAAAGAAAAGAAGTAGAAGAATATCTCAAGACGTTAAAGATAAAGTTTGGAATAGAGATGGAGGTAAATGTGTTGAGTGTGGCTCAAATGAAAATTTAGAGTTTGACCATATTATCCCTCATTCAAAAGGTGGTGCAAATACTTATAGAAACATCCAGTTGTTATGTGAACCTTGTAACAGAAGTAAATCTGCTAAAATTGGATAAATACATTTAATCTTCTTTAGTTAGGAACTAATAGAATCATTAGAATGATTTAAAAACCATTCATATTTTTATACTGCATTGCTATTTCAGTAGTATTATTTAATTTTGTAAAAATACTAATTATGAAAAAAATATTATTAGCATTCAGCTTGTTTGCATTTTTCTCTTGTTCAAGTGATGAAAATACAGATGAAAACGGATTTAATCCAAGTTCTACATTAAGAGAAAATTTATCTTCAATTACATCTTCAACTAAAGTACTTTACTCTCTGTATAGGTCAAATCCATTATCATATGAAGTAGGTTATTTTTTTGCGAATAACGGATATGTAATGAATTACAAAACAGTTTCAGATGATTGGGGTAATAACGGAAAAAATGAAAAGTGTGTTTGTCCAGAATTTCATAAAATGTACTCTTTAGATGATATAGTCATTATTGAGGATAGTGAAAATAGGTTTTCTTGGGCATCTATTGGGACATCATCAAGAACTTACTCATTGGAATATATAAATAATAAAATTCAATTAAAGAGCAGTGTTGGTGGTTTGTTTTCTACTTGGAGTGTTATTGCTGATGTTCAATATGAAGATTATTTAAACAAAGAATCTACATATAAGAATTGTCATAACTAACCCAAAATACAAAAATCATTCTAAAACACTTATAATTCTCTAAAACTATCCATACATTGTGAAAAAACTACTATTCATTTTACTATTTATACCATTAACTTTATATAGTCAAGAAACTAAAGAAGAGAATTCTGAACCAGTTTTTGTGATAACAACTAAAGATGGGCAGATTATAAAAGCAATAAAATATAGGGAAAATAAAAAAACAAGAAATATTGATATACAAACTTTAGATGGAAAATTAGTTAGATTTAAATCGAGTAAAATTCTCTCTATAACAGAAGATAGTGCACTTTCTTCATCTGTAAAGTCATTTGTTCCGCCTCCGCCAGTAACTATCCCCAAAAATAGTAGAAAAAATACTGACACCTATGATTTAAATATGGGGTATGAAAAAACAAAAAAATTATTTAGTTCATCATTCAATGTAACAAAAGAGTTAATTCTTAAAGATAAATCAAAGGTTTACATAGGGGATACAATAAGATTAGGAGAATCTACAAGTAAAATTTCAACAAGATATCAGCATATAGTCATTGGTAGACCAACAGTTGGAGGGGCATTATTAGGAATTACTCCAATACCCGCTACAACCTCGAGAAAGACAGATACTTGGAGAATTGAAAGTATGAAAGTATATAGGGGTATGGGAAAAGTTGATGTGAAAATAACATTAAGAGAAACTGATGCTACTGGTTTAGAAATTAAATATTTAACTGCTTCTGATATTGCATTTGAACTTGGAGAGTTAATAAATCCAAACGCACCTTTAACAAGAGCACAAGCAATTGCAAAGTTAAAAGAGTCTAAAGATTTATTAGATTTAGGTTTATATACTCAAGAAGAGTATAATGAATTAAAAAAAGAACTCACTCCAATAATTATGAATAATAATTAATATTATGTCCAATAAATCTAAAGATAAAAAAGAAATTAAAACTCAAAAAGAAATCTTTATCTCTAAATATGACAATTTCTCGGTTGAAAATTTGTTAAAGGAGTTGATTCATAGAGATGAAATGAGAAAATTTGAAATTGAAAAAATTAGAAGTAACTCTGCTGCTTTAGTCAATTGGTTAGTTGCAATACCTATTATTTTAGGAGTTATTTATATAGTGCTTCGATAGAAATTCCATCATTTATTTTATTCTTTAATCTAATTACGTGAGTAGTTGTAAATGCTTTACTAGTTGAGGTCTTAAAGCCATTACTATTTAACTTTTCAGCAATCTCTCTTAACTTTAAATTATTGTAGTCCATTTCTTTAACATACGCTAAAGCACGTTGATTATTTTCGTTATGCAATGCTTTATGTTTGATTGATTCATTTAGTTAGCGTCTCGCAAATTTAATAAATATTTTTAGTTTTAATCTCTAATTTTTGATTCAAACTCACTAAATAATTTATATTTTTGTCAAACACAACAACTAAACACAACTAAATGTCTTCAAATCAGCTTGCACCAAAACTTTTTGCTTGTTCTCAAAGTACAAAATTAGCAGAAAAAATAGCCCAAGAGTACGGTTATGAACTAGGAAAAGTAACGACAACACATTTTAACGATGGTGAATTTCAGCCCGCATTCGAAGAATCTGTTAGAGGAAGAAGGGTTTTCTTAATTGGTTCTACGTTTCCTTCGGCAGATAACTTAATGGAAATGTTATTGATGTTAGATGCGGCAAAAAGAGCCTCTGCTAGACATATTACTGCAGTGATGCCTTATTTTGGTTGGGCAAGGCAAGATAGAAAAGACAAGCCTAGAGTGGCCATTGGTGCAAAGTTAGTCGCTAATCTATTGCAAACAGCCGGAGCAACAAGAATTATGACCATGGATTTACATGCAGATCAAATTCAAGGGTTCTTCGAAAAACCAGTAGATCATTTGTATGCTTCTACTATTTTTATGCCCTATGTAAATAGTCTTAATTTAGAAAACTTAACAATTGCATCTCCAGATATGGGCGGATCTAAAAGAGCTTATGCCTATTCTAAGCATTTACATTCAGATGTTGTAATTTGTTACAAACAACGAAAAAAGGCGAATGTAATTTCTCATATGGAGTTAATTGGTGACGTAAAAAGGAAGAATGTTATTTTGGTAGATGATATGATTGATACGGGAGGAACTTTAGCCCATGCAGCAAATTTAATGAAAGAAAGAGGGGCGTTAAGCGTGCGAGCAATTTGTACGCATCCAATACTTTCTGGCGACGCTTATGAAAAAATAGAAAATTCTGCATTAACAGAGCTAATTGTTTCTGATACAATCCCTCTAAAAAAGGCCACATCTAAAATAAAAGTAGTATCTTGCGCGCCGTTATTTGCGGATGTTATGCACAAAGTGCAAGAAAACACCTCAATTAGTGGACAATTTTTAATGTAAATAATTAATAAAAAAAGTAATGAAATCAATTACAATTAAAGGATCAAAAAGAGAAAGCGTGGGCAAAGTAGCAACGAAAGCCTTACGTAATGCTGGTATGGTTCCTTGCGTTATATACGGAGGAGAAAACCCAATACACTTTTCAGCAGAGGAAAAAGCGTTTAAAAACTTGGTGTACACTCCAAACGTTTATACAGCAACGATTGACGTTGATGGAAAAAAAATACCAACCATTTTACAAGACATTCAGTTTCACCCAGTGACTGATAAAATTATTCATGTAGATTTTTATCAATTATTTGATGATAAAGAAATTACAATGAAGATTCCTGTAAGACTAGTAGGAACATCTCCAGGGGTTTTAAATGGGGGTTCTTTGCGTTTTACGAACCGTAAACTAAAAGTAAAAGCATTGCCATCTAATTTGCCAGATTTTATATCTGCAGATATTTCTGAATTAAGAATCGGAAGTAAACTACTAATATCTTCTTTATTCAATGATGCGTATACAATTATGCACCCAGAGAATACGGTGGTGGTTCAAGTAAGAACTTCTCGTAATGCAACTGAAGAAGTAGAAGAAGTAGAAGAATCTACAGAAGAAGCGGCACCAGCAGCTGAATAAATTCTTCTTATTATAATATTTAAAAAGCGTTACAATTTTGTAACGCTTTTTTTATTTTAGTATTTTAAACAAATGACCCTACGAAAGGTTTTTTCTAATATATTTGTTACAAGACTAGAATCTAAGGAGAAATAGATGAAAAAATTTTTAATTGTTGGTTTAGGAAATGTTGGTGAAAAGTATGCCAATACACGTCATAATATTGGATTTAAAATTTTGGATGAGGTTGCCCAAGAAAATAAAACCACTTTTGAAACTGAAAAATTAGGCGATGTGGCTACCTTTAGAGTCAAAGGGAGAATTTTTATTCTTTTAAAGCCTAGTACGTTTATGAATTTAAGTGGAAAAGCATTGAAATATTGGATGGACAAAGAGAATATTTCCTTAGAGAATATTTTAGTAGTTACAGATGATGTGAACATCGATTTTGGAGTCATTCGACTGAAAGCAAAAGGGTCTGCCGGAGGACATAATGGGTTGAAAGACATTCAAGATAAATTACAGACTCAACAATATGCACGCTTCAGATTTGGAATTGGGGGAGCCTATAAAAAAGGAAGACAAGTAGATTTTGTTCTGGGAGAATGGACCAAGGAAGAAACGAGTCAATTGATAGAAAGATTGCCTTTAGCAGCAAAAATAATTACTTCTTTTGGAACTGCAGGTTTAGCAAATACAATGAATACCTTTAACGGCAAATAAACTTCAAAAATTTTTAAAAACAAAAAAAAATCGAACTCAACTTAATTTTTAGTTTCTTTCAAAGCGAATATTTGTTTTAACTTGAGTAGTTTTCGCTTCCAAAACTTCTTCTTTTTCTTGACGTAAAACAATTGCTGTTTCATTAAATGTAATAACATTGAATGTGCCACTTAAACGTGATGAAGCGTCTAAAGAAAAGTCTGAAAGAGCGTCTAAAGAAGAGGTAAAGGTAATGGTGTTATTTGTAGTGTCTATTTCATAAGTTCCCGAATCATCAACTAATAAAATAAAAGTATCAGATACTTGGTTGCCAACGGCAGGAGTAACTGTAGAGTTGAGTCTATATTGTCCGATCAGCGTATAATCACCATTTTCAGTTAGCTCAAAATCAATCTGAAAGGTATCTCCATAACCTGAAGAGGTAGCAATTTCAAAAGGAACAGGAACACCTGATACGTTTGTTTCGGAGGTTACTTTGGTGTCTAAATTAAAACTGTTAATACCATGTATGCCAGCAATATTAGCGTTTGACAGAAGAATCGTTGGTTCTTTAGGATCCTCATCACAACTAGAGAATGATACAGCTACAAAGAGTACTAAAATAAATTTAAATAATTTCACGGTATTTTTTTAATTATAAATGTTTTGTATGCGTATGTTTTGATTGAAAATTAATTTTCATGAGCAAACCACTCAGCAAAACATGTTTCTGTTTCTTGTAATTTTAGAGAGTGCAATTTAATATTTTTAGACAACCTTTTTTTAATTTTTTCAGCAAAATCAATCACCAACATTTCACTTGTTGGTTGATAGTCAACTAAAATAACATGATGGTCTCTTTTTATGAGTTCATTTGCCAACTCAATATGGGGCGTATTTTTATTAAACACGGTAGCATGATCAAAAACATCTACAATTTCTTCATTAACGATTTTCTTTAAATCTCCAAAATCAATGACCATTCCAAATTTTACATTGGTATGATCTTCAATAGGTTTTCCAGAAACTGTTACAGAAAGCTTGTAAGAATGGCCGTGAATGTTTTTACATTTTCCATTATAACCATATAAGGCATGTCCTGTTTCAAAATTAAACTGTTTGGTAATTCTAATTGTGCTCATTAACGTTTGTTTCTGTATTTGTTGTTTTTATATTTGTTGTAAAAGTAAACAATAACTAGTCCTATTGCCAATACTATAAATAAATAATCTCCTCCCATTTTGTTACTTTGTGATATCAATCCATTAAAAAATCTTGTAAAACCTCTGCAATTTTTCTCGTATCCGATAACTGCGGAATTTTATTTTGTCCTCCAAATTTACCAATAGATTTCATATATTCATGAAAGCCACCTTTTTTAATTTTTCTGATGATAAGAGGACGTAAAATTTTTCCTTTAATTAAATCAAAATAATAAATATTTTGCGCTTGCATAGAGGCATCAATTTTAGCCGCAAAATTTTCTAAATCTTCAGGTTCATTTTCAAACTCAATAAACCATTCATGGTATGGAAGTCCATTTTCAGGATTTACTTGTGGTGCAACCGTAAATTCACTAATAGTAGTTTTTGTTCCCAGAATTGAATCGTTCAAAGCTTTTTCTACCTCTTTGCCAATAACATGTTCTCCGAAGGCAGAAATAAAATGTTTGATTCTACCTGTTACTTTAATTCGATAGGGTTTTGTGGATGTGAATTCTACGGTATCCCCAATATTATAGCCCCAAAGACCTGCTGTAGTATTTAAAATAATAACATAATTCACGCCAATTTTTACATCTTTTACAGAAATTCTTGTTGGGTTTTCATTAAAAAATTCATTTGCAGGAATAAATTCATAGAAAATACCTGAATTTAACTGTAGTAACATTCCTTTTGCTTTTTGCGAATCTTGATAAGCGATAAACCCTTCAGATGCAGGATACAATTCTATATAATCTATTTTTTTACCAATTAACTTTTCAAACTTTTTTTTATAAGGCTCAAAATTCACCCCTCCATAAATAAAAAAATTAAAATTTGGGAACAACTCAGAAACTGATTTGCCTGTTTTTTCAATTAGTTTTTCAAAATACATTTGCACCCAAGAAGGGATTCCACTAATAACAGACATGTCTTCGTTAACCGTTTCTTTTACGATAGCATTTACTTTAGTATCCCAATCTTCGATACAGTTGGTTTCCCAACTTGGGAGTCTGTTTTTTAATAAATATTTCGGGACATAATGCGCTACAATACCACTTAATCTTCCCAGTTTTACGCCGTTTTTGTCATTTAAAACAGGGCTTCCTTGTAGAAAAATCATTTTCCCATTTACAAAACTTGCGTCCTTTTTTTCTGCGATATAAAACAACAAAGCATCTTTGGCTGCTTTGATATGAGTGGGCATGGAATCTTTTGTAATCGGAATGTATTTTGCTCCAGAAGTTGTTCCAGATGTTTTTGCAAAATAAAGGGGTTTTCCTGTCCAAAGAACATCCGTTTCACCTGCAACAATTCTATCGATGTATTTCCTCAACCCTTCGTAATCTGTGACTGCAACTCCTTTCTTAAAATCTTCATAAGTAGAAATAGCATTAAAATTGTGGTCTTTGCCAAAAGCGGTATTTTTTCCTTTAGAGAGAAGGTGTTTGAAAACTTTTTCTTGAGTTTCATGAGGTTTGTTCGCCCAATTATACACTTTTTTAGTGGCAATTTTAGCAAACGGAAGTGCAAAAAAAGATTTGATGCTCATTATTTAAAATCTATAAAATTTGTTGGATTCACAGCATATCCGCCGCTCCAAAGTTCAAAATGCAAATGGGGTCCTGTAGACAATTCTCCGGTAGAACCAACAGTAGCGATTACTTCTCCAGATTTTACAAAATCTCCTTGTTCTTTTAATAAATTTCCACTGTGTTTGTATATAGAAATATATTGTTTAGCATGTTTTAAAATGAGAACGTAGCCAGTATCAATGGTCCATCCAGAAAAAATAACAGTACCGTCTGCAGTCGCTTTTATAGGGTCGCCCGTTTTGGCAGTTATATCAACAGCAAAATGTTTCGAAGTAGTTTCAAATTTTTGAGAAATTTTACCATTTAAAGGGGCAAAAAAGACAACCTTAACACTGCTTTGCCTGTTTTTTTCTAGAGAAAATCGATTGTCACGCTCTACTTTATCTCGAAACAACGAGTCTTCTTTAGAGGCATTTAATTTGCCAAGATCAACAAACCGCTGTCTCGCTTCATATTTAACAGAATCTACACTCTCAACTTCAATTTCACCCCTTAGAATAGGTTTCAAAGCTTTCGTGTAATTCTCTAAAATACCCACTTTTATTTTTAAAGAGTCTGCTTCGAAAGTTAATTTTGCTACTTTTATTTTTAAAGCAGATGAAGCGTATCCAGGGATGTATTCTTTGAGAGGAGTAAAAGCGATTAATAGGGTTGTTGCTGCAACTAGTAAAATGGAGAAAAGCCCTCCTAAAACAAAGACATTTAATCGAGATAGTTTCAAAGAAAATCGTTCTTCAAAAGTATCTTCATTTAAAACTACTAACCTATATTTGTCAGTTAGTTTTTGTTTTAATCTCCCTTTATTTTTATCCTTTTTAGCCACAAAAATCTATTAGATGTTTGACAAATATACAACGAATTTTAAGTGAAATTATTTTTTATAAAAATTCATTTCATCAAGATATTCCCATACCTCTTTTGATAAGAGCGGTTGTATGTTTTTTTGATTTTTAATACTGTTTCTGATCATCGTAGACGAAATTTGAACAATAGGAGCAGCTACTTTATGAATCTTTGGATGCTTATTAAAGAGGTGTTTTACTGTTCCGAGATCGATTCTAGGATACACATAAATATGATGATGTTCTAAAATAGTTTCATAATTTTTCCATTTATGGAAATTTTTTAAATTGTCTTCTCCCATAATTAAACAAAACTCATTATTTGGGAAGGTTTCACATATATGGGTTAATGTATGAATCGTATAATTAGGTTGTGGTAATTTAAATTCAATATTAGAAGGTTTGATTTTTGGATACTTTTCTGTTGCTTTGTATACCATTTCAAATCGATGATGATTCTCTAATAGAGAATTTTTCTTTTTAAAGGGGTTGTGTGGTGTAACTACCATCCAGATTTCATCTAAATCTGAATGTTCTACCATATGATTGGCAATGATTAGATGCCCAATGTGTATGGGGTTGAAAGTGCCAAAATACAAACCTATTTTCCTCATTTTTATAGCTTAAAAATAATTATGAGCTTAGAAACAGTTTCTTTTTTTATTTTAATTCTAAAAAATCATGAACCAAAACCTCGGCTTCTTTTAGAGCCACTTTTAATTCGTAATTTTTAATTATTTTATCGAATTGAGGAGCTGTTGCCAACTCTACGGAAGCTTTTGCAACGCGCATATTTATCTTGTCTTCACTTTCGGTTGAGCGTTTCTTTAATCGAATCTTAAGCTCATCTACACTGGGTGGTTTCACAAAAACAGCCAATGTTTTTTCTGGGTATTTCTTTTTAATTCGCAAGCCACCAACAACATCAATATCAAAAATAACGTGTTTTTTTAATTTCCAAATTCGTTCAACTTCACTTTTTAAAGTGCCATAAAAGTTATCTCGATATACTTCTTCCCATTCTAAAAAGGCGTCCGTTTTAATTTTATCTTTAAATTCTCTTAAAGATATAAAATAATAATCTTCACGATGTTTTTCAAGACCTCTAGGTTCTCTAGAGGTGGCAGAAATAGAAAATTCTAAATTTAATTTTTCTTGCTTTAATAAATGACGAACAATTGTTGTTTTACCCGAACCAGAAGGCGCAGAAAAGACAATTAATTTCCCTTTAAAATCTGACATTTACAATACGTTTAAAATCTGTTCTTTAATTTGTTCTAATTCATTTTTCATTTGAATTACAGCTTTTTGCATAGGGGCAAAATTGGCTTTAGAACCCGTTGTATTTATTTCCCTTCCCATTTCTTGTACAATGAAACCGAGTTTCTTACCATTAGAATCTTCCGAGGCCAATGTTTGAAGGAAATAATCTAAATGATTTGCCAATCTAACTTTCTCTTCGTTGATGTCTAATTTTTCTAAATAATAAATTAGCTCTTGTTCAAAACGGTTTTCATCAGTCGTTACTTTTAAATCATCGATTGCCTTTTTTAAGCGTGTTTTTACATTTTCAACTCGATCGCCATCCAATGCTTTTACTTCTTCTAAATAGTTTTTAATATTTGCAATTCGTTCTTTAAAATCTATTTCTAATGAAGCGGCTTCGTCAATTCTATATTGTATAATTTTTTCTATCGCTAGCTCAATGTTTTGATAAATAGAATTCCATTCATTTTCATCTAACTCTTCACGTTCTGCTTTCAATGCGTCTGGCATTCGTATTGCCATTTTTAGCAATTCAACATCGTCAGAGCTTCCTGTTTGAACCACATTTCTTAATTGTTGAAGGTATTGTTTTACAACACTGTGGTTGATGCTTGTAGAGGTTTCGTCTGCAGTCATCTCTACAAATATTGAAAAGTCTACTTTTCCACGAACCAAGGCACTTGCTAATTTTTTGCGAACCGATAATTCTTTCTCTTTATAATAAGAAGGAATACGAACGTTTAAATCTAGGTTTTTGCTGTTTAAAGATTTAATTTCTATGGTTACCTTTTTTGTTGGTAATTGCAAAACGGCCTTCCCATAACCTGTCATAGATTGAATCATAAAATAAACGTTTTAGTTGTAGGGCAAAGATAGTTTTATTTAACAGAATTTTCAACTTGTTTTAGAACTAAATACCTCTTTAACTAGTCTAAAAAACATCTATAAACACCAAGAAATTAACCTTAAAATTAATGAGGCTATTGCTCAACACATTTGCTGTTTATGGTTTTCAAAATTACCGATACCTCCTAATCTCATTTTTTAAAAGAATAAGTCCACTGATAATATGCTACATTTGTTCTTATAAATAGACAAAATGCAAATACATCATTTAGGTGAATCAAATTCAGTTTTAAATACTTTCATTGCTGAAATAAGAGATAAAAACAGTCAAAAAGATTCGATGCGATTTAGAAGAAATATCGAAAGAATAGGAGAGATTCTAGGATATGAATTAAGTAAAAAATTATCTTATTCTAGTGTTTCGATAGCATCACCACTTGGCAAAAAGGAACAGCAATTAGTTTCAGAAAAGATCGTTTTGTGTTCGATATTAAGGGCAGGTCTTCCTTTGCACCAGGGATTGTTAAATTATTTTGACGGTGTAGAAAATGGGTTTATCTCAGCATATCGACACCATCCAAATAATGATTCTGCATTTGAAATAGTCGTAGAATATTTTGCCGCTCCTGCAATAGATAATAAAACGGTGTTATTGGCAGATCCGATGTTAGCCTCAGGACAGTCATTAGTTGCTGTTTTAGAAGCAATCAAAAAACACGGAACTCCAAAAGAGATTCATATTGTAGTTGCAATTGGTTCTTCTGAGGGAATAGAATTTATTAAAGATAAATTTCCTGAAAACACCCATTTATGGATCGCCGCTATTGATGCTGAATTAAACAATAAAGGGTATATTGTTCCGGGTTTAGGAGATGCAGGTGATTTGGCTTTTGGGGGTAAATTATAATAAAAAAAAAGTGGAAACAGTTATTCCAAGTAAGAGAATTATCAGAATATTTTTCAGTATTTTTTTTTGGATAACTTCAAATCCGTTTGCAATAATTATAGAAGCGGGTATGAGAAAGTAGACGATTTCTGATCCGTTTTTATTACTAACAGTCACTGCAAATACAACTGAAGTAATTGCGTTTATAATTAAGAGAATCCAACTTTTTTTAAAAGAATTATTTACAGAAAGAACTTTTGGAGATTTTAATACAGTAGAAAATAGTGTTAAAAAAAGAATGCCCCAAAAGATCCAGGAAGGGTCACTTTTATCAAAAACAAATAGCGTATCAGCTATTTTGATATTGAAGATTTCGAAAAAAACAATAGCAGCATCATTCCAAAATAAATACGTAAAATAGATGATTAGAGGACTTATAAAGCCAATAATAGGAGTAATCAGATTGTTGATTGTTCTTTTTTGTTGTAGAAAAATGGAGGCGTATATAAGTATGAAAAAAAGGATTGAAAAAGGTTCAATAAGGCAAAGAATTCCCAGCCAAAAACCACTGTCAAATATTTTTTGAATCACTTTTTTAGAAGACTGAAAACTATAGACTTTCCTTAAAAAAAGCAGCTGTATTAAGAGCAAGTTAAGTGTTTCAAAGTTACAAAGGGTCTTTAAAAAAAGGATCAAGCTAAGTGTAAAGACATAAAATGCATACGAATGATCAAATGTGAGTCTATTTCTTGAAACGATAAAGTTGAAAAAGAAAAAAATAGAAAGAAAAATTATAAAAAGTAAAATACTCTTAAATACAATATGCCAGGCAAATTCGCCTTCAAATAGCATTGAGACAATCGTACGTGTATAGAAACAAAAAAACAACCCTAAATAGAGGATGAAATTGATTGGTTTAGATTTTTCTAAAAAATTGGCTAGCATTGTTTCTTTTGTTATTTTTGCAGTGTAAAGATAATTAAGTTATGATAGCAAGCAATATTTTTAGATGGATAGGTAGTTTATTTACGGAGTATTTATTTACACCTTTCAATCAATTACGTTCAGATTTAGCACTAAGAGAATTTGGATGGTGGATTTCTAATGGGGTGAATTGGCTTTTTCTAATTGTTTTTTTATTCCTTTTACGTTATTGGATGAAAGAATCCTATAAGTTTAAAAGAGAAGGAACAGAAGACAAAGCTTAAATTTTTATATTGGGAAGCAAAAATAAATTGAAACGTTTCAAAGAAAATGAGACGTTTAAAAACGTTATTCAACCTACAAGAGAAGACGTTGTAACCAATTTTACACACAAAGGGAAATGGCACTCTTTTTTTGGGAATAAGAACCCTATCGTTGTTGAGTTGGGATGCGGTAAAGGAGAATATACCATTGCTTTAGCTCAAAAAAATCCGAATAAAAACTTTATAGGAATAGACATCAAAGGGGCTCGTTTTTGGAGAGGAGCAAAAACAGCAATAGAAGAAAACTTAGAAAATGTTGCTTTTATAAGAACTCAAATAGAGTTGGTAGATTTTATATTTGCTGAAAATGAAGTTTCTGAAATTTGGATTACTTTTCCAGACCCACAAATAAAGTATAAGCGCACAAAACACAGAATGACCAATGCTGATTTTTTGAGAAAATATCATCAGATATTAGGTCAAGACGGAATAATAAACTTAAAAACTGACAGCGAATTCATGCATGGTTACACCTTAGGTTTGTTGCATGGTGAGGGTCATGAGGTTTTGAACGCAAATCACAATGTATACAAAAATGAAGGTTCACCAAAAGAAGTTACAGAAACACAAACTTTTTACGAGAATCAATATTTAGAAGTAGGAAAACCAATTACGTATATTAAATTTAGATTGAAATATTAATAGGTTTTTATATCTTCACTTTGTGAAAGAATCTGAAAATTTTTTTGAAAAAGTTTATACAGTAGCTCGTTTAATTCCTTATGGAAGGGTTACAACCTACGGGGCTATTGCCGTTTTTTTAGGGGCAGCAAGATCAGCAAGAATGGTTGGTTGGGCAATGAATAAAGCACACAGCTTAGAAGATATTCCTGCACATAGAGTTGTAAATAGAAAAGGAATTCTTACAGGGAAACATCATTTTGATGGTACAAACTTGATGCAACAATTATTAGAAAATGAAGGGATTACTGTTTGTAAAAACCAAATTCAAGATTTTGAAAAAGTATTTTGGAATCCTTCAAAGAAATAAATTTAAACGCACAAAATACAATTGATATTCGCTTGCGGTGAAATTAAGGGTAGTATTTCGTACTTTATTTCTTTAAAACTAATTTTACAAGTATCTTTGTAATTTAGAATTAATCCTAATTAAAACCTCAATGAGTTTTAAAAAACAAGATATATACAAAGTCCTAGAGACTATTACAGCTCCTGGAGAAGGGAAAAGTTTAATAGAAAACAAAAATGTTACAAATGTGGTAACTTTTGGGAATGAAGTTCTATTAGACATTGTAATTAGCAATCCCACATTACAGGCAAAAAAGAAATTAGAATCCGAAATAACCAGAGTTCTCAAATCAAATATTGATTCACAAATTGAGGTAAAAATCAATGTAAAAGTTCAGCAGCCTGAAATAAAGGAAAAGACAAATCAAATTAGAGGAAAAGAGATTCCTACGATTAAAAATATCATTGCAATAGCCTCTGGTAAAGGAGGTGTAGGGAAATCTACAATTACTGCAAATACTGCAATCTCTTTAGCTAAAATGGGTTTTAGTGTTGGCGTTTTAGATGCAGATATCTATGGGCCTTCACAACACATTATGTTTGATGTTGAAAAAGCAAAACCATTGTCTGTAAATGTTGAGGGACGCTCCAAGATGAAACCCATAGAAAACTACGGTGTAAAATTACTATCTCTTGGTTTTTTTACAAATCCAAATCAAGCTGTAATTTGGCGAGGCCCCATGGCCTCTAAAGCGCTAAACCAACTAATTTTTGATGCAGATTGGGGGGAACTAGATTTTTTATTAATTGACCTGCCTCCAGGAACAGGAGATGTTCATTTATCCATCGTACAAGCATTACCAATAAGCGGTGCTGTAATTGTTAGTACGCCTCAAAACATAGCACTGGCAGATGCTAAAAAGGGAGTTGCTATGTTTCAGCAAGAAAGTATTAATGTTCCTGTATTGGGAATCATCGAGAATATGGCGTATTTTACACCAGAAGAACTCCCAAATAATAAATATTATATCTTTGGTCAAAATGGCGCAAAAAATCTAGCGGAAGATTTAAAAACTAAATTTTTAGGAGAAGTCCCTTTGGTGCAAAGCATTCGTGAAGCCGGAGATGTTGGCCGTCCTGTTGCTTTACAAGAAAAAACTATTTTAGAAAAATCTTTTCACGATATTACCAAAGAAATGGTTTCAGAATTGTTAAAAAGAAATCAAAATTTACCACCAACAGAAGTGGTAAGAATCACAACTATGAGTGGCTGTAGTGCTGTAAAAAAGTAAGATTATGACAAAACAAGAAACATTAAATAATGTTGAAAAAGCATTGGAAGAAATTCGTCCTTTTCTAATGAGTGATGGAGGCAATATTAAATTACTATCTATTGAAGATACGATTGTAAAAGTTCAGTTAGAGGGTGCTTGTACAGGATGTTCTGTGAATCAAATGACTTTAAAAAATGGTGTAGAAGCAACGATTAAAAAGTATGCGCCACAAATAGAAGAGGTAATTAACGTTGCTTAAAGGGTGTTTTAAAAAAGCATTAACGACCTTTTTTTGGGTCAATTCTTATTTTTTAAATTAATGATTACAACAGATATTTTAATTATAGGTGCAGGTCCAACAGGTTTGTTTACTGTTTTTGAAGCCGGTTTATTAAAACTTAGATGTCATTTAATCGACGCGCTGCCTCAAGCAGGAGGTCAATGTTCAGAAATTTACCCTAAAAAACCAATTTATGACATCCCAGCCTACCCAGAAATTTTAGCAGGGGATTTAACGGATAAATTAATGGAGCAAATTAAACAATTTGAACCAGGGTTTACGTTAGGGGAACGAGCAGAAACTATTGATAAACTTGAAGACGAAACATTTATTGTAACAACAAATAAAGGCACCAAACACCAGGCAAAAGTGATTGCTATCGCTGGAGGATTAGGTTCTTTTGAACCAAGAAAACCACCGATACCAAATATTGCTAATTTTGAAAATAAAGGTGTAGAATATATAATTAGAGATCCAGAATTGTACAGAAATAAAAAAGTAGTTATTTCTGGTGGTGGAGACTCTGCATTAGATTGGTCGATTTTCCTAACAGACATTGCCTCATCGGTTACTTTAATTCATAGAAGAAATGAATTTAGAGGCGCTTTAGATTCTGTTGATAAAGTACAAGAATTAAAAAATGCTGGCAAAATAAGAATGATTACTCCTGCAGAAGTAACAGCAATTATTGGAACAGATTCTGTAGAAGGAGTTTCTTTAATTAAAAATGGAGAAGATCCTTATACAATTGAAACAGATCATTTTATTCCATTGTTCGGACTGTCACCAAAATTAGGACCAATTGCTAATTGGGGTCTAGATATTGAGAAAAATGCGATCAAAGTAAATAACGCATTAGATTATCAAACTAATATTCCAGGAATTTATGCGATAGGTGATGTGAACACGTATCCAGGGAAATTAAAACTAATTTTATGTGGATTTCACGAGGCCACACTGATGTGTCAAAGTGCCTATAAAAGAATTTTTCCGAATAAAAAATACGTAATGAAATACACAACAGTTGGTGGTGTAGATGGTTTTGATGGAACTCGTAAAGAGGCTCCAAAAGCAGTAATTAAAAAAATTGAATAAACATTCTTTGTAGTATAATGTTCATTTTTTTAAGGTTACCTGATTTTTAATTGAATTCACACTGAATTGAAATATTTCTATCATAGTTTTCCTATATTTGTATGAATTACGAAATCGATTGAGATGTACTTAGAACTACTTTTACACTTAAAATTCTTAATGAAACGGAATCCTGAATGATTGGCTAAATGAACCTTGGATTATTTAATTTTCAATCATTTAAACCTATAAGCATGCCTTTTTATCACAAATTAGGAGTAATTCCACCCAAAAGACACACACAATTTCGTAAAAAAGACGGAAGTTTATATTACGAGCAATTGTTTGGAACAGTTGGTTTTGACGGAATGTCTACCAATTCCTATCATGAACACAGACCAACAATGGTCAAAAATATAGCAAAACAATATTCTGTAAAACCTAAAATTGCGAAAGCAAATAATATTCAATCCTATCGTTTGAGGGGGTTTCAGGTCCCTCCAGAAAATGATTATTTAGAAAGTAGAAAAGTAGTATTGACCAACGCGGATTGTAATATTATTTTATCGGCTCCTAAAAAATCGACGGATACCTATTTCTATAAAAATACAGATGCAGACGAAGTTATTTTCATTCATAAAGGCACCGGAAAACTGAGAACCCATTTAGGGAATATCAACTTTAAGTACGGTGATTATTTAGTAATTCCACGCGGTATTATTTACAAATTAGACTTCGATGATGAAAAGAATAGGCTTTTTATTGTAGAATCCCATTCGCCAGTATACACTCCAAAACGGTATAGGAATTGGTTTGGACAGTTACTAGAACATGCCCCTTTTTGTGAGCGTGACATCAGAAGGCCACAAGAATTAGAAACACACAATGCGTTGGGAGATTTCTTAATCAAGGTAAAAAAACAAGGTGAAATTATAGAAATGATATATGCCTCTCACCCTTTTGATGTAGTTGGCTACGATGGTTTTAATTACCCGTACGCCTTTTCAATTCACGATTTTGAGCCAATTACTGGGCGCATTCATCAACCTCCGCCAGTGCATCAAACTTTTGAAACAAATGCATTTGTAATTTGCAGTTTTGTGCCGCGTTTGTATGATTACCACCCAGATTCGATTCCGGCTCCATACAATCATAGTAATATAGATTCAGACGAGGTTTTGTATTATGTAGACGGTGATTTTATGAGTAGAAATGATATTGATCAAGGCCATCTTTCTTTGCATCCTGCAGGAATTCCACATGGTCCTCATCCAGGAGCAACAGAGCGCAGTATTGGGCATACAAAAACAGCAGAATTGGCTGTGATGGTAGACACATTTAAGCCCTTACAAGTTACTGAAGAAGCAATGAAGATTGCAGATGAAAATTACTATAAGTCTTGGTTAGAATAATTCAAAGATTCTAGAAATAAGAGCAAAGAAAAGACGAGTTCATTTTCAGAAAAGTGGAGAAGTGAAAAAGAGCCAACTACAAAAATTTAAAGAGTTGCCTTAATACCTTAAACTACGAACTATTCTATTTCAAGGAATATTTCAGAAGGTTCACCAAGAACAGATCACTCTTTCTCACTTTATTGATATTGCTTTAGGTTTCTTCTTCGAACTCGAACACTAATAATAACTATCAAAAAAAGATAAAACACAAGAATAGTTAACAAAGATTGCAAAAAAAATCAAGGATTTCAAAAAATGACAGTTGCCTTTCAAAACAAGCTCAAAAAGTCATTTTTCTTGTTTTTTTCTTTCTTCTAAAAAATACAAAGATGAGTAAAAAAGAAATAAAATCAGTACACTACGGTTTAGAAAAAATATTTGAAGGAGCTCAAGATTTTCTTCCCCTTTTAGGGACGGACTATATAGAGTTTTACGTTGGTAATGCAAAACAAGCAGCACATTTTTATAAGACAGCCTTTGGCTTTCAATCCTATGCCTATAAGGGATTGGAAACTGGTTCTAAAGACGCTGTGAGTTATGTTTTAACGCAAGATAAAATCAAGTTGGTTTTAACAACTCCATTAAACAGTTTGTCTCCAATTAACAATCATATTGTAAAACACGGAGACGGAGTAAAAGTCGTTGCGCTTTGGGTAGAGGATGCCAAAAAGGCCTATGAAGAAACTACCTCCCGCGGAGCAAAATCTTATATGAAACCAACGACAGAAACAGATGAACACGGAGAGGTTGTAAGAGCAGGAATCTATACCTACGGAGAAACCGTTCACATGTTTGTAGAGCGAAAAAATTACACAGGCCCTTTTTTACCAGGTTTTCAAAAATGGGAATCAGCATACAATCCACCAGCTGCAGGTTTAAAATATATCGATCATATGGTTGGTAATGTTGGTTGGAATCAAATGGATGTTTGGGTACAATGGTATGAAGAGGTAATGGGGTTTGAAAACTTTTTGTCTTTTGACGACAAGCAAATTCATACAGAATATTCTGCTTTAATGAGCAAAGTAATGTCTAATGGGAATGGGCGCATTAAATTTCCAATAAACGAACCAGCAGAAGGGAAAAAACGTTCTCAAATTGAAGAGTATTTAGATTTTTATGAAGGCGCAGGAGTTCAGCACATTGCTGTTGCTACAGACGACATTATTAAAACAGTTGGTCAGTTAAAATTAAACGGAGTTGAGTTTTTATCAACGCCACCTGAAGCATATTACAAAGCAGTTCCTGGGAGATTGGAACAATTTAGCCATGAGTTAAGAGAAGATATTGAAAAACTAAAGGGGTTGGGGATTATGATTGATGCAGACGAAGAGGGTTATTTACTTCAAATTTTCACAAAACCAGTAGAAGACAGACCTACCTTATTTTTTGAAGTCATTCAAAGAATGGGCGCCAAAGGATTTGGAGCAGGGAATTTTAAAGCCCTGTTTGAATCTATAGAGAGAGAACAAGCAAAAAGAGGAACTTTATAAATAAAAAAAAGACTTTAAAAAAAGATTTTGAGATGTAAAAAAGTGCTATTTTTGACTTTTTGTTTGCAAGAACAATTCACGAATAATCAATTAAAAGCACTACTTAAATTAGTTAAAAAACGAACAAAAGTAACTCCGTATTTAGGATGTTTATTTATGCCCTGTTTTTGTTGATTTTTCTGTTACTTTTAATTTCAGTAGTTGTACACGAGACCAAATAAATTAGATTTATTTTAGTATTTACAGTAAAAAATGAAGAGAGAAGAAATTTTAAAAGCAATAGAAGAAAAGTATGATCAACTTGGGGTTCCTGTAGACGCGATGCTAGAAGGTTTACTTTGGAGTACACCGATTACTTACTGGGACTATATTCAGACGGATGCATTGTTAGGATTACAAATTCCAAGAACAACACAGCCAGATGAAATGGTTTTTATCATGTACCACCAAGTAAACGAGTTGTTGTTTAAAATGATTTTATGGGAAATAGATCAAGTTGCAAAAGAAACAGCGGTTTCAGCTGATAAATTCACCATGCACTTGGGTAGAATTAGCAGGTATTTTGACATGCTTTGCAGTTCCTTTTCTGTGATGGCAGACGGAATGGAGAAAGAACAGTATCTAAAATTTAGAAACACATTAACACCTGCAAGCGGTTTTCAAAGTGCGCAATATAGAAAAATTGAGTTTGCATCAACCGAGCTAATTAATTTAGTTGACGCACGATACAGAAAAAATATCGATAGAAATTCTTCTTTTAAAAATGCATACAATCATTTGTATTGGCAGGCCGCAGGTAAAAATTATACGACAGGTCAAAAGTCAACTTTATTAACTCTTTTTGAGAAAAAATACCTCGGAGATTTCATCAATTTTATGGAAGACTATACTGATATTAATCTTTCAGAAAAATTCAAACAATTACCCAAAAAAGTTCAAGAAAACGAGGCCTTAATCAAAGCAATGCGTCATTATGATTATACGGTAAATGTCAAGTGGGTAATGGCTCATTATAATGCCGCAGGCAAATATTTGGGCGGAAAAGAGAAAGACTTAGAAGCAACAGGAGGATCTAGTTGGCGTAAATACATGCATCCAAAATATCAAAAAAGAATTTTTTATCCTTATTTGTGGAGTGAAGAGGAATTAAAGTCTTGGGGAACATTTTAACTCTTTTAATAGTGTTTTAAAACTCATTTATAAAAGTGTATCAAATGACTTTTTCCTGTTTTGGAACGGGATTTGTCAATCCTTTTTTATAAGTTTGATTTTTATGAAAAATTACATCCTATTATTTTTTATTATTTTCTTTTTCACAACTATTTCTAGTCAAGAAAAAGCTGTTGTTTTCAAGAGTGGTGAATGGCTGAAATATAAAATGAATTATAGTGGATTTTTAAGAGCAGGAACTGCTATTTTAGAAGTTGAAGAAAAGGATTTTAATGGCAAGAAAGTATTTCATTCAACTGGTTCTGGATGGACTTCTGGCCCTGTAAAGTGGTTTTTTGAAGTAAAAGATAAATATGAATCCTACTTTGATAAGGATACTGTTAAGCCCTATGTTTTTAAAAGAAAAATCAATGAGGGAGGATACAAAAAACATAGGATAATCTCTTTTAATTATGACTCCAAAAAAGCATATATTCAAGATTTTACGCTACAAAAAGACACTTCTGTTGCCTTTTATAATGTACAAGACATGCTTTCTTCTTTCTATTATTTAAGAAATCGTGATGTTAAAAACATGAAAAAAGGAGAAGAAATTGCCATTGATATGTTTATGGATTCTCAAGTATATCCATTCAAATTACGTTTTTTAGGAAGAGAAACATTGAAAACAAAATTTGGAACACTAAAAACAATGATATTTAGGCCCTTGGTTCAATCTGGTAGAGTTTTCAAAGCACAAGAAAGTGTCACTTTGTGGATTACTGATGATGCTAATAAAATACCCGTAAAATTGAAAGCAGATTTAGCGGTAGGTTCTCTTAGAGCTGAATTAGAAGCATACAAAGGCTTGGCGAATCCTTTTTAGAAAAACAATTGACGAAACCGTTTGAGGAACTTCAGTAAGATAGACGTTCTACAAAACATTTTTATTTGTATTTTTGGAAAATATATCAAACAGCATTCAATTTTTGAAGAAAACACTCTTTTTTTTACTCTTAATTTCTTCCTTTTCGACTTGTAAAAAGGATTCAGAAAAGTCAGTTTCACCCCTAAAAAAAGCAACACCAAAACCCGTATATAAGTATGGTTATAAATTAGACGATTTTAAAGTCATACAAGACACTATTAAAAGTGGAGAAAGTTTTGGAATTATTTTAGACAGACACCATATCTTTTACCCTAAAATAAATCAAATTGCAAGTTCAATAAAAGAAACCTTTGACGTAAGAAGAGTGAGAGCTGGAAAGCCATACACTATTTTAGCAAGAAAGGATTCTACCGAAAAAGCGCAAGTTTTTATTTACAAACACGATAAAATCAATGCCACGATAGTAGATTTCAAAGATTCAGTAATTCTCGCGACACGCTACAAAAAACCAATCAAAACAATTTTAAAAACTACGAAAGGGGTTGTCAATTCAAGTTTATCTGTAGCGATGGATAGCTTGCATTTGACTCCTAATTTAACCTGGACAATTGCAGACATTTATGCTTGGACCTTAGATTTTTACAAACTTCAAAAAGGAGATTCTTTTAAGTTTGTGTATGAAGAAAAATTTATAGACGATACTATTTTTGCTGGTTATGGAGAGGTTAAATCGGCAATTTTTAAGCATAAAGGAAAGGATTTATATGCCTTTAGGTACGTTGCAGATTCGCTTCTAGGAATTCCAGAATATTATGATGATGAAGGAAACATGCTTCGCAGTCAGTTTTTAAAATCACCCATAAAGTTTCAATATAGAATTTCATCAAGATACAATCTAAGAAGAAAAATTGCTTACTATGGAAATAGAGTTAGGCCACATAGAGGAACTGATTTTGCAGCCAATGTAGGAACTCCGATTTTGGCAACCGCTAGCGGAACCGTTACGGAATCTGCAAAAAAAGGAGGGAATGGTAATTATGTAAAAATTAAACACAACAATACGTATTCTACCCAATATCTTCACATGAAAAGACGGAAGGTTAAAAAAGGTCAATACGTGAAACAAGGAGACGTTATTGGCTGGGTAGGTATGACTGGGAACACTGGAGGGCCACATGTGTGTTATCGTTTCTGGAAAAACGGGAGGGAAGTAGACCCCTTTAAACAAAAGTTACCTGCCGCAAAACCTTTAAAAAAGAACTTAAAACCGAAATATTTAGAGTTTATCAAACCCCTTAAATATCAATTAGATCATAAACAAATTCCAACACAACAAACAAGAGTAATTACAGAAACTATTGCTCAAAATTAGAAAATGGCTTTAAAAAACATCAACCCCACAACAACAAGCGCTTGGCAAAAATTAACAAATCATTTTAAGGATATACAGCATATCAATATAAAAGATTTAGACAAAAAGGAAAATAGAAAAGAAGACTTTTCAATACAATTTGATGACTTGTTTGTCGATTTTTCTAAAAATAGAATTACCAAAGAGACTCTCAATTTATTAGTAGAATTAGCAGAAGAAGTTGATTTAAAAGACGCCATTGAAAAACAATTTTCAGGAGCGGTAATCAATGTCACAGAAGGAAGGGAAGTTTTGCATACCGCTTTGCGAAGTACCTCAGACGACCCTTTGCTGGTGCAAGGGAAAAACATTAAACCACAAATACAGTCTGCTTTAAGAAAAATTAAAAGCTTTAGTAATAAAGTTATTTCTGGAAAATGGAAAGGGTATACAGGAAAATCGATTACCGATGTTGTAAATATTGGTATTGGAGGTTCAGATTTAGGACCAGATATGGTTGTTGAGTCTTTAAAATATTATAAAAATCAACTCACAACCCATTTTGTCTCAAATGTAGACGGAGATCATGTTTCGGAAGTGATTAAAAACTTAAACCCTGAAACAACCTTGTTTGTTATTGTGTCTAAAACATTTACAACACAAGAAACCATCTCAAATGCAGAAACCATTAAAAATTGGTTTTTAAAATCTGGGACAATATTCGACATTCCAAAACATTTTGTTGCCGTATCAACAAATTTAGAAGCAGTAGATAATTTCGGAATTGATAAAGCAAATGTCTTTCCAATGTGGAATTGGGTCGGTGGCCGTTTTTCTCTATGGTCTGCGGTTGGTTTGTCTATAAGTTTATCCGTTGGTTATGACAATTACAAAGCTCTTCTTGAAGGAGCTGAAGAAATGGACTTACATTTTAAAAATGAAGATTTTGAAATAAATATTCCTGTATTATTAGCACTCTTGAGTATCTGGTATAATAATTTTTATGGAGCAGAAACAGAAGCTGTATTGCCCTATTCTCAGTATTTATCGAAGCTCCCTGCGTATTTACAGCAAGCAATAATGGAGAGTAACGGAAAAGGAGTAGATAGAAACGGGGATGCCATTGACTATCAAACAGGAACCATTGTTTGGGGAAGTACAGGCACAAACATGCAGCATGCATTTATGCAGCTGGTGCACCAAGGAACCAAATTGATTCCTGCCGATTTTATAGGATATAAAGAGTCTTTATACGGTTTAGAGGACCACCACAAGAAACTAATGGCAAATTATTACGGTCAAATAGATGCATTGGCTTTTGGAAAAACAAAAGAAGAGGTTCATTTAGAATTAAAGTTTTCTGGAGATCAAGCCAAAATAGCATCCCTTCTGCCTTTTAAAGTTTTTGAAGGAAATAGGCCCAGTAATGCCATCCTTTTTGACAAGTTAACCCCACGTTCTTTGGGAAAATTAATTGCATTGTATGAACATAAAATTTTTACGCAAGGAATTTTATGGAACATCTATAGTTATGATCAATTTGGAGTGGAGCTTGGGAAAGAGCTCGCTAAAAAATTATTAAATAAGCAATAAAACAATTTTTTTTAAGCATTATTAACGAGTTACAAGCTTTTTGTTAATAAAGCTGTTAATATAAAATTGCTTCATTTTCTGAAGAGTATTTTTATTTTGTTTACTTTTCAGTTTCTTAATTTATTGTTAAAAATTAACATTAAGTTAACAGGGTAAAACTTCAAAAAGAGGAGTTTTGCGTAACATTAAAATAAAATAACATAAAACTAAACAATGAAAAATTTTAAAAGTTTATTATTTGTAGCGGTATTATTTATATCGGCTTCAGTATTAGGACAAACTAAAATTACTGGGGAGGTTGTTGATGAAACAAATCAACCATTACCAGGAGCTAGTATTGTTGTAAAGGGAACAACAAACGGTACATCAACTGATTTCGATGGGAAATTTACCCTGCAAGCAGGAGCTGATTCTGGCACGATTGTTATTTCTTTTATCGGATTTCAATCAAATGAGGTGTCTTTTTCTTCATCAAACTCCAATTTAGGAACGATTCAGTTACAAGAAGATGCAAGTTTAGATGAAATTATTGTGACTGCAACTTCATTTGCTATTGACAGAAAAACACCCGTAGCAGTTTCTACAGTAAAAGCAGCAGATATTGAATCGAAACTAGGGTCTCAAGAATTTCCAGAAATTTTAAAATCTACTCCAGGGGTATATGCTACCAAAACTGGGGGTGGTTTTGGAGATGGTCGTATTAATCTACGTGGATTTAGTTCGCAAAACGTAGCGGTTATGATTAACGGAGTTCCTGTGAACGATATGGAAAATGGAGCGGTTTATTGGTCTAACTGGGCTGGTTTGTCAGATGTTACATCTGCGATGCAAGTACAAAGAGGTTTAGGAGCTTCTAAAGTAGCAGTGCCTTCTATTGGAGGAACCATTAATATTATCTCTAAATCTACGGATGCTTCAAAAGGAGGTGTAATTAGAATGAGTACAGGTAATGATGGATACCAAAAATATGGGATGACATTATCTACAGGATTGTTGGATAATGGACTTGCTATTACAGCCTCTGCAGCAAAACTTTCAGGAGACGGTTATGTGGATGGATTGCAGTTTAGCGGTGTTAATTATTTTTTAAACATATCTAAAATAATAAATAACGATCACAAATTATCTTTTAATGTAATAGGGGCAAAGCAAACGCATGGTCAAAGATATAACTCAAGGACTATAACTCAAAATAGAGATACAGAACAAGGAGGTAAAAGATTCAATCCGGATTGGGGATACAGAAATGGCCAAGTTGAAAATATTTCTTTTAATTTTTATCACAAACCACAAATTTCATTAAATCATGACTGGGTTATTTCAGACAAAACATTTTTAACAACGGTTGCGTATGCTTCCTTTGGAACTGGTGGCGGAAGAAGGCTCTATGGTACCGGGAAATTTACAAATAATGATTACCGATTAGGTGGTTCTGATCAACCAATTGATTTTGATAGAATTGTTCAGGAAAACAAAGACAATGGTGCATTGGGTTCTACTGATGTTTTTGCAGCTTCAAATAATGATCACAATTGGTATGGTGTTTTATCTACTTTGAAAACAGATCTTACAGACAATTTAAAACTAACTGCAGGTTTGGATGGAAGATATTACAAAGGAATCCATTACTATTCAATAACAGATTTACTTGGAGGTCAATATTTCTTGAATCCTAATAAAAATGATAACAACTACAATGAAGCATTACAAGTAGGAGATCGCTTCAATAGAGATTACGAAGGAAGAGTTTTAAGGGCTGGTACTTTTGCACAATTAGAGTACTCAAAAGATGACTTATCTGTTTTCTTATCTTCCTCTATTTCAAATACAAGATATGGAAGATCTAGTTTTTTAGATGATTCTTCAAACCCAAATGGGAACGTCTCAGATAATGTTAATTTCTTAGGTTTTGGAACAAAAGGAGGGGCAAATTATAATGTCGATGATAATAACAATGTTTTTGCCAATATTGGGTATTTTTCTAGAGCACCATTTTTAACAGGCGGGGTATTTGTTAACAAAGAATCTGTTGATTTTAATGAAGATGCAGCAAATGAAAATGTTTTCAGCATGGAATTAGGATATGGATATCGAAGTGAAAACTTTACTGCCAATGTAAATCTTTACAGAACTTCTTGGTTAGATAAGTCTATTTCACCTTCAATTCAAGACCCTGATAACGCAGGAGAATATTTAAATACGAATATAACAGGATTGGATGCTTTGCATCAAGGTATTGAAGTAGATTTTGTTTATAAAATATCAGATAAGTTAAAAGTAACAGGAATGGTTTCTCTGGGAGACTGGACGTGGCAAAGTGATGTGCAAGGAGAAGTGTTTCTTGAGGATGGAACATTATATAGAACAATTATTGTAAATGCTACAGACTTAAAAGTTAACGATGCCGCACAAACAACCTATGCTTTTGGATTAAACTACAAAGCTTTAGAAAGAACATCTGTGTTTTTAGACTATAATTATGCAGGAGATCTATATTCTAAGTTTGATTTTAGTAGAGGAACAGAAGATCGACAAAACACCTGGAAGTTACCCTCTTACCATTTATTTGATTTAGGATTCAACCATGGATTTACAATAGCAGATTTTGATGCAACTCTTACAGGTAATATGAACAATATTTTTGATGTTGAATATATTTCTGATGGATTTGATTCAACAGAAAACATAAATGGGGTTGACGTTCACAATTCAACTAATTCAGGTGTTTACTACGGGGCTGGGAGAACATTTAATTTAGGATTAAAGATTAACTTTTAAAAAATACAATCATGAAAAAAATATTTTTATTACTAACAGTTTTTTCAATGGTTTTCACTTCTTGTGAGCCGTTAGAAGATATAAACGCAGAAGTTGATGCAATACTAAAACCTATTGTAGGAGATGCAGAGTACACTCTTACAGCGGATGATTATAAAGCATTTGGATTAAACTACGGGAGTTTTAATTCAGAGGATGAAGTAAAGTCTACCATTCCACCATTTTTAGCTGAAATGTTTCCTGTTTGGGGAAAGAACTCGTCAGTTTTACTTAATTATCAATTATATATTGGAAACCCTCCTGGTGTAACTGATTATACAGGTGCAGATTCTTATGAATTAGCAGATGTAGACTATGCAAATGCAGGCATAGACGCATCAACATATAATGTTTTTACTTCAGTATCTCCTGCAGATTTTAATTTACCTAGTATTTTAGAGAGTAATATTATTACTCCTGCAGACGGTGATATTATCTTAGCAAAATATAAATATGCTGAAGAACCATCTGACCCTTCTGTTATCTACAGAATGGAAAATGATGATTATCAATTAATCGTAGATCGTGTTGCAAATAACTCTAACCCAGCGATAAGTGATTTAGTTACTTCATACGGAGACAGTGAACTTTATACTGGTGCTGGTGTTTATTTTGGGAATTTTGACACAAGATTATACAAAAGAGAAGGACAAGCAGATTATGATGCTCTAACAACTGATGAAGAAAGAATAGCTTTTGTTGATGATAGAGTTCAAGAAGGAATTGTATGGTTTCTAAAAAGTAAATTTCCCACTGCTGTTCCAGAAAAAGACGGTCAACCAGTATTTTATGTAATTACATATAAAACTTATAATGGAGCTAACGCTGAGCCTACTGTAATATATAAATGTACAGCTAGTGGATCTGGTGGAGATGAACCAGAATTTGAATTACATATAGAACCTGGAGAAGATGTGTCTCATCAAGCTTCTACAGTTACTGAAGATAGAGGTGATTTCTATTCTTATACAGGCAGTAAATGGGAAAAAATTTCTGATGTTTATTTTATAGGATCTGGAGATTTTGACTCAATGGGAGAAGCTTCTGGTCAACCAGGATATTATAATAATTTTGGGAGTTCAACACCTCCAAGAGATTATGTGCCAGCCTTATTAAATATTAAATATCCATATGCTTTAGAAGGTGATTCATTTACAGTTGTTTATAATTATTATTCAAGTTCAAGTGGAGCTCAAGTTCGTGGTGATTTATATACGAAATCTAGTGGGGTTTGGTTTGGTTTCGAATCTACAATTAGTACATCGTTACAGTTTGGTCATGACGGAAATAACTGGGAGCCAGATAATACAATTAAGTATACTTTAGTTAGAAATGCTGATTATGAGTACATGGCTTCTCAATTAACAACTGATGAATATTCAGGTTTAATTGGTAATCTAGCAAAATATGGTGATTTTGATTATAATTGGACAGATGCCCAGATTAACTATGCATTAGCGATATTCTTAGATTATTTAAATCCAAATGCTGAAGAAGGACAGAAATATATTTTAACCTATGTTATCTACGATAATGGTGAAAATGACTACAAAACAGCATTCATTAAGACTGGTGGAGCTTGGGTTGTTAACGACTAACAAAAAATAAATTCATTCCTAAAACCACCTCTATTGAGGTGGTTTTTTTTTATATAAAATTAGTAACTTTGCAGAAGTAAAAAACCAACTTCATAATTATGAAAGATATTCATTCGTATTGGGCCTATTTAGTTTTGGCAATTCTAATTTTTGCTGTTATCAACGCGGTAATAGGTCTTAAGCATAAGAAACAATTTACAGACAAAGATTTACGCATTGGCTTATTTACACTTATTGTCTCTCATATTCAATTATTAATTGGTTTGGCTTGGTATTTCATGTCTCCTTGGTACAGTGCTCTAAAAGCAGATGCCGGAGCAGTTATGGGAGATAAAGCAGCAAGATTAATTGCAATAGAACACCCTATAACCATGATACTAGCGATCGCGCTCATTACAATAGGTTGGTCTAAACACAAAAAGAAGACTCAAGGTACTGCTAAGTTTAAAACACTTGCTCTTTTTTATGGGCTTGCATTGTTGTTAATCCTTTCAAGAATCCCATGGAATAACTGGTTTTAAAATGAAAGTATTAAGCTACCTATTATCTCCTATTTTTATAGGAGTATTTTTTTTAATTTTGCTCATTTTTCACCCTTTACAATGGCTAAGCCTAAATGTTTTTGGTCAAAAAGTTCATGGAAAAGTAGTGGATTGCTTAAATTTTTTTTTGGTGAAGTCCATGTTGATACTCGGTGTAAAAGTTCGTGTTATTAATAAGCACATACTCCCCGAGAACGCTTCTCTTATTTTTGTTTCAAATCATCAATCAACTTTTGATATTCCACCAATTGGTTGGTTTTTTAGAAAATACGCTCCAAAGTTCGTTGCAAAAATAGAACTAGGAAAAGGAATCCCAAGTGTTTCTTTCAACTTAAGACATGGAGGCGCTGCTCTAATCAATAGAAAAGATTCAAAACAAGCCATCACAGAATTGGTTCGATTTTCAAAACGAATACACGAAAAAAAATGGGGTGCAATTATATTCCCTGAAGGAACAAGAAGTAGAAACGGAACTCCTAAAAAATTTGCAACAAACGGATTAAAAGTAATCACAAAGTATAATAAAGACGGATATATTGTACCTTTGACAATTAATAATTCATGGAAAGTTTTTAAGTATGGAAAATTTCCATTAGGCCTTGGAAGTCCAATAACGATCACAACACACAAACCCATAAAAATCAATTCTTTGCCTTTTGATGAATTATTAAAACAGACAGAGGAAGTCATAAAACAACACATAAACTAAAAAAATGTCAATAAAAAACATTAGAAAGGAAGTAATGCTAACCCTAGAAAAAAGTATGGATACCTTCATGGATAAATATCTAATCCCTGCTGAAAAAATTTGGCAACCCACAGATTTTTTACCCAACTCGCAAAAAGATTCATTTATTTCTGAAGTTGAAGAAATTCGTGAATTGTCTAAAGAATTACATGACGATTTTTGGGTAGTTCTCGTGGGAGACACTATTACAGAAGAGGCATTACCAACCTATGAGTCTTGGTTGTTAGATTTAGACGGAGTGACTCAAGATCCAGACAACAGCTGGGCAAAATGGGTAAGAACATGGACTGCAGAAGAAAATAGGCATGGAGATGTTTTAAACAAATACCTTTATTTATCTGGGCGTGTAAATATGCGAGAAGTAGAAATATCTACCCAACATTTAATTGCAGATGGTTTTGATATTGGAACCTCAACGGATCCATACAAGAATTTTATTTACACCTCTTTTCAAGAGTTAGCAACCTACATTTCTCATAATAATGTAGCTAAAATTGCGCGTAAAAAAGGACACAAAGCATTGGCCAAAATGTCTAAGATTATTGCAGGGGATGAAATGCGACATCACCAAGCATATACAGAATTTGTAAAAGAAATTTTCAAAATTGACCCTAGCGAAATGATGTTGGCTTTTCAGCACATGATGAAACATAAAATTGTAATGCCAGCATTGCATTTAAGAGAATCTTTTGCGACCAAAGGAAGTTTATTTGATGATTTCTCTTCAATTGCTCAAAGAATTGGTGTGTATACAGGTTTTGATTATGTTGATATTTTGAAGAAGTTGAACGGAGCTTGGGAAATTGATAAAATTACCAATTTAACCCCTGAAGCAGAAAAAGCGAGAGATTATTTGATGAAACTTCCAGAGAGAATGTATAGAATTACCGAGAGAATTGTAGTTCCCGATACTGATTTTAAATTTAAATGGATGATACAACCTTCATAGTTTGAGAGCTTCGTACTTATTTTGAGTTGCTTTTTGTGAGATCTATTTCAAATAAACATACGGGAGCTTCTTGATAATGCTCCGGTAAATTCGAAGTATTTTTAAGAGTATGCATGCCTAAAAAATCAAATCCGGCTTCTTTATAATGTTCAATTAATCTCGTATTATTTCCTAAAGTATCTAATCGTATAAACTGTATTTCTTTTTCATCCGCAAATTGTTTTGCCCAATCTACAATTTTAGCAACCATTTTTTTTCCCCTAAAATTTGGACTCGTAGCGATTCTGTGGATATAAATAGCGCTGTCTTTATTTTTCTCTTCCCAAATTTGTTCATCATTAAACGTTATTGCCCAAATACAAACCACTTCGTTCTCAATCAACATTTTAAATTGTCTCTTCTCAGTAATTTCAGTTTCAACCATATTTCGATCAAAATTTGGCCAAACAATTACTTTCTTCTTTTCTCTTTGATACTCTGAGGCAATTTTATAAAGCCGAAAGACTTCATCAATATCTACAATCGAAACGTTTTTAATGGTCATTGTTGTTATTTATAAATTAGTAATTTTAAAAATATCTCTATCATTTAAAAAGCCCAATCTTTTTCGGATACCTTCTTGTGCTGTTTTTACCAAAGTTGCTTTTACCATTCCGATTTCCTCCTTTTTAAGCGAAGAAAGCGCTTTTCCCAAACAATTTACAACTAAAGAATATCCCGAATAGTTATAGTTATTAGCGTCTTTACCTGTTCTATTGATGCCAATTACATAGCTCATGTTTTCTATTGCTCTTGCTCTTAAAAGCGTATCCCAAGCTCTAATTCTTTTAACTGGCCAGTTGGCAACGAAAATTAAAAGATCATAATTTTCGGAGTTTCTCGTCCAAACTGGAAACCGTAAATCGTAGCAAATAAACGGACAAATTTTCCACCCTTTAAAATTTACAATGAGTTTTTCTGTACCACAAGTGTATGCGGTGTTTTCCCCTGCCAATGAAAAAGAATGTCTTTTGTCATATTTTTCAATTTTCATAGAGGGATGCACAAAAAGTAACCGATTGTAGTAGTTTTCATTTTCTTCTACAACCAAACTACCAACCAATGCAATTTGATGCTTTTTTGCCATCTTTTGCATCCACAAAACGGTCTCATCGTTCATTTTTTCAGCTACTTTTTTCGGATTCATTGTAAAACCGGTTGTGAACATTTCCGGCAGAACAACAAGGTCTGTACCTTTCGGGGAAGCAGTTATTTTCTCTTCAAAAAAGGCACGATTTTTGGATGGATTTTCCCAAACCAAATCTGCTTGAATTCCGAGTACCGTTAATTCATTTTGCATTCAAAAATAGTTTACTGATTAATGAGGTATAAATGTAAGTTTTTGTATTTTAGAAATCCTAACTGATTCTAAAAAAATTGATGCAATCTTTCATTTCTCAGACTATTGAAACTATTTTAAAAACGACAACATCTTTTCAAGACGTTGTTTTTATTCTACCTTCTCAAAGAGCAAAAATATTTGCGAAACAAATACTTAAAGAAAAAATAACAGTAGGTTTTTTACCGGAAATCCTAAACATTGAACAGTTTATCAATCAAATTTCGGGCATAGAAAAAGCAGATAATATTCAATTGCTTTTTCATTTTTACACGATTTATAAAGACATCGAAAAAGAACCAGTTTCTTTTGATGTTTTTGCATCTTGGGCATTTACAGTGCTTCAAGATTTTAACGAAATAGACCAACATTTAATAGCAGCAAAAGATATTTTTATCTATTTAAGAGACATTCAACGGTTAAAAAAGTGGTCTGTAAAAGGAGAATTTAAAGAAACGGAATTAATGAAAGATCATTATTCATTTCTCGAAAAGTTGAATGCCTTTTATACCGCACTTTATCAATATTTAAATGAAAAAAATATTGGATATCAAGGGTTAATTTATAGAGAATCTTGTAAAAAAATAGACGCATTTTTACAACAACACGCTCACAAAAATTTCTTTTTCATCGGTTTTAATGCATTGAATAAAGCAGAAGAGTTTTTATTTCAGAGGGTTTTAGAAAACGGAAATTCTGACATTTATTGGGACATAGATACTGTTTTTTTTAATTCAAATCACCAAGCAGGTAAGTTTTTAAGAAAATACAAAGCAACATGGAGCTACTATGAAAAAAATGAGTTCAAGACCTTAGGGTCTTCATTTTCCACACCAAAAAAAATGGAGGTTATTGGAGCTCCAAAAAATACCACACAAATAAAATATGCTGGAGAAATCTTAGAAAAATTTACCGATTTTACTAATACTGCATTGATTTTAGCAGACGAAACCTTACTGCCAATAACGTTGAATTCTTTGCCCAAAAATATAGATGCCATCAACATTACCATGGGATACCCTTTAAAAGACGTTCCCACAACAAATTTATTACTGTCAATTTTTCAACTATTTATCTCTCAACAAAAACTTAACAAAACGCTTTTAAATGAATTTTATTATAAGGATGCCATCCGTTTTTTAAAACAGCATTCTATTTTTAATTTAATTCCAGATATTACTCAGTTTTCCGATGAAATTTCAAAACAAAACCAGACTTTCATCAATAAAAACCATCTTCATAAAGCACTCGAAAACACGCCTATTGAGTTTCGAGAAGTTGTCATGTCAATTTTCAATTCCTATGTATCTATCGATGATTTTATTGATCGGATTTTAAACTTGATTAATTTTATAAAAGAAGACACAAGCGATCTAGAAAAAGAATATTTATTCCGCTTTTACACAACCTTTACCCAATTAAAAACATTGCAAAAAGAGTATGAATATTTTCCTGATTTAAAGACATTATTCCTTTTCTTTAAACAGTTAATATTTTCAGAAAGTTTATCCTTTCAAGGAGAACCATTAAGAGGGTTGCAATTAATGGGAATGCTAGAAACACGTGTTTTAGATTTCGAGAATATCATACTAGTATCTACAAATGAAGGGATTTTACCAGCAAGCAGCCAACAAAACTCTTTTATTCCTTTTGATGTAAAAATAGAGTTTGACATCCCAACTTATAGAGAAAAAGATGCAATTTTTTCATATCATTTTTTTAGACTATTACAGCGGGCCAAAAAGGTGTTTATCATTTACAATACAGAACATGATGTTTTTGGAAGTGGTGAAAAAAGTAGGTTTGTAACCCAATTAGAAATGATGAGAACAGATATTGTTCATAAAATTATAACCCCAAAATTGATACATCAGAAGGCGCCTTTGAAAGTAGTTGCTAAAAATGAATCTGTTCTAGAAAAGTTAAAAGAACTCTCTGAAAAAGGGATTTCACCCTCCGCTTTAACCAATTATTTATACAATCCAATTTCATTCTATAAACAGAAAATTCTCAAATTAAAAGAATTTCAAGACGTTGAAGAAACAGTAGCATACAACACCTTAGGAACTGTTGTTCATGAAACACTGGATGAGTTGTACACGCCATTTGTTGGTAAATTTTTAGGAATAGAACATCTTAATTTGATGGAAAAAAATTCTAAAGAAATTGTAAAAAAGCATTTTAAAAAGGAATTTAAGAATGGAGATATTTCAACAGGTAGAAACCGTTTAATTTTTGAGGTAGCCGTCAGATTCGTTCATAATTTTTTAGCACAAGAACAGGAGCTATTGAAAGACGAAAAGAATCAATTAAAGATTCTGGCAACTGAAGAAAACTTAGCAACAGAATTAAAGATTGATGGATTCGATTTTCCAATAAAAATTCACGGTCAAGTAGATAGAGTAGATGAACTAAATGGTGTTTTACGAATTATAGATTATAAAACAGGAATGGTAAGTAGTTCTGATTTACGTGTTGCCGCATTTGAAAGTTTGCGAGAAAAACAACAGTATAAGGCCATTCAAGTATTGCTGTATGCTTATCTATATACTAAAAGTAAAAACTATAATTTCAAGCAGCCTTTACAAGCGGGAATTTATTCTTTTAAAAATCTAAATAGTGGTTTTTTAGCAGTTGATTTTTCTTCAAATTATAGAAATCCAGCGGTAGAAATAACTTCAGAAAAATTAGATGAATTTATAGATCAAATAAAAAGCTATATCACAGAAATTTATTCTCTCGATGTAGATTTTATAGAACCTGCTGATTTAAAATATTAATTTATTTTCCTTTTAAAATCAATAAAGGGATTGAGGTATGAAACTCTTGTTTTAAAACTGTATTTTTTTCCCATAATTTTTTAAAGAAACCGCGTTTGCGTCTAAACACACACAATATATCTGGATTGTGGGTTTTAAAATGCTCTAATACACCCTGAAAAGTAGTGGCGTTTTCAGTAACAGTAAAAGTAGTTTGTAGTTTAGACAAGTCTTTATCGATGACTAAATCTTCCTCTTTATACCCGGCAGTTTTCACCAATAAAGAGTTTACTTCAGGGCTTAGGTGCTTCACCATAAATTTTAATGGATTTAAAGCTGTCTTGCTTTTCACAACACCCGATTTAAAGGCTAATAATATCGTGTTTATTGGTTTGTAAACATAGCTTTCTGGGACAGTTAAAACAGGTAATTTTGTTTTTTTAACCAAACTTCCGGCAGTACTTCCTAAAAACACTTCTTCTTTAATTGAATTGCTTTTGGCGCCAACAATAATTAAATCAACACCAATTTCATGATCCACCGCTTCTACACTCTCAAGAACACTTCCTCTGGAGGAAATTAATTTTATGGCTACTTTTTTTCTATCAACAGATTTCACAATTGCACGTAAATATAAATTTGTTTCTCGTTCTATAATTGCGTTTACATTTACCATAATTCCAGCTTTAGATTTTGCTTTATAAGCTCTAAAAACTAAAATATTAGCACCAATTTCTGCAGCAAAATCGATCGCATATTGCAATGTAGATTGGGCGTTTTCTGTAGATCCAATAGGGACTAAAATATTTTTCATCATCCTAAATTTAAAGCCACAAAGTTAGGTATTTTTCAATCATTCTCTTCTTTTTACACATTTTAGATATGTACCTTTGCTCAAAAGAATATACTTGAGCGCAAACATTGGTTTTAAAAGCATTAATAAATTAGCAATTCCTGCTTTAATTGCAGGGATTGCAGAGCCCTTGTTGTCTATAACTGACACTGCAATTATTGGTAATATTAATGAGAACAGCACAGAGAGTTTGGCTGCTGTTGGTATTGTTGGGGCATTTATATCGATGTTAATTTGGGTTTTTGGTCAGATTAGAAGTGCAATTTCTTCTATTATTTCACAATATTTAGGAGCCAATAAATTAGATGAAGTTAAAACATTACCAGCCCAAGCAATTGCAATAGTCATTTTAGGAAGCTTGTTTGTTTTGGTAATTTCGTATCCCTTTGCAACACAAATTTTTGAATTTTACAATGCATCAGGAGAGGTTTTGGCTTATTGTATAACTTATTTTAAAATACGAATTTTCGGATTTCCATTTTCACTCTTTGTTTTTGCTGTTTTTGGGATATTTAGAGGATTACAAAACACTTATTATCCGATGATTATTGCAATCTTCGGCGCTTTGCTAAATATTTTTTTAGATATTATATTCGTTTATGGAATAAAAGGTCTTGTCCCTGCAATGAATATCGAAGGAGCTGCTTACGCAAGTCTAATTGCACAAATTACAATGGCAGTTATCGCACTAATTTTACTAGTGAAGAAAACACCTATTTCTTTAAAAATAGAACTTAAATTTCACAAAGAAGTTTCGCGTTTGTTAGGGATGATTGGAAACCTGTTTGCAAGAACAATCGCCTTAAATATCGCATTGTATTTTGCAACAACTTTTGCCACTGGTTACGGAAAAGAATACATTGCAGCCTATACAATAGGAATAAATATATGGCTTTTAGGGGCTTTTATGATTGATGGATATTCAAGCGCTGGAAACATTTTATCGGGCAAGCTTTTGGGAGCAAAAGAATATAAAACTTTGGTGGAATTGAGTGCTAAACTTTTTAAATACGGACTAATTACAGGGGCAATTATTGCGCTGTTGGGTTTTATTTTTTATAGTTTTATTGGACAATTATTTACAAAAGACCCTGCTGTTTTAGAGCAATTTTACCAGGTCTTTTGGATTGTTTTACTATCTCAACCGATAAGTGCTATTACATTTATTTTTGATGGAATGTTTAAAGGAATGGGAAAAATGAAATACCTAAGAAACCTTTTAATTCTCTCAACAGGATTGGTTTTTATTCCAGTTTTATTTGTTTTTGACTATTATGGTTTAAAGTTAACGGCCATTTGGATCGCTTTTACTCTTTGGATTATTGCAAGAGGAATTCCATTAATATTTAAATTCAGAAGTATGTTCTTACCACTTGTAAAAGAGTAGTTTTTTACCACAAGAAGAACAGCAACTCCTTGTTTATCTTATAGAACCAACTAAAAAATGTATTTATAAATAACATTCAAGATAAAAACTTATTTTTACAAAAAGAAATATTTATGACAGTTACAAGACAAAACGGAAGCTTGTCTACCAGTATACAAAATAACATTGCAACAATTGCCTTTGGGCATCCAGCAAGTAATTCTTTACCAAGCGAATTATTGGAGAGATTAACAAAAGAATTGATTTCTCTCGGAAATAATAACTCCATTGCTGTTATTATCTTACAATCTGAGGGAGAGAAAGCTTTTTGTGCGGGTGCTTCTTTTGACGAATTGGTTTCAATTTCAAATTTAGAGGAAGGAAAACAATTTTTTTCAGGTTTTGCAAATGTCATGAATGCCATGAGAACTTGTGGTAAATTAATAATTGGTAGAGTTCAAGGGAAAACTGTTGGCGGAGGTGTTGGTTTAGTAGCAGCTTGTGATTATGTGTTGGCCACTGAAAATGCCTCTATTAAGCTGTCTGAATTTACCATAGGCATCGGCCCTTTTGTAATAGAACCTGCGGTAAAACGTAAAATAGGAATATCAGGGGTTTCTGAACTTACTCTAGATGCTACCCAATGGAAAAGTGCTTATTGGGCAAAAGAAAAAGGCTTATACGCAAAGGTTTATGATACTAAAAATGAACTGAACGATGCAGTAGAAATTTTTTCAGAGACATTGGCATCCTACAATCCTGAAGCATTAGCAGAAATGAAAAAAACAGTATGGCAAGGAACCGAAAACTGGAATGATTTATTAGCAGAAAGAGCGGCCATTTCTGGAGAATTAGTTTTGTCGGAATTCACAAAAAAAGCATTGCTAAAATTTAAAAAGTAAGTTTACAAAGTATTCAAATCATAAAATGAAAATCATTTCTACAAATATTGGTGATCGCAGAGAAATTGATTGGAAAGGAAAGCGAGTTCCTACAGGAATTTTTAAATTTCCTGTTACACAACCTATTTTTCTCGGAACCAAAGGTGTAATGGGTGATGAAATCTCTGACAAAGAGTATCATGGGGGATTTTTACAAGCAGTATACGGGTATTCTTTAAAACAATATGATTATTTCAAACCTCTGTATCCAAATTTAGAATGGCAATTTGGAATGTTTGGAGAAAACTTAACAATTGACCATTTAGATGAAACTAAAATTCACCAGGGAGATGTATTTAAAGTTGGTGAAACTATTTTAGAAGCAACTGTGCAAAGAGACCCATGCATGAAATTAGGCCTTCGTTTTAACGATATGAAAATTGTGAAGCAATTTTGGAACACCACCTTTTGTGGTGTTTATTTTAAAGTCGTCCAAACGGGTTTTGTGAAATCTGGTGACGAATTCATTCAAGTAAAAAGCTGTCTAGAAAATCCAACCATTGCAGACTTGTATACTGCCAAAAAGATTTCAAAAGGGAGGTAATTTTGATGTAATAAACTAGCACAATAGGATAGAATTTAACCCTTAAACACTTGCTTCCTTCTTGTGTAAAAAGCGTGTTAGCTTCATAGAGATGTCTAACAAAATAATTTTTGCGTTTCCATTTCTTTCAATGTGGTAGATGGCATCATTTAATTCTTTTTCGATGTCTAGAATATTTCCAGCATGTACAAAAGGTGCAAATTTAGACAGGTCAAAGCCTGTTTTAGTTTCCATAAAAACCAAATTATTGGATTTATAATTAAGTAATAAAGCTTGTCTAAAAAATTGCAAACAATATTCCAAAAATCGTTTCTGAGTCTCACGACCTGTTTTGGCAATTGCATCAGACCATTCAATTAATTGTTGCACAACAGCTGCGTTTCCTTTTGCTTTGAATGCAGTTCTAATCCAAGAAACAAACCATTCTTCGAAAATAAGATCACTAGCATCATTTTGTAATAAATGCAATGCCTTATTAAAATTTCCTTCAGCCTGATGCGCTATTCTGGAAGCTTCATTTTCAGAAACTTGATGGTTTACAATTAATGTGTTAGAAATATCTTGCGCACTCAAAGCAGGGAAATGCAATGCCTGACAGCGTGATTTTATAGTAGTAAGAATTTGTTCTTCATTTTCTGTAATCAACAAAAAAATAGTTTTTTGAGGAGGTTCTTCAATGAGTTTTAATAACTTATTTGCGGCAGCTATGTTCATTTTTTCAGCCATCCAAATAATCATCACTTTAAAGCCACCCTCATAACTTTTTAACGTTAATTTTTTTACAACTTCTTCAGCCTCATCAACGCCAATAATTCCTTGTTTGTTTTCAACACCAATATGTTGCAACCAATTGAACAAGCTGCCATAGGGTTGGGTTGTAATAAAATTCCTCCAGTCTTCCAAAAACAAACTACTTACGGGGTGTTTTTTTATCTTTTCGTTAGAGGTAACTGGGTAGGCAAAATGCAAATCGGGATGTTGTAATTTTTCACATTTTAAGTTGCAAATATCAACATTTTCAGAAAAATTACACAATAAAAACTGAGCATAGGCAATTGCCATTGGCAGAGTTCCACTTCCTTCTTTTCCAATAAATAATTGCGCATGCGGTATTCTTCCATTCTCAGCAGAAACCTTGAGGTGGTTTTTAATATGTTCTTGACCGATAATTTGGTTGAAAATCATGCACAAATATAAGAGAATAATTACGCAAACGATGTATTAATTTTTAGGTTTTGCATTCTTAAAAAACTAAATAAAAAGGTATTTTTGTTGAAAATAGATTTAATAAAAGATGAAAACACTAAAAGATTTTAATTTTAAGAATAAGAAAGCCTTAATTCGTGTAGATTTTAATGTGCCTTTAAATGACCAATTTAAAGTAACAGACGCTACAAGAATTCAAGCAGCAAAATCTACGATTCTCGATATTTTAGCGCAAGGCGGTAGTTGTGTTTTAATGTCGCATTTAGGGCGCCCAAAAGGGTTTCAAGAGGCGTTTTCTTTAGGTCATATTGTTGAGGTTGCTTCAGAAATTTTAGGAGTTCAAGTAAAATTTGTTTCAGATTGTATTGGTGATAAAGTTGAAGATGCGGTTGCCAATTTAAAAGCCGGGGAAATCTTATTATTAGAAAACTTGCGTTTTTATGACGAAGAGAAAAAAGGAGCTATTGACTTTTCTGAAAAATTATCAAAATTTGGAGATATCTATGTAAATGATGCTTTTGGTACAGCGCATAGAGCTCATGCATCTACCACAATCATTGCACAATTTTTTGAAGAAAAAAAATGTTTCGGTAACTTATTGGCACGAGAAATAGAGAGTATAGACAAGGTTTTAAATACTTCTGTAAAACCAGTATTGGCAATTTTAGGAGGCGCAAAAGTGTCTTCAAAAATTACTGTCATTGAAAATATTTTAGACAAAGTAGATCATTTAATTATTGGAGGTGGAATGAGTTTTACATTCATCAAAGCCCAAGGAGGAAAAATTGGGAATTCAATTTGTGAAGATGATAAAATGGACTTGGCCTTAGACATTTTAAAACAAGCAAAAGCAAAAGGGGTTGAAGTTCATATTCCTGTTGATGTTGTTGCAGCTGATGATTTTTCTAATGATGCGAACACACAAATTTGTGATATTCATGCCATTCCTGAAGGTTGGGAAGGCGTTGATGCAGGCCCAAAATCAAGAGCAAATTTTGATGCTGTAGTCAATCAATGTAAAACTATTTTATGGAACGGACCGCTAGGGGTTTTTGAAATGGAATCTTTTGCTGGGGGTACAATTGCGCTCGGTAATTCAATAGACAAAGCAACACAAAATGGCGCCTTTTCTCTTGTGGGAGGTGGAGATTCTGTTGCTGCTGTAAAACAATTTGGTTTCGCAGATAAAGTGAGTTACGTTTCTACAGGCGGTGGTGCGATGTTAGAAATGTTAGAAGGAAAAACCTTGCCTGGGATTCATGCCATTTTGAAATCATAAAAAACTAAAAAAGATGTTAAAAAGTTCTCTTAAAATGAGAACTTTTTTTTTGGACGCTATTTTATCTTCAAATAAATCCTATTTTTGATTTTCTAATTATTTTTTTGATGATATACACAACGCTTCCCAATACAGATATTACGATTAGCAAAATATGTTTAGGAACCATGACTTGGGGAAACCAAAACACCCAAGAGGAAGCCTTTGAGCAAATGGAGTATGCCCTAGAACAAGGGGTTAATTTCTTTGATACAGCAGAACTATATCCAGTACCAGCAACCCCTGCGACGTATGCAGATACAGAACGGATTATCGGGAATTGGTTTCAAAAAACAGGAAACAGAGAAAACGTTGTTTTAGCAAGTAAAATTGCAGGCGGAGGAGACTATACAAAACATATCAGAACCGGTGGTTTTACAAAACAAAATATTATAGAAGCTGTAGAGGGTAGTTTACGACGATTGCAAACAGACTATTTAGATTTGTACCAATTGCACTGGCCTTCTCGAGGAGTAAATTGTTTTGGCGTAAGAGACTACCCTTATCAAACAGCTACAAAAGAAGCTGAGAATCATTTAGAAATTTTAGAGACATTACATACTTTTGTAAAAGCAGGAACTATCAGAACAATTGGCCTTTCAAATGAAACACCCTGGGGTACCATGAAATATTTACAAACGGCTAATGATCATAATCTAGTAAGACCAGTTACCGTTCAGAATTCATATTCGATGATCCACAGAGGGTATGAAGTTGGGATGTCTGAAGTATCTATGAGAGAAAATATAGGTTTATTGGCCTATTCGCCGTTAGCACAAGGGGTCTTGTCTGGTAAATATATAGATGGAAAAAGCCCAGAAGGGTCTCGAGGCAATTTATTTCCGAGGTTTATTGCTCGTTATATGGGTGATGGTTCTAGTGAAGCCGTAAAAAGATACCAATCAATTGCAGAGAAAAATGGAATTACCTTGACAGAATTATCCCTGGCTTTTGTGAATCAATTACCTTTTGTAACCAGTAATATTATTGGTGCTACAAAAATGAGTCAGTTAAAAGAAAATATAGGAAGTATTCATATTGATTTATCTGAAGAAACCATACAAGAGATTCAAGAAGTTCATGCGATGATACCCAATCCTGCTCCGTAGTTAAAACTCAAAAGAGCAATTTCCATCATTCTTGAGAAAGTAGAATCTGTGGTTATTTTTGATCAATTAGATTTATAGAACTTGCTTTGAAACGCTCATTTTTAAAAACACCAACAATAGTTGCTTTTCTAATGATGTTACAGAAACCTGTATTTTTATCATGAGCATCACCAAAATCGTCAATATTTGCACCGTCAATAAAGTAGGCACGATTGTCTATACGAATTGCTAGATCACAACCCATAGGATCTTTTATTTCAAACTGACATTGTCCGCAAGAAATTTCTGCAACTTGTTTGATTTCTTTATTGTTTCCACAAGATGCTACTATCAAAAAACTTAAAAGCATTATTTTTTTCATTTTCACATTCTTTTTTAATTATTACTATTTTCCTCCCCAAGAATCTCGCAATCCAACAGTTTTATTGAAAATTAAAGCATTTGAAGTTGTATCATCATCTACATTAAAATATCCTAAGCGTTGAAATTGAAATCGCTCACCAATGGCAGCTGTTTTTAAACTAGGTTCTATAAAAGCTGTGATGGTTTCTAAAGAAGTTGGATTTAAAAATTCCATAAAATCTTTGTCTTTATGGCTGTCTGGTGCTTCGTCAGAGAACAATCTGTCATAAGCTCTTACTTCAGCTTTTATAGCATGACTAATTGAAACCCAATGCAAGGTGCCTTTTACTTTGCGCGTACTTTCTTCCGTTCCGCTTCCAGATTTGCTCAAAGGGTCATAGGTACATTGAATCTCTGTAATAGTACCATCAGCATCTTTGGTACAACTTTCAGCTTTGATAATATAGGCATTTTTTAACCGAACTTCTTTGCCTAATTTTAATCGGAAGAATTTTTTATTGGCTTCTTCTCTGAAATCTTCTTTTTCAATATAGAGCTCTCTTGAAAAAGGAACTTCTCTAGACCCAAAACCTTCTTCATAATCATTATAACTTGCATCTAAATACTCTTCTTTCCCTTCAGGGTAATTTGTAATGACTACTTTTATAGGATTTAAAACTCCCATGACTCTTTTGGCCGTTTTATTCAAATCTTCACGTATTTTAAATTCTAACAAGGCCACATCAATACTATTTTCACGCTTGGAAACACCAACAGTTTCAATAAAACTTTTTATTGATGCTGGCGTGTACCCACGTCTTCTCAATCCAGAAATAGTTGGCATTCTAGGATCATCCCAACCAGAGACTATACCATCCTCTACCAAGCGCATTAATTTACGCTTGCTCATGATGGTATAACTTAAATTTAAACGTGAAAACTCACGTTGTTTAGGAGGGTTGGGAAATTGTTCTTTACCGAACTCATATACATGATCTCTAAACCAATTGTATAAATCTCTGTGAGGTTTAAATTCTAATGAACACAAAGAATGGGATATTTGCTCTATATAATCACTCTCACCATGGGTCCAATCATACATTGGGTAGATGTTCCAGTCGTTTCCAGTTCTGTGGTGTTTTTTATACAAAACTCGATACATAATAGGATCACGAAGTAACATATTTGGACTTGTCATGTCAATTTTAGCACGTAAGATGTGTTCGCCTTCTTCAAATTCACCCTCTTTCATTTTTTGGAATAATTCCAAATTTTCTGCTACAGAACGAGTTCGATAAGGACTATTGCTTCCAGCTTGCGTTGGTGTTCCTTTTTGTTCGCGCATCTCTTCAGACGATTGACTATCTACATAGGCTTTTCCGTTCTTAATCATTAAAACTGCCCAATCATATAATTGTTGAAAATAATCTGAAGAATACAATTCATTGGCCCAGTTATATCCCAACCAGGCAATATCATTTTTGATAGCGTCTACATATTCTTGTTCTTCTTTTGCAGGATTTGTATCGTCAAAACGAAGGTTGACAGGGGCATTGTATTTTTCTCCCAAGCCAAAACTTATTCCGATGGCTTTGGTATGACCAATGTGTAAATAACCGTTTGGTTCTGGAGGAAAACGAAAACGTAAATTTTCTTTTGGCATTCCGTTAGCCAAATCTTCTTCAATAATTTGCTCAATAAAATTGAGTGATTTTTTTTCTTCAGACATAAAATTAAACGAAAAAATTAAGGTGTAAAATTACATAAAATAACTTGGATATTTTTATTTTTAACTTGTCCTTTAAGGTCAGGCTTCTGTCCAATTTCTTTAGGGTCAAAAAAATAAAAAGGTGAGAACATCAAATACCCAGTATTTAGGATTTTAAAAGGAATCGTAAAGTACGAGAAACTTTTTAGCCCGTTAAAGTTTTATTAAAGCGAGTTTTGTCGTACTTTTTTGTCGTAATTTTGTAGTAATGAAGAAAGACGAAGAAAAAAAACCAGATTTAGTCGTTTTTAACGAAGAAAGTCAGCAATATGATGCTGCGTTAAAGCCCTACGGCACTTCTGCTAGTTCTCCGGTAATTACCCCGTTAAATACGGCAAGTTGGAAAAATGACGGGATACAGCGGGTCAATAAACAATTTAAATCTAAGTTCGACGAGGTAAAAAAAGAATATGAAGCATTGATTGAACAGTTTCAATACAACGATTTAATCTACAATGCAAAGTTCAGTTTTGAGCCTATTTTTGGGGAGCATTATCACTTGTACCATACTAAAAATAAAGAACCTTTTTTGTCTATAATCTCGCCAGAACAATGTAGTTTCGAGTATATAGGGTCTTTTAGATTGAATACAGATAAAATGTGGGAAAAAATAGAATCAGCATCAAATTTAGAAGCATAAAATGGGGGTTATTCAGGTAAATAACATCAAACTGTATGCGTATCATGGGTGTTTAGATGAAGAAGCAAAAATAGGCAGCGAATATCGAGTAGATGTTGCGGTAAAAGTCAATTTAAAAAAATCTTCCAAAACAGACGAGTTGACAGATACTGTAGATTATGTGCATCTAAATCATATCGTAAAAGAAGAAATGGCCATTCGCTCTAAATTGCTAGAAGAAGTGGCACAAAGAATACTAGACCGCTTTTTTAAGGAGCTTTCTATGGTGAAAAAGGCCAAAATTGCCGTTGCAAAAATAAATCCACCAATTGGTGGTAACGTCGAAGAGGTTGTTGTAATTCTTACGAAAAAACGATAAGCTAAAAAAATACTTGCAATACATGTAAATTTACGTAAATTTGCACACCTCAAAACATCAAGGTGTCGTGGCCGAGTGGCTAGGCAGTGGTCTGCAACACCATCTACAGCGGTTCGAATCCGCTCGACACCTCAATTTTTATTTACAAATCCTTAACTTTTAACTAGTTAAGGATTTTTTATTTT